>OJMH01002318.1_pt1 | contig 16159 bp, 13 predicted proteins | sample 1597111 | NCBI WGS metagenome assembly OJMH01 (sample SAMEA2452115, study PRJEB22498) | human gut metagenome | reverse complement strand
CGAATTGTTTTAATTGCGTTGCACCGTCAATCTCCGCGCTTTCGAATACGCTTTGCGGAAGTCTTGCCATGGCGGAACTGAAATATACAAGGTTTCCGTTTACGCCTGTCCATACGCTGAAAACGAGAATCGTCCCCCACACCGTTTTGTCGTTGCCGAGAAAACCGCCGACGGGAACTATACCCGTGTTCGACTGACTTCCGTCTCCTCCAAGCCCGATAAGCCTTAAAAACTGAATTATTATTCCCGACGAGTTATCGAGCGCCATACGATAAACGAGACACAGAACGACGACGGAAATTACCGCGGGCAGAAACAGAACTATTCTGTAAAATCTGTATAACAACACTTTTTTGTATATCGCATAAGCGAATATAAGCGTTAACGGCAGATTTATAAGAAGAGATAACGGAATTAACGACAACGAGTTTAAAAGCGCGTAATGGTTGACTATTCCGTTATCTTTTCTACCTAAGAAAATCTTGAATGCGGTAACGTAATTTTCAAACCCCACAAAACTGCGTTGTCCGGCTAAATTATATTCGAAAAACGAGTCTGCAAACGTGCCGATATTCATGCCGAACCAGAACACAAGGAAATGCAATATCGGCCACGCCAGAAACCCGTATACGAAAATCATCTTTTTCGTTTTTACGGATATTCCGGCGTTTTGTTTGGTTTTTACATTATTATTCATAATTGTCCTTAACTTTATTCATCGAACGACTTCATAAAATCGCCCCAGTTTTCCACCTGCTTTCTGTACAAGCCTTCAACAGTCGTTTTCGCAAGCTCGGAGGTATATCCGGTTGTGGCAACCGTCTTGAAAGCAGAATTTAAGTCAAGATTGATAGCCCCCGTAAGCGAAGCAATCTGATCGGATGCGGCAACCGCCAAAGTCGTGCCGTTTAACGTCCCCGCGACTTCATTGGCAAATCTCGACAACGTCGATACGTTCATTCTGTATTGCAGAGCGACGGGAGTTCCCGTATAAGACTGGAACGTCTGACATCTTTCCTCGGTTGCCATATATTTAAGAAAGGCTTTAGCAAGTTGCGGGTTATTGTTCTTACCGTTTGCGGCAACCATGAAAAATTCTGCGGGAGAATTCATGTATATAGCCGTCGGATTGTCCGCATTGACCTTCGGAGCGGGTGCGAAATGATAAAAATCATATTCACCTTCCTCGATATGTTCCCTCATTTCGTTTTCAAACCAGGATCCCGAAATGGTGAACACCGACAGACCGTTCAAAAATTTCTGTTCCGCCGTAAGATTGGAATGGCTCGTGGAATCGGCAAAAGCGTTCGACGGATAGTAATTGCCTTGTTCGTTCTTTTTAGCGTTGAGAAGTTTCGCAACGCTGTCCACCGCTTTTATCGCACCGTCGTTTACGAGGAGATTTTTATTGCTTTCTCCCGCAACGGAAGTGGTTGTCTGTTCCCAATAATTTTTAAAACCTACAGGATCTATCTGCGCCCAGACACCAAGGAAAATGTACTTCATATCTCCGACCGATCCGCCGTAACTCATAGGAACAACTTTCTGTCCGAGAGCTTTTTTATTCCACTTCTCGTTTACGGAATCGCACATATCGAGAAGCCCTTGCCACGTCGACGGAAATTTGCCTTGCTCGAACTCGCCGTTGGACGGTATCTCGTTTATATAATTCTGATTGTAAACAAAGCCGGTAGGAGCAAACGTATAAGGCATCGTATACCTTACGCCGTCGATAACTCCGACTTTTTCAATAGCCTCCTTATAATTGAAGCCCACATCGTCAAGGCTGAGAATTTTACCTTGTTTAGCCCATTGAACCCATTGAAGTTGAGAAGCATAACTGAAATACACGTCCGCGCCGCTTCTCGCGTCGAGGAAAGTCGCCAATGACTCGTTCAAGGTTTCATCGGCTTTCGAGGTTATTTTCGCGCCCGTTCCCGCATTGAAATTTCTCACCGCATCTTTGACCCAGTCGGTTCCAACCCCCTTGTCAAGCACGTAAACCTCAAGGGTTTTGCCCGTCCAGTCGCCGTAAGCCTTTTTCATCGCGTCTTTATCGACGCTAACCGACGTGTCGCCGCCGTTTTTGTTGCCGCATGCCGTCATCGAAAATACGCAAGCGAATGCCATTATACTCGCTATGACGGCGGTCAATATTTTTTTCATACTATTATTTACTCTCCTTTGCGTTTTTTTATCATGATCGTCGCTAACCCCGCCAATCCGAGAATAGCGAAAATACCAGATTCCACCGACGAGCCGCAACCTTTTTTCTTCGGCGCTTCGCCCTTGCCGACCGTTATTTCGATCTCGTTACTCGAAAACGTTCCGAAATCGTTCGTCGCAACCGCTTTCACGATTACTTTTCCGTCCGCTTTGCCCGTTATATAGCCGTCGGCGTCGATTTCCGCATATTCGTCGCCGGATACGATAACGTATTTTATATCGTCCGCCTTATAGAGTTTACCCGTTACTTTAACCTTGGTTCCGAGACTTTCGCCAACTGCGATGCTCGTCGCGTTAAGGCTCGTCGAAAGAGCGAGCGAAATAGCGGGTTCTGCCGCCTGCGTTACGGGAGCAACCGTCACGTTTACGCCTTTCATCGTATTGTGAAGATATAAACCCGTCCAACCGCCGAAGTTGCAACTTGCGTTAGAAACAAAGCAACCCTTTCCGATTTCGGTTCCGCCGACTTTAAGGGCAACGTAATTACCCGCCTTCATTCCGTCAACGTAATACGGAGCGCAAGTCATTTCCACGGTAAACTCTTCGTTTGCGCGGATACTTTCCGGCAAAGGTTCGCTGACGTAAGTCTTGGTCGCGGTTCCCATAAGAACGGAATCGTTGTTGAACCAGAAGAATACGCCGCCGTCAATAAAATATTTATTCGTTCCGTTAAGCACGAAATAGAAAGAGAATCTGCTTAAATCGCTTACCTTAACTTTGACTTTCATGCCGGTAAAGGTTTTGTCGGTTCTCGCAAACGCGATATTGCAATCTTTATTATAATCAAAAGTATCGCTGTACGAATCAAGCTCGCCGCTGTAAGTTTTCTCTCCGCTTAAAGGGATTATTTCGCTTATATCGTATATTTTATAATTTTCGTCTACGACTTTCACGCTTTCTCTGAGCTTTACCGTATCGAATAAGAGATATCCTCCGGGAACGTCCTCGTTCGGTCCGAAACTCTGATTGTACGCAAGCGTGAACGCTATCGGAGCGATTTTGCCGTCTCTGCCGAGATAATCGCCGACGGGAACGCGGATTTCATTCCAACCGCCCATCGTTAACGTAAGTCCGCTCACCATATTTTCCGCTTCCCACACTCTCGGATTTGTCGAAGAAGTTATCCAGAAGCTGAACGATTTATCAAGCGTTTCGGAAAAATAAATTCTGAAAACCATTTCGTCGTCACTTTTAAACGGAATATCGTCTCTGAAACGGAACATGATCGACGGATAAAGCAAACCCGTGGTAGTATCCCATTCGAATTTATAACCGCCGTTCGTCGAACCTTCCGGAGCGTCGTCCGCGCTCACGAAACCGCTTCTGAAGAAAGAATGATAATTCGTATCCCAACCCGCTTTATCGGGTACGGCGTCGTGATAATCCTGCCCGCCGAGGCGTTTTACGGATTTATCGGTAAAATCCGAAAGCATGCCTTCTTCCATGACATAATCGGGGAAAACAACTTCCTGATGTTCCGCTTCCACCGTATACTTTTCTCCGTCCCAGGTAATAGTATAGTTTCTGGTGAAAGTGAGTTTTGCCGAAGCATTTTCGAAAACCGCATCCTTAGGTATTGTTATCGTTCCGCCCTCTGAAAGATAAAATCCGCTTATGCAAAGAGCGTTCTTTATATCCATTCCCTGAATTGTAACGTTGTCGACTTCCGACATTTTTTTATCGTTTATCGTCAGATACTCTTCGAATTTCGTGGTGTACGCATCGGGCAAAACCCATTGCGTATAACCTAAATCGCATTCGTTGCCTTCGCCGTCGTAAAACAAAACGTAAATTTTGCCGTTATTCGAGAGAGTGTGGAACGACACCGTACCTACGGTATATTCTTTAACACCTTCCGCCGCGCTGACGCTTAAGTTTCTATTCCCTGTCGCAGCAATTGTCGCGCAACAACAAATCGCGCAAATAAAACCGAAAAGGGATAAAAAACAACTTTTGAATTTTTTGCTTAACATATAAATTCCTTCCTTTATGAGTTTTCGATAATACTTCGATAATAATATTTTATCATAAATAAAAAAATTATCAATATCCTATTTTTGCTAAAAAATTCTCTTTATTTGTTTTTTTGTTGACTTTTAAAAACAAAGGATATAAACTCATGATATATATTCATGTCAGATATGATATATCATGTCAGATACGCATGTCCCGATGAGAAACCTATCGGGATTGTCGAAACCGACGGATTACTCCGACGTTTTCCGTCGGAATAACGATATTTAATATTCTGAGCGCTTTTATACGTTCATCGGGACGATCGAAATAACTCCGATGACAAAACCGATTATCCGATACCTGTTCAATTTTTCTTTGAAAATCGCCACGGACAAAAGCAGGGTGAGAATCAACCCTCCTCCGAAGATTACGGGAAACACTACGCCCGGGGATAAATACGCAACGGCCAGCATAACGAACAAATTCAGAAGGGCGTTGATAACTCCGTAACCTATCGCCGCATACCAGCCTTTCGTTAAATTAGTTGTTATTTCGTCTTTGTTTTTTCCATATTTATATCTCTTTTGTTTCTTTCAAATATATTTTCGGAAGTTTTTTCATTCCCTGCGCGACAAAACTTTTCCCGGTAGAATTATTATCTCCGACATGCGTTCCGAACAAATTGTTCCGCCCGAAAACGTATTCTATCTTTAACTTGCCGTCGGATTTTATATCCGTCGCGATAAACGGAGCGAAAGCGACGAGTATTCCGTTCACTCCGACTGCCGCCGCGCCGCCGATTTCGTCGAAACAAACGTCATAAAATCCTTTCGGGACTTCTATAACGTATTCCACGGTTCCTGTGTAATACGGCATGCCCGCGTCGGCTATATCTCCGATTCCGAGCTTCTCGGGAAGCTTTACGACGGAATCCGTTTTGCCTCGTTTAACGCCGAATTTTCCTTGCAGATAAATCGCTTCGAGGTCGATTTTTTCTTCAAAATCAAACTTTATAACTATCTCGTTAAGTCCGAGTTTAAACGTTTCCGAATCTATCGCGCTTTTCAAAAAACAATTGTCTATGTCGCCTTTTTCCCATTTGCCGTTAAACTTTTCGCCGTTTATAAACGTTTCGGCTTTTTCTATATCGGTTTCGGCAACGAGGAATATCTCCCCTATTTCTGTCGTTTCGAGCAAAAATTCGAATTTAAGCGCATGAACGCCATACTTACGATTATAGTTTTCTTTATCGAATTTTTCTTTGAACCACGGCTGAATCATTTCGCCCGACCTTAAGCTCAACCCGTATTTTCGTCTTAATTTATCGTCTTTTCCGAGAACGTAGCCGCGTTCGTCCCACGTTCCGTTGCAATAAAGACTCGCGTTGTCCAAAAGAAGAAAATTGTCCTCGCCGAGCGAATAGTCGAACTCTTTCCGCTCGATTTTAACTTCCTTTTTCTTTGCTTTTTCTTCGGCGACGTAAAGACTATCGGTTTCGAAAACAAGCAACTCTTCACCGCCCGCAAACGAATATTCAAACGTTACGCATTCGTCCGTCTTAATAAAGTTTAAAGGTTCGACGCGACCGTTCCGAAGGTTGAACTTTGCGACGTTTCTCTTTGTCGGAACGGTGATTTTTACCGTTATTTCTCTGTTTTTATCGCTGTTTAAAAACGCGGCGACATAGCCTTTGTCGGTTTTTAACCGCCTTACGAACACTCCGCATCCGAGCGGCGAAACCCTCACGGGAAAATCGGTTTCTTTCAGCTTGTCGAATAAAATCTTTTCATTTAACGGCAAAATTTTACGTCCCGGGAACCTGTCGTCCGTAACCTTGATTCCGTCGATAAATCTCGGAAATTCCGAAACAAACAGAACCTCTCCGCCTTGCACTTCGAACTCGTTTAAAAGAGCGAGTGTGGAACTCCTTATCGTAACAAGCCCCGAAACGACAACTCTTTTATATCCCTTTTTCCCGATGTAAAGCAATCCGTTTTCCGCTCGTCCCGATTCGGCTATAAGCCCCTCGTCTCCGTAATCGGCGTCGACTCCGCATTTTTGAATCATACCGAAAAGATCTTTGTAATTTTTCTCGAGCCGCTTATATTCGTCGTCCGTAACACCGAAATAATCGACGTATTCGCCATAACGAGATAAACCCCATGCCGATTCAACAGGGTGAATTATCAGATTTTCCGTCATTTCGTCGCAACACGAAAACACGGCGTCGAGCCTCGAAAAATAGTCCTCCACGGCTTTATATTCCGTATACCAGCCGGACTGGCTCATTATCGATGCGGGACAATCTCTTTTCGCCTCGCCCTTCATCGTATACCAGGATAAATGCGGGCATCTGAAAGTTATCCCCATAAAAGCCTGCCAGTCTCCGTCGTGCTTATAATCGTTTAACGACATCCTCCACCCCGAAACACCGTACATTTCGGATAAAACGAACTTCTTGCCAAACTGCTTCGCGACGGACGCCGCAAGTTTCGGAACTTCATAACAATAATTGCACGAGCCGAGATTATCGATTCCGGGGTAATCCATATACCGATAATACTGCATTACGCTCCCCATCATCGTCGTCTGGCAGGACAACGTATCCTCGTGCAGAACATGCCCCGTTACGATAAGTCCGTTATCTTTGCACCACTTTCCATACGGCACGGTAAAATTTGCGAGAAGCATCCGCATGAGAACGTCTACAAAATCGTACGCGACTTTCGAGAAATTTTCTCCGCGGTATCTGAAATACAATTCGGGCAGACGTTCTTTCAGGTCGTACTTCTTTATTTTTTTAAACTCTTCGAACAACCTGTAAGTATACGGCACTTTTTTCAGACAATCTTTATCGCCGAGAACGAATCCGTTGAAAAGCGGACCGCGATTTACTTCATCCTGAAAAATTCCTTTTATCTCTTTTCCGAATTTTTCACCGAATTTTTCCTTATAAACCTCGTGCGTGCTTTTCAGAAAATCCTTCACGGCGTTTTTATTCAGTGTGTCTATGTACGTATATCCGTTGTAAAAATCTGACGGTAACATATATGCCCAATAAAAACATACTGTTTTTTCACCCTTGACGATTTCCTCGGCGGAATTTACTCTTTTATACGAAACAAGGCGATCTCCGTCGAACAAAACCGAAAATAAAGCGATAAACCTCTTCGGCTTGACGAAATTTTTGCCGTCGGAACAGTCGGAAATATCGCAAACAATGGATTTCAGCCTGTTCGCCTTCTTTTTTGCGACCGTTCCGCCGCAAGTTCCGGAAGGCCATCTGTCCTCGTCGTAAAGCCAGGATTCCATCTCGCGCTTTTCGAGTTCTTCCACGCAAAACTCCAGATCGTCAAGCCATTCTTCGCCCATATATTCGGTTTTAAGCCCCGTTCTCGAATGAAGAAACGCTCCGCCGAAGCCCATTTTCTTTAAAACATCTATCTGCCTCGAAAGTTCATCTTTCTCGAGTTTTCCGTTGAGCGACCAGAACGGTTTCGCCTTAAACTCGCTTCTTTCGCCGTTTTTAACTATTTCTTCGATAAATTCCATATCAATATAACCGCATTTGTATTTCAATTTTCATATCGGCGCACTGTTGACGGGAATTATAGAAAGGCAAAACGTCGGGATAATTCCGCTTGTCGTCGGCTTTACGATATATCTCACGGTTGTTTCCGTCGAATTCGGGTTTTTCGTTGTTTTTTCTATAATCTTTCGTCGCCGATAATTCTTATAATACTTGCCTTTTAAAACTTTTTTATAAATCGACTTAGTATATTTTATCATTTATAAAAAAAATCTTCAATATCTGTTTTTTGTTTTAATATTCTCTTTATTTGTTTTTTTTGTTGACTTTTAAAAACAAATGACATATACTCATTTCAAACACACATGTTTCGAGGTGAAATCTATGGAGATTTTAAACTTGTCCGGACTGCCTTTCAGCACGGCACTCACGTCGTCAAACGACGAACACTTGCACTCGCACGAATTTTACGAATGTTTTTACATAAAAGAGGGCAGCATATATCATAAAATACACGGTGAGGAATTCCTTATGGAAACAGGTGACGCGGTTATCGTTGCGCCGTTCATTCCGCATGAATTTAAAAGGATTCCCGGGCAAACCTGCTTTCACAGAGATAATATGATTTCGCCTGCGCTATTCGAAAAATGCTGTAATTTTGTAGATAAAGAAATATTGGAAAAACTAAATAAGGAACATTTTATTCAATATAAATTCTCGAAAAGCAATATGGAAAGTTTTGAGGAAAATACATCGACGTACATATCCTCGCAAAACATCGAGAAAATGGAAAAATACAATCATTGCATGGTTGTAAATCTGCTCGGTCCCGCAATAATATCATGTGCGGGAAAAAACGAATTCAATAACGAATTTATGTTTAAATGCAATATGATTCTGACGGCGTGTTTCGCGCATTTCAACGCGATAGACGAAGTATACGACCATCTCGGATACAACAAGTCGTACGTAAGCAAGAAATTCAAGGATAATTACGGTGTTAATAAAATCTGTGTATAAGTAACAGCTCTTCTTCGGAAAGCATTGGCAGAACTTTAAGAAGTTTCTCAATCATTAATTTGTTCTCCACTTGCTCAGCAATATCCGTATTTTCCGCTTCAATAAAATCTATACCATTATTCTCCTCTTTATCGAGCGATTCAAGGGAAAGCGGATTAAGCTCGATTTCCAGTTTCTGTAAGTATTTTCTGCGTTCTACTTCACGGTAAAACTCGGTATAGCATTGTTGGTCGGTTTCGATAAGATATCCTTGAACGGGAATGAACCGACGTTCTGCATACTGCTCGTCTGTTTCTTTCCTGTATGTATGTTCTTCGTATGTAATTTCCACATATTTTCCATTTTCCAAGACAAACACCTTTTTAGGTGCATATTTCATTTTTTTATCCTCCTGTTTTGGATTTTGAATTTTTTAATCTTCAAAATCCCAACAGGAGGATCACGACAATGTAAGCAGCCGTTTCTCTTCAACGGCATACAAAAAAAGCACCTATCAAACGGTATATTAAACCGATTGATAGGTGCTTTTTCAGGTTTACCATGAACTGACAGTTCATGGTAAACACCATAATAGGCCTGATGACTATTCAGATGTCTCTCACAACACGCTATCGCGCATCGCGCTTTATCATATAAGCATAGCTTCGCTTTTTAGAAATAAGATGACAAGCCTTCCATAATGCATCAACATCTTTCCCCTTTCCTTTGTATCTCTTCGGCTATCGCATCATTTGTAGTTATGCGTTTTGTAAAATTTTATTTAGTTTTAATTGTTTGTCCAGGTATAGATGAACTATATATTCGAAATAATTGAAATACCACGCCATTACCAACAAAACGAAAAACGTGTAGAATAGTAAAGAGGTGCTATAATGGAACACACATCCAATAATTTAGGCGATATCATCAAAAATGCTCGGCAAAAGTCCAAACTAACCATCGAGGATCTTGCCGCGAAAGTCGGCATCACCGAACGCTTCCTCTATCGCATTGAAAATGAGGGCAATAAGCCGAGCTTCGCTGTACTTTTTAGGCTGATCCGAGAACTCTCCATTTCTCCGGATCTGATTTTCTATCCCGAAATGGCGAGAAGCAATCCCGACATCGAAGCTCTTATGCATATGCTTTATCAATGCGACAAACGGGATCTGGCAGTCGTGAAAGCGACAGTACAAGCTCTGCTCGATAACTCCCACAACAAATAATTTCCAAGGCAGCTTTGAGCTGCCTTTTCTTTTGTGGTTTGTTCCTTTCTCCTATGCCTAAAGCGACTTTTTCCCTCTTAACATTTACACGGCTCTAATTATAGCATTTTTTAATATATTGTCAATATTTAATTTAATAATTTTTTATTTCTGTAAAAAATTATTAAATCATGACCTTATAGCCAAATTATTTTAAGATTTTCATTCTTGATGATTCCCACTCAAAAGGATACAACCTTTATAAGGTTGTATCCTTTTTTAGAATTGACTCATATTATGGTATTTATAGAAATTGAAACATCGTTAACTCATATTGACACTAAATGCACCGGAACTATTATTAAAACACCTTATCACCAAATAATAAGTAGAATACGAACTAAACGAATATGATAACCTTGCATTTAAATTTCCATTGCCGTCATCATTATAAGTCAGTTGAGTATTGTTATAGTTATATAATTCCAAGTAAGGATCTCCACTAGTTTTAATGGTATAGATACTTTTATTGGTAGAGGTCGTAAAGTAAAGTTTTATTTTAATTTGTTCTCCCTCTTTAAGGTTAACATTAAACGAGATAATTCCTCCTTGTGAACCAGCACTACCAGGTTGTCCATCGGAAACATTATCCCCGTTGCCACCTTCGGAGCCGCGAATTCCTCGAGCGCCTCCGCTTCCGGCATAACCAGGTATATTGAAATATCCACTGCCACCGTTTCCGCCATTGCCGCCATTGCCGCCGTTGTTATTGTAATTGTTATTGCCATTATTGTAATTATTTGGTCCCTGATTATCCATAATCTATCCTTTCCAAACATCTGCAGTATCTGCTGCATCTGGATTTTATCTGATTTATCTGATATTCGTCAATATCTTCTTTATTATATTGAAAACAACACGCAAAAGCAATACACAGTTCATGAACTTTTGATGTGTTTTCTAAATTATTTCTAAATTCACTTTTATCTTTTTTAAGTTATGCTGGATTTTGCGTAAACTTAGTTGTATACTATATGGGTTATAAAATACGTGAAATATTTTTTAAATTTACTATAATTATGAGGAGGAAAACCCTATGCCTGTAAAATATGTCTTTGTCACCGGCGGTGTCGTTTCCGGTCTTGGTAAAGGTATCACGGCTGCTTCTCTTGGAAGATTATTAAAAGCCCGTGGATACAAAGTGACCATGCAGAAATTCGATCCTTATATCAATATCGATCCCGGAACCATGAACCCGATCCAGCATGGTGAAGTATTCGTTACCGATGACGGTGCAGAAACAGACCTGGACTTAGGACATTATGAACGTTTTATCGATGAAAGCTTAACTAAAAATTCCAATGTGACCACCGGTAAAGTATACTGGTCTGTGCTCCAGAAAGAGCGCCGCGGCGATTTCGGCGGAGGTACTGTTCAGGTGATCCCGCATATCACCAATGAGATCAAGAGCCGTTTTTACCGCAATTTCACTTCCGATGAGACACATATCGCGATCATTGAGGTCGGCGGTACTGTCGGAGATATCGAGAGCCAGCCGTTCTTAGAGGCGATCCGCCAGTTCAAGCATGAGGTCGAACACGAAAACGCGATTCTGATCCATGTCACACTGATCCCTTATATCAAGGCTTCCGGTGAGCTTAAGACAAAACCGACACAGGCAAGCGTCAAAGAACTTCAGGGAATGGGTATCCAGCCGGATATCATCGTCTGCCGCTCCGAGCATGAACTTGATCAGAGCTTAAAAGACAAAATTGCCCTGTTCTGTAACGTACCAAACGGCAACGTACTCCAGAACCTTGACGTTGAGTATCTTTACGAGGCACCTCTTGCCATGGAAAAGGAAAATCTTGCCAAGGTTGCATGTAAGGCCCTGCATTTAGATTGCCCGGAACCGGATTTAAAAGACTGGGAAGCCATGGTAGATTCTCTCCGCCACCCGAACAAAGAAGTAAAAATTGCTTTGGTCGGAAAATATATTGCACTGCATGATGCATACATCTCTGTTGTGGAGGCATTAAAACACGGCGGAATTGCTGAGCGTGCTACCGTCGATCTCCACTGGATCGATTCTGAGACATTAAATGATGACAATACAAAAGAACTGCTCGGCGATATGGCAGGTATCATTGTTCCGGGAGGATTTGGTTCCCGCGGTGTCGAGGGTATGATCTCCGCAGCAAAATACGCAAGAGAAAACAACGTTCCATACCTTGGTCTCTGCCTTGGTATGCAGGTAGCCATCATTGAATTTGCAAGACATGTCTGCGGATTCCATGATGCACACAGTGTGGAGCTTGACCCGAACACCACACATCCTGTCATCGCACTGATGCCGGATCAGAATGGTGTGGAGGATATCGGCGGTACCTTAAGACTTGGCTCTTACCCATGTGTGCTAGATCCAACCTCTAAAGCCCGCGAGCTTTACGGTTCTGAAGAGATCCATGAGAGACACCGTCACCGTTACGAAGTCAACAATGATTTCCGTGCAGCACTTACCGAGGGCGGCATGAAACTCTGCGGTACCTCCCCGGATGGAAGAATCGTTGAGATGATTGAAATTCCGGATCACCCGTGGTTCCTTGCAACACAGGCTCATCCGGAATTCAAATCCAGACCGAACCGTCCACATCCGTTATTCAAAGGTTTTGTGGAAGCTGCTGTAAAGAACAGCATGAAATAAATTTTAAACGCAAAAAGCTGACTTGCCGGTTTGCCCGGCAGTCAGCTTTTTTCATAATAATAAAATGTTCGTGCAACGTGCACTCTGTTATTTATTTTCCAAAGTAAGCATCCACCCCATTGGCAATCCCAGCCGCGATCTTCTGCTGATAATCGTCAGTCGCCATTTTAAGATCCTCATCCGCATTGGTCATGTACCCCATCTCAACGATCGTGACCGGAATCTGACACCAGTTGATACCGCTCATCGTATCTGTCTCCCAGACACCCTCACTTTTTGCACCGGTTGCCGCACACAGGGAACCTATGATGCAGTCGGAAAGTTTTCTTGAGTTCTGATAAATATTGGAGCAGTACGGGTTTGCTGCGGTCGGACAGATCGTCATCGCTCCGTTTGCCGCAGAGTTGGTACTTCCATTTGCATGAATGCGGATAAATGCTGCCGCATGATTATTATTGGCAACTGCCGCACGCTCGGAATTGCTGATATTGACATCATTGGTCGTCCGGATCATCAACACCTGATAGCCGCGCGCCGTAAGTTCCTGCTGCAGCTTTAAAGATACCTGAAGTGTCAGTTCGTATTCCGCAAGCCCGCTCGCCACACCTGTTGTACCGGAAGCAACTTTCGCTTTTGTCTCAGATGCGCCTGGTCCGATCGGCTCTTTTTCGTTATTTCCTTTTGCCTGATGTCCGGCGTCGATCACGACGAGATTACCGGAAATGTTTGTCTGGGCTGTATCTATCTGCGTATTTTCCATCTCAGCAGACTGTTCTGTGCCAGTCTGGGGATTTCCCGCCTCAGCAGACTGCTCTGTGTCCGCAGTCTGTGATGCACTCTCCTGCTCCGAATCTGCTTCTCCCTTAATCACCTCTGTTGTAATGATTTCTTCTGTTTCCCGGGTCTCCGTTGGTGCCAGTTCTGCCGGCTCTGTTTCTTCCGTCTGCTCTGTTTCCAGTGTTTTTGTCTGTGCAGTTTCTGTCGCTTCTGTCATGATCTGCTCCGACTCTGCCTCTGTCTGTTCTTGTGTTTCTGTGACATTTTTCTCTTCAGCAGACACCTGGGCAGATCCGTTTTCATCCGCTTTGCTGCCACATCCCGTCATAAAAGACGCCCCCGCCAGTATCGTACATAACAATAACGCCAGTAATCTTTTCTTCTTTTTTATATTGCCAAAACTCATATATTTCTCCATTCTTTTTGCTTATTATCTGTCTTCAATATTACATCTGATGCCTTACCACCGCATACTCATCATCCAGCTGGTAGTACGGACACTCTTTATAATGTCCCTGCATCAGGCGCGCAGCATCATCCTCGTCCATGTCCACTTCGCAGTAATATTCCTCATCATCTTCATCGTATACATTGTATACACAACTGTCACAGCTCGCCATAACATCCTCCAATTCTTATTGCCGTATTTTCCATATCCTGTCTGCTGCTTATCTTTCACTTCCGACTCTTCCGCAGAACATTATCTCCACGTTGAGATCACTTCGTCATAAAGCTGTTCTAAAAATTCTTTCAAAAGTGTGCGCTGGGTATCCCAGTATTTCTCAGTGATCTCGTCTCCGTCCGGTGTGTTTTCCGTCACATCCATAACTGCATCTAAGATCTCCGGGTTCAGATCATCCATCGCCTCCTGCACGGCAGCCTCAAAATCACAATACACCTCACTGGTCAGGTATAGGATGAAATTCTCGCGGTTTAAATTTCTTGCCTCATAACTTCCGGTAAAAATATCATTTCCCACCGATGCGATCTGTTCGAACTCTTCCTTTACCGTTGTATAGTCAACCGGGCAGTAACTCTCCGTAAAAAATTTATCAAACACTTCTTTGTCAATCTTTTGTTCCATGCTGTTATCGTCTCCTTGCATTTTTTGCGTTCCCATGTTATTTTAGCATAGAAACCGTTCACAGAAAAGACCGCATATCTGCGGTAATCATGGGCAACCCACTACACGGGCAAACCGTTTACCATAATATAGAAGAAACGAGGTTTATTATGACTGAATATCAAAATCTTCCAAACGATCCTGCTATGCTTTTAAGTTTCGTCAATACACAGCTCCGCGACAATTATCCGTCTTTTTCTGAGTTTGTTGCCGCATTTCATGCAGATGCCGATGCGATCACTGAAAAATTAAAAATGATCGATTACGAATATGACGAAACCCAAAATCAGTTTGTATAACATTTATTCCGGTACTTCATCATTCAGATATTTTCTGACACGCTTCCAATTCGGATAAAACTGTGTCATATAGCCCCAGAACACGGCATTATGACTCGGTTCTAAAATATGTGTCAGCTCATGCACGACCACATACTCCAGGCACTCCGGCGGCTTTTTCGCCAGTGCGAGATTGATATTGATGTGGTGTGTCCTCACATTGCAGGAACCCCAGCGTGTTTTCATCTTGCGTATCGTAACACCGGATGCCTTTACGCCCATGACGGGTTCCCATTTTGCAATCAATTTTTCCACGTCTTTTTTCAAAAGCAGTTTCTGCTGTTTTAATTCCGCTTCGCTTAATTGTCTTACTTCCCTGCGTCCCTCTTTCGCACGCAGATATTTTTCCCTGTAAACCCGGATCCAGTCGATCCGCTCCTTTGCAAAACGGTAAATCCGCTCGTCGCTCATCTGATGCGGCGCCGAAATGCGCACACTTCCATCCTCTTTACTGATACGCAGATACATATTTTTCATGCGTTTTTTCGTCACAATGATCGGGATTTCTTCTATCGTGAAACTGTATGTTTTTTCTCTCATATCCGGCCTTTCTGATAATTTTCTGAATTTTAATATGATTCGATTATCAAAAAATGAAATCCACCTTTTGATAATCGAATCCCATAAAATCGAGTAGGAGGGAAAATTAAATAAATTTTCCCGACCTCTCACACCACCGTACGTACGGTTCCGTATACGGCGGTTCAATCAACTTAACAAGTAACACACCTTTCGGCGTAGTAATCCATCATTGAGACTAATCCAAATCTGGTTAGTCTCTCATTGCTTATTGCAACGTTCACAGCACCCTTGTTGCATACATAGGCAATCCTATCCCCTGCATATGCAACTTTCCATGCTGTATATTTGTTAATTCCAAGTTTTATCAAGTTCTTTGCACGATTTTGTGGTGTCTTCCATTGTTTCCATATACACATACGAAGTCTGTAACGAATGTTTGAATCTAATTGTTTGCAGAGTGTTTTCATGTTTCCTATTTTGAAGTAGTTAATCCACCCTCTAATGAGCTGGTTAAGCTTCTCTACTTTATAACTGTTGCTGACACCCCAACTACGACAAGTGAATTCTTTCATCCTTTTCTTAAACTTTGCTACCGATTTTGCATGTGGTTTCGCCTTAAACTGATGCGCTCTTGAATCAAAGTAAAAACCGAATCCAAGGTATTTAAGTCCTTGTGGTTTATCTACCTTGCTCTTGCTCATGTTGACTTTGAGCCCTAGCTTCTTTTCAATGAATCGTGAAATATTTCTCATGACTCTGTTGGCAGACATTTCGCTTCCG
>OJMH01002317.1_pt1 | contig 16167 bp, 18 predicted proteins | sample 1597111 | NCBI WGS metagenome assembly OJMH01 (sample SAMEA2452115, study PRJEB22498) | human gut metagenome | reverse complement strand
AGGGGGCGTAATCAGAAAATTACGCCATTTTGAAAATTGTTAGGACAGGTGTGAGAATGATGTAGAGTTCCATGGCAATGATCCGGCATCCCCAGGTGATGAGCGGGTCTTCGATTTTAAAAAGAAACTCCAGCAATTCTCCGCTCATGCATATCAGGGCCAGTGACATGCCGGTTGCCAGGAAACTGTTCCAGCGCATGGAATTCAGCAATATTCTGGACAATTCCGCGTATTTCCCCTGGGCGTGCAAACCGGCGGCCATCGGACCTACATTTTCCTGATAGGCATCCGCAGCTTGAAACATCATCACCGGCAGTCGGCTGCTCAACTGGAAGGCGCCGACGGCCGATAGGCCGGAAAAAATTCCAAGCAACAGGGTGCTGCCTCGATTCCATACCAAAGTCGCCAGGGATTTCAAGTAAACGAATGCACTGAAATGCAACAGTTCGTGGATGAGACGGCGGTCGATGGTCAGATACAGGCGGAGTCCGGGCAAATGCCATTTGGCGAAGAAGAGCATGGCCAAGTTGGTCAGCAGCATCAGCACCAGAATGAAAACGATCATCCAGATCAAACCTCCTCCGCGCAACAGGATCAGAAGCGTGCCGATCAATTCCACCAGTTTTGATATCGTATTGATATAATTTCTCAGGTAAATCCGCTGCAGGCCCACCAGTATTTCCGGAAACATGCCGGTGGGAAAGACCAGGGCGCAGCCGATGCCGAACAGCAGGAAGCATTGGCGGCAGAGGAGCACCTGTTCTGGAGAAGCATCCTGCAATTTGAATAAGACCGTCAGGAAGAAAGAGGCGAGGATGGTTCCGGCCAGAATCAGCAGCGCCATGATGGCGTGAAAGGAGAAAATCGTCGAAACGACGGAATTGTATTTCGCAAGATCGGACCGGTAGAGGCCGACGGAAGTATATTTCTGGACCGTGACTCCGAAGCCGAAATCCAGCAGCAAAGAGTAACCGAAGAACGACCACAGCAGCGTCCAGAGGCCGTAAGAATCCTGCCCGAGGTATTCCACCATCCAGCGGGTGACCAGCAGGCCCTGCAGCAGCCGCACGATGATGATCAGATAATTGGTCAAGGTATTCCTGATGATAAATTTCATATCATGCCCGCTTTTTCAGAAATGGCCCGAATTTCACCAGCAAAGGGAAATAAAGTTTTCGGATCAAAAGATGATAAACATGAAATCCCCACGCAATTTCAGCCAGAGGCAGAAAACGCAGCGCCAGGCGCTTGCTGGAACCGGCAAAGGGAACAACGGTCCGGAATAATGTCATCCGTTCCCGGTCGGCTGCCAGCCGGCGATATTCGGCGAAACGTTCGGCAATAGAGAAGTTTTCCATTTTGGGGTCTGTCCAGTACCGCAACAGGTAATCGGCATAAAACGAAGCCAGGGGATGGCGGACGCATTCCGGAATGTCGTGATCCCGCCAGAAATCCAGGAACGATATGACGTTGTCGATATGATGGGCCAAAGTGCGCAAATCTTTTTTCGTCATAAGGGAATCGGGCCGGCGGCGATAAAAATAATGGATAAAATGATGGGAGAGGACCCGCTTGGCATAAAACATTACGCGCGGGGTCCATTCATCATCCTCATGCAGGCGGCGGTCAATTTGGAACAACTCGTGATCCAGCAGGAATTGACGGCGGTAAATGTGCAGCCACACCATCAGGTATCCCGTTGCCAACATCGTCTGCAAAGCCGTTGAGCCGTCGATGATGCGGTCCGGCGGCAACAGTTCAAAATGTTGTTTGGTCTGCTGTTGACGATCGCCGGATCCTTCAATAAACGCGGTTCCGCCACAGACGATATCCGGCATCTGATACTGCTCGATCAATTGAGCAAAGGTTTGCAATGCATCCTCGCTCAGCCAGTCATCGCCGTCCAGCCAGACCATATACATGCCCCGGGCATGGCGCAACGCAAAATTCCTGCCGGACGCAACCGAACCGGAACGGGGACGTTCGAACAGCCGGAAACGTTCATCGCCGGCAAACAGCTCCCGGCAGATTCTTTCCGAGCCGTCGGTACTGGTTTCGATGACTACAATTGCTTCAAAATTTCGATAGGTCTGGTGCAATAGAGAATGGGCCGCTTGCGGTAAATAAGCAGCGATATTGCATACCGACACACCCACGGTAAACAGTGGCGGCACGGGCATCCCTTTGTTAGGCATCCATTATTTTGTTTTTCGGACCAGACCGTTATACGGCACTCCGCCGATTTGCCGGCTTAAAATAACCGGGGAAAACGAAATTGCAAGGTGCCTTTTCTGGTTCGACGATTGTTTTGTGAAAATTTCATTTTACTTTTTTCCGGTTTGATTTTCAAATAGTTCCGCCGCCAGCGCGACACAGGCTGCGCATGGATAATGCCGTGCCTGTTTCAATTCCCGGCAGCATACTGCGCCGGCCCGCCTTTGAAACTCGTCATGGATTGCCTGGCGTTTTTCCGCCGGCGCCAACAGCATGGCGGCGTACAACGCGCCGCAAAGCCCCTCCGGCGCTTTTCCGCCGCCGCAACTGTTCAATTCTCCGGCGAGGGTTTCGTCGCCGGCCGCCAGGGCTACGCACTGCGCGCAGTTGCCGCGCTTGGGTGTCTCGGTGAACAATTGTTCCGCTTTTTCTTTTAACATCGGTTTGGAATCCCTTCTGTAAAGTCGCCGCCGCTTACTGTAGCACGGCAGGTGGCCGACGCCAAGCCGTCTGCCGAATTTACCGGGAAGATATTGGCAACGGGAATTGTAAAAAGACGGAAGCTACGGTATATTCCAACGCGATGTGAAACGTAAAATCAATCCAAGTCCGAGGATCGTGAGCGATGGAAGAGGCGATTAAAAAGCTGCTGCACGGATTCCGGAGTTTTCGGGAGAATTATTTTGCCGGAGACTCCGAATTATTTGAACAACTCAAACACGGACAGCGGCCGAAAGCCCTGGTGATCGCCTGTTCCGATTCGCGGGTGGACCCGGCGCTGCTGACCGCCTGCGATCCCGGCGATATTTTCGTCATCCGCAACATTGCCAACCTGGTTCCGCCGTATGAACCGGACAGCCGGCATCACGGGGTCAGCGCCGCCATCGAATATGCGGTAAATTGTCTGAAGGTGGAACATGTCATCATTCTCGGCCATTCCGACTGCGGCGGCATTCATGCCCTGATGGAACGGACCGCCGACCGGCCGGCCGGGGAATTTCTGGAAGCCTGGCTCGATCTGGCCGAACCGGCCAAGCAGGCGGTCTGCCGGCAGTTGCAGACTTCCTCGGACACGACCCGGCACCGGGCTTGCGAAGAAGCGTCGCTGGTGCTGATGCTGGAAAATTTGCTCTCTTTTCCCTGGGTCAGGGAAAAAGTGGAACGCGGCCGGTTGAAGCTGCACGCCTGGTATTTCCATATCGCGACCGGCCGGCTTTTCGGCTTCGACCGCCAGAGCAATGAATTCCATGTGTTGACCGAGGCCGAGAATTGAATTTCCCGCCGGAGCGAGCCATCCGCTCCGGCGGAAGCCGGGCCGTCATAATTTGATCGTCAATTTGCCTTCCAGGAAATCGGCGATATTCTGCAGCGTGATTCGTCCGATGTTCGTCAACGCTTCCCGGGTGAAAAAGGCCTGATGGGAAGTGACCAGCACGTTCGGGAAGGTCAGCAGTCTGGCCAGAATGTCGTCGGCGATGGCCGAGGCGGAAAGGTCTTCGTAAAAATAATCTCCTTCCTCCTCATAGACGTCCAACGCGGCACCGCCGATTTTGTGCTTTTTCAGACCGACGATCAGTGCCGCCGTGTCGATCAGTTTGCCGCGGCTGGTATTGATGATGTAAACGCCGGTTTTCATCTTGGCGATGCTGCGCCGGTTGATCATGTGCTGATTGTCCGGCGTCAACGGACAATGCAGGCTGATGACGTCGCTTCTGGCGTAAAGTTCATCGAGGCTGACGTAATCGTAATGCAGTTCGGCAGCGGCGGCCTGGTTCGGATAGGGGTCGCTGGCCAGAATGTGGACCCCGAGCCCCTGCAGAATCTGAATGAAAGTCAGGCCGATTTTACCGGTGCCGATGACGCCGATGGTTTTGTCGAAGATATCGAAGCCGAGAAAGCCGTTGATCGAGAAGTTGTTGTCGCGCACCCGGTTGTAAGCGCGATGCAGCGAACGGTTCAGCGTCAGCAGCACGCCGAGCGTGTATTCCGCCACCGCCCGCGGCGAGTAGGCCGGAACCCGGGTGACGGTGATATCGTGCCGGTGGGCTGCCGCCAGATCGACGTTGTTGAAGCCGGCGCAGCGCATGGCGATCAATTTGGTTTTTTGTTTGGCAAGCTGTTCCAGCGTTGCCGCCCCCAGGTTGTCATTGACGAAAGCGCAGACGACCGGATAATCGTGCGCCATGCTGACCGAATCCGGATTCAGGCGCGGTTCGAAGAAATGGATATCGAAACCGAACGACTCGTTCTCCTGTTCGAAGAAACGCCGGTCATAAGGTTTGGTGTCGAAAAATGCAATCTTTATGTTGGAAAACTTCATCGCAATCCTCCTGTTTTTTCATTAACCTCTGTATGATAACTATACGTCTTTTTCGGATAATTGCAACCGGAATCGGTTTGTCTCTTGCAATTTATTGAAAACGTGTTAAACTGTAGACGAAGCAGGAGTAGGTCGGTTGTTTTTGGAGCGCTGAAAACAAGGAGGTGGAAAATGTTGAACGTGTATGCCGCGAAGTGGTGTCCGCATTGCAGCCGGACGGTCGAATTCTTGAAAACGCATAAAATTCCGTACAAGTATCACGAAATGGAGGAAGAGCCCGCATCGGTGATCTCCAAGGTTGTCGAAGTGAATGGCGGCGAAGACTGGGTGGTGCCGACGTTGGAATACAATGGTCAATGGCGCCCCGGCCAGGTCTTTTCCGCCGAAAAGCTGGAACGGGATTTGCGGGCGATGGGAGTGATGGAATGAAACAAGCCGATCGGGCGGAGAACTGGACCAAACTGGTTTTCCGCCAGGGCACGCTTTACCGTTTGCCGGAGAAAGAGCTTTTTGTCGTATTGATCAATCACAATCCGTTGAAAGAAGAGTCTCTGCTGTTCCGGTTGTCCCGGGAAGCGGTGGCGGGCGGTTGGCCGCTGAATACCGAACGGATTCCGGTACTCGGCGGCCGTTCTTATTATGTCGATTTGAATTCGGCCGGCGTCGTCACGCTGGATCAACTGATCGAAGTGCGCAAAGTTGGTTTATGGCAGGATTGCGGCGATCTGCCGTCGACGGAGACCGCCGGCATGCTCGGCTTGCTGCTGCGCAATCCGGCGCTGCCGGAGGAGTGGCGGCCGCTGTTGGAAGAGCTGGCTTGAGGCCGCCGAGTCGTTGGAGTATTTTTTCAGATTTTCAGGAGAGCGAAAGATGCATTTGATCCCTGCGGTCGCCAGGCAGGCGACCCGTCCCGGAAGGTTGTTCGTCGGCAAATTGGAAACGATTAAATTGCCGGTGCCGCTGTCGGAGTCGCTGTTGATGCTGGCCGGCAGCCTGGCCGATGAGATGGCGGCGGCCGTCGGCAGCCGGCCCCGGATTGTGCCGGCCGATTGTCCGGTGCCGGGCGGTGCCGTCGAGATCGTCTACGACCCGGCGATGACCGGATTGGAACATTATACGCTGGAGGTTCAGGAGCAGGCGGTCGTCATCCGGTCGAAGACGGAACGGGGTTGTTTTTACGGGATGCAGACGCTGCGTCAGTTGATCCGCGGCGAGGGGGCGTTGCTGCCGTTGACCGCCATCGACGATGAACCCTGTTTTCCGAATCGCGGTTTTTATCACGACTGTACCCGCAGCAAAGTGCCGACTTTGGCGACGCTGATGGCGCTGGTCGACAAACTTGCCTATTACAAAATCAATCAGCTTCAGCTTTATATCGAACATACTTTTGCCTTCGCCGGACATTCCGATATCTGGGCCGGTTGTGATCCGCTGACGGCGGAAGAAATTTTGCAGTTGGACCGCCATTGCCGGCTGCGCCAGGTCGAACTGGTGCCGTCTTTGAGCACATTCGGGCACTTTTACATGGTGCTGCGCAGCAAGCGCAAGGAGCATTTGAACGAATTGCCGGTCAACGCTTCGGAATTGCCATTTTCCTATCACGACCGCATGGCGCACTACACGCTGGACTGCCTGAATCCGGAGTCGTTGGAGCTGGTCCGGAAAATGCTGGCCGAATTCATCCCGCTGTTCAGTTCGCGTTATTTCAATATCTGCTGCGATGAAACCTTCGACCTCGGCAAAGGACGTAACCGGGCGGCGGCTGAAGCGGCCGGCGGCGCCGGGAAGCTTTATCTGGATTTTCTCAGGAAGGTGATCGATATTGTCGGCGGATATGGCAAGACGGCGATGTTCTGGGGCGATGTCATTCTGGAGACGCCGGAATTGATCAAAGCGTTGCCGCCGGGAACCATTGCGCTGGATTGGGATTACAGCATGGAGTCCCGGCGCAACGATACCGGCCGTTTTCAGGCGGCCGAAGTGCCGTTCTATGTTTGTCCGGGCGTCAGCGGCTGGAACCAGTGCGTCGCCAATATCGTCGTGGCGTCGGCCAATATCACCTCCTCGGCGGTCAAAGGAAAGAAATTCGGCGCCATCGGGCTGTTGAATACCGATTGGGGCGATCATGGACATATCAATCCGCTCGGCACCTCGTTCCATGGCCTCGCACATGGCGCCGCTGCCGGTTGGAATCCGGAAGCGGCGCTGGACTTTGCCGCATTCGACCGTGATTTTGAAGTTTTGGAACTGGGATTGCCGTCCGGCGGTTTCTGTGCGCTGTGGCGGGAATTTTTCAATATCGCACTCTGTTCGTGGTGGCATGTCCAGGTGCTGTTCGATCCGTCGCTCGGCATGGATTCGGCGTTCGCCGGTGACGTTCGAAAGGCGACGGCGGGAAAATTACCGGCCGCAATCGCCGAACTGGAAAAATTGCTGGTCAAATTGACTGCGGCGTTATCCGCCGCCGCGCCGTTGGACCCGCTGGAAAAAGCGGAGTTGCTGGTGGGATTTCAAGGACAGTTGCTGATGCATAAAATTATATTGGCGCTGCAGGAGCCGGCGGCCCAACCGCCGTGGCGGACGGCGGATGAATTGCGCAGATACGAACGGGATTTGAGTGATTTGTGGCATCGCCGCAACCGACCGGGCGAATATTTCCGTTTCCGCAGCGAGTTGCTGCAGATCGGGGACGCGCTGGATGCGCTGGGGCGTTCCGGCAATTGAATAGGTTGATTGATTGAAAAATAACTGGAATGGCGGTATTTTATCATTCGCGAAATTCTTTTGACAATATTCGAAGGTTTGACAGAAAATGATGGAGCGCACACAGCTTGTCGATAAGATCAACCGCTTGCGGAAGGAATGCAATGCGGTAATTCTGGCCCACAATTATGTTTTGGGGGAAGTGCAGGAAATTGCCGATTTCGTCGGTGATTCTCTGGAATTGTCGATCAAAGCGGCCGGGGTTACGGCCGGGGTGATCGTCTTTTGCGGGGTCAAATTCATGGCGGAGACGGCGAAAATTCTATCGCCGGAAAAAATGGTCCTTCATCCGGTTCCGCAAGCCGGCTGCCCGATGGCCGACATGGCCACGGCGGAACAGGTGCGGGCGCTGAAAAGGCGGCATCCGGATGCTGTGGTGGTATGTTATGTCAACAGTACGGCTGAAGTCAAGGCGGAGGTGGATATTTGCTGTACTTCCGCCAACGCGGCTAAGATTGTCGCGGCGATTCCGGCCGACCGGGAAATTATTTTCATGCCGGATTGCAACCTCGGCGCCAACATTGCCGCCGAATTGCGGCGGAAGCTGATCTTGTGGCCGGGCTGCTGTCCGGTGCATCAGCGGTTGACGCCGGAGATGGTCCGGCGGCGTCGGCGGGAATTTCCGAATGCCGCACTGTTCGTCCATCCGGAATGTGCGCCGGAGGTGGTGGCGCTGGCCGATGCGGCGCTGTCCACCGGCGGCATGCTGCGTTATGTCCGGGAGAGCGAAGTGAAGGAGTTTATCGTCGGGACGGAGCAGGGGATCATCTATCGCCTGGCCAGGGAAAATCCGGACAAGACTTTTGTCGCGCTGTCCGAACAGGCGATTTGCCCGGATATGAAACTGACGACGTTGGAAGACGTGCTGGCCGCGCTGGAGAAGAAACAATATCAGGTCGATTTGCCGGCGGATATTCTGACCCGGGCCAGATTGCCGATCAGCCGGATGCTGGAAGCGTCCGTCTGAGCGCTTCCAGTGCTGCGGTAAGAATAAAAAACTCCGATGAAAGCGCTTTCATCGGAGTTTTTTGCTGTACGGGACCCGTTCGATCAATCGACCGGCGAAAAATCGCTTTTACCGGCGCCGCATTCCGGACAGACCCAGTCTTCCGGCAGGTCGGCGAAAGCCGTTCCGGCTTTGATGCCGTTGTCGGGATCGCCGACGGCCGGATCGTACACGTAACCGCACACATCACAGACATACTTTTGCATTTCTTAATCCTCCCCGGGTTAATGGTTGTTGCGAGCGACCAACCGGCCGCCCAATTGATTGCCGAATTCAAATGCCCGCGCCAGGTCTTCACCGGTCGGCACATATTTCACCGTCAGCGGCGCCAACGGCTGTTCAACGCCCATATTGGTCAATTCCTGGGCAATCTGTTTGGGGGCTTCGCCGCTCCAGCCGAACGAGCCGAATGCGCCGCCCAGCAGGTTCTGCGGCTTCAGACCGCGCATGTAAGTCAGCACGTCGGCGACGGTCGGGAAAACGTTGTTGTTCATCGTCGGGCTGCCGACGACGAGCAATCCGGCGTCCATCAGCTTGGTCATCACCGCGCTGCGGTCGCTGCTGGCCATGCAGATCTGCTCCACCTCGATTCCGGCCTGGCGGATGCCGTCGGTAATGGAGGCGGCCAATTTTTCGGTCGAATGCCACATCGTGTCGAAGATCACCACCGCCTTGCGTTTGCCCTCCTGCAGCGCGTATTGCCGGTACAGTTCCAGAATCCGGCCGATATCCCTGCGCCACAGCGGACCGTGGTCCGGAGCCAGCAGGCGGATATCCAGATTCAACCCCGGCAACTGGTTCAGCAGGTCCAGAATTTTGGGCGCCTGCAGCAACAGAATGTTGGCGAAATATTTCTTGGCTTCCGTTTCGATGATATACGACGGATATTCATCGGCATAAAGCGGCGTCCCGGCCAGATGCATGCCGAAAGCATCCTGGGAAAAGAGAATCTTTTCGCCATCCAGGTAGCTGACCATACTGTCCGGCCAGTGCAGCATTTTGGTTTCGACAAAGCTTAGGTTGTTGCTGCCCAGGCTGATTTTGTCTCCGGTTTTGACCACCGTCAAATTCAACGCGTCGTGAAAATGCCCCTTCAGGTCTTTTTCGCCCATCGGAGAAGCGAAGACTTTTTCCGGCTGAATGGCCTGGACGGCCGCCGGGAGCGAACCGGAATGATCCATTTCCGAATGATTGGAAACGATATAGTCGATTTTTTTCGGATCGATGACGGAGCTGATACGCGCCATCAATTCACTGAAAAATGGCGCTTTCACCGTATCGATCAGGGTAACCTTCTCATCCAGCACCAAAAAGGCGTTGTAAGTAGTACCCCGCTGGGTGGCATAGCCGTGAAAATTCCGGATGTCCCAGTCGATCGCACCGACCCAATAGACTTTCTCGGTGATTTTCACCGCTTTCAAGTAATCGCTCATCTTCGCATTCTCCTAAATCGTTACCTCAGGCCTGCCACAATCCGTGCAGATTGCAGAATGCCCGCACTACGATATGCGCATGACGCGGCACATAAAATTCCGCTTCCGGCTGTTCGCCCGGCTTCAAATATTTCCGGTTGACGTAAGGCCCGTTGATCACTTCGATCCACTCGATGTAATGCTCCGGCGTCATCGGGTGCGGCACCGAACCGACTTTGACTTTGACGCCTTTTTCATCGCCCTCGACGACCGGGACATGTTTTTCCTTGGCCGCATCGACGGTATTGGCGACGATCTCCTTCATCGGCTGGTCGCCGCATTTCAATTCCAGACATTCCCCGCCGGGGCCGTGCCCGACCACTTCAACGAGAACTCCGTGATCCGCGCTTTGATACATCTTGTTCATAGTCTTACTCCTTAATAAATTAAGTTTAAACGACCTTTTGTCGCTGTCACCTTTTTTTATTTCAGTTCTGCCTGACGACATTTGCGGCAGACGCCGAAAAATTCCAGATAAAAGCCACTGCAGCCGACTTTCGGCAGCACTTCCATCAGCGCCATGTCCACCTGCTGCAACGTCGCTTCATGCAGATCTACCACCGCATCGCATTTTTCACAACGCATGTGATGGTGAAAATGCACATTGCCGTCGAAACGTTTCTGTTTTCCGGTCGTCGCCAGCTTCTGGATGACTCCCAATTGGGAGAGCTGTTCCAGATTGCGATAGACCGTCCCCAAACTGATTTGCGGCATTCGGCGGCGCAGCATGACGTAAAGCTCATCGGCCGTCGGATGAGTGTCGACACTGCGCAACTCCTCTAGAATTGCTTCGCGTTGGGCGGTTTTGTTCATAAAAGTCACCTGAATTGATAATAATTACTACTCTCAATATAGAGTGATTTCCTCAAAAATCAAACCCGGAATAAAAAAATAAATCGCCCGTTCTTTTTTGCCGTCAACCAAAAGTTATCAAAAAACAACTGAGTGAAATTTGTCTTCTGCTCCGTCCGTGAATATATTAACTCCATTCAGCGGCGAATGCCAGTGAAAAATCAAAAAATATTGAAGGTACTTTTATGATTTCGGAAAGTGAAGCCCTGGGAATTGAGAATGAGTTGGCTTCCGCCGATGCCGCGGTGCGTCGCAATGCGTTGTCGGAATTGAAAGAGTTGCTGGATATCAAAAAACTGATGCCGGCGGAACCCGGCCGCGACTGTTTTTTGAATTGTCGCCTTGCGCCGGACTCCGGAGCACCGGCGGCGCATTCGCCGAGCCATCTGGCTTATTTGGCCAGGAAGAACGGCTGGGCGGTGACCGGGCTGCTGGATGAGGCAAAGGGGGCGGAAGAGTTTATCGAGGCGGCCGTCTATCTGAATATCCGGGCCGCCATCGGTTTGAGCGGCTGCCTTGCCGGAGTGGAGGGGACCGGTCCGATGGTTTCATATTCGTGGCGGAAATCCGGACGGATCGAACAGCAGGCGCTGGGAATTCCGGTGAAGCGATTGCGTTTGTGCCTGCAGTTGTTGCAGGAGAAGTTGTCCATCAAGGAATTCAACGATTTCTTCCGGCTCTGCGGCGCTTTGCCGGCAGCGGTCGGATTGACCTGCTGCCCGGACCGCGTTTGGCTGGACTGGCATCGGGACAACGGCACGGCGTTGCTGCACCTGATGCCGGAAGAGGTCGACTGGTGCGATCTGGAACTTTTATTGCAGGAAGCGGCCCGGCGCGGTTTACCGGTCGTCCTGGATTTGCCGCCTGGAAAACGGACGGAAGCGGCGGAGCAGTTGTCGGAGACGAGCCGGAAACGATGCTTTGAAGGCGCGCTGCTGGTTGCCGGACACAGTTTGCTCGCCACCGTGGAAAAAGGGTATGCCGGCGACTGGGCGCAGCATGAATTGCCCGAGCTGGCGGAACGCAACCGTTTTTACAGCGATTTCGGCCGCCGGGTGCTGCCGAATGATTTTATTGCGCTGAAATTTTCTCCGGTGATGTCGCCGCAAGAAATATTCGCGCAACTTTGACGGCCGGTGACTTGACAATTTCCGGCCGGAGAATATAGTAATGGTTCAACGGTTCATGTGGTTGCGCGACGGATTGTCCAGTTGCGCCTGCTGCAGAACACGCAACCTACAAGGAAATAGGAAAGATGGACAAAGCTGCCAAGACGGCAATCGTCACCAAGTATGCCCGGCAGGAAGGCGACACCGGTTCTCCGGAAGTACAGGTCGCGATCCTGACTCAGCGCATCAGCGAACTGACCGAGCATTTGCGCAACAACAAGAAAGATCACAGCACCCGCCGCGGCCTGTTGGCCATGGTCAGCCGCCGCAAAAAGTTGCTGGCTTACCTGGCGCGTACCGATCATGACCGGTATTTGAGCTTGACTGACGAATTGGCGATCCGCCGCAAATAACGGCGATTTCCAAAAGCAGGCGGCGCCCGGAAATTTCCGGGCGCCGCCTGCTTTTTTATTGTTTTACCGCAATCTTACTTTTGAAGCCGCTTTCCGGAGATGGCCTCAATGGCGGCGCGCCGCTTTGACTCTTGCTTTGAATTCATCCCAGCGCTGTTCCTCCAGAATGCGGTGCGGACAGAATTTGCCGCTCCAATCCTGATGCATTTTCAGCGCCTCGTCACTCAATTGATAGCGGTCGAGCAGCCAGGCAGCCAACTTGACGGCATTGGCTTCCGCGCCGCGGTATTCGCCGTCGCGGTCATCATAGCAGCGGCTGCGGCAGATTTCAATGGCGATGCTGTTGGCATTGCCGGGACCGTCGCCGTCGCCGGCATGCCAGCCGCGTTCGTCGTCGCGGAGGATCTGGATGGCGCCGTTTTCATCGACGGCGTAGTGAAACGAAATGTACGCCTTGTCGCGACGGTTGTTCAAATAATTGCGTTCGTTGATGGCCGGGCCGAAATTATAGGTATTGTGAATGGTGACATATTTCAGTTCCTTCATCGGGCCGGGACGTTTGTACTGATTGTTGTATTCGTTGTCGTCGAGCAACTGCTGTTGAACGAGGACGCCGTTGCGCATTTCCAGGTCGGAATCGAAGGCGCTCTGCATATAATTTCCCCACTGATCGACCGCGCAGCCGGTGCCGAAGCAGAGGCTCAGCATGGCGGCCGATGAAGCCAGTAACCAACTGAATGATTTCATTTTGCCAAATTCCTGTTTGTTTTCGCCGAGATATCGGGTAAAATAGTCATGATTCGGCCAAAAAGCAAATCGATAACCGCGTTGACCGGGCGTGTTTTTATTTATCCGGGAATTTCTCGGATTGAAATTTGATTTATAATAAACAGATATTATAGTTACGACGTGGGGTTGTTAGGCAATCCCGTTTTTCACATTTAAACCCTAAAGAGGAATAAAAAATGGCTGCTAAAGTTGATTCCGCTACCTGCACCGGTTGCGAAACCTGTGTCAATACCTGTCCGGTTAATGCGATTGCCATGCAGGATGGCGTCGCCGTTGTCAACGCCGGTGAATGCATCGATTGCGGCGCTTGCGCCGGCGAATGTCCGGTCGAAGCGATTTCGATGGACTGAGTTCCGCCGTTGTCTGCAGTGAAAAGCCGGAGTGCCTGCCGCACTCCGGTTTTTTTTTGCCTGTGTGGAGACCTGTATGATTTATCCTAGACCCCCGAAAACGGGCTTCCATCGTTCCGCATGACCGCCCCGGCGTGAGATTGGTGCCGTCACATGCCGGGGCTGTTTCCATTTGTGGCTGGGATCGTTATTCCACTTCTGTAAAACTTCTTTTTTGTTCTGATATATTCTTTCCATTTACAGCAATCATTTAGATGAAGCATTACATCGCGAGTGGGCGGCATAAGCAAAAGTCCCGCGACATCTTTTTTACCCCAAAAATCCAGTAGCCATTTTGAGGTTTCTTGCTGTGTGACACCGCCTGCTGAAAGTATGATATCTAAATCAGCCAGGCGGACTTTTCTTTTAATATCAACTGCGTTTAAGGCACTAACAATTTCTCTTGTCCTTTGCCCGACAGCGTTTCTGTAATGAAGCAATTCACCAATATTGATCTCCCTGCTCAACTCCATGATTTCATCATCAGAGAGGGCATTGCCGGTATCTGTAATTGCAACGTTTAGCCGCTTTTTCCATTCTTGATTAAATATCTGTTCTTTCTGGGCGACCAATATATTCATTGTCAAATCTTCAAGTCTGGCGATATGCCATAAAACCCACGCTATTGTTTCATCTTTGCTTGTCGGCATAATAGCATATTCGTTCCTATCCAAATCGCACAATAGATCATCAACTTCGTTTTTTTCTGTATTCGATACGCTGGAAAGATGTAGTTTCGCATGAATTTCTAAAAACAGAGCCTTGGACCGTTCTAGCTCTGCTGCCTTGCGGATCATATGACTTAATTCTTTGTGCTGTTCGCTTAATCCATTTCCAAAATACTTCATGTATGTTCTTCCCCGTTTGCTAAACGACACCTTATTTGCCAGAGGCATCCAAACCTAACTCAGCCAAGGTCAGCGCAGGCCATTGTATTGCAGAAGCAGCATGGTCAGATCGTCGGATTGCGGCGCGTTGCCGGCATGCGCCCGGACGGCCTGAAGGATTGCTTCGATCAGCTCCCGCGGCGTCCGGCAGGAACCTGCCGCCGCTTCCGCCGCCGCTTTCAAACGTTGTTCGCCCCAGAATTCGCCGTCGGCGTTCATCGCCTCGGTGACGCCGTCGGTGTAAAGAAGCAGCCGGTCGCCGGGCGTCAGTTTCACCGTCCCGAGCTGATAAACGCCTTCCTGCTGCGGCATGGTTCCCAACGGCATGCCCGGCGGCAGCACGAAGAATTCGGCAGAGTGGTCGGCATGCAGCAGCAGCGGCGGGTTGTGGCCGGCATTGCTGAAGGTGAAAACCCCCGAGACGCAGTCCAGGATGCCGCAGAAGACGGTGAGGAACATCGTGGCGGCATTGCTCTTGGCCAAGACGTTATTCGCTTTCAGCAGAACCTGGTCCGGCGGCGACTGCTGCAGGGCCAGCCCCTGCAGGATCGTGTGGGCGGTCGCCATGAACAGTGCCGCCGGAATTCCTTTGCCGGCGACATCGCCGACGCAGCAATACAAATGCCGGTCATCGGTCAAAACGAAATCGTACAGGTCGCCGCCGACTTCCCGGGCCGGAATGACCAGCGCGTAAAGCGCGATTTCCGGGTGGCCGGGGAGGGGATTGGCGGCGTCCGGCAACATTGATTGCTGAATTTCGGTCGCCACCCGCAGATCGTTTTCGATCCGCTGTTCGCGCAAAGTTGCCGCTTCAAGATTCTGAATGTATTGTTTCAAATTGGCCGACATGCTGTTCAGAGTTCCGGCCAGCTCTTCCAGTTCGTCGCCGGTGTGCAGCGTAATTTGACAGTCGAGATCGCCGCTGCCGATCTGATCGGTGGCCTGTTTCAGCAGCGCCATCGGCCTGGTCAAACGGTTGGACAGGACGTAACCGCAACTCAACGCGACCGCCAGAATGCCGGCGGAACTGAGGATGTACATGAACAGTTGATGGTGGATGGACAACTGGAATTCCTCTTCCAGCCGGTTGCTTTCGGTGGCGATGGTTTCTTCGATGCAGTGCGACTGTTTCAGAATATCCGCTTCCGGCAGCACGACCGCCAGGCTCCAGTCGGTACTGGCCACCGGCGCATAACCGACATAATAGACCGTATCGCCGAGCGGCAGCCGCAGGCAGCCGCTGTTCAGTGCGATCATCTCCGCGGCCAACTGCTGCAACTGCGTTTCTTCGCTGTGCAGAAGATTGACCAGGTCGACCTGCAAATTCCAGCCCTGGCCCAGCAAACCCATGCCTTCCTGGGCGATGATTTCACCGCTGTCGTTCAGGAGGAATGCCGAGCCCCGGCGCATCTCCTGGGTACTGATGAAGTCATGGATTACCGCTTCCACGCTGATGTCCAGCGCGAGAACGCCGAACAATTTGCCGTCGGCGTCCTGAATGGCCCGGCTGCAACTGATGACCAGCTTGTTGTCCAGCGAGGCGGAGGCGTAAGGCGCCGACCAGCAGGTTTCCCCCGGGTGGGCGGCGGCGCTTTTAAACCAGCCGCGCTGGCGCGGATCATAAGCCAGCGGGGTATGGCTCCAGGGATACTGCAGCTCCACGCCGTCGACCGTCCCCAGGTAGGCCAGAACAACCGAATCGAGGTTGGCAAACATGAATTTGAACATTTCATGCAGTTGCGACAGCGGCGGCATGGCCGCCTGGACGGTCTCCGTCGCGACTTCCGGCGCGAAATAGAGCGAAGAATATTGCCGCTTGTCCAGCGGCGGCGTGTTTACGGCCGAATAGAGCAGTACATTGCCGCCGGCATGCGGCCGCGCCATCAACTCCCGGCTGAGTGCCGCGGCGCTCTCCACTTCGGCGGCGATATGCTTGAATTTGACATCGGTAAT
>OJMH01002313.1_pt1 | contig 16177 bp, 17 predicted proteins | sample 1597111 | NCBI WGS metagenome assembly OJMH01 (sample SAMEA2452115, study PRJEB22498) | human gut metagenome | reverse complement strand
TGATTATATGGGTTACAGTCTTGTAAAACCGGGAGATACAGTGACAGCGGGTGACCTTATTGTTACAGGTGATTATACCGATAAATACGGCACTCAATATAAACTTCATTCATATGCTAAAGTCATGGCGTATACAACGCATACAAAGACAGTTACCGTGCCGCTAAAAGCGTCGGAGCATGTCAGGACAGGAAATTTCAAAAATAAATATTCGTTAAAATTAATAAGATTTTCTGTTCCTCTTTATTTTAATGGAAAAATATTATATAATAATTATGATGTTACAAAATCGGAGAAGTTTTTGAGACTGACAGATAACTTTGTTTTACCTATAAGTATTTGTAAAACTACTTATACCGAGATTGAAAATTTTGAATATACAAAATCAAAGGAAACTGCGCTTTACGACGCATATGAGCAGCTTCGCGATTTTGAGTATAATCTTGTTGGCATAAGGGTGCTTGACCGTGAGTATGAGGAACAGATTAATGAAGACAGTGTTACCGTAAAGGTGATGCTAAACTGCTATGAGGATATAGGAATATCAAGAAAAATTAACTGAAAGCTGGAACAACGGATGGAAAAAACTTTAAATGGTCTGGAAACCGAGTACATTTCTGCGGTGTTTGGTGCGTTTGATGAGAATATTGAGATAATTGAGAATGAATGTGATGTGAAGATAATAAGCCGCGGCGATATGGTCTCCGTGACTGGCGAGCGGGAGAATGTTGAGCATGCTGAAAAGACGCTGAAGAATCTTTTTGATATAGCAAAAACGCGTGATGTCATTGATACTCAGACTGTAAAATATATAATAAGTCTTTCTTCGGATAAGGGAAATGAAGATGTAGCGAAAGCATTGGATGAATGTATTTGTATTGCTTGTTCGGGTAAGCCGATTAAGCCTAAAACTATTTCTCAAAAAAAGTACGTTGACAGTATAAATAAAAATGTCGTGACTTTCGGAGTAGGCCCCGCAGGCACCGGAAAGACATATCTTGCTGTGGCTCTTGCCGTTACGGCGCTGAAAAATAAACAGCTGTCAAAAATAATACTTACGCGTCCTGCTGTTGAGGCGGGGGAGAGTTTGGGCTTTTTGCCGGGTGACCTGCAAAATAAGGTCGATCCTTATCTTCGTCCGTTGTATGACGCGCTGTTTGACATGCTCGGAGCCGACACATATCAGAAATATCTTGAGCGCGGAAACATTGAGGTCGCGCCGCTTGCCTACATGCGCGGCCGCACGCTTGACGACAGCTTCATAATCCTCGATGAGGCTCAGAACACCTCGCGCGAGCAGATGAAAATGTTCCTTACCCGAATAGGCTTCGGCTCAAAGGTCGTTATAACGGGCGACATTACGCAGATAGACCTGCCGGAGGACAAGGTCAGCGGCCTGAAAATTGCAATGAAGGTTCTTGACGGCATTGATGATATATCCATCTGCAAGCTCACCGGCGCCGACGTTGTGCGCCACCAGCTCGTTCAGAAGATAATCGAGGCTTACGAGGTCTACGATAAGAAAAATCCGCCCGAGCCTGCCGCAAAGTCCGGCCCGTATAGGAGGAAAAAGCAATGATAAAGCATGAGATATATGTAAGCCGCGAAAAAAGCGGCATGGGACACAATAATGCGGCTGCACTCATAAAAAAAGCCGCAGCTATGGCGCTTGACGCCGAAGGCGTGGACAGGCCCTGCCTTATAAGTGTTATGCTCACCGATAACGGGGGTATCCGTGAAACAAATCGGGATTTTCGCGGCATTGATGCTGCAACGGACGTCCTGTCTTTTCCGCTCAACGAGCTGACACCGGGCGAATTTGACGCAGCCCTTTGCGATACCGACCCGTATACGGGAGCCGTCATGCTCGGCGATATGATGATATCGCTCGAAAGGTGCGCACAGCAGGGAGAGGAATTCGGCCACGGCTTTGACAGGGAGGTAAGCTACCTCACGGTACACAGTGTTCTGCATCTGCTCGGCTACGATCACGTCGATGAGAGCGAAATGAAAAAGCAGATGCGCGCAAGAGAAAAAGAAATAATGGGAGACATATGATATGATAAGCAAAACTGCAATGATAACTATATGCGGCCGCCCTAATGTCGGCAAATCAACGCTCACAAACGCGCTTGTCGGCGAGAAGATTGCCATAGTTTCAAATAAGCCGCAGACCACGCGCAACCGCATCAGCGCCGTTGTCAACCGCGGCGACACACAGTTTGTTATAATCGACACTCCGGGCTTCCACAAGCCGAGAACGCGCCTTGGCGATTATATGGTCAATGTCGTAAAGGAGAGCGTTGTCGACGTTGACGCCGTTATGCTGCTCGTTGAGCCGATAGCGAATATCGGCAGGCAGGAGGAAGAGCTTATAGCTCGCATAAAGGAAACCGGAGTTCCGGCGATCCTTGTTATAAACAAGATCGACACGGTTGAAAAAACAGAGCTTTTGGAGGTCATGGCGCTGTATTCCGCGGCTCATGATTTTGACGCGATAATCCCGATGTCGGCCAAAAACGGCGAGGGAATAGACGAGCTTCTTGCAGAGCTTGAAAAGTACGCTCAGGAAGGCCCGCAGCTTTTCCCGGACGATATGATATGCGATCAGCCGGAAAAGCAGATATGCGCCGAGCTTGTGCGCGAAAAGCTCCTGCTGTGCCTTGATAAAGAGATACCGCACGGAACTGCTGTTGAGGTAACGCGCTTTTCCGAGCGGGAAAACGGCATAATTGACCTTGACGTTACTATCTACTGTGAAAAAGCGAGCCATAAGGGGATCATCATCGGCAAGCAGGGCGCGATGCTCAAGAAGATCGGCGAGCTTGCCAGAGCGGACATCGAAGCCTTTATGGGAACAAAGGTCTTCTTGCAGACTTGGGTGAAGGTCAAGGAGAATTGGCGCGACAGCACAGCGCAGCTTCGCAACTTCGGCTTCACGGAATAATTACCACGCATATGCCGCCGCTGCCTAACTGATACTAACATCAGCGGAGGTAGCCGAATGAGTGATGAAATTCTCTGGCAGATGTTTGCCGATACAGGCGATCCGATGAGCTGGCTCATGTACAGAGCTTCGGAGAAGAATAAAAGTAACAAGCCGGCGGAGGAGACTCCTTCGCCGCAGAGCTGATAGTGTACATATGTTTAAAACGACAAGGGGCCTTGTTCTGCGCGAGGTTCGATACAAGGAAGCCGACAGGATACTGACCGTTCTGACGGAGGATATGGGCAAAATGACCGTCAAGGCGCGCGGTGCGCTGCGTAAGGGCAGCAAGATCGCCGCAGCTACGCAGTTTCTTGTGTTTTCCGAGCTTACGATGCTCGAACGCAACGGCTTCTGGACAGTCAGCGAAGGCTCGACGATCGAAGAATTCAAGGGACTTCGCGATGATATAACGGCGCTTTCGCTTGCAAGCTATTTTGCCGAGTGCATCGAGGCGCTGTCGGACGAGGGAAACCCCGATCCGCTGCTTTTGCAGCTTATACTGAACTGCCTTTTTGCACTGTCAAACGACATGTATTCGCAGATGCATATAAAAACCGCGTTCGAGATGCGCCTGATGGCGCTCGCAGGCTATGAGCCGAACCTGGTGAGCTGCTGCGTGTGCGGTGCGTCCGATCCGGAGCTGCCGCGCTTCAGTCCTCGAAACGGCGTTATCTGTTGCCGCGAGTGCAACAATGCGCAGATACAGGCAAATTACGAGCTGTGTCCGGCGTCGCTTCAGGCGCTGAGGTATATAGTTTACGCGTCTGCGCGTAAAATGCTCTCGTTTAAAATCGACGATGATGCGCTCTCGCGCGCGGCAAAAGCATCCGAGGCATATCTTCTTGCGCAGACAGAGAGAAAGTTTTCAACACTTGATTACTGGAGACAGATAAAATAATGGATTTCTACGAAAAATCACTTAACATACTTGAGCTGCCTGTCGTGCTGGATATGCTGGCCGCCGAGGCCGTTACCGACGGCGGAAAGGAAGCGTGCCGCAGCCTCCGACCAAGCTCGGACAGGCTAGAGGTAAAAAATCGTCTGGCCGAAACGAGTGCGGCCAAGGAAATGATGGTCGTGCGCGGCAGCCCTTCGCTGTCGGGCATCAAGGATATCCGCCCGTCGCTGAGCCGTGCCGAACTCGGCGGAAGCCTCAATACGATAGAGCTTCTTAACATTGCCCGAGTTTTGCAGTGCGCGCGCCTTGTTAAGGGCTACACATCCGATGATAAGCTCGGCAAAAGCTGCATAGATCATCTGTTTGCCGCGCTGCACGCGAACAGATTTCTTGAGGAGAAAATAACCGGCTCAATAGTAGGGGAGGACGAGATCGCCGACAGCGCGTCGAGCGAGCTTGCAAACATCCGCCGCAAGATCCGCGCCGCGAGCGCCCGTGTGCGTGACTGCCTGCAAAAAATAATATCCTCACCGTCATACGCGAAGGTGCTTCAGGAGCCTATCATAACCATGCGCTCGGATCGCTTTGTCGTTCCGGTAAAGGCCGAGTGCAAAGGCGCTATCCCGGGCCTCGTTCACGATATATCGGCCTCCGGAGCTACGCTTTTTATTGAGCCCATGGCAGCCGTTAAGGCAAATAACGAGCTTCGTGAGCTTGCTGCTAAGGAAAAAACGGAGATCGAGCGCATCCTTGCCGAGCTTTCGGCAGACTGCGCCGCCCATGCCGAGGATATCGCGTCGGACTATTCCTATCTTATTACCCTCGACGGCATATTTGCGCGCGCAAAGCTTTCATATAAGCTCAACGGCATTGAGCCGGAGCTGAGGGAAAAGGGCGTTGTTCTGCGCCGCGCGCGGCATCCGCTGCTGCCGAAGGATAAGGCGGTGCCTATAAGCCTTGAGCTTGGCGAGGACTTTGATACGCTTATCATAACAGGCCCAAACACCGGCGGCAAAACCGTAACTCTCAAGACCATCGGACTTTTAAACGTTATGGCGCAGTGCGGCCTGCACATACCGGCAGATGACGGCAGCGGAGTGCCGGTTTACAGGCATGTGCTTGCCGATATCGGCGATGAGCAGTCGATAGAGCAGAATCTCTCCACCTTCTCGGCACACATGACGAACATTGTGCATATTTTAAATGAGTGCGACGCAGATTCGCTTCTGCTGTTTGACGAGCTTGGAGCCGGAACAGACCCCACCGAGGGCGCGGCGCTTGCAATAGCCGTTATTGAGCATGCGCGCAAAATGGGTGCGAACGTTGCCGCGACGACGCATTATGCAGAGCTTAAGGTTTATGCAACGAATGAAAATGGCATTCAGAATGCCTCCTGCGAATTTGACGTTGAAACGCTCAGCCCGACCTACAGGCTGCTTGTCGGCGTTCCGGGCAAGTCCAATGCGTTTGCAATATCCGAACGTTTGGGACTTAGCAAAGAAATTATTGATGATGCAAAGGCCCGCATCGGAGTTCAGAACGCAAGCTTTGAAGCGACAATAGAAAAACTCGAGCAGACACGCGCACTTTTGGAGCGCGATAGAGCGGAGACTGCCAAAAAATTGCGTGAGGCCGAGGAGAGCGCAAAAAAAGCGGCTTTTCTGCGTGCCGAGCTTTCCGTAAGGCTTGAAAAAGCCGACGAGAAGGCCAAACGCGATGCTGAGCGCATAATTGCGGAAGCGCGTCAAACGGCCGAGAACACCTTTGCAGAGCTTGATGAAATGCGCCGCAAAATGAATGATGATGAGCAGACGCAGGAGATAAATCATGCACGCAGCGAGCTCAGGCGCAAGCTCAATGAATCTCAGGGCAAACTTAAAGCAAAGGCACCCGAGCAGCCGAAGGAAGAGAAAAAATCGGCGCGCGATGTAAGAGCAGGCGATACGGTGGAGATAAAGTCCATGGGTGTCAAGGCCGAGGTCATTGATGTAAATCCGGACGGAACGCTCAATCTGCGCGCCGGAATCATGAACGTTAAGCTCAAGCCCGACGATGTGTATCTTATAGAGGGGCATGCAGCTAAGCAGAAGAAGCAGAGCGTAACTCTTGCAGGCAGCACGGCGCCTCGCGCGGCTGTAAGTCCGGAGATCGACCTTCGGGGAATGGAGAGTATTGAGGCGGTGAATGCTGCCGAGCAGTATATTGACAGCGCGGTTATGGGTAAACTCAAGACCGTGACGATCATCCACGGCAAGGGGACCGGCGCCCTCAGAGCTGCCGTGCAGCAGATGCTCAAACGAAATAAGGCCGTGAAAAGCTACAGATTAGGTCGATTCGGCGAGGGCGAAAGCGGTGTGACAATAGTCGAATTGAAATAAAAGCAATCGATAAAATTTATTAATAATGTGTAAATCTACGAAATGAACAAAATCAGTTGACCTTTTTTAAATAATTTGCTAAAGTAGGATTAATCTTTTGTGATCAAGAGGAGTGGCGAGAATGGTAACCAAAGAAGTAGTTATTAACAATCAGGTGGGCCTGCACGCAAGACCTGCTACTTTCTTTATTCAGAAAGCTAACGAGTTCAAAAGCAGCATCTGGATCGAGAAGGAAGACAGACGTGTCAATGCCAAGAGCCTGCTCGGCGTTCTCTCTTTGGGCATCGTTAAGGGCACTGCTGTCAACCTCATTGCCGACGGTGCTGACGAGGCAACTGCTGTCGATACGCTTTCAGAGCTTATCGCATCCGACTTTACCGAGTGATATTAAAAAACGAAGCTAAGGGCGTGTTTTTAACACGCCCTTATTCGCTATATACGGAGAAATAGATGAAAAAAGAAAACAAAGCAATTCTTGAAATGCTAATGTGCGCGGCACTTTGGAGCATTGCAGGAATATTTATAAAGCTCATACCTTGGAATTCGTTTGTTATATCGGCTCTGCGCAGCTTTTTTGCGGGACTGACGGTGCTTGCATACATACGCATAAAAGGCTACAGAATAAGCATAAACCGCCGCACGATAGTTGCCGGACTGCTGCTGGGGCTTGTTTATATCGCCTTTGTAGCGGCCAATAAGCTCACGACCGCCGCAAACGCGATAGTCCTGCAATTTACCGACCCTATATTCATCGTCATTTTCTCGGCGCTGTTTTTCGGCCAGCGCTTTAAAAAGCGCGATTTTGTTGCGGTCATTTTTACGTTCATAGGCATTGCGATGTTCTTCCTCGATCAACTCGAGGGCGGATACCTGCTCGGAAACTTCGTTGCCATATTTGCAGGAGCCTGCCTCGGCGGAATGTTCATAGCCATGGGCAAGGCTGATACCGAGGAACGCTTTTCGGCAATGCTCATAGGGCAGGCAACCGCTTTTATATTCGGCCTGCCGTTTATAATAACCACAAAGCCCGAGATATCCGCGCTGCCTGTTTTGTATATAGTCATTCTCGGCGTTTTGCAGCTTGGTATACCGTATATTCTCTATGGCAGAGCGTCGGAGTATTGTCCGCCGCTTGCGTGCAGCCTTCTCGGCGCCGTAGAGCCGCTTTTGAACCCGCTTTGGGTGCTGATATTCGACGGTGAAAAGCCCGGCCTGTTCGCGCTTATAGGCGGCGTTATCGTTATCGTTTCCGTAACCGTCTGGTGCATTGCGGGAAGTAAGGACAGTGAGGCGACAGATGCGCGAGAAGCTGCTTGAAAAAGCAAATAAGCTGCCGATGCTTCCGGGCGTTTACATCATGCTCGATGCATCGGGGCAGGTCATATATGTCGGCAAGGCAAAAAAACTGAAAAACCGTGTCACGAGCTATTTTCGCGGCTCGCACCTGCCAAAGGTCGAGGCGATGGTACAGAAGGTAAACGACTTTAACGTTATTGTCGTCAACTCTGAGTTTGAGTCGCTTATTCTTGAAAATTCGCTCATTAAGCAGCATCAGCCGCACTATAACATCCTGCTCAAGGATGATAAGGGCTACCCCTTTGTCCGTCTCTCCCACGGCCCCTACCCGCGCTTCACGCTTGCCAACAAAACGGCGGACGACGGCGCGCGCTACTTCGGGCCCTTCGGCGCACGCGGCGAGACCCGCGCCGCCATCGAAGCGCCGTATCCGCGATTTACGATCGTCGGCAGCGCTAAAAAGGACGGAGCGTCATACTTTGGCCCATTCGGCGGACGAAGCGTAACGCGCGACATAATCGACGCTGCCTCAAAGGCGGTGGGACTGTCGACCTGCTCAAAGCATTTTCCGCGTGATATTGGGAAGGACAGACCCTGCCTTAACTACCACATGGGCAATTGCCGCGGCTGGTGCAGGGGAGAGCTTTCGCAGGAGGAATACCGCCTCGCCGTGGAGCAGGTCTGCCTTATTCTCGGCGGGAAAACCGGAGAGCTTATCGAGGAGCTTACGGACAAAATGCTTGAAGCTTCCGAGCAGCTTAGGTTTGAAGCCGCCGCCGAGCTGCGCGACAGGATAAAGGCGATAAAGAGCGTGTCCAACAAACAGAAGGTCATAGCCACGGCTTTTTCCGATACCGATGCAATTGGCTTTGCGCGCGGAGCAAAAAGCTGCTTTGTTGTGCTGCATTTTAACGACGGTTCGCTCACAGGCAAGGACTTCGAACTCGTCTCCGAGCCGCTCGAGAGCGATGCCGAGGCCATATCGGCCTACATGCGTCAGTATTATTCATCGCGCGGCATAATGCCGAAAAATATTCTCCTGCGTGAAATGCCCGAGGATGCAGAAGCCTTGAGCGCACTGTTTAATCAGCTTTGCGGCCGCAAGGTCAGCATTGAGGTTCCGCAGCGCGGAGAAAGACTTCGCCTTGTCGAGCGCGCTGAGATGAACGCATCCGAGGAGATACTGCGTGCGACGACCGTTCAGCAGCGCAGAACAAATACGCTTATATGGCTTCAAAAGTCGCTTGAGCTGCCCGAGTATCCGGAACGTATCGAAGCATTCGACGTATCAAACCTCGGCGACACGGGCATTGTGGCGGCAATGACGGTGCATAAGGACGGTAAGCCTTATAAAAAGGACTACCGAAAGTTCAGAATACGCGATCTGGATATACGCGATGACTATGCGAGCATGACCCAGGCTGTTTACCGTCGGTTTGCTCATTTAAAAAACGGCGACAGCGGTTTTTCGGAAGCGCCGCAGCTGCTGCTTATTGACGGAGGTATAACACACGCCGCAGCGGCAGAGCGTGCGCTCGGCGAGCTTGGTATAAGCGTGCCGGTATTCGGCATGGTAAAGGATGATCGTCATCGGACGAGGGCGCTCGTTACGAGTACAGGCCGTGAGATATGCATAAACGGAAATCCAGCAGCGTTTGCGCTCATAGGCAATATCCAGGAGGAGACCCACCGCTTTGCGATAGAGTATCAGCGCTCGCTGCGAAACGAGAGCTTCGGTTCGGAGCTGAGCGCCATACCCGGAGTGGGCAGCGTCAGGAAAAACGAGCTGCTGTGCAGCTTTAAAACGATCAAGGCAATAAAAAACGCCGGATTGGATGAACTGAGTGCAGTTGTTCCGAAAAATACGGCCAAAGCGGTTTTTGAATATTATCATAAGGACGAGGAAAAGAAATGAGAATAATAAGCGGAACAAAGCGTGGAAAGAAGCTCAAAGAGCCGGATAATTACGATATACGCCCGACGACCGATATGGTCAAGGAGTCAATGTTCAATATCGTTCAGTTTGATATCGAGGGCAGGCGAGCGCTCGACCTTTTTGCCGGAACGGGTCAGCTCGGCATCGAGTGCCTCAGCCGCGGCGCAAAGGAGGTCACATTTGTTGACCAGAGCAGGGAAGCCATAGCAATCGTTAAGCAGAACCTTAAAAGCTGCGGCTTTGAAGCGCGCGTTGTGCAGAGCGACTCAATTTCCTTTCTCGAGCGCGGCGCAAAGTTCGATCTGATACTGCTTGATCCGCCTTATGCGACAAATCTCATAGATAAAGCGCTGCAAATCATCAATTCCGTTGACATCTTGACGGAAAGTGGTATAATTGTGTGCGAAAGTGGGCGCGAAAAGCCCATGCCGGAGATGAATATGCCTTACTTTAAGTGTAAGGAGTATAACTACGGCAAAGTTAAGCTTACTACCTACAGCAGGGAGACAGATAAATGAGTCTTGCTATATGCCCCGGCAGCTTTGACCCGATAACGCTCGGACACCTTGATATAATCAGCCGCTCGGCGCAGATATTCGATAACGTCATCGTTTGCATTATGTTCAACTCTAATAAGACCAAGCCCATGTTTACGATAAGTGAGCGTGTCGAGATGGTCAAAAAAGTCGTCGAGTGTTTTCCGAACGTCAGAGTCGATACTTCCGCCGGTCTGCTTGCCGAATATGCAAAGCAGTTTGACGGCGCGGTTATTGTAAAGGGCTTGAGGGCCGCATCTGATTTTGAGTATGAATTTCAGATGAACCATATCAATAAAAAGATAAACCCCGAGCTGGAAACTATGTTTCTTACGGCAAACGAAAAATATACTTTTCTGAGCTCATCCGTCGTACGCGAGGTCGCGTCATACGGCGCCGATCTTACGCGCTTTGTGCCGCGCGAGATAGTGGCCGAGATAGAAGAAAAGGCTAAGTTATGGAGGCAGCAGTAATATGAGCGAGAAAAACGTTGAGGTAATGGAGCTTATCGAAACTCTCTACAGTATGGTGACCGAAGCATGGGGCGTTCCCCTCGGAAACGATAAGTGCATCGTCGAGAGAGAAAATGTCCTTGAGATACTCAATGAGATAAAAACGCGCATCCCCGTGGAGCTTGCCGAGGCAAAGCGCCTTGTTTCCGCGAGGGATGAGTTCATCGGCAACGCAAAGCGCGAGGCGGAGTCTATCCGCAAGAATGCCGAGGATAAGGCTCGCGCAATGCTCGAGGAGCAGGAGATAGTGCGCGTTGCAAAGCAGCACAGCGCAGAGCTTGTGTCCAATGCCGAGTATAAGTCAAAGGAACTGCGCAGAGTTGCAAACGAGTATGTCGATGAGATTCTCCGCCGCACGGAAGAAACGGTCGGCTCGGCGCTCAAATCGATCAATCAGTCGCGTGCAAGCTTCCGCAGCCTCGCAGGCTCGGCAGCGCCGGCTCAGCCGGTAACGCAGGATGACGATGACGACACCGAGTGAGTCTTGAGCTTTATTTAAATGAATATAGTAAAAAATCAGGAGTCCGTTCGGACTCCTGATTTTCTTTGGGGAAGGAATCAATAAAAAGAAATAAGGAAGGAGAATAATGATTTGGTAAATTTAAGAGATGCTTTCTTGGGGGTTCCGGAAGTCCGGTGCATCTGAAACCGGACTTCCGGAAAATATGGGGGGAAGAGGATTATGAGAAATAGCGATTTGATCAGATGAGCTTCTTCTCGCGAAGGTCAGCTATCTTAGCGTCGTCGTAGCCCAGAATACCCTTGAGGATATCGTCGGTATCCTGACCGAGTCTCGGAGCACCGCGCCATACCTTGCCCGGAGTGCCGGACAGCTTCGGAACGATACCGAAAGCGGTGATATCCTTGTCGAGAGTCTGGTCGCGGTATTCGATGAAGTCTCCGCGGCTTTGATAGTGAGGATTTTCCAGGCAGTCCTTGGGTCCCATTACACGGCTGCAGGGAACCTTGAACTTTGCCATTGCGTCCTCAATCTCCTGCGCGGTGTGAGCAGCGCACCAGTCGATGACCTTTGCGTCGAGCTCGCGGCCCTTTTCGGAAGCAACTGCCTCAAGTCCGGAGGAGCAGTCTTTGTAGTTGAAGTAGTCAAGGTCAAAACCGAGTGCCTGAATAGCTCTCTTGTAAACGCCGGGACCGAATGCGCCGATAGCGACGTCGTAGCCGTCCTTGGACTTGAACAGGCCGTAAGGCTGGAATGCAGCGGACTTGTTGCCGGAACGGGTGTTCTCACGTCCTGCCATGGTGTAGGAGGTGTACAGATCGCAGCAGTAGCTTGCCTGAACCTCGAACTGAGCAATGTCAACTACCTGACCCTTGCCGGTCTTGAGAACGTTGATATATGCTGCGAGGACGCCGAATACGGCAGCGTATGCAGAGGTAAAGTCGTTGAGCCAGGGCTTGCCGACGACGGGGTCGCCGTCCTTTTCGCCGTTGAGACCCATCCAGCCTGAGAATGCCTGGCCGATCATGTCGTAGGATGCTCTGTCGCAGTACTCGGGCAGACCGCCGAATGCCGGGTTGCCGTAGCCGCTGATGTGAGCAATGATCAGACGGGGATTGACTGCAAGCAGATCCTCGTCGCGGATGCCGAGCTTTTCGAGCCATACCATGTTCTCCATGAATACGTCGGCTTCCTTGATCAGGCCGTAGAACAGCTCCTTGACTTCGGGGTGCTTGAGGTTAAGCTCGAGAGAAAGGGAAAGCTTGTTGCGGCCGTCCTGTGCCCAGGAGGTGCTGACGGTCTTGCCGTCTTCCTTTGCGAAGGGGGCGAGAACACGCAGAGTGTCGCCGACGCCGGGACGCTCGATATGAATGACCTCTGCGCCGAAGTCTGCAAGCAGAGTTGCTGCAAAAGGCATTGCTACCAGAGAGCCAGTGTCAATAATGCGCATTCCTGCGAAAGGACCGTACTCGGGAATAAGAGATTTACGTTCGCTCATTTTTAATTAGCTCCTTTTTAATGAATTTTAAAGTGTTTTACTTTCTTTTCTTTATCTCTTCGATTATTGCCGGAACGAGGCTGCGGTAATCTGCAACAGCACCGTAGTGGGAAATATCGAAGATGGGAACTCCTGCGGTGTGGTTAATGCTGATGATGCACTTGGAGTTCTGCATGCCGACCTGATACTGGACAGAGCCGGAAATTGCGATGTTGATGATGTGATCGGGCTTTACGGTTGCGCCGGACTGACCGATCTGATCCTCGTGGGGCAGCCAGCCGTTGTCAACGATAGGACGGGAAGCGGCTACATGACCACCGAGAAGCTCTGCAAGCTCACCGAGCATCTTAAGATCCTCTTCGCTCTTTATGCCGCGTCCGCCGCAAACGAGCAGGGAAGCCTTGTCGATAGGCTCGTGGTCTCTGACCTTCTGGGTGTTTTCGATAATCTCGTAGCAATCCTCTGCATCGACGCTGACAGATTCGCTGATGATCTCGCCCTTGCGGCTTTCGTCGGCCTCGAGGGGAACGAACATCTTTGGACGAACGGTTGCCATCTGGGGACGGCACTCGAGAATAACAATGTGAGCGAGTATGCTGCCGCCGTAAGCAGGCGTGGTCTGATAGAACACGTCGTCCTCGTCGTAGCCGAGGTCGATAGCGTCTGCGGTAAGGCCGGTCTTGAGAGAGACCATCACGCGCGGAGCAAAGTCACGGCCGAGGCTGGTGGCACCGTAAAGGATGATCGAGGGCTTGTACTTTTCGGCAAGCTGAGTCATAGCCTGCTGATAGGGACGTGCACTGTAGGATGCAAGTGCTGCGTCCTCTGCAACGATGACCTTGTCTGCACCGTGTGCGATGAGGGTGGGGGCAAGCGCCTTAACATCGCTGCCAAGGAGAATGGCGTATATATCCTCGCCGTTGTGAGCCTTAAGCTCCTGCGCCTTTGCAAGAAGCTCAAGTGTTACGGGGTTGAGAACACCGTTCTGCTGCTCGGCAAATATCCATATGCCTTTGTAATCTTCTTTTGCCATGTCAGCACCTCCTCAGACAAGATGCTCGTTTGCGAGCATATCAACGAACTGAACTGCCATATCCTCGGCAGAGCCTTTAAAGTACTTTGTATCAGTATTGCGCTTTTCAGGCTCAAATACCTTCTTGGTGGAGGAAGGCGAGCCGGGAATACCGGTGCGCGTGGTGTCGGCCTCCAGAGCTGCCGCATCCCATACGGTTCTGGGCTTCTTGAGAGCCTTCATGATGTTGATGGGAGTTGCGTAGCGCGGAGTGTTTATCTCGCCGCAAACGGTAACGAGCGCAGGCAGCTTTGCCTTTACGCGCTGAGTGCAGTCCTCAAGATTGCGGTCGCAAATTACCCAGCCGTCCTGAACGTCGATGCTCGTTGCGAGGGTGATCTGCGGAACGTTGAGGTAAGCTGCGGTAGCCGGGCCGGTCTGAGCCGTGTCGCCGTCAACTGCGTGACGGCCGAACAGCAGCAGATCGTAATCGCCGATCTTCTCTGCGGCCTTTGCGAGGGTGTAAGCGGTAGCGAGGGTATCTGCGCCGCCGAATGCGCGGTCGGACAGCAGGTATGCCTCGTCGCAGCCGAGAGCAAGAGCTTTCTTGAGCATATCCTCGGCCTGAGGGGGACCCATGCTGATAGCAGCGACGGTGCCGCCGTACTTTTCTTTAAGCTGCACCGCAGCCTCTATTGCGTTTGCGTCGAGGGGGTTAATCATGCTCTGCACGCCCTCGCGCTTGAGGTTGCCGGTCTTGGGATCGAGCTTAACGTCGTCCGTATCGGGAACCTGCTTAACAAAAACTAATATTTTCATTTCTATCTCTCCGCTTTGCTTAGATCATTTTGCAAGGACTGCGCCGCTGATGACCATGCGCTGGATCTCACTGGTGCCTTCGCCGATCTCGAGGAGCTTTGCGTCGCGGTAGAAGCGCTCAACATGGAACTCGCGGCTGTAGCCGTTGCCGCCGAGAACCTGGATGCACTCGTCGCAGATCTCGCAGCACCACTTGGAGCTCATGAGCTTAAGCTCTGCTGCTTCAACGGTGTGACGCTGGCCTTCGCTCTTCATCTGGGCGGTATCCCATACCATCAGGTCGATAGCGCGGATCTTTGCTGCCATGTCTGCAAACTTGAATGCAACGCCCTGGTACTTTGCGATGGGCTTGCCGAAGGTAACGCGCTCGTTTGCGTAGTTCTTAGCAACTTCCATTGCATGCTGTGCAAGGCCGGAAGCGATAGCACCGATCGAGATACGTGCACCGTCAAGAGCCATCATAGCAATCTTGAAGCCTGCGCCTTCCTTGCCGACGAGTGCGTCTGCGGGAAGCTTGATATTGTCGAAGCTCAGCTCGCAGGTCGCGCTGCCGCACATGCCCATCTTGTGCTCGAACTTGCCGACGGTCAGACCCTCTGCGTCCTTCGGGACGATGAAAACGCTGATGCCCTTTGCGCCTGCTTCGGGATCGGTCTTAGCCATGATCAGATAGTAGTCGGCAACACCTGAGTTGGTGATCCATGCCTTGCCGCCGTTGAGAACGTAGCTGCCGTCGGGCTGCTTAACTGCAACGGACTTGATTGCTGCCGCGTCGGAACCGGCGTTGGATTCGGTCAGGCCGAATGCGAAGATCTTGCCTTCTGCTGCGAGAGGGAGGTAGTGGTTCTTCTGCTCTTCGCTGCCGTGAACATAGATCATATCGGCTGCGAGCCAGTCGGCGTCCAGGAACAGAGCGACACTTGCGCTGCCCTTTGCGATCTCGTTGATGACGATTTCACTCATGACTGCGTCGCCGCCGCCACCGCCGTACTGCTCGGGAAGATGGATACCCATCAGACCGGCCTCGCACAGCTTCTTGTGGACTTCCCAGTCAAAGCCGTTTTCGTCCATCCATTTGTCGCGAGGCTCAACCTCATTTTTGGTGAACTCTCTTACCATGTCGCGGATCATGATTTGTTCTTCTGTGAACTTGAACATTTTCTTCTGGCTCCTTTTCAAACGAATTTTTGATGTGTTACATAACAGGCTGCATCTTGCGGGATAATTAAAATACAACTGTTACATCTCTGTAACTGCTACTGAGATCGATTTACTAAAATCAACTCTCTTGCTGTGAAAATAATAACATAACTGCAACAGTGTGTCAACACAAAACGGGCGAAATTGATCCTTTTCAGCTTTCTGACATATTCACAGACAAAAACTAACAAATTGCATCCAATCTCATACAACAGTTTTTTACGAAAATAGGGTTGACAAATGTGGTGTGTTTTATTCTGTTATAATTTTGGCGTTAAAATTGTGAACAAATATAGAAAAAAAGCTTGCGGCCGGCCTTGTGTATCTGTATAATGACTAAACAGATACAGTTTAAAACAGTGGGGAAACAGAGATGTCAATAAAGAATGAGCTTATACTATCTTATATAAAAGAGCTTGATGTGGGAACTAAGATATCTGTTCGGCGTTTGTCTGAGATATTGGATGTCAGCGTTGGAACAGTTTACAAAGCTATTAAAGCCGCTGAGGCGCAGGGTCTTGTTGTAACAAAGCCCAAATCCGGAACGTTCAAGATCGATTCCGGCGTCGCCGGTGAGGCAGAGCCTGTCAGCCTGAAGCGTGCGGCAAAGTTTCTTGGCCTTACCATGATAATCGAGCCTGCC
>OJMH01002307.1_pt1 | contig 16244 bp, 10 predicted proteins | sample 1597111 | NCBI WGS metagenome assembly OJMH01 (sample SAMEA2452115, study PRJEB22498) | human gut metagenome | reverse complement strand
CGACCCGACAGGTGTTGTGCCTGCTCCCGCACTGGACTGCCTGAGAAAAGTAGGCGAATGGATGCGGGTGAACGGTGAAGCGATTTACGCAACACAGCGCAGCGAAATATTTCCTCCCTGGGGCGAATGTATCCGGAAAGACGAAAAGAAGAACTCCGTATATTATCTCTCCGTCTTTCAATGGCCGGAAGACGGCAAACTGGCATTCGACACGAAATATACAGTGAAGGAAGCAATGCTGCTGGCCGACGGTACGAAACTGAAATTTACTAAAACGCCCGGCGGCATTACGATACAAGTTCCCACGCAGGCTCCTGACAAGATAGCTACGGTTGTCAGACTGGAATTGAAAGAGAAACTGCCCGCAATCCAATTAATATCCAACACCGCGAAAGCATTCGAAATAGCTGACGAATGAGAATCTACGGACGAATAAAAAATAGCAGACGATGAATATGAAGGTACGAAGTATATGGTTTTCAGGATGTATATTCCTTTCCACGACATTAACGTTTGGAAAAGAATACAAGCTTTGGTATAACGCTCCGGCTACCGTATGGGAAGAAGCTCTTCCTATCGGTAACGGACGTATCGGAGCGATGGTATATGGCAACCCGCTACAGGAAGTATATCAACTGAACGAAGAATCGATCTGGTCGGGCTATCCGCAGGACTGGAACAACCCCAAAGCCGCGAACGCGTTGCCACAGGTACGGGAAGCTGTCGACCGCGGAGACTATGCCAAGGCAAGCGAACTCTGGAAAGCCAATGCACAAGGTCCGTATACAGCCCGTTACCTGCCTATGGCAAACCTGATGCTCGACCAACTGACGCGGGGGGAAGCCCGGAATCTGTATCGTGAACTCAACATATCGAACGCACTGTCTACCGTCACCTACGAAGCGGACGGAGTGAAATACCGCCGCACTTCCTTTATCTCCTATCCGGACCAGGTGATGGTCATAAAAATAGCCGCAGACCGTCCCCAGGCGGTATCGCTCCATATTCGCTTGAACAGCCTGCTGCGCTATACCGTGCAGACAAAAGGGGAAAAGACACTGATCCTGAACGGCAAAGCCCCCGCCTATGTTGCCAATCGTGACTACGACCCACATCAGGTGGTATACGATGACAAACGGGGGACACAATTCAAAGTGCAAGTGGAACTGCTGCCGGATGGCGGTCACTGTGAGGCAAACGACTCTGCACTGACCGTTCGCAATGCAAATGAAGTAGTGCTGCTACTCTCTGCCGTCACCGATTTCGGGAATAAGAAAATGACACTCAAAAAATGCAAGCGTCCCTATCAGGAATTACTGCAACGACACACGGATGACCATCAGCAACTCTTCAACCGCCTGCAACTATCACTGGGCACAGAGAATCTGCAAAAAGAAGCACTCCCCACCAACGAACGTTTAAAAAGCTTCGAACAAGACCCCACTGACAACGGATTGACGGAACTCTACTATCAATACGGTCGTTACCTGCTGATTGCCTCTTCCCGCCCGGGCGGGCTGCCCGCCAATCTGCAAGGCATCTGGAACCGGCACGTTCAACCGCCTTGGGGATCGAATTATACGACCAACATTAATACTGAGATGAATTACTGGCCGGCGGAAATAACCAATCTTCCGGAATGCTTCCTGCCATTGTCCGATTTCATCGGCCGCCTGGCTGTCAATGGCGCACAAACGGCCAAAGTTAACTATGGCATCAATCGCGGATGGCTGGCCCACCATAACTCGGACGTCTGGGCACAAACCGCTCCGACCGGAGGCTATGATTCCGATCCGAAAGGCGCACCTCGATGGTCGTGCTGGCCAATGGCAGGCGTATGGCTCTGTCAGCATCTATGGGAACACTATGCCTTCGGCGGCGATAAAAAATACTTGTCCAAAACGGCTTATCCCCTGATGAAAGGCGCAGCCGAATTCCTGCTGCAATGGCTGCAAAAAGATCCGGAAACAGGCTACTGGATTACCAACCCATCCACTTCACCCGAGAATCGCTTCCGCTATATCGACAAGGAAGGAAAGAAACAGAACGGAGAGATCAGCCGTTCATCCGGTATGGATCTCGGTCTGGCATGGGACTTACTGACCAACTGCATCGAAGCAAGTACGGTGCTGGATACGGACAAAGCATTTCGCCAGCAGTGCATGGATGTACGCGCCAACCTGCAACCGTTCCGCATCGGTTCAAAAGGACAACTACTCGAATGGGATAAAGAGTTTGAAGAGACAGACCCTAACCATCGCCATGTATCCCATCTGTTCGCCCTGCACCCCGGACGACAGATTATCCCCGAACAGCAGCCGGAACTGGCAGCCGCCTGCCAACGGACACTCGAAATCCGCGGAGACGGCGGCACAGGCTGGGCTATGGCATGGAAAATTAACTTCTGGGCACGTCTGCGCGACGGTAATCATGCTTTCGGGATGCTGAAAAACGGATTGAGATACGTAGATGCCACCCAAGTCAGCGTCCGTGGAGGGGGTACATACGCCAATCTCTTCGATGCCCATCCCCCTTTCCAGATTGACGGAAACTTCGGAGGAACGGCAGGCATTACGGAAATGCTGCTGCAAAGCCATGCGGGATACATACACCTGCTACCTGCCCTGCCGGACAACTGGCAAAGCGGAAGTATCAAAGGCGTCCGCGCCAGAGGCGGATTCACCATCGACATGGAATGGAAAGAAAGCAGGATTACCCGGCTGTCCGTTACTTCCCATTCGGGAGGAACCTGCCGGATACGCGAAGCGACCTCACCCCACGAAGAAGTGATTGAAACGGAAAAGGGAAAGACGTATCAAGTGAAATAAAAAAAGACTGCTTATCAAGTTTAATAAAAGAGAGAACAATCATGAGAAACTATTATCAAACCATAACGATTGCCTGCTGCATGGCAATGAGTGCTTCTCCCCTCGCTATATGGGCGCAGAGTGGCGACGAACAAGGGCTCGAAATCCCCCGCAACCTGCAATTGCAACAAGACAAAGACGAGCTTCGCAAAGCCTACGACGGTTGGTGGACAGCCTCTCAAAAGAATAAGGAGCAACGAATGTCGTGGTATAACGAAGCCAAATTCGGTTGCTTCATCCATTGGGGCCCTTACTCCGTACCCGCGGGTCTTTGGAAAAACAAGATGCAGAGCGGCTATACCGAACACCTGATGCGAAAAGCCCGCATCCCCCTGGAAGAGTACAAAAAAGAACTGATACTTCCTTTCAATCCTACTGAATTTGATGCCGAGGAGTGGATGCGCCATGCATCGGAAGCAGGCATGAGATATTTCGTCATTACTGCCAAGCATCACGACGGATTCGCCATGTATCCATCCGATGCTTATCCCTACGATATTCGCCTTTCCAAATTTCAGAAAGATCCGATGGAAGCATTGAGCAGAGCCGCTAAGAAATATGGCATCAAGTTCGGTTTCTATTATTCGCACGCTTTTGACTGGGAACACCCGGACGCTCCGGGAAACGATTGGGATTATCCCACGAATCCCGGTGGAGATAAACTTGTGGGCGGCAAGAACTGGTGGCTGGAACGTAAAGACTTTCTCGCTAATGCCGAGAAATATGTAAACGAGAAATCCATTCCGCAAATACAGGAACTTATCAGAAAGTACGACCCCGACATCTTATGGTTCGATACTCCGCAGAAGCTTCCGCTCTATCTCAATATCCGCATACTGGAAGCTATCCGCCAAGCGGACCCACAAAACAAAATCGTCGTAAACGGACGACTAGCACGTTTTGGCTCTAATAATATAGGTGATTACCGCAATACGGGCGACCGTTCCGCCTTCTTTTTCCCCACCGAAGGGGCATGGGAATCTATTCCCACTACCAACGAGTCTTATGGATACAGCGTAGTGGATACAGTGCGCAAACCTGTTTCATTCTTTGTACAATTATTACCCAGCGCCACTTCGAAAGGGGGTAATATACTGATGAACGTAGGTCCGATGGGCAATGGCCGATGGGACAAGAGAGACATCGAAGTGTTTCAGGGCATAGGACAGTGGTTGAAGGTGAACGGAGAAAGTATCTATGGAGCACAACGCACCAATCTGCCTATACAGCCGTGGGGCGTAACGACACTGAAAGGAGATACGCTGTATGCACACGTATTTCATTGGCCAGCCGATGGAAAACTGATTATCGGCGGACTCCGTTCCGACATCGGAAAAGGATGGCTCGTTGCCGACAAGAAGGCGGCGATAAGATTCAAGCGCTTAAACGCGGATGATTACGAACTGACCTTGCCCGCCAATGCGCCGGACAGCATGAATTCCGTCATCGCACTGGTACTGAACAACCGGAAAGTGCCGAATCCCATCCGTCTTATCGACCACAAACAGAGCAATACGCTCTATACATTCGATTCCGAACTGCAAGGGCGTGGATTGGGATACGGTGACGGCAAACCGAACTGCAACTACGTTACCAAATGGAAAAATACGAATCAGTGGATGAAATGGAACTTACGGTCAAGCGCACCTGTCGAATATACTGTTTATCTGGACTACAACACGCAGGGAAAGAATGATACGGGAACAGTCGTGGTAGAGATAGCCGGACAGAAACTGGAAGCGAACTACTCCACTTATCCCGAACAGAAAGGGACCAACAGTCTACGTCTGGGAAAAGTGAAGCTGCCGAAAGGTAGTTTTGAATGCAGCCTGAAAGGAAAACAATACCAGGGAAGCCAATACATGACTCCTATTGCCGTACGGCTTGAAAAAGAGTAAGCATGGCAGTAATCTCTGTATCGCAATAACTTCGAAATAGCAAATACATTGAATAACGCTAACAAATAGTATACATATATGAAATTGAAATTATCCACCGTAACCATAAAGTTGAAGCTCCCCATAGCAGCTTTATTGCTCGGAGCCGGCCTCACGGCCTGTACTCCGCAACCGGATTCAAACATAGTGGAAGACAACATGGAGTTTGCACAGCAACAACTCCGATGCGCTTTTGATGAAATAGACTACGCCGTAGCCAACGAATCACCCGAAAGCCGTGCGCAACGCGAAAAGAACGGATGGGGGCCACTCACCAATCCCCGGAATACGGAACCGGACGGGACGCTTCACCTCGTCCCGTCCAAAGACTGGACCAGCGGATTCTTCCCCGGCGAGCTCTGGTTTCTCTATGAGTATACCCAGAATAATTTCTGGAAAAAGAAGGCGCAGCAACATACCGATATCCTGGAACAGGAAAAGATGAACGGCGGCACTCACGACATGGGCTTCAAGATGTATTGCAGCTTTGGAAACGGTTATCGCCTGACGCAAGACGAACGCTACAAAGAAATTCTGTTGCAATCGGCACGCACACTTTCCACCCGGTTCAAACCCAAAGCCGGCATTATCCGCTCTTGGGACCATAACAAGGATAAATGGCAATGCCCGGTCATCATTGATAATATGATGAACCTTGAGTTGCTGTTTTGGGCTACCAAAGAAAGTAAGGATTCCACCTATTATAATATAGCGGTAAGCCACGCACGGACTACGATGAAAAATCATTTCCGTGCAGACTATAGTTGCTATCATGTGATAGACTACGACACCATCACCGGACAAGTACTGAAAAAGAACACACATCAGGGACTTGCGCACGAATCGGCTTGGGCACGCGGTCAGGCATGGGCACTGTATGGCTATACGATGTGTTACAGGGAAACCAAGTTACCGGAATTCCTCGAACAGGCTAAAAAGGTGGAACAATACCTCTTCACCCACAAAAATATGCCCGAAGACCTGATCCCTTACTGGGACTTCGACGCTCCCGGCATTCCCAACGAGCCGCGTGACGCCTCAGCAGCCACAGTGATCGCTTCCGCACTCTACGAACTGTCGCAATATGACCGCAAAAACAGCGAACGCTACAAGAAAAACGCCGACAGGATAGTAGAGAACCTGACGAACAGTTATCGCACTACGCTGAACAAAGACAACGGTTTCCTGCTACTCCACAGCACAGGAACCAAACCTACCAACGTAGAAGTGGACGTACCCATCGTATATGCCGACTATTACTTTATAGAAGCATTACTACGCAAGGATAAACTGGAGAAAACCGGCAAACTTTTCTAAAAACGAGAAAGAAATGAAACGACTGATTTATACGTTATGCCTTATTATAGGCTGCGCCACCCTATCCGAAGCTAAAGTCCTCACCGGGCATAAAACCCGGCTAACCGACAACTGGCTGTATCTGCGGGGAGACATCGGCAATATCTGGGAAGCAGTGCGTCCCGCCGCTCCCGGCAGTTCGGAATGCGTTCCCCTATGGACGCCTGTCACCCTGCCCCATTGCTTCAATGCCACAGATGCCGTAGACCCGGACATGAATTACTACCAGGGCCCCGGGTGGTATAAAACACTGCTCGACATACAAAATCCCTATCCCAACGGACGAATCCTGCTCGACTTTGAAGGAGCGGGACAAAAGACCGAAGTATACATCTACACGACACGGGTCGCTTCCCATATCGGCGGATACGATGAATGGACGGCAGATATCACCGAAGCGGTGCAAGCATTCGTCTCCACTCCCGAATGTGTTCAACGTTTTGGCGGTAAAGTTCCCCTATCCATCCGTTGCGACAACAGCCGGGATGCGGAAATGATTCCTTCCGACTTATCGGATTTCAACGTTTATGGCGGACTATACCGCTACCTCAACCTGGCGTATGTCCCCGAAGTTTCCATAGATCGTGTACAAATAGATGCCGTATTAGACAAAAACCTGAAAAAGGCAACACTTGCCGTTCAAGCTTTTTTCTATAATCCGTCGGATATCAGGAAAACAACTGCGCATATCATCGTCAAATCTCCTTCAGGCAAGATAATACTGAATGAAGAAAAAGAAGTGATGCCGCTTGGAAAAGCTTCCCTGCTGACGGCAAATATTCAGAAGCCGGAATTATGGTCGGACGAGGATCCTGCTCTTTACACCTGCGAAATTACCCTGCACCACAACGGACAGGAGCAGAAAGCCATCGAGCGATTCGGATTCCGCCATTTTGAATTTGTGGAAAAAGGACCATTCCGCCTCAACGGTTCCCGCCTTTTGCTGCGCGGTACACACCGCCACGAAGACCATGCGGGCGTAGGCGCAGCTATGACAGAAGAACAAATGCGGGCGGAAATGACGCTCATGAAAGAAATGGGAGTGAATTTTATCCGGCTGGGACATTACCAACAGTCGGACATTATTCTTTCTCTTTGCGATGAACTGGGCATTCTTGTATGGGAAGAGATTCCCTGGTGCCGCGGCGGTCTGGGTGGCGAGCAGTATCAGGCACAAGCCAAACGAATGTTGACGAACATGATTCATACGCATTATAATCATCCCGCCGTCATCATCTGGGGATTAGGTAATGAAAACGACTGGCCGAACGACTTCCCGGAATTCGACAAGGGAAAGATACGTAGTTTTATGAAGGAACTCCATGAATTGGCGCATCAATCGGACGATAGCCGGGTGACCGCTATCCGCCGTTGCGACTTCTGTAAAGATATCGTAGATGTTTATTCTCCTTCTATCTGGGCGGGGTGGTACAGAGGCATCTTCACCGATTATAAAAATGCTTCATTCCATGAGATGCAGCAGGTGAAACATTTCTTCCATGCCGAATGGGGAGGCGACTGCCATGCCCGCCGCCATGCGGAGGACCCGTTCATCAATTTGGATAAGATTGAAGCGGGCAAGGGAGCAGACGAACGCGCGGGAGATGCTTCGCTTTACGGTGGAAACGCACGCGCTTCCAAAGACGGCGACTGGTCGGAAAGTTACATGGTGCGCCTCATCGACTGGCATCTGAAAGAACAGGAAACGATGGATTGGCTGACAGGGGCGGCATATTGGCCGTTCAAGGACTTCTCTACTCCGGTACGTCCGGAGAATCCTGTGCCTTATGTCAATCAAAAAGGAGTAGTGGAAAGAGATCTCACACCGAAGGAGACTTACTATGTATTCCAATCATACTGGGCGAAAAAGCCTATGATACATATCTATGGGCATACATGGCCGATTCGATGGGGCAAACCGGAAGAAATGAAAGAGATATTAGTCTACTCTAACTGTCCGCAAGTGGAGTTGATTGTCAACGGAGTGCCGCAAGGAATAAAGAAGCGTAACAGTCAGGACTATCCGGCGGCAGGTCTACACTGGAACTGCAAGTTACAGGCAGGAGAGAATACAGTCATCGCCCTTTCCAAAGGGAAAGCAGTCGTGGCAGACACGCTCCGGTTTGTATACGAAACCCGCACATGGGGTAAGCCTGCGCAACTGCAAGCGAAAGTCACTCATTGCGGCGGAGAAAGTTCAGGCGATATATCAATGGTGGAAGTCCAGCTGACAGACGCTAAAGGCGTACCCTGTCTGGATGCCGTAAACTATATAGAATTCGGACTGGCAGGAGACGGGCAATTAATCGAGAACCAGGGGACTTCTACCGGTTCACGAAAGGTACAGGCCTACAATGGTCGCGCAGCCATCCGTGTAGATAAAAGGAAAGGAGAATCGGTAGTATCCGTGCGGTGTGATATCCCGGAAGTTAAAACGGTGTTTGTCAGGCTATAAAGTTTAACAAGTATATCTGTTATTTTTAAAAATACACTATCTTTGCGTATACCGTATAGCTAAAAAATATTCCGTTAAATTTCTCTTTTATGAAAACATTGAAAGCTGTCTACCTAGTAACTGTCATTACCGGCTTGTTGACCGGTTTATCCTTGTCATCTTCCGCATCCGCCCAAGATATCTCAGGAACCTGGCACGGAAAACTGACTGTTCCCACCGGTTCGCTGACCCTTGTATTCCATATCAATCAGACAGGAGAAGGCACTTACATAACGACACTCGACAGCCCCGACCAGGGGGCTAACGGAATAAAGACGCAAACCACTTCGTTCAAAGATTCCATATTGACTGTGCAGACACCTGTTATCCACGCTTCTTACAAAGGAAAGCTGAGCAACGACCGGAGTATTAGCGGAACATTCACACAAGGCATTCCTTTGCCGTTGAATCTGGAAAAAGGAGAAGCAAGCCGCTCCAAACGCCCGCAGGAACCTCAGCCGCCTTTCTCTTACAAAAGCGAAGAAGTCACGGTAAGAAACGAACAGGACGGAATCAATCTCGCGGGAACATTCACTCTTCCCGAAAAAGGAACAAAATTTCCGGCGGTAGTCATGGTGACAGGAAGCGGTGCGCAGAACCGGGATGAGGAGATTATGGGACACAAGCCTTTCCTTGTCATCGCCGACTATCTGACGCGAAACGGCATCGCCGTATTGCGCTGCGACGACCGTGGCACAGCCGCCTCACAAGGCAACCATGCAACAGCTACCAACGAAGACTTTGCCAGAGATACGGAAGCTGCCATCCACTATCTGCGCGGCAGAAAAGAAATAAACACGAAAAAGATTGGAATCATCGGACATAGCGCAGGAGGAACCATCGCATTCATTGTGGCAGCCAATGATCCGTCAGTGGCATTTATCGTTTCATTGGCGGGAGCCGCCATCAAAGGAGACAGCCTGATGCTAAGGCAAGTGGAACTGATTTCTAAATCTCAGGGAATGCCGGATGCGCTTTGGCAAGGAACGAAACCGTCGCTGCGAAACAGGTATGCCATACTGCAACAAGCGGACAAGACAACGGATGAGCTCCAAAAGGAACTGTATGCAGACGTTACCAAAACCATGTCGTCCGAACAACTGAAAGACTTGAATACCGTACAGCAGATTTCCGCCCAGATACGTTCGATGACCTCGCCCTGGTATCTTCATTTTATGAGGTACGACCCGGCTAATGCCCTGAAGAATGTGAAACGTCCGGTACTCGCCCTAAACGGAGAAAAGGACATTCAAGTGGACGCGACTATGAACCTTACAGCCATCCAACAAAGAATCAGCGAAAACGGAAACAAAAATGTAACTGTAAAAGCCTATCCGAACCTGAACCATCTGTTGCAGACCTGCGAAAAAGGCACATTGGCCGAATACGGGCAACTGGAAGAAACCATCAGTCCGGAAGTATTGAAAGATATGACCGAGTGGATTCAGAAACAGTAAGGTGATCAGCAATACACTTTTTCGGACAACATTGCCTGGTAGTACATCCATCCCCTTGATTACATACATTGCATAAATTGACTTAAATCAAAATCTTTCCTACCGAACTCACCTTGGCCGATTTTGTTTTACCTTTGCACCCGCAAAAAAGAAGAAGGTAAAAAAGTAACAGGTATCAGGTATAGTTTGGTATGAAGAAAAGTCTTATTGCATTGGCGTTCGGCACCCTGGGATTGGGTATTGCCGAGTTTGTGATGATGGGAATTTTGCCCGACGTGGCAAAAGATTTAGGAATCAGTATCCCCGTTGCGGGACATTTCATTTCCGCCTATGCGTTGGGCGTCTGTGTGGGTGCACCCGTACTGACATTAGCCCGCAAATATCCTTTGAAACATATTCTGCTGGTACTGGTCACCCTGATTATGATAGGTAATATCTGTGCCGCTTTGTCACCCAACTACTGGGTATTGCTTGCCGCACGTTTCATCTCCGGACTTCCTCATGGAGCCTACTTCGGTGTCGGCTCTATTGTTGCCGAGCGACTGGCTGATAAAGGAAAAGGTTCGGAAGCTGTTTCGATTATGATTGCCGGAATGACCATCGCCAACCTCTTCGGCGTCCCATTGGGAACTTCCCTCAGCACTATGCTTTCCTGGCGTGCCACTTTCCTGTTGGTAGGCATTTGGGGAATCGTAATCATGTATTACATCTGGCGCTGGGTTCCCCACGTAGAAGGGTTGAAAGACACCGGCTTCAAGGGGCAATTCCGCTTCCTCAAAACTCCGGCCCCGTGGCTGATTCTGGGTGCCACAGCATTAAGCAACGGTGGTGTATTCTGCTGGTATAGCTATATCAATCCGATGCTGACAAACGTTTCCGGTTTCTCTGCCGAAAGCATTACTCCTCTGATGATTCTTGCCGGATTCGGTATGGTCATGGGGAATCTTATCAGCGGACGTCTCTCCGACCGTTACACACCGGGAAAGGTAGGAACTGTCGCACAAGCGCTCATCTGTATTATGCTACTCCTCCTATTCTTCCTTTCACCTTATAAATGGGCAGCCGCTCTACTGATGTGCCTTTGTACGGCAGGATTATTTGCCGTATCCAGTCCGGAACAAGTATTAATTAGTCGCCCCTTAGAATGTGCTTTTACGCCTAATAATCAACATATTAATATATAAATTGCTTTGATATATCTGCAAGTTTTTGTATCTTTATGGTTGAAAACTTGCAGATTATTATGATAAACAAGACCACCCCTCAGCCCTCCTTGTTCAGCTCTTTGACAGACCAGCTGAATCCCAGGCATCCCTTATACCTGCTTGCCAATAAGATAGACTGGCGCCGTTTTGAAGAAGCTTTCTCCCCGCTATACTGTGCCGTCAACGGTCGTCCGGCCAAACCCATCCGCCTGATGTGCGGACTTCTGATTCTTAAGCACGTGCGTAACCTGTCCGATGAATCGGTTGTTGAACAATGGAGCGAGAATGCTTATTACCAGTACTTTTGCGGTATGTTGGAATTCACGCCTTCCTATCCCTGCAATGCAAGCGAACTGGTACACTTCCGTAAGCGTGTCGGAGAAAATGGCATGGAACTGATTCTGTCAGAAAGTATCCGCGTCAATCAGGAGGACGACGGCCCGGACCATCACTGCACGGCCTTCATCGATTCCACGGTACAGGAAAAGAACGTGACTTATCCCACGGATGCGAAGTTGCATAAAAAGATAGTCCGCAAAGTGTTGTCTGTCGTAAAATCCTTAGGGCTTCCTTTGCGCCAGAGCTATACCTTTGTCCTCAAGAAGATCTACCGTGACCAGCGTTTCCGTAACCACCCCAAGAACCGTGGCAAGGCCCTGAAAGCGGACAAGCGGCTGCGCACCATTGCGGGAAGGCTTGTCAGGGAACTGAGGCGCAACCTGAAAGAAAACCACGGCTACGACTCCCTGCTCGACCTCTTTGAGCGGGTGCTTTCACAGAAGCGCAATTCTCCCGGGAAAATCTATTCCCTGCATGAACCGGAGGTGCAGTGTATCAGCAAGGGGAAAGAACATAAGAAATACGAGTTCGGCAACAAGGTTTCAATCGTCCGCTCAATTACCGGTGTCATACTGGGTGCCAAGTCTTTCCGGAATGAATATGACGGGCATACCATTGAAGAATCCCTCAGGCAGGTGGAACGCATTACCGGAAAGAAGATCAGGAAGTTGGCCGGGGACAGGGGGTACAGAGGAAAGAAAGAGGTGGGCGGCACCGGGATACTGATACCCGATGTTCCAAACAGGAAAGACAGTTATTACACACGCAAGAAGAAACATAAGCTATTCTGCAAGCGTGCAGGAATAGAGCCGACTATCGGGCATTTGAAATCAGACTTTCGTTTAGGACGCAACTTTTATAAAGGTGTGTTCGGGGATGTTGTCAATCTGCTCTTAGCCGCAGCAGCGTACAACTTCAAAAGAGCCATGAGGGTTCTTTGGCTACTTGTTGAAAAAATCTGCGGGACACTGTTTTCTTGCAATATCCCGCAGATGAGTACTTTTTAAGGGACGACTAATTATCCGTGTGGCAAAAGGCGGAGAGATGCTGGGAGCTGCCAGCGTGCAGGTTGCATTCAACCTGGGAAATGCCATCGGCGCATATGCAGGAGGACTGGCTATCAGCGAAGGCTATCGTTATCCTGCGCTTACAGGGGTTCCTTTCGCACTGATCGGATTTATTTTATTCCTGATTTTCTATAAGAAATATCAGTTCAATCCCAATTATCTTTAAGAGTTTTTGAGGGAGAGATATAAAGTTTCATCCTATAATAAATAGCAATATCTTTTAAAATTATTATCCTTGTGAAGTATATTAGCTGGGTTGAGTATAAAAAGTACTTCGATGACTTTGAGTTTTCACTGCACTCTATTAGAAATTCCACTGCACTGAACTAGAATTTTCTATGCACTCGGGTAGTTGTCCCCTTGCAAGGGGACCATTGTCATCTTACAAGAGGACTAATGTCACCTTACAACAGGACATTTGTCACTTTACAAGATGACAACTACAGAATTACGGACGGAAAATCTTTAAAGATACAAAAATAATTAGAGAAAAGCAAGTAGGCGGAACTTTATTGATTATAGAAAGAAAATAATCTCCAAATTACAGTTATCGTATATATAATGTTTATATTTGTCCGAAATAGCTATTGCATCTTTGTCCGCTATGAAAACAAAAAGCATTTTATACGCCATCATGAGCCTTCTCCTGTCAACCTTTTGGGCAGAGAGTGCCGCCAAAAACCCTTATTACTATTTCCGTACGCTGGACATCAAGGACGGACTTTCACATAATACGGTGAACACCATCCTGCAAGACCGGCAAGGATTCATGTGGTTTGGCACGAAAGACGGGCTGAACCAATATGACGGTCTCGTATTCCGTACTTTTCAGAAAGAGAACTCTTCTTTGGGCAACAACTTTATCACTGCCCTACACGAGGATGCCGAAGGAAATATATGGGTAGGGACTGATACGGGCGTCTACATCTATAACCCCCGATTAGAGAAATTCACCCCGTTCGACATTCCCATCGAAGGTACCGGTGAGACCATCAGCCGTACCATAACGTGGATAGATTCCGACCCGCAAAAAGACGTATGGATTTCGTCCGATTCCCAAGGGCTTTTCCACTACGACATAAAGAAGAACAGCTTGAAGGAGTATTCCGCAAAAATAGGAAAAGGAGCGCTTAACATCACCCGCTTCTGGTTCGGAGACAACGAATTGTGGGTGAACCGCTACGAGGACAACCTGTATCATTCGGAAGACGCCGCCCGCTTCACCGTTTTCCGGGATGCCGAAGGCGAAGAGCCTTTCAAAGGAGCTATCATCACCACCTGTGTCAAAGGACTGCACAATTGCATCTATATAGGTTCGTCCAACGGCCTGGCAGAAATCAACCTGACCACCCGCAAGGTGCGCCGCCTGTTAAACGACTACGTACGCAACATCTGCCTGCGTTCGGATACGGAGCTATGGGTAGGTACGGAACAAGGCATCTACATCTACAACTTGGAAACCGACAAATATATCCACCTCACCACCTCGGAGTCCGACGACCGCTACGCATTATCCGACAACGCCATCTACACCATCTTCAAAGACCGTGAAGGCGGAATGTGGATAGGCTCATACTTCGGTGGCGTCAACTATTATCCTCACCAATATACTTACTTCGAAAAGTATTATCCCCGGGACGACATGCGATACTTGGGACACCGCATCCGTGAATTCTGCGGAAGCAATGACGGGACGATATGGTTCGGCACAGAAGACAAGGGACTTTTCCATTTCAATCCCGCCGACGGTACAGTCACGCCTTTCCACCACCCTGCCCTGTACCACAACATTCACGGATTATGTATCGACGGTGATTACCTGTGGGCAGGTACTTTTGCCGGCGGACTGAACCGTATCCATCTTCGCACCCGGGAAGTACGGCACTACGAAAAGGGCGAAGCATCCAATACCCTCAATGCCGACAACATATTCTCAATCTATAAAAGTAGCACCGGCGAATTATGGATAGGCACGACCTCGGGGCTGATGCGTTACAACCGAAAGACGGATGACTTCACACGCATCCCCGAAATGAACAAAATCTTTGTGTACAATATACTGGAAGACTGCCACGGCAAACTGTGGCTGGCTACCTATTCCGACGGCGTGTTCTGCTACGACCTGCCACAAGACAAATGGAAACAGTACACCCGAAACCCCGATAATCCGAACTCTCTACCCTATAACAAGTGTATATAATAATCGAAAAGTATACCAGATAATAATTGAAAAGTAGTCCACTAGTTTCGTTATGCAAAGGATATAATTCTTTTATTTTTGTGATACATATCTCCTCATGTTTTGTGTTTCTTTAACTCTATATGATTGTCCGCTCATGTTCACCAGATGTGCTTTATGGGTTAGTCTGTCTACCATTGCAGCGACTAGAACTTTATCTTTTACAATTTCTCCCCATCTGTCAAAAGATAGATTTGTGGTAATGATTGTCGCTTTTTTCCCGGCTCTGAGTGATAGGTGGTTAAACAATAGTTCTCCTCCTTCCTTATCACAACTTACATATCCAAATTCATCACAAATGACCATATCATACTTTTCAAACCTGAGTTCGAGTTGTCTTAGACTCTTCTGTGACCTACATTCCCTTATTTGTGTTAGCAGATGCGGTACAGATGTAAAAAAGACCGTATATCCTTCCATGCACGCCTTGATCCCCAATGCGGTGGCTATATGTGTCTTTCCTGTTCCCGGATTTCCATATAACACCACGTTTCTTCCTTCTTTAACAAATTCAAGTGTTTCCAGTTCAGGTATGACCATCTGTGCGTCTTTAGGCAAATCCTCTCTTATGAGCTCCTGCAAATACTTCATCTGCGGGAATCCGGCTATCCTTACCCGTTGTTTTCTTCGTTTCTCTACCCTTATTTCCATTTCCTTTTCCAGTATGCGTGCAATCAATGTCCTGCATCCCCAGTTCTCCTGCGTTGCCAATGTGATAAAGTCCTCCAGTTCGTTCTGTAGAACATTTATTTTAAGTTCTCTGGCATAGTCTGTAATCATTTCTTTTTCTGACAAGTAGTCCATAACAATATTTTTTTAGTTTAAAGAATCTATTTGAGTTAAAGCCTGTGTGCTGTCCATCATCCTGGTCAGGTCCACAAGGATCCCCATTGCCGCATCCTCTATCTGCCGTGATTGCTGTCGGTGCTCCGGAGCAGGCACATTTTCCCCATTTCCATCCTGCGGCTCATTATTAGCGTGCATAAAGGCTTTAATCTGGTCTGCCGATACCTTGTGTACTCCACGCAGTCTCAAAGCCTCATAGGAACGTATGATATCCTTGTCTGTAAATCCATTCTCTGCGGCATACTGTATTAACAGAACAAAGTCCCTTCCATTATCCTGGAAATGTATCTGGAAGAGTTCCTGTATCTTAGCGGGCATCTGCATGAGTGCCAACGATCCTTGTACCGCCCCCGGCTTGCGCAACAGGGTGCGAGCGTAATGCTCCAACTGTATTTTCCAGTCTGCCACGCCATACACACGTTCATGCGCTGCCACCT
>OJMH01002304.1_pt1 | contig 16256 bp, 17 predicted proteins | sample 1597111 | NCBI WGS metagenome assembly OJMH01 (sample SAMEA2452115, study PRJEB22498) | human gut metagenome | reverse complement strand
AGGACACTCAAACAGCCCTGTCCTGACCGTATATGCCCTTGTCAATTTAGGGTAGAAAAACGAAAGGATTTTTTATATATGCTTAAAATCTGGGCTAAAACAGTTAAAGATAACAAACCCACCGCTCAATATACCGTTGAGATTGACCCGGAGGCCCCTGTTGAAGAACAGCTTTCCGAAGCGCTGCGCGAAATATGCTATGCGCTGGATTTATCCAATCCCATAATCCAGGCTAAGCATATAAGGGATATGGAGCAATACCGGCTTACCCGGTTTCTGCCTGAAAGCTTTATCGAACCGGTAGATTTTGACCGGCTGGAGCTGAATATATTTGACGATTCGCCTAAAGCAAAAAATAACCGCAGAGCTTAATAAAAGCTCCGCGGTTTTTTAATCGTAAAATATCCAGGGGTTGTCAACTTATATATGCCGTTATTTCTAATTACGTCTTTCCTTCGCAGAATCTCCGAATAAAAACTTCAATTCTTATAGGCTAGTCCGCAAAAACAAGCCGCATAACGTAATTGGTCATTTCCACCCCTCTGCGGGACACACGCTGTTCCTTAATAAGTCCGTAGCCCCTCTTTTCAAAAAACGGCCGGGCAGTAATGGAAGCATGAACAGTTAATTCCTTAACATTCTGCCCGCGCGCCCTTTTTTCAAGCAGGGAGCATAATTGAGAAGCTATGCCCATACGCTGAAAATCCGAATGCACATATAATCTGTCTAAATAGCCTCCGGGAGCCAAATCGGCAAAGCCGCAAATCAAGCCGTCCTGTTCGGCCACAAGAGTATAATTTTCACACAGCGATTTATTCCAGGCGGCGGCATCCTGCGAAAGGGGCGCCCATGCGTCCAGCTGCTCGGCAGAATAGTCCAGCGCATTGACAGTATGCACGGTATTATAAAACAGCTTCAGAATCTGCTTTATATCTTCCGGCTTATATTCCCTGTACAGCATTTTGCTTTATCTCATTTCCTGGCCGCCCGTTACGTTTATGGCCTGGCCCGTCATATAAGAGGCCATATCGCTGGCAAGGAACACCATGACATTGGCAACGTCCTCGTATTCACAGCTTCTGCCCAGAGGCACCTGGGAAAGATACTTTTCGCGTATTTTCTCTTCGGTAGTACCCTGATTGGCGGCGTACTGCTTAAACAGGCTGTTCACCCAAAGGGGCGAATTGAGCAGATTTCCGGGACAAATGCTGTTTACACGGATATTATGAGGCGCAAACTCAAGCGCAAGAGACTGAGTAAGGCCCACTCCGCCGAACTTGGAAGCGGCGTAAGCGCAGTTCTTGAAAGAGCCTTTTTTACCCGATTTGCTGTTTATCTGTATTATGCAGCCGCTTTTCTGCTCATACATATAGCCCACAACCGCTTTAACGGTATTAAAATAGCCGTTAAGATTAACGTCTACAACCTTTGCAAACTTGGCCGCAGGGAATTCCAGAATATCTCCCGACATAACTATAGCCGCGTTGGCTACAAGTATGTCAATCCTGCCGTATTTATCCACGGCCGCCTTAGCCATAGCTTCGCAGTCTTCATATTTAGTTACGTCTACAGCCACAGCTATTGCGTCTTTAAGCTGCGCGGCTACATTCTGCGCGCCCTCATAATTTAAATCGGCCACGACTACTTTGCAGCCCTCGTCCGAAAGACGGATGGCAAGCGCTTCGCCCAGGCCCTGGCTGGCGCCTGTTATAACGGCTACCTTGTCTTTAAGCATGATATTGCTCATATTTAGCTCCTCCAATAAAATATGTATTTTCTATGGTATCTTATATACCTCAAAGGCTTGTTTGTCAAGCGGATTATAACCCTCTCAGGCGCCCTGGGCGCCGTCTGTCAGAGACGGTATATCCGCTGCTTCGGTTTCCTCAGGCAATTCTTCAACAGAGCGCAGTTTTTTCTGTATCTGTTCGGTACGGTTCCTGGCCTCGCCGATGGTTCTAGAGGCCTGCTCCAGCCTTTCGCTTGTCCTGTCCAGCAAGTCCCCGAATTTCCCAAAATCTTTTTTTACATTGCTCAGTATCTTCCATACCTCGCCTGAACGCTTTTGTATCGCCAGCGTCTTAAAGCCCATTTGCAGACTGTTAAGGAAAGCCCCCAGAGTGGCCGGCCCCATGACCGTCACCCTGCATTCCCGCTGGAGCTGCTCGCAAAGCGCTGCATCCTTGGTTACTTCGGCATACAAGCCTTCGGTAGGCAGGTACATAATGCCGAAATCAGTTGTATAAGGGGGGATTATGTATTTATCCCGTATATCCAGCGCAAAGCGCCGCACCGAGGCCTTCAGCCCTCTCTGAGCCGCTTCTACGGCCGCAGAGTCCGCGCCCTCCGAAGCGTCCACCAATAAAAGATAGTCCTCCATAGGGAATTTGCTGTCCACAGGCAGGAAAACCTGGCTTCCCTCCTCCGCACCGGGCAGGCAGATGGCGTATTCCACAATATTGTTCCTGCGGGGGGAAACCTTTACATTATGCTTGTACTGCTGGGGAGTGAGCAGCTGCTCCAGCAGGCTGCCAAGAGAGACCTCGCCCCAGGTGCCGCGGGTTTTAACGTTTGTAAGCACTTTTTTCAGGCCGCCCACATCCTCGGCCAGCTTCTGCATTTCTCCCAGGCCTCTGTAAACGTCGGTAAGCTGCTTGCTGACAGTGCCGAAGGATTCGCCCAGCCGTTTTTCCAATGTACCCGTAAGCTTTTCATCCACTGTTTCGCGCATTTTTTCCAGCTTCTGCGAGTTGTCCTGCTGCAGCTGTGTGAGCTTGTCCTCGACAGTCGTACGCACATGCTCTAAATTCTTATCGTTCTTATCCAGGATGGATTCCAGCTTGCTTTCCACAGTAGCGCGCACGTTTTCCAGGTTTTTATCATTTTTAGCCGAAATGCTCTCCAATTTAACGTCTATGGTCTGCCTCATGTTTTCCAGACGCTTTTCATTATTATCAGCCAGCGCGGCTATATTTTCCCGCACCGCGCTGTTATAGCGGTTCATGGACTGTTCCATGCCCTCGCGCAGAGTGCTTATCTGCTGACTGAGGCGGTTGTTCTGGTTTTCCAATTCGTTTCTGAGATCAATGCCGGTAAGCCTGTCCGCTGTGTTTTTAGAAAGGCCGCTAAGCTTTATCAATGCGGCAGCAGAGCATACAAGCGCCAGAACTGAAACCGCCAAAATCACATATTCCATTTTTCAACCTCCGTACTTTTAATCAATACCGTAACCTATAAACAAATAATTATATATTGACAAATATTCTCTTAAATAATTATTCAGCCCCATATACCAAACAGTTTTAGCGGGCAGAGCGCCGGCATCCATGCCCAAATCCAAAGCTATGCGCCTGGCGCGGTAAGCGTGGAATTTGCTTGTGGCTACTGTCACAGTATAATCTTCTCCCAGCAAATTGTCCAATATTTCTTTAGAATATTTCAGATTCTGATATGTACTCTGGGAACGCTCCTCCAGAATAATACGATCCTCTTTTAGCCCCCGCGCAACAAGATAATCCCTCATCACAGCCGCTTCACTGGGACTGTTAATTTCCCCCTTGCCGCCCGAAACCACCACTAAGGCGTCCGGATATTTCACAGCGTAATCATATGCCGCATCCAGCCGGTACTGAAGCGTAGGGCTTACCCGGCCGTTGCTGACCCCTGAGCCCAGCACAATTACCGCATCTGTCTGATTTTCCTCCGTTGGCACGCTGGATATGAGAATGAGGCTTATGCCGAAGGTAATTAAAAAGAACGCATAGCAAAACATTATAAAATATTTAAGCACCCTGCCCCATTTCAGCTTGAAAAAGCGGCGCAGAGGAACGTCCAGCACGCCCAAGATCAAAATGGGCAGTCCCAGCATGGCTGGCAGATAGGCTCCTAAATTGCCGGGAATTATCCTGCTGACAAAAATAGTATCCGCCACCAAAAGGGCTCCCAGGATTATAAAAATAATATTTTTTGCTCTAAGCAGACCTTTTTCATGCCTGCTGAACCAGATTTTAATTTTCTTAAGCATAATAACAATTCCATCAGTTAGATTGCGCCAAGAGGGATTTCATTAAAGGAGCATACAGCCGTTCTGCCCAATCAAACATATATTCGCAGAGCTTATAAATGCTGCGGGCAGAAAATATGCTCAAAACAGGCACATCCATTTGCAGGATTATGTCTCTGTCCTCGTCTATAAAGCATACCGGCCCCTCCTCCTGAGCGTTGATTACCTCCAGGGCTGCTAATACGCCTGAACTCGTCCTTATATTTATATAGTTAAACATATACAGCCGCATACCTGAATTATCCGGCGTTATCATAACGCCCAGACTTACGCTGGGCCCGTTTTCCAATTCGCGCTCCAGATAAAAAATATCGTTATTCTTATCATTGACGCTGTGATAAGGTATATCCAGAGAATTTAAAAAAAATTCAAAGCGCGCCGCATTTTCTCCTGTTTCCATTATTCCTGCGCCCCCCAGCATAGCTCTCCCAAAAGCAGTTCATATTTTAAAGCGGACAGCATTTTTGCCAGATAGTTAAAAATACGCTCAAGCCCCTGAGGCGCAGGCGAAAGATATCCAAAGACCGTATAATTCTCCACTACCTCCCTGCCCGAAACAGACAGCCGGGCATAAGGGAACCGCGCGTTAAACTGATTGAGCATCAATAATACGTTATCCAGATAAGCCAGCCTTTTCAGTTTATATATCCCGCGCGCGCTGATTTTAATATCTCCCTGGGGCTCAAAATAAAAGGTAATTTTTATAACCGAACCGTTTCCGCCCGAATAGGGCAATTCTATCCTTCTGCCTCCGTCGGCGCATATTATATCCTGGAACACAGTCTTATTCTTCTTAAGCAGCTGACAAAATTCTTCAGCCAGCCTCAAGCGCTATTTCCTCCCTGTTTCCTCCTCCTCAACCGGCGGGCACGCGGTATCGCCCAGCTCTGTCCCTGCCTGATTCTGATCCATTAATAAGCTTTCCAGCCCGGCCAGATACTCCAGGATTACGTCCTGCTTTTGCGCTAATTTTTCCAGCTCCGGCCGCAGCTCGCTCAAAGTATCCTTCCGCGCCGCAGGCAGCGCTCTGTCGCACAGACTGCAAAAGCTCTCCAGCGCCTTTAAGGCAGAGGAATATATTCCGCTTTCTATTACAGAATACAGCAGGACAAGCAAAAGGGTTCCCCCTGTAAGCAGCAAAATATAAACAAAATTATCAGAATATAACGCTTCAAGCAGCGTAAGCCTTCCTCCAACTTTTATCAGCACCCAGCCAAAAATACCCAGCGCCAGTCCCAGCACAAGCGTATACCACTTATAGCATACGGCGCTTTCCCTCCTGCATGGAATGTCATATATGCGGGCGTAAGTAAAATAACTGCGCACCGCCGCCGGCCGCCTTGCCAGCATAGCTGCCTCGTATTCCTGCCATACGGTCTGATTGACCTTACCCTGCATTTCCTTTTTCAAAGCGGCAACCAGTTCCATCTTTATCCCCTTATAGTCGCCCACAAAACGGCTGAGACGCTTTATTCTTTTAATTTGGGGACACATTAAACAGAACTGATATCTGATAAGCCAGTAAAGGAACAACGCCGCCAGCAGGCACGCAGCTATAAAAAAGAACATTTGAAGAGTAAGTACCCCCGAAAGGCTGTATATCCAGCGCTCAATCATTTGTTTTTCTTCCCTTCTTCTGCTTAAAATATATTATATTATAATTTTCATCAAAAAGCAACGGCGCCAAAACGCTGCCGATTCAGCAATTAAAGGGATTATTGCCAAATAAGCCGTTCTTATTTCTGATTTTAATAAAAAAACAGTTGACAGATGTCCATATCAATACTAAAATTATCAAAAAATAAATTCTCCGCTGGGGGAGTCTTAATTTAAGGCTGAGAGTGCATTTATGCTGACCCCACGAACCTGTGTAGTTAATCCTACCGAAGGGAAGCGGCTATGCTTTAGGGCTTTTATTCTGCCGCGTCCCAAATCAGGACGCGGCATTTTTATTTTAGCGGAGAAAGGAAAGGGTGGTTTATTATGTTTAGGAACTCGGCACTAAGCATATCGGAATATTTTACCGATATGTTTGAAAAATTCGGTGAGGTGGATTATAAAAGCTGGATTCTTTTCGGCGCCATACTTATCCTGGGTATCATTATTTTTATTATAGCGCGCTCTAACGGCAAAAGCAAAAAGCTCACCACTGAAGGAATAGTAATTGGAGCGGTATGCATAGCGCTCTCCTTTATCCTCTGCAACATACGCTTGTTCAGAATGCCTAACGGCGGCAGCGTAACTCCTGCTTCGTCCCTGCCCATATTCCTCTATGCCTATGCTTTCGGCCCCATTCCCGGCCTTGTGTGCGCTTTTGCATACAGCATACTGAATATTTTCAGCGACCCTTATATCCTGCACCCCATCCAGCTGCTGCTGGATTATCTGCTGCCCTTTACCTTAATGGGGCTTGCCGGCATCTTCCGCTTTAAAAAACCGTACATCAATATGGCCGCAGGCATTATTTTCTGCGTACTGCTCAGATATATCTGCCATATTGCATCAGGCATTATTTTCTGGGATGCATGGGAATATCCGCCGGCTGACTTTGCTTATAAATTGGGATATTCGGCCGGATATAATTCCTTTATATTTGTAGAAATGGCTTTCTGCCTTATACTTATCGGCATACCCCAATTACGCAACCTGTTCCAGGGCTACAGAAATAAAAGGCTGAACCCCAAACCTGCCGAAACTGCCGCAGAAGAAAATTAATTAAAAAATTCAGACAGCAATTATATAATTTAAGACAGTAAAATACCGCTAAAGCTCCCAATACTATTTGGGAGCTTTAAATTAGTGCTTTAGCGTTGGAAGTCCAGATAAAACAGAGGATCATATCAGCACAGCCGCATAAGGAAGTATTTTATATAATGCACCACGCTGTGCCCAAACGGCGTTTGCCCTGACGGGCAAGTTAAGTTTCCTTGCGGCAGTGATGTTATTTTACAGTGAAACTTATTGCGCAATGGCTTTGCGGCAGACTTAACTTCACATTTTAAAAATACTTTATTGTTATTTATTACAACTTCACTTCAAACCGAAGATTTAAAACTTCACAAAATAAGATACTGCTCGGAAAGGAATTCTTTGGTTCTTCTTCGAGTGGTTTTGTCGTATACCGCAGCAACGCAGCAGCGTAGCAACAACAACAACAACAACAAGCAGGGAATTTGTACGGTAAATTTCTATTGCTTTATAGAAATACTTTCTTATCAGAGAGGCCCAATAGACGCAGGCGTGTTTTAAATTATCCCAGACACTGTTCATGTCATTTCTCTTATGGGCAGTCATAATTTACCCTTTTTAATCTTATATAAAAGAGCCGTTTGCCTGGCGGCTCTTACACAACCTCTTTTACGGCCTCTACAAACTGAAGCACGCCCTGAGGCGGATTCACTGCGTATATTAAGCCGTAAGGCATACGGTAATCCCAGCTGACCGGGAGAGTGTTTAAAAGAGGATGGACATCCGCCCATTCTTCCAGTGAGAGCAAAAGATTCCCCTCCTGCTCGCATCGGTTAAATACCTCTGCATCATAATAAAAGGGCGTATCTATCAACTGCACTCCGGGGTAATTGGTTAAAAGGTACCTTCTTATTCTGTCTATTACTTCTGAATCCCCCTCTTTGACCAGCATAAGCCGTTCGCCTAAGAAATCCTCAGGCTCTAATATGCTTTTAGAGGCCAAAGGATGGGAACGCGGGACGGCGCAGCATATTTTAAAGGTTCCAAGCTGAAAAAAATTAAACTGGCTGAGCCACCTAGCCGATCCGCAGGGTCCTACCATAAAATCAATTTTGCCGCCCAGCATCTGTGTTATTGAGGGCTCCTGGTTATAGTTGTCTTCATAAGGCACAATTTTCAGCTTGAAATGGGGATATTTAGCGCTGACGAGATACCAAAGATTTATAAGGGCCCTGCATGGGAACAACAGGGAGGTTCCTACCCTTATGGTAAATTGGTCTTCCTTGGCAAGTCGATGCGCCCGCTTTACAGCCTCTTGGGAAAACGCTATCATCTGCTTTGCATCTCCGTAAACTGACTTGCCTGCTTCGGTAAGAATTATGCCGCGCGGGGTCCGTTTAAACAGCTTAATTTCCAAATGGTTCTCCAGCGCGTTAATCTGGTTCATTACCGATGTCGAAGAGATGTACAGACGCTCCGAAGCTTTGGTAAAGCTGCCGCAGTCCGCCACGCAGAGAAAGGTATCCAGCAGACTGTTATACATATAAGCCTCCTTAGTATCAAGTTTTACTTGATACTATTTTAACAAAACGGTTATTGCGCGTCAACATTTTTTAAGTTATTATAGTATTAGCGCACAAGGGATAACGTGCATCTTTTCTGTAAAGCCGCCTGTTTTGCATGTTCCCCACAGCAGGCTTGCGGCCAGGACATGCATTGCCTCGTCCGCCTTAGAAATGGACGAATTACAAGGGCTTAAGCCGAAGATTTAAAAATATGCTGATTACGCCCCTGCCAGACGCCTAGACAGCATGGACATGACGCGCATGGAGCAAAAGCAGTCATGGCAGGTACGCAGATTCAGCCCAAAAGCATTATCCCTCGTATACTAACGCTGAATAGAACCAATTAATAATAAGGAGGTTTTCTTTATGGCTCAGCAAAAACCCGCGCCGGGTACAGGCGGAGAACACTATATTCCCTACAGCGAGCGCACCGGTGAAGAATCCATTGTATATTTTACCAGAGATTTATCCCCTGACGGGCTGGAACGCATTTTTGACCGGATAGGCGGAAATCTGAAAGGCAATATTGCCGTTAAGCTGCATACGGGCGAAAAGCACGGCCCTAACATCATACCCAGGCCCTGGGTGCGCCGGCTTATTGAAGAAAGGCTCTCAGGCGCTCATATTGTGGAGACAAACTCCTATTATGAAGGGGACCGTTACACAACTCCCCTGCACCGTGATACTCTTAAAGTAAACGGATGGGATTTTTGTCCAGTGGATATTATGGATGAAGAAGGAACTGCCTTCCTGCCCGTAAACGGCGGAAAATGGTTCACGCAGATGTCTATGGGCAAAAATATCTTAAACTATGATTCCCTGCTGGTTCTAACCCATTTTAAAGGACATACCCAGGGAGGCTTCGGCGGCTCAGGCAAAAATATAGGAATCGGCTGCGCCGACGGCAGAATTGGAAAGGCAATGATACACACCACTCCCGGCTCGGCTGACATGTGGGATATAGCCAAAGAAGAGTTTATGGAACGGATGACCGAGTCCGCCAAAGCGGTTGTTGACCATTTCGGGAAAAATATCAGCTTTATAAATGTACTTAGGAATATGTCGGTATCCTGCGACTGCGAGGGCGTAAGCGCTCAGCCGGTAGTTACTCCCAACATAGGCATATTGGCCTCTCTTGATATTCTGGCCGTTGACCAGGCGTCGGTAGACCTTGTTTATGCGCTTAAGGAGAACGAGCGCCACGATTTAGTGGAGCGCATAGAGACCCGTCACGGCCTGCGCCAGCTCAGCTATATGAAAGAGCTTAAAATGGGCAATGACAAATATCATTTAATTGATATTGACAGCCAGGATAAAGCTATAACCCCGCAGGAAGCGGTAAAAGACGTAGTTCCCTTTTCTAACTGAACCGTTTTTTACCGTTAAGAGCGCGCCGCAGCCAGCCCGATTAAAATTTGGGCAAAGCACAAAAAGTGAATTGCACGGCGGTCTTAAAAATCCGTTGGTTAAAGGAGATGTAAACGCACCATGCCGTCCATAGTTATTTATTTCTCCCGTGCGGGAGAAAATTATGTAAACGGTGAAATAAAAAAATTAAAAAAGGGCAACACCCAGATTGCAGCCGAAATTATTCAAAAGGCTGCCGGCAGCGATATATTCAGGGTAGAGCCGCTGGTTAAATATTCTGAGGATTATTCCCAGTGCGTAGAAGAGGCTAAATCTGATTTGCAGAGAAACGCGCGGCCCGAATTAGAAGCCTATCCGGACAACATCGGGCAATATGACACCATATACCTGGCTTATCCCAATTATTGGGGGACTATGCCCATGCCCATGTTTACCCTGCTCGAAAAGCTTGATTTAGCCAATAAAACCGTTTTCCCGCTCTGCACCCATGAAGGCAGCGGCATGGGAAGAAGCGAGCAGGACATAAAAAGGCTGTGCCCCGGCGCCGTCTTAAAGAAGGGACTGCCCATACACGGCGCCGATACCGCCCAGTCAAGCGATAAAATTGCAAAATGGGCCTGCTCGTAGATGGCTTTCAGCCCCATACAGGCGGCCCTAATCATGGATTAATTTTTAATTATATTATTTACTCACCAAGCTGCTTGCTTTATATTGGTCTGAAAGGAACCGTAAGGGCCCGCCGGACAAAGACTAAAGCAGCAGAACCAGGTTCTAAGGAGAAATATATGAAACATTTAAAGAAAATTACCATATCCGCCGCATTTTTGGCGTTAGGACTTGTGCTGCCCTTTTTAACGGGGCAAATACCCCAAATAGGCAATATGCTCCTCCCCATGCATATACCTGTTTTCCTGTGCGGGCTTATATGCGGCTGGCAGTACGGCGGAATAATAGGCTTCATCATGCCCCTCCTGCGCTATGCTCTCTTCGGCATGCCCGTATTATTCCCCAGCGGCATCTCTATGGCCTTTGAAATGATGACCTACGGGCTTTTGTCCGGCCTGCTTTACGGAATATCTAAATGGCAGTGCGTCATCTCGCTCTACCGCAGCATAATTGCAGCCATGCTTGCAGGGCGCGCAGTCTGGGGAGTCGCGCAGATAATACTGCTGGGACTTTCAGGCAGTGCATTTGCCTGGCAGGCATTTATGGCAGGAGCGTTTCTTAACGCCGTCCCCGGCATAATTCTGCAGCTTATTTTAATACCCGCAGTAATGGTTGCCCTCAACCGCACAGGACTGGTGCGCTTTAAAAAACGGCAAACGGCCGCATCAAAGAATGCAGAGAGCTGACTATGGAAAACGCTTCAGATATTCTTTTGGAAAAAATACATAATTTAAGCGGAAAAAGCACACCCCTTCTGCTGGCAATAGACGGCCGCTGCGCCTCAGGCAAGACTACCCTCGCCCTAAGCATTAAAGAGCGCATAAACTGCAGCGTCATACATATGGACCATTTTTTCCTCCGGCCCGAACAGCGAACCGAGGAAAGACTATTCCGGCCCGGCGGCAATATAGACTGGGAACGCCTTTTAAGCGAGGTGCTCATGCCTCTTAGCAATAATAAAGCCTTTGCTTACCGCCCTTATGACTGCCATAAGCAGGAATTCGGGGAAGCTGTGAAAATAGAGCCGAAGCCTGTTGTGCTGCTTGAGGGATCATACAGCTGCCATCCAAAACTGTTTGACAAATATGACTATCATGTGTTTATGAGCGTTGAACCGGCCGAACAGCTGCGCCGCATACAGGCGCGCAACGGCCAAAGCGCCGCGGCCGTGTTCAGAAATAAATGGATACCTCTTGAAGAAAAATATTTTTCAGCATTCAATATAGCAGAGAAATGTGAACTTTGCCTGCAAACCTAAAATAGTGGTTTTTTCTACAAATATATATTATCGGTGCTTAAATTGCCATTCTGGTATCTAAAGCAGCTTTGTAAAATAAAGGAACCCATAGAGGTTCCTTTATTGAGTATGTAAAAAATGGCGACGCTCTTTTAGCTGGGAATGCCGTTTGCTCATAAAGCAAAGATTTCCGGGCTGCACTCTATCCTCGCCAATATCCCCAGTGCCCTTGGGAAACCGCTTATAAAGCGGTTTTTCTCTTATAAGGAGTTTTGTCCGCAGCGCCTGCCGGCGGAAAATAAAATGCAGCTAAAAAAAGGCTGCAAAAATTCAATTTCAGGTTTATCTACAGTCTGAATAAAGGAACCCAAATGGGTTCCTCTATTCAGATTATTTATGGTGCAATTTAAACAAAATTACTGTCAGTCGTCCGCTTCCCATTCTATTATATTGCCTGTGGCCGCGTCTATAGTAAATTCATATTCAACCCGGTTCAGTCTGGCTTCTCCCTCATATGTCGCTCTTCCATCGTCATTGTCAAATTCCATTTCTACTATGATACAGCCGGGCAGCTTATCATTTACTATGCTTATTGCCTGCTCTCTTGATATATTCGCCTGCTGGACAGTTCCCTCGTTCTTAAGCTTAGTTATCTCGCCGGATGAAGCAGATATTTCAAAATCATATTTTGTATTTTCATGGATAATTTCGCCCTCGTATTTCCCATCGTCGATATCCGAGTCAAATTCAATAATATTGCCGTTTGGGAAGCGTTCAAGGATTATCTCCCGCGCTCTGTCCGCGCTTATATAATTCCCCGACTGGCCGGAATTGACCTTTTCAGTTTCCCATTTGACAGTCTCGCCGCTCACAGCGTTGATTTCTATATCATATTCCACCGAATCAGCGTAAGCTTCCGCCTCGTAAACCCGCCTGCCGTCGTCGTAATCCAATTTTATCTTAATAATAACAGCGCCGCTGGGCAGCTTGCTGAGTATCAGTTCCCGCGCCTGAGCCTCAGTCATTATTTCTCCGCTTGTCTGGCCTCCGCTCTGCGTTTTAGTCTCCCATTTGACAGTTTCACCCGTAACTGCGTCTATCTCTATATCATATATTGTTGAACCGGCATATGCGTCCGCCTCATAAACAGCCCTGCCGTCGTCGGTATCCAGCTTGATGCTGCTGATAACTGCGCCGCTGGGCAGCTTGCCCAGAATATTGCTTTGGGCCTCCTCCTGACTTAAATATTCCTCCGAAGGATTGACAACAGACGAGCCTCCATCAGGATTGCCATAACCATCCTGCTTCCACTTAACTATCTCCCCCGTCAGGGCGTCCACCTCAAAGTCATATTCAACGCCGTTTAAATAGGCCTCGCCCTCATATACCATACGCCCGTTTTCCCAGTCCAGTTCAAATTCGGCGATGGTGCAGCCTGGAAGCTTTTCATTGATAAGCTGCTGTGCCTTTTCAATGCTGATATATTCGCCTGTGCTGGCGCTGCCTGAGACATCTACGCTGGCAATCTGCTTGGACTGAGCCAAGATATTCAAATCGTTAATGCTTAACTTTGCCAGTTCCTCGGCGTTCTGGGAAGGGTCAGCCGCCAGGATGGCTTCTATAAGAGTAGCCTTGCCCTCAGAAACTCCCAAATCCTGGGCCAGCTGATTGAGCGTATCCGAGCTGTCCACATTAAGGGATACTACTGCTCCGTCCACCTGAGTTCCCTGAAGCGCGTTCTCTATATAGCTGAGCAGTTCCTGCTTAAGCAGCTCGCTCCGCTCCTGACTGCCGCTTTTAACCGAAACCAGCACTGAATTCTGGTTTTCGCTTATATAGCCGCTGGTATACATAGAGCCGATAAGAGCGTTTACCGCTACCTTTAAATCAGTGCCGGCCAGATCCATACCGTCCAGTATGCCCTTGGCGTCCTCGTTAACCGCGTTCACCGAAAGCACTTTTTCATTCTTGTTTATGCTTATTTCCAGGCTGGGATTGACATCCAGCCCTATTACTGAATCAACAGCGTTTAAATTGTTTATGAAAAACGCGCCGCCTATTACTAAAACCAAAACTGCCGCGGCAGCCGCACACATCTGCCAAACTTTGGGCCGTCTTTTCTTTATTTTTTCACTTTGGACTGCGCCGCTGCATTTTTCAATAGCTCCGTCTATAACATCAGGGGTTATTTCCTCAACATCTTTTTTCAGCCGCTGTTCCACATATTGATTGTCCATGCTTGCTTTCCTCCTCATTTATAAGATGGGCCCTCAGTTTTTTGATTGCCCGGTGATAGTGGGATAATTCTGTAGACAAGGGTATTTTCAGCAACGCAGCGCACTCATGGTGCTTAAAGCCCGAAAGCGCATGCAGCATTACCGCCTGGCGCTGAACATCTGTCAGCAGGGTCATGGCTCCTTTAAGCGCCTCATGCTCGCCCAAATCTGAATAGTACGCTTCCTCGCTGCCCTGGTTAACGTCCATCTGCTCAAACCGCCCGTTCTCCCTAAGCTTCATAAGAGAGAGATTGCGGGTGATGGTCAGTATCCAGGCCATAGGCTTGCCCCGGCTCACATACTGCGGAGCATTTTCGTATACCTTGACATACAACTCCTGCATTACGTCCTGCGCGTCGTGCTGGTTCTTCAGAATAGACAGCGCGAATCCGTAAACGGCGGAAGAGGTCTTTTCATACAATTCCCGCAGCGCTTCGGTATCGCCCAGGGCTATCTGACTAATCAGGCCGTCGCTGATATCAGGCGATTTTCTCTTTTCCTGGTTTGTCGATATCGAACATAAAAACATAATCAAAATCTCCTGTCATTATAATAATGCTCAGGGCATATATTTTATTGCAGAACAAAATGAAATTTTTTACTTAGCAATTTTAGCACTATTCCTTAATTTGCGTCAATATTATTAATCTTTCCGCCCGATGTCGAAACAGGCGTTCTAAAAATATTCATTAAATATTAATGGTTTAGTTGTTGAATTATTTTAAGGGGCGGATATAATAGAATTGTAAACGATATACGGACAGTAACCCCCTGTCCAGTTTACACAATCCTCCTACTAATATACCCCCTAAGAAAGAAACCGCCTTTACAGGCGGTTTCTTTCATTTTATTCTGTTCTAATATGTTTTTCTCAATGCTTATTCTTTAATTTGAACATATTTAATCCATTCCATATTATTTGATAAACGGATTTTTGTACACGCGGCATATCCCCTCCGCATAATATGTATCAGGGGTGTAAAGCCCCTAAAAAGCGGGGGTACTAAAATGATAACTATAAGCTTATGTATGATAGTCAAAAACGAAGAGGACGTACTTGCGCGCTGCCTGGACAGCGTTAAAGGCCTGGTGGATGAAATAGTCATAGTTGATACCGGCAGTTCGGATTCAACCAGGGAAATCGCCTTAAAATACACTGATAAAGTTTATGATTTCCCATGGATAGACGACTTTTCAGCAGCCCGCAATTTCTCCTTTTCCAAGGGTTCAATGCAATATCTTATGTGGCTGGACGCGGATGACATACTGCTTGAAAAAGATAAAAATATGCTTCTCGCCCTTAAGGAAACCCTGCCGGAAAATACCGACGTAGTTATGATGCGGTATAATACCTCCCTGGACGAAAGCGGCAAGCCGTTGTTCTCCTTTTACCGGGAACGCCTGCTGCGCAGAGAGACGGGCTTCGTCTGGAAGGGCGCAGTCCATGAAGCCATTGAAACCTTTGGCAAAAAATATTACTCCGAAGCGGCTGTAACCCATGCCAAGCTCAGACCCAGCGAACCGGGCCGCAATCTGCGCATATATGAAAAGCTGATTACGCAGGGCGCCGTCCTGACGGGCAGAGATTTATTCTATTATGCGCGGGAGCTTTATTATAACGAACGGGATGAAGAAGCTCAGAAGGCCTTTATGGATTTTCTTGAGCAAAATGGCGGCTATATTGAAAATAAAATTGAGGCCTGCCGTTTTCTGGCCTTCTGCCGCTACAGGCTGAAAAAAGATTCTGAGGCGCTTGAGGCTCTGCTGGGCAGCCTGAAATATGACAGGCCGAGAGCTGAACTGTGCTGCGATATAGGAAAGCACTATTTGGACAGAAATGCACCCGCAAATGCTCTGCCCTGGTTTGAGCTGGCGCTTACAATAAAGCGCAACGATGCTTCAGGAGCCTTTATTCTGCCCGACTGCTACGATTATATCCCATTCATGCAGCTTTGCGTGTGCTATGACAAATTGGGCAATACGGCTGCGGCGGAAGAATGCAACCGCAGGGCCGGGCTATTAAAGCCCAATTCCCCCGCTTATCAGCACAACAAGCGCTATTTTGACTCCAAACGGTCAAAAAAGCAATAAGCTAGCCAGAGACTTAGAGTCTCCGCTATATAGAAATTTATATTAAAGGAGATTATAAAATGAATGTAAACATTTGTCCAAGGTGCGGAAGGCCCAGAAGCTGTTCAGGATGTTCCGGCCCAACATGCAACTGCTCCGCTACCACCGTTCTGCCCTCCAGCAATTTCCCGGTGAACTCCACCTGCGGAAATAGCTGCGGGAACAGCTGCGGCTGCAGCAACAGCGGAACCTGCTGCATACCCGGACCAACCGGTCCGACTGGCCCGACAGGCCCTGCCGGAGGCCCCACCGGCCCAACTGGA
>OJMH01002300.1_pt1 | contig 16274 bp, 14 predicted proteins | sample 1597111 | NCBI WGS metagenome assembly OJMH01 (sample SAMEA2452115, study PRJEB22498) | human gut metagenome | reverse complement strand
CGCTGTGAAAAAATCCTCTCCATCCAGTCTCTGGGCCTTAAAAAGCGCATCGAGCACACCCATGCCGGCGCAGTGGTGATCGGCGTCTCCGGCGGCCTGGATTCCACGCTGGCCGTATTGGTCGCGGTGGAAAGCTGCCGGCTGCTCGGCAAACCGGCCGATACGGTGCTCGGCGTCACGCTGCCCGGCTTCGGTTCGACCGGCCGCACCCATGACAATGCGGTGAAGTTATGCCGCTACCTGGGCACTGCATTCCGGGAAATCGACATCCGGGCAGCCTGCCGGCAGCATTTTGCCGACCTCGGCCATGATCCGGAATGTCACAATGTGGTCTATGAAAACGTCCAGGCGCGCGAACGCACCCAGATCCTGATGGACCTGGCCAATCAAACCGGCGGCCTGGTGGTCGGCACCGGCGACCTGTCGGAAATCGCCTTGGGCTGGAACACCTACAATGGCGACCACATGTCGATGTATGCCGTCAACTGCTCCATTCCCAAAACGCTGATCCGCTACCTGATCGAAACGGTTGCGCAGGAAGCGCCGCCGGATCTGGCGGCAGTGCTGGACGACATCATCGCCACGCCGGTCAGTCCGGAATTGTTGCCGCCGTCGGCGGCAGGAACCATTCAGCAGGAAACGGAAAAATTGATCGGCCCCTATGAGCTGCACGATTTCTTTCTCTACCATTTCCTGAAGTACGGCGCCGAACCGGACAAAATCGCCTATCTGGCCCGGCAAGCCTGGCATGGCCGTTATCCGGCCGAATTTATCGAAGCGACGCTGCGCACCTTTCTCAAACGCTTTTTCCGGCAGCAGTTCAAACGCAACTGCATGCCGGACGGGCCGAAAGTCGGCAGCATCGCGCTGTCGCCGCGGGGAGATTGGCGGATGCCGTCGGAGGCGATGGCCAATCTCTGGCTGGAGTGAGGGAAATCGGAAAGTTACCGGTCACCAATCATCGTATCGACCGCCTCGATCACCTGCCGCGGCGTGATCTCCCGGATGCACCGGGCCGAACCGTTCGGACATTCCCGCTTGAAGCAGGGTGCGCAGTCGATTCCTTCAAACAGCAGTCCCCAGTGGTCCGACACCGGTCGCCAGATAATCGGTCGGGCCGAACACCGCCACGCCGGAAACGCCCAGCGCCGCCGCCAGATGCATGACGCCGCTGTCGTTGGCGACACAGCATTTCGATCGCCGCAGCCAGCCGACCAGCTCGCCGAAGCTCGTCCGTCCGGCCAGATTCCAGGCGGCGCCGGCCGGCAGCCCCTCGACGATCTCCCCGCCGATTTTCACCTCTTTGCCGCTGCCCAGCACCGCAATTTGTCCGCCCCGCCCGATCCACATTTCGGCCACGGCGCGGAAATATTCCGACGGCCATCGTTTGGCGGCCCCGTAAGCGGCACCGGCCGCCAACGTCATGAGCGGTTTGGAAGCAGTTAACTGCGGCCACTTCGCCGGCGACAGAGGTTCGACGACAAACTGCGGAAAGCTGCCGTCCCAAGCCGGGGCACCCAAAGCCGCCACCATCGCCAGATATTTGTTGGCATGATGCAAGGCATTGAGTTCGCCGCTCCGGCGCGGCGGAAATGCGAAAGAACGTTCCAGCAGCCAGGAGCGGCCGCGCGCTTTGGCGCCGTAAATACGGCTGATTCCGGCCAGCCGCAACTGGAGGACGTCGCGCAGGGAATTGGTGAACATCACCGTCAGCGACGGCTGCAGCGCGACCAATCGGGCACGAAAAGTCCTCGACCAGCGGCGATGCGCCGCTTCCGGCGTCAAAACGTCGTCCACCAGCGGCAAAGCCTGAAAAAAATCCTTCAACCCCGGCGGGGCGATCACCATCAGCCGCTGTCCCTCTTTCAACAGCATGCGCAACTGCTTGAGCGCCGGCAACGTCATCACCGCGTCGCCAAGCCAATTGGGCGAACGCAACAAAATTCCCCGGCCGCCCGATACGTCAACCGGCCGCACCGCAAAGACCGGCGCCGGCGCCAGGTCGGCAATTCGCTGTCGAATCAAAGTGCTCACTGTTTCCATCCCGTCCGTTGTCGAATTTCATTCTCTTACCATACACCGGAATCGGAAACAAATCAACCTGAACACCGCTTGGTTCGCCTGCTCTTACTTCGGGTTGCTGTTGAGCTTGATCAGCAGCAAGGGATTCCGGTCGATCACCCGCCGCCAGGCAACCTGGTCGCCGGATGGCAAATCATTCAGAAAAGTTTGAGACTGGCGGGCGGCCACCTCGGCTGTCACCGGCCCCTGCCGCTTCATCGCCACACCGGATTCAACCGACCCCAGCAACAGAATCGACGCCAGGGCAATCAAGCCGAAAACCACAGAGCGGTTATGACATTGCTTCAAGGTCATACCGGGCCGTGAACAACGCAATTTTTCAATCATTTTCACTTCCCTTTCGTAAATCCAGGTTCATTTCAAATTCCCCCCGGTCAACTTGATGCCGGGCGATCAATTCCATCTCTTCATTCCACCGGGCGGCATTCCAGATTTCCGCACCGATTTCAATGCCGATGACATAAGCATCCGCGCCGGGCGTCAACAACGTCGGCGCGCGAAAACTGGCCGGAATGGTCAGCCGTCCCTGCCGGGTGATTTTATCCGGCAGGCTCATCGCGCCGAACCGGCGCAGCGAACGCCGCAGGACCAGGCTCGAACCGATCTTTTCCATCGGCTGCGTCTCCTGCCGCCGCATTTCGAGGAATACCTCCTCCGGATACAGCGCGATCGCGCCTTCCGGCAGGCAGTGCATCACCACCTCGCCGCTGCAGCGGGCCATGAAATCCTCGATCAAACGGGGACTCAGCTTGATTCGCCCGTTGGCATCGACGGAACATTTGTCCTGTCCGCAAAAAGGCAACATGACGCAGTTTTCCTCTTTTTCGTTCCATTATATTCCATTATATTCCATTTTAATCCATTTTCAACCGCAAAAAGAAAAAAAGGCCAATTTTTATGAAAAAATGATGAATTTGGTTGTATTTCATCGATTTCGATGGCATTGTTTAGAATCAGGAAAGTATGAACCCACGCCGCAGGAGTCGCTATGAGCAGCAATGAGCAGGAAAGCAGATTTCAGGTCAATTATTCGTTGGAAGATACCTTCCAGGCGCTTCAGAGCGCAATCGAAAAACTGGAAGGCTTCGAAACCGTCGGCCTTGACGCCGAACAGCATAGCATTCACCTGAAAGCACAGAGCGCTTTATTTTCTTCGGTCGAGGAGCTGACCATCACGGTTTCCAACTGTGACAATCAGTCTGCCGCGGTGACCATTCTGACCGTGCCGAATCCGACCGGAGCGTTGTTGAACAATGTGCGGCCGCCGGAAAAGCGCCGAAACCATCTGCGGGAAATCATGGGAGCGTTAAACAACGAACTGCTCAATTATCAACCGATGGATCCTTCGCAAAAGAAGGAGACTCTTTATACGTTCTTCTGTCCCTATTGCGGCCAGAAATATCAGGGCGGCAAGGAATACGTCGGTCAGAACATTGAATGCACCAACTGCCAGCGCCGCATCGTGCTGCTGGTTTGAAAACGGTCCCCAAACAAATTTGAAAGCCTGACGCCTTGGAGAAAACTCCCCGGGGTCAGGCTTTCAAGTTCAGGTTCGCCGTAATCTGTACGGCCGGTTCAGCATGTCGAGCACCAGTCTTTTCTCTTCTCATTGATCAAAACTCTTCCATATGTACGCTCACAGCCGTATATACTATACAATGATTTTTGCCTGGAAACAACTGAAAGAGTAATAATTTTTACTGATTTTTTCATCATTTTTTTCAAGATTGAGACCATCTTGCTTTTTGGAGGTTCCGCTGGTATATTACCGCGATATTTCACCGGCTATTTTCAAATCCAGAGGAGAACAATGGAGCAGACGATTCTTTTCAATTTCAAGCAGCTTTTCCGTCAGAAATGGTTCTATGCCGCCTTGCTTTTCGCCGCGGCGATTTTCTTCATCAATCTCGGCGCCGACGGCATTTACGCCGCCCAGGAGGGCCGCAGCGCCATCATCGCCCGGCAGATGCTGCGCAGCGGGGATTGGATGAACATGCATTTTCCCGGCGGGATCGACAACGAGAAGCCGATCGCTTATTACTGGATTTGCGCCGCGTTCGGTTCCTTATTCCATCTGGACGGCAACCCGGATATCATCGCGGTGGAGTGGGCGGTCCGGCTGCCTTCGGCGCTGGCGGCGCTGCTGACCGTCCTGGGAGCGGCGCTGCTGGCCGGCCGCATCTACGGAGTACGAACCGCCTGTATCAGCGTCGTGGTCCTCAGTTCGATGGCAACCTTTGCCAACCTCGCCCGGCTGGCGCACATCGATATGACTTTCGCCGGCGCGTTTACCTGGTCGATGGTATTTCTGTATTTCGGCTATTTTCAGCAATGGCAGGCCAATTGGCGTATTTACCTGTTTTATCTGCTGCTCGGCTTGAGCGTCCTTTTCAAAGGACCGCTGGCGCTGCTGCTGGCCGGGTTGGTCGTGCTGGGGATGCTGCTGTGGAGCCGGCGCTGGAAAATGATCTGGGAACTGCGGCCGTGCCGCGGCGCGCTGCTCTTCCTGGCGGTGACGGCGCCCTGGTACATTCAGGAAAATATCCGTACCGAGGGAGCATTTTTCCGCGAATTCCTGCTCGACCAGAATATCCGGCGCTTCACCGGCATCGGGTCGACCTACCGCAACGGCGAACGGATGCCCTGGCTTTATTATTTCCCGAAACTGCTGGCCGGCGCCCTGCCCTGGTCGCTGGTCAGTGTGCTGGCGCTGATCGGCTATCGCAAAAACCTCTGGAAACTGCGTTTCCGGCCGGACACCGTCTTTCTGGCGATGTGGGTGATCACCGGTTTTCTCTTTTTCACGCTGTCGGCCTTGAAACGCGGCGATTATCTGCTGCCGCTCTACCCGGCGCTGGCCATCCTGACCGCCCGGGCGATCGACCGTTTCTGCAGCAATCCGCCGGCGCTGCACCGGCGCTGGCAGATTGTCTTTTACGGCATCGGCGCGTTGAGCCTGCTGATGCTGGCGCTCAACGGTTTCGGCGTTATCGAAACCATCGGCCAGATGGCGGTCGATGACCGGATTCCGCACCTGGCCAGGCGCGACGGCATGACGATGATCATGATCGGCAATTTCCTGAACGATCACCTGCTGTGGGTAATCCCGGCGCTGGCCGTCACGCTCGGCGTATTGTTCTGGTTCGGAAAACTGTTGGAGAAACGGAAATTTTTCGAAGTGTTCACCGGCGTCGCCATCATCATCCTGGGAATTTTCAGTTGTTACCATGCGATCATCCAACCCGGCACCGACGGCTTCAAGACGGTCAAGTTCTTCGCCAAAGAGGCCAGGCAGTACATGGAACCGGGCAAGCGACTGGTCTTTTACGACGACTTCAATACGGAGTTGATCTTCTTCATCGACCGGCCGTACAGTTACGTGACCACCGACGAAGAATTGCCTCCCTGCGATTATGTGCTGACCGATCCGGAATGCGCCGAAAATCTGCTGCAGCGCCGGCCGGGCGGTTACCGGGAGCTGCTGAAGACGGTCGAAAATCACCAATACCCGGCAGTGCTGCTGTCAGTGACTCAACCATAAAAGAACCGCCGGCGGCCGGAACAGCAGGACGACCGCCGGCGGTATTCCTCATTTCAACGCAAAATATCGCCGCAGATATCCTCTCCGGCAAACCGGTAGACACCGGGAGCAATTTCAGTCGTGTTGCCGCAACGGCTTTGCAGCCCGGCAATCCCGACCTCCAGTGTCGCCTCAGCCGGACCGGGACCGATCGCACTGATCAATACCGCAGTCCGGCCGTCATCGCTCTGGAACGTTCCGGCATTGATTTCTCCGCTTTCTGTTCCGATCGCCGGAGTGCGGATCGGCCACTTCGACAAGAGGAACGGTTCCAGCGCTTTCAGTTCCGCCGCCACGGCCTTGAGTTCCGGCCAGCGGATTCGATATTGGTCTTCATCCGGTCCGGCCAGCAGATCGAAGTAAGAATAAAACACGAATCCCCTGGCTCCATAAATCGCTTCCAGCAGCGCAATCGACAACATCTCCTGCCGGGTCGGATAACGGTAGTCGGTATGGAACAAACTGTCATCTTTCCGGTAAATGCCGACGTTGTGAGCCTGCGGCACCGCCCACAGCGCCACCGTTCCGTTCCGGCTCCGCTGCAATTGCCGGACCTGTTCCAGATGGCGCAGCACCACTTTTTGATCCCGGGAAGTTTTTGCCACAATCGGATAAGGGTCCACGCCCATGATATCCTGGGCGCCGACATAAAAAGGGAAATCGTTATACTGGTAATATACCGCCCAGGAGGGATGATTGTCATCCAATCGATGCAGCAACTCCCGGCGCGCGAACAACTCCCCGGCCCGTGCCGACTCCATTTCATCGCAACTGTACCAGGCGAGAAGCGCCGGATGGTCTCTATAGGTCTCGACGATCGCCGCGACCACTTCATCACAACCTTTCACGCCATTCCATTCGCTCAATTGCCACTGAGTGTCCGGGTAAGCATCCTTGAGTGAAAAGATGATCATTTTTTCATGTGCCGCCAGATAGTCGAGCATTTCCCGGATGCTGTCCCGGTCTGCCTTGCCGTCCCGGCGCAACGTCAAATTGGCGCTGCTGTAAGGCAGGATGCAGTTGAACGGACTGTCGATCACTTCCGCCAGATTCTGCGGATTGACATTGCTGAAATAAAGGCCCAGCGGCAGGTAGGGCTTGCCGTCAACCAGCGTCCGCCCCAGCCGATCGATTCTGACCCGCCGACCACTTAACTGGGCCGGCGTGACAATTTCCACCGGCAAAATTTTTTCGGCCAGGATCAATTGGTTGGTCCGGTCAACCAATTGACAACGCAGACGATATTCCCCGGCCGGCAAGGCGTCCAACACCAATTCGAATCGATTGTCGACTCCAAGTTCTGCCGTTCCTTCGGCCCATATCCGGCCATCTCCGGCCGACAGACAGTACCGGCACGCCAGTTCCGGCGTGGCGGATTGGTCATATTCGAACTTCCCGACCACGATACTGCCCAATTCCAATTGACCGCCTTCCGTCGTCAGAGCATTGGGCTGCGGATTGATCAGATAGCAATTCCAGACCGGGCGATTCTCCACCAGGGAAAAGTCATCGAAATAAGCCGTTCCGGTACTCCCCTTCCGGATCAGCAGCGCGACCCGATATTCGGCCTGCGGATTGTCGACAGTCGTAAATTCATCAGTCAATAGCGTCCAGTCGTTCGAGGTCACTCCCGGCCTGTAACGACCACCGACATACTGACCGTTTTCATACCATTCGATACAGAAGATCGCCCCCTCCCCGGTCATATTTTCGGTTCGAATCCAACCGCTCAGGCGATAGCGGGTATTCGGGCGCAATTCAACCGGCTGGGTGGCCAACGTATATTTTTCATCTTCTTGCCGAACGCATTGCAACGCCCCGGTGTCACTGCGCCCTCCCATGGTCGCCCGAAATTCTTCCCCGAGGTTCCAGCCTTCAGTACCCCGGTTAAAATTACCGTTGATCAATAACTCTTTCAGCGGATTATCCTTTGTCCCAACCGTATAGTCACTCCATGCGTCGGCCATTCCCGGACATCCAAGCATCATACTGCCCAGGAACAGCAGACAGAGGAAAACTCTCAATATCATTTCCATCCTCCTCAATCTTTCATGACCGGCCCAGGCCGGCGGCCGATATTTTTATCGGCCGTCACCTCCCGGATTTGATAGATCCACGCTATTCGGCCATCCAGGCACCGCCCACCTGGACCGGCCGGCAATACTTCTGCCAGTCAGCGCAAATCTCCGCCGGCGTCAAACCGTTCACACTGCCGTCCATAAAGGCGGCGTTTACCCGCATGCCGGAATGAATGGCCGCCATCGGATACCAACGGTCGCACTGGTTGCCGCCGGTGAAGAATGAATCGTTGCCCAGACTGGTATTCACACTGGTGACATTGAAGTAATCCCCGGCATAATGCGTTCCACTGCCATTCAGACTTGATGACGGCGTGTCGGCAAAATAAAGCGGCATATTGCCGTCTTTACAATTGCTTAATACCGTGGCGGCCTTGACATGACGGGCATCACCATGTGAAAAGCTGTAGCCGAAAGTACCGAAATTAAGGCCGATCGTGGTGTTCGGCTGCTTGGGGGCAATCGGATTGTCGGCCTCATCCCAGCTCGCCGACGAAGAAGATGGACAGAGAAACAACTCTTTCGGCGCGCCGTAAAAGTGCTGGAGCGTCACCTGCCAACTGATCCAGGCGGATGCCGGTTGGCCGCCGAAGGCTTCCGCCGGGTAAGTCCAGTAGCCGATCAGGTAATCGTCATAATCCAATTGATACATATTGGCAAATAGAGCACATTGCCGCAAATTGCTGCGGCATTTGATCATCTGCGCCGTAGCTTTCGCCTTGCCCAGAGCTGGCAGCAACATACTGGCAAGAATTGCAATGATCGCAATCACGACGAGCAATTCAATCAATGTAAAATTTTTCTTCGTCATTTTGTTTTCCTTTCCTGAATGTTGGATTTTTTTAATCTACCGGTTGTTTGTTTTTTGCACAAATAGAGTTACCGTTTGCCAATCACTTTCTAATCTTCATAAATAAAATCATGGGCGGCGATGGCGTAGGCCCGGAAATATTCATTGTGTCGGTCCGACGCCACTTCCGTCACCAATTTCAACATCTGCCGATAAGCCGCCGGTAACGGGTGAACGATCGAACTGAAATGACATTTGCTGGTAAAGGACGGCAATTGTCGGAGCAAATTGTCGTAACTGACCAGAATGACATCACGGCCCAATTGCAAACCATGATCTTTCAACGCATCCATGATGCCGACGGTTAGATAATCGCTCAAAGAAACAATGGCGGTATTGCATTTAAAGTGACGGAGGAAATATTTACCGCATTCCCTGCCGAACAACACCGGCAAATCGAAATTGACCGGTCCTGGCATCAAATGCAGATGTTCTGCGCCAAAACCGATTTCGTCTGCGATCCCAGCCAAGGCACCGAAACGCCGTTCCCAAGTGATCAACCCCATGCAGCCGGCAACAAAAATCTCCTTGAATTTCCGATCGCATAGATAAAGCAAAGCATTTTTAAAGCCATTCCGGTAATCGTAAAAGACTTGATGCCAGGGACCGTAATTGAAAGCGTCGTCGCCATACAGAATGATTTTGGTTTTGGTTTCAAGCAATTTCCTTCTGGCGTCCAGATTATCCAGATAACCGGCTTTGACCACGATCACATCAAATGCCTCAAGGTTGACGCGCAACAACGCCCGGACATTCGCCGGCGAAGAGTCGAAAAATAACTCCACCGAATGACCGCCGCTTTCCAGCGCATGATAAAATTCCTGCATTTCATTGTCGAACGCCAAGCGGTCCAATGCCGGAATTTCCATCGTCGCACAAGTGAAGTCAAAAATACCGATCCGCAAACTATTGCTGGTACTCAAGGCATTGCGGACATAAGTCCCATTGCCGCGCACCCGGTAAACCATCCCCTTGTCCACCAGATGCCCGATGGCCCGGTGAACGGTTTTTTCCGAAACGTCATAGCGCCGGGCGATATCGACCGTACTGGACAAAGCCACGCCTTCGGCCAGTTGATTGCCGACAATATAAGTTTCCAGTTCCCGAGCAATATCACGGCAGGTATAACGCCTTTTTTCGAGCTGCTCCAACATTGCCTTTTGGCCCCCTTATTGCTTTCTTTTTCATATTTTAGCAAATTTTTGGCAATCTGTCAAGAGGCGTAAACAACAACACTGAACTTACAATGGACAAATAAGCTCAATGCAATGGACATTATTTTGTCACAATACCTTTCATCTGCCACCCTTTCTGGATCGGCAGAATCGTCATTTTCAAAAAAAAACGCCTTCCCGGCAATCCATTAATCAAATGACCGGAAGTCTGGTAAAATCCGTTCTCACCCGGTCGACGAGGCGATACACATGATATCGTCACCGGCCAGCAGACTGGTTTGACTATCACAAGATCCGGAAAAGCCATTCCCGGAATTGTCACTTTTTATTCAAGACTTTTTTCCATATTGCTATATTTCTCCATGAAAAGATGAATCATTCAACCGAGATCATTCGACAAAAATCTTGAATTGAATATTTTCCGTATTATAGTTTAAGAAATTGCGCGATGGATAACGTGGTTTTTACTTTTTGGTTGGCCAAACCGAATAACAAGATTGAGACTGAAGGAAGAGTTGATCATGTGGATTCGCAGAACGGGAATGGGCGGCATTCTGGCCGCGCTGTGCTTGGCGGCGGCGGGTTGCGGGACGACGGTTCCGACCGGCACGAATGCGGGAGAATTCAAAAAACTGCCTCTGACGCAATTCGAAGGATATGTCTTGACCGAAGGACTTGATTCGCCATGGAATCTGGTGTGGGGACCGGACAATTGGCTCTGGGTCTCTGAACGGGCCGGAAAACGAATCACCCGCGTCAACCCGGATACCGGCGAAAAGAAAGTTGTCGGCACCATCGACGAAGCCTATCCCGATACGCCGCACGAAGGCGTCCTCGGCTTTGCGTTATCGCCGGACCTGCTCAAAGGCGGCGGCAATGATTATTTGTATGTCTACTACATTCACCGCGTCGACGGCCAACGCCAGGGACGCATCGCCCGTTATACTTATGATGCCAAGCGGCAGACGATGGGCGATCCGGTCATCCTGATCGACGGAATGCCGGCCGGCAACGATCATAACGGCGGCCGTCTGATTTTCGGGCCGGACGGCAAATTGTATTTGTCCAAAGGAGAAATGGGGCACAACCAGTTCGGCAATGCCTGTCTGCCGATCGAAGCCCAGCGACTGCCCACGGCCGAAGAGGTGAAGAACCAGGACTGGACCGCTTATGTCGGCAAAGTTCTGCGATTCAACCCCGACGGCAGCATCCCTGAGGACAATCCGGTCCTGAACGGGGTCCGCAGTCACGTTTTCACCTACGGGCACCGCAATCCGCAAGGCCTGACATTCGGTCCGGACGGTATTCTGTATTCCTGTGAGCATGGGCCATCCTCGGACGACGAAATCAACCTGCTGGAAGCCGGCGGCAATTACGGCTGGCCGCAGGTGGCCGGTTTCCGCGATAACCACGGTTATGTCTATGCCAATTATTCCGCCGCGCCCAATTGCAAGGACTTGAAATGGGATGCCAACCTCATTCCCGACGATGTGCCGAAACAGCAGGAGACCGACTGGAATGCGCCCAATTTCAAAGAACCGCTCAAAACCTTCTACACCGTCCCCGGGAACTATGATTACAGCGATCTGCGCTGTGCCGACGCCGGGCTCGATTATATCGACTGGCCGACCATTGCGCCGTCCAGCATTCTGTATTATCCGAAGGACGCAGCGGTGCCGGCCTGGCGCAATTCGCTGATCGTCACCGCCCTCAAAAACGGCGCCGTCTATATCGTGAGATTGAGCGACAGCGGCCGCCAAGTCCAGGGTGATGTGGATAAAGAATTCCATAGCCGGAACCGTTACCGGGGCGCCGCAATCGACCCGAGCGGGGAGCGGCTCTTTGTCATCACGGACAATGCCGGCAACGGGTTGGACGAAGCGCTCATTCCTACTGGAGAAATGAAAAATCCGGGGAGCATTCTCGTCTTTCACTATACTGGAAAGAACTAATCCGTTTTCAGTTGCCGGACCAATACGAATGCAAAGGGGGCCCCGGCCGGGCCTCCCTTCGCATTCTTTATTTTATCCCCTGCAGGCAGCAGCAGACTGTCTTTCGGATGATGGCGTCACGCTGGCCATCCGGCGCCGTCAATTCAAGTCTTGCATAAGAAAAAAATCGCAATATTTAAAAAAACGATCTTGACTGACAGCTACTCTAATCATTATGGTAAGAAATAAGGAGCAATAAAAATCCGGAAAGATAAAAAAAACGATGAAACCTACTTTTACCCTGGTGGAACTGCTCGTCGTCATCGCAGTCATCGCCATCCTCGCCAGTTTGCTGCTGCCGGCGCTGCAGACGGCCAGAAGCAAAGCCGTCACCGTTCACTGCCTCGGCAATTTGAAGCAGCAGGGAATGGCCTATTTCAGCTATACCGCCGATTGGAACTTCACGCCGCCGGTCAGCAAATCCGGAGTCCGCTGGGTGGATCTGCTGGTGCCCTATCTGACCGCCAAAAGCGAACAGAGCGCCGGAAATGTTTTTGTCTGTGCCGCCGACAGCCGTCCCGAGGACCGCAAAGTCGTCTACGGCAGCAGCGATGTCAATAAATTGAGTTATGGAATCAATCAATGTTATTCCAAAGGCTATGAAAATCAAAACGCTTATAAACTCTGGTACGGCATCAATGCCGGACTGATCGCCACCCCTTCGGAATTCGTCACCGTCGCCGATGCCGGCGCCTATTACATCGGTACGACGATCGCGCCGCCGCTCTTCGGTGATGTCGGTGGCGAAACCGGCGTGGCCGACGGCTTCTGCAAAAATTTGTCGTTCCGCCATCCCGGCGCCGCACACAATTTCAACGCCGCCTTTGCCGACGGTCACGTTTCGACCTTGAAATTCGAATCGGCGCCATATCGATACTGGGATTGTCGGAATGCCTGGGACGGTACCTTTGATGATTAAAGCGGTCCCTTCTCCAGCGCCCGCATCAAAAGGCGGCCGCCCGACAACGGCCGACGAAGCGGTTTCACTGGCCGCTCCGATTGCACCGAAGCGGAAATGTTGTCCTCCTGACTGCGGGAAACACTTCCTGGCGAAACGGCATAAGCGCTGGCCGGTTCTGCTGTTGCTGGTCCTGCTGTTCGGCTGTGCGCCGGAACAATCCAAGCGGCCCCCCAACCGTATCCTTTCGCTCTCGGCCGCCGCCACCGCCGTCCTGACCCGGCTTGATCTTCCGCCGGCCGCCATTGATGAATACGGGCTCATCGCCGCCGATGCGCCTCCGCCGCCGGTAATCGGCAAGGGTGCCGCCATCTCGCTGGAAAAAATTACCGAACTTGAAATCGACTGTGTCATTCTCTGGTATTATCAGGAAGAGGCTGCCGCCCGTTTTTGTTCCGCCGGACTTCGGGTGGAGGTGCTGCCAATTCTGCGCCTGAATCAATACCCGGATTTCCTGCGGCAATTGGGGGAATTGACCGGACAAACGGCCCAGGCCCAGGCTCTTGCCAGCACCTTCCGCCGGGAGCTGTCGCAAATCGCCGCCGAAGCGGGAAACGCCGGCATTCCGGTCTATTTCGAACTCTATTCACCTGGCAAAGCGGCCGGCGAAGAGAGTTATATCGGCGACCTGCTCCGTGCTGCCGGCGGCCGCAGCATCTTCGCCCGGACCGGCCTGGCCAGCGCCGAAAAAATCATTGAAAGCGCCCCGGAAATCATCTTTTATCCGGAAGGGTTCGGCAATCCGGCAGAGATCGCCGCCCGGCCCGGTTTCGCGTCGATTCCGGCGGTACGGCACCGCCGGATTTACCCGGTGCCGCGCCGGCTGATCACCGAAGGAATCGCGCCGCTGGAAGCCGTCGAATATCTGCAAGCCCAAATGAGGTAAGTACATGTCTTTTTATCGGATCACCTGGAACGAAAAATACGATTTCGCCACCCTGCACAACTGGGGCTGTACCTTTCACTGCCCGTTCTGCAGCTATAAGCTCCGCAGCGGCGCCGCCGGACGGCCCGGTTTTGCCGAACCGAAACCGGCACAATTTCTAACCATCGCCGCCCAGCGGGAAACGTTGCGTACCCTCCGGCCCGCCAAAGTTTATTTCATGGGCGGCGAACCGACCATCGCCCCGGAAATCGACGCGATGCTCCGGATCGCCAAACAGGAACTCGGCGCAACGACCAGGCTCGGCCACACCAACGGAAGCCGTCTGCCGATTCCCTGGCTCGACGGCGCCAATGTCGGCTTCAAAGCCTGGAGCGCAACGCTTCACCGGCGGCTCACCGGACGGCCGAAGACCTTGATTTACGACAATTTTTCCCGCGCTTTTGACGCCGGACTGCAGATGAGCGCCAACCTGGTTTTTATTCCCGAACTGGTCGGCCTGGGGGAATTGGAAGGCCTGGTCCGCTACCTGGCGAAACTCGATCCGTCCATCCCGTTTCATATCATGGGCTATATTCCGGTGCCGGGCCAGCCGTGGCGGCGCCCTTCCGAAGCGGAAATGGCTGCAGCCAGGCAACTGGCCGGCAGCTATCTGTCGCAGGTCGCCAGCTCCCATCTGACCGGCGCCGAAGCGCTGGACCTGACCACACGCGATGACCGGTTCGACGTCCGGATCGTCGCCGGAGTCTGATATGAAATATCTGCTGGCGGCGCTTCCGATTCTGTTGTTGTTTTCCTGGGGAATGGGAGCCGGCAATTGTGATTGGTGCGATCTCTGGCTGCTCCTGACCGGCGGCGAACCGGCCGGAACCGCCAGGACTATTCTGCTGAATATCCGGTTGCCGCGCCTGCTCGCCGCCCTTCTGGCCGGCGGCATGTTGGCTGCCGCCGGAGCGGCGGCGCAGAATCTTTTTCGCAATGACCTCGCTTCTCCGCATGTACTCGGCGTGGTCAATGCGGCGGCACTCGGCGCAGTGTTCGGTTTGTTCCTTTCTCCGTGGCTGATGACGCCGCTGGGAATCCTGTTCGGTATTCTCTCTTTGCTGCTGCTGTTTCTTCCCGGCAAATATCGTCACTGGGACGGAGCGACGCTGATCCTGGCCGGTATCGCGGTCAATGCCTTCTGCGCCGCATTGACTTCCGGCGCACTTTATCTGGCCGACGAACGGTTGTCGTCGCTGGTATTCTGGCTGCTCGGCGGCTTCTGGCGAATCGGCTGGCGGGATATTCTGCTGCTGGCGCCGATCGCCGCGGCCGGCTGGACTGTTCTCCTGCGATTGGCTCCGGAGCTGGACATGCTGTTGCTCGGCGATCGGGCGGCGGAACTGGCCGGCGTGCCGTTGAAAACCGTCAAACCGCTGCTTATGTTGACCATCGCCGTACTGACCGCCGTTGCCGTCGGCTGTTGCGGCGTCATCGGTTTCGTCGGATTGGCCGTCCCGCACATCGTCCGGATTTTCAGTGGAGCCGGATTCAGAACACTGCTGCCCGGCGTGATTCTAACCGGCGGTCTCTTGCTGCTGCTCGCCGATCTGGCAGCCCGCACCGTCGCCGCACCGCATGAAATTCCGGTCGGGATACTGACCGCGCTCGGCGGCGGCCCGTTCTTCTTTTACCTCTTGCTCCGCCACGGGAGAATGCCTCATGATTGAATTGGAAAACGTCACCTTTGGCTATGCCGGCCGACCGGTGCTGAACAAACTGTCCACCCGTTTCGAACCGGGACGTTTTTACGGGATCTTCGGCCCGAACGGCAGCGGCAAAAGTACGCTGCTGAAACTCATTACCGGCGAGTTGACGCCCAATTCCGGCCGGCTCGCGCCGACCTACGCGACAGCTTCGGAGCGAGCCAGAACCCTGGCAGTTGTCGAACAGGAGATTCCGGCCCGCATACCGCTCTCCGTCCGGGAAGTGGTGGCGTTGGGCCGTTATCCGTGGCGGAAAAGTACCGGCAACACGGCCGTTGTGGAAGATGCTATCCGCCGGCTCCGGCTGACGGAATTGTCCTCCCAGCCGTACAGCAACCTGAGCGGCGGAGAACGGCAACGGGTAATGCTGGCCCGGGCCGTCGCCCAGGCAACGCCGTTCCTGCTGCTGGACGAACCGGCCAGCTCGCTGGACATCGGTTTTCAGCGTGCTTTTTACCGGTTGCTGCGCCAGTTTGCCCGCGAAGGCAAATGCGTCCTCATGGTCTCCCACGATCTGTTCATCGCACCGCGCTATCTCGACGCCGCATTGCTTCTGCATCAGGGGCGGCTCATTGCCGCCGGTACACCCGGCGAAGTTCTCGCCGCCGAACGCCTGACAACCGTATTCGACTGTACGAGGTAAGATACGGCAATCCCTGTAGATCCCCAGTAAAATATTGCCAGTTCGGAATTACTGCTCGTCGTCATCACTTTGCAAGCTTTATGTCTGTATGATGAATAATGTAAGGAAAGTTCTGCGAAAATAAAAAGTCATGGTAAATTAATTGATTGTTCTGAACTTTTAATACCTTGCAGACCAGACTCAGGCATCGTCACGCCGCTAGCCTCAATACTGCTTACTTAATTCTTGAATATTATTGATTTCATGCTATATTATCTTCATAGACAACAGGAGATTCGATATGGCA
>OJMH01002299.1_pt1 | contig 16276 bp, 11 predicted proteins | sample 1597111 | NCBI WGS metagenome assembly OJMH01 (sample SAMEA2452115, study PRJEB22498) | human gut metagenome | reverse complement strand
TTTGGATCAGGGAACGCATGCTCATGTAGCGCGGATCGCGCAGATAGTCGCTCATGACGCGGAAAGCGCGTCCGCGCTGCTTCGATACATAGCTGCATCCGTGACAGATGCCTGCCGATACGCCGATCAGGCCGTCTACTTCGATATCATGGTCGAGGAAAGCATCCAGCACGCCGCAGGTATAGGCGCCGCGCATGCCTCCTCCTTCTAATACCAGTCCGGTCTTCATCTTGCTCACTTCCTTGCAAACGTGACTATTATAGCATATCCGGCCGCATTTTTTATGGGATGGATGCAGAAAGACATGTTGTACGCCCTGCAGATGCGTGCTTGTCTAAGCAGTGATGAGCGCATGAATGAGGCGATATGGCATCCGGCTTGACAAATCTGGAAAAATTCAGGAAAAAGTGTGATATCACACAATTCGATTGTAAACGTGAAACGGGAATGCTAAAATGAAATCAGGATATCTGATAAAGGAGTGATCATCATGAAACTTATTCTTGCCATCATGTCAAATGACGACAGCCCGGCTGTCTCAAGCGCACTGACCAAGGAAAATTATCAGGTGACCCGTCTTGCCACTACTGGCGGTTTTCTCAGAGCCGGCAACACGACGCTGATCATCGGTACAGAGGATGACCGGGTCGAACGCGCGATCGAAGTAATCGGAGAATACAGCCGCCGCCGCACAGAGGTAGTCCCAAGCACGGCGTCCTATGATATCGGCAGATATGCTTCTTTCCCGATGGAAGTACAGGTCGGGGGCGCAACGATCTTTGTCGTTGACGTAGAACAATTTGTCAAGCTTTGATGGCGACTGGAATGCGGCATGATCTGAACTGGTCATGCCGTTTTCTTGCTCATAGAGAGACAGGAGGGATGGAACATGAAAATGTACTTCAAACAGCGCTTGTTCAGCTGGTTTGATTGTTATGATATCTATGATGAGGATGGACATACGCTGTACAGGGTGGAGGGACAGCTGTCCTGGGGACACTGCCTGAAGATCTTCGATACGTCCGACCAGGAAGTCGGCAGGGTCGAAGAAAAACTGTTCAGGCTGCTGCCGAAGTTTGAGATGTACGCCGGGATCGAATATATCGGATGCATATCGAGAGATTTTTCCTGGTTTCGTCCAAGCTATTATGTCGACTGCAAGAACTGGCAGGTCAAGGGCAGCTTCATGCAGTGGGATTATCAGGTGCTGGACTTCTCCGGCAATCAGGTCGCTTCCATATACAAAGAGCTGCTGCACTTGTCAGACACCTATGTGATCGAAGTGAATGATCCGGATGACGCGTTATATGTGCTGATGCTCGTCCTCGCCATCGACGCGGAGAAGTGCTCAAGCGGAGGTTAAAGAAAAGGATACAGGATGATGAGGCCGTTGTTTCTGTCCGTTGTGCAGAGACATCGGCCTCATTTTGTGTTTTTGGTGTAGAATATGTGATTTATCATCCTTTTTTATGAAGAAACTGTGATTTTTTTTGTGCAAAGAGGTTAATTTTATACAGAAACGAAATGCTAAAAAGTGCAACATGTTCAATAAAAAGTGCAAATGATACGATCCTGGTTTGCGTTATATTTATATTGAAAGGGTTTACATTTATGAAAAGGAGGGTCGCAAAAAGCTAAATCGTTTTCAGAAAAACGCCGAACGGAATGATCGCGGGAACATTGATCATTGTCTGTACCGTCGCGTCTGCTCACGATCGTGAGTCAGGTAAAAAGAAAGGGAGAAGAACACAATGAAACTGAACAAGATTGCGCTTTCTGCCATCATGGCGATGAGCGTTTTCACAGGTGTTCCGGCAGTTACTTCCGTTTCGGCAGCCGAAGATCTTGTCTATGACAGCGATCTGTCTGACAATGGCACGGCCGTGCCGCAAGCCTGGGGCGTGACGCCGACACCGGAGCAGTATCGTTATCAGAAGGAAGAGCTTGCTGGTTTTGTCCACTTCGGACCGAACACCTTCAACAATATTGAATGGGGAGAGAATTACGGAGACCGGACACCGGATGAGATCTTCACGCTGGAAAAGGATTTCGACGCAGAAACGTTGGTCAAGGCATTCCACGATGCCGGATTCAAGAAGATCATCGTGACGGCAAAGCATCATGACGGCTTCTGTATCTGGGCCAGCGATTATACGGAATATGACGTCGCTGCCACCAGCTACAAGGACGGACAGGGAGATATCCTGGCGGAGATCAGTGAGGCCTGCACGAGATATGATATGGACATGGGCCTGTATCTGTCTCCATGGGACATCAATGCAGAAAGCTATGGATATTATGATGCCGATGGCAATCCGACCAATGCGGCAAATGATGTCCTGGATTACAACGATTACTATGTCAACCAGCTCAATGAGATCCTGGGCGATGACAAATATTGAAATGACGGCCACTTCACCGAAATCTGGATGGACGGCGCAAAGGGCAGCGGATCCGATGCCCAGGAATATGACTTCCAGCGCTGGTATGACACCATCCAGGCACAGGAGGGCCTGGAAGCCGGCTATGACAGCGAATGCATGATCTTCCAGTGCGGCGCCAACACGACGGTGCGCTGGATCGGAAATGAGAATGGCTATGCGGCCAAGAACACCTGGTCCAAGTCCAATGTCAATGTCGAAGCAGATACTTGCGATGACAACATGCAGGGCAGCTATTCTCTGGGATATGAAGACGGCAATAAGTGGACCGTTCCGGAAGCAGATGCGAGAATCACCTCCGGATGGTTCTGGGGACCGAACAAGAGCACGCCGAAGACCATTACCGATCTGGGCAACATGTACTTCAACTCTGTCGGTCACAATGCGCCGCTGCTGCTGAACGTACCGCCGAACACCGATGGCACCGTGGATCAGGAGATCCTGGACAGACTGGCAGAATTCGGCGCGAACATCAGCGAGACCTTTGCGGACAACCTGGCGGAAGAAGCCGTTGTGGGCGCGACGTCGGTCAGAGGCAATGACACGGCATTCAGCCCGGCAAATGTCCTGGATGGCAGCGACGATACATACTGGACGACTGATGACGGCACTTCATCCGGCACGCTGATCGTCGATCTGGGCGAGACGAAGACCTTTGATGTCGTATCCATCGAGGAAGCCATCCAGCTTGGACAGAGCATCAATGAATACAAAGTGGAATACCGCAATGGGGACAACGATGAGTGGACCGTACTGGATGAAGGCGAGACGATCGGCGCTAAGCGTCTGATCCGCACTGCTTCGGTGAGAGCAGATCAGCTGCGCATCACGGTAGACACCAACAAGGCTGATGCCGTACCGATGATCAGCGAGATCGGCGTATATAAGGCGAGCGATGACTTTGAACTGGCAGGCACTGCGCCGGCCGGCATGGATGTCATCGACATCGAGGATACCGATGTATCAGACGGCGCAGGATTCACGTTCACCAATGGCACATGGATAGCTGAGAGCGGAACGAATTATATCAACGGTACCAACCGCTATGCGAATGGCGGCGCGTCGCTGACCGTGACGTTCCACGGCTCCAAGATCTATCTGATGGGCACGAAGGATCCTAACCATGGACAGGCCACCATCCAGATCGATGACAATGATCCGATCACCATCGACACCAAGGCGACCTCACGTGCGACCGGACAGATGATCTTTGCCTCCGATGATCTGGAGGACGGCAATCATACATTGACCCTGACCGTGGGCAGCACCGGCGCCATCGGCCTGGAAGCTGCATATGTCATCAACAACGGCGGACAGGGCATGATCGGTCTGGAACAGGACAGCTACACGATGAATGAAGAATCCACGCTGGATGTGAAGATCGTCCGCGTGGGCGGCAGCACCGGCACCATCACTGCCCTGCTGCAGCCGAACCCGGGAACGGCCATCCAGGATGACTTCGACACCGAGCAGATCACGGAGATCGTCATGGAAGAAGGCCAGACGGAGTTTACCGCGCAGGTGACCACCCGCCGCAATACCAACGTGACGGGAGACAGACAGTTCTCGATCGAACTGGCCGATCCAAGCGACGGCTTGATCCTTGGATTCAATGACCGTGCGAACATCACGATCAAAGATACAGAGACCAGCTCTCTGGAGACGCTGAATGAACTGCTGGAGACTGCCCGCGAACAGAAGCGCGACTGGTATGTCTCTGGTTGGGAGGACTTCACCCAGGCCATGGCTTATGCAGAGGAAGTAGCCGGCGCGCAGGCACCGGATACATCAGAGGTCACTCAGGCCATCAGCGGACTGCGCAGCGCCATGGAGGCACTGGTCGCTCGTGAGCAGTATACGGAAGACGATCGTTTCCAGCTTCCGTGGAGAAGCGGATCTTCTGCCACCCTTGAAGCTGAATTTGCTTCTGAGCTGATCAATGATGAAAGCAATGACAATGGCTGGCCGCTGCAGGTGACAGAGGCAGCCTGGGCAAGCAATGGAAAGTTCCTGAATTCTCTGAATACCAATGATGTGGCCAAGTATTGCTACACGGCAGAAAAGACCGGTACATATCATGTGACGGCATACTATCGCAGCGGCTCCAATACCAATGCGCTGGCATGGAGCGAAGAGAGCGGAAAGATCGAAAGCGGAACGGTATCCGCAGGCGCAAGCAGCACGGCAGCGACCCATACGGCAGAATTTGACCTGGTGGTCACTGAAGCCGGAGACGGCGTGCTCGTGTTCACCGGACCGGATGGCAGATCGCCGCAGCTTGACCGTCTGGAGATCGTCCCAAGCGAGATCGATATCACAGAATATACGATCACCGCAACGGCAGGCGCAGGCGGAACCATCAGCGATGAAGGTGCGGTCTCTGTGGAAGAAGGACAGAGCAAGACGTATACGATCACCGCAGACGAAGGCTATGAAATTGCCGATGTGCTGGTCAACGGTGAATCGGTAGGCGCAGTCTCTTCATATACATTTGAGAATGTGAACGCGGATGCGACGATCGAAGCGAGATTTGTATTCAGCCACTACACCGGATCCAACCCGTTCTTGTTCCCGACGGGAACAGACGCAGTGACGCTGGAAGCGGAATATGTCTCAGAGATCATCAATGATACGAGCAATGATAACGGATGGCCTTGCAAGGTCACTGAAGCTGAGTGGGCAAGCAACGGCAAGTTCGTGGATGCCCTCAACCAGGGAGACGTCATCAAGTATCATTACCGCGCTGAAGATGCGGGAACATATCATGTCGTCGTGACTTACCGCAGCGGTTCCAATACCAATGCGCTGGCATGGAGCGAGGAAAGCGGAAAGATCGAAAGCGGAACAGTGTCTGCAGGTGCCAATGACAGCGCCACCGCGACCCATACGGCAGAATTTGACCTGGTGGTCACTGAAGCTGGAGACGGCGTGCTCGTCTTCACCGGACCGGCTGGCAAGTCACCGCAGCTGGACAAGTTCGAAATGACATTCGTCAGCGAGCCTGAACCATAACCGGCAGACAAGACTCAGCTGAATGCGGCCATCTCTGCCGCAGAAGCCCTGAACGCAGAGGATTACACCGAAGCAAGCTGGACCGCGATGCAGGAAGCACTGAAAGCGGCCCACGCAGTCGCAGCAGATGAAGAAGCGACCCAGGAAGCAGTAGACAGCGCTGCTCAGGCGCTGAACGCAGCCATCGGCGCGTTGGAAGAGATCAGCGATGTACCGGCAGCCAGCGAAGCAGCTGTACAGGCCCTGCGCAGCATGGTCGAGAAGGCCGTCGCATTGGGATCTGATGATGAAACGCTGAACGCAGCGATCGAAGCTGCACAGGCCGTACTGACCAAGGAAACGCCGACCGCAACCGAAGTTGTCACTGCACTGCTCGACCTGAGCGAAGCGATGCAGGCGCTGAATACGGATGAAAGCACGGATGCCCTGAGAGAAGATGTTCAGGCAACGATCGACTTCATCAACGAGAACATCCTGAATAACGCAGAAGGACTCCGTCCGGGCAAGGTGGACGCACTGGAAGCAGCTGTAGAGGCAGCGCAGAAACTTGTCGATGATCCGGATGCGACCGCAGATGAGCTGAAGACAGCGAACAAAGCGATGACCAAAGCAGCACAGGAGCTGTGGGAGATCGTCTCCAAGGCAGAGCTGAGCGCATTGATCGAAGCGGCTAACGGCTATCTTGACGGTGACTACACGGCAGAAAGCCTCGAGGCACTGCAGGCAGCGATCACTGCTGCACAGGCAGTGGCAGGCAATGATGATGCTACGACGGCAGAAGTCACACAAGCCATCACGGATCTGAGCGATGCGATCGCCGGACTGCGCGCGGAAGCGACGCTGAACAAAGACGCGCTTGCACATGAGATCACGCTGGTTGCCCAGATGGTCGCTAATCTGGATGATTATGTTGCATCTACCGTAGAAGGACTGGCTGACAAGCTGGCCGCTGCACAGGAGGTTTATGCCAATGCAACGACTCAGGAAGAGATCGATGCAGCTACACAGAGCCTGCTCGAAGCTCGCCTGAACGCGAGAACGAAAGCGGACAAGACAGCGCTGGAAGCTGCCATCGCTGCCGCAGACGCATTGGATCTGAGCAGCTATGCTCGCGCTGATGCAGAAAAGGTCAGCGCCGCTCTGGAAACGGCAAAGCTCGTGCTTTCTGATGAAGCAGCGACGCAGGAAGAAGTCGATGCAGCAGCGAATGCACTGAACGAAGCCATCGGCGCATTGGATACAGAAGGTGCGGATACCAATGCACCGGCTGTTGGCGCTGATGACGGACAGGACGATGGTTCAGGTGACGCAGCAACGGCCGATACTGCCGCAGCTGTACAGACCGGACTCTTCGCCGGCATCGTGATCATCGCCGCAGCGGCTGTGATCATCATGATCGTCGTACGCAGAAAACACAATAAGAAGGCATAAAGCCTGAAAGATACATCCTTCCCCACGGAGGGATGTATTTTTTGACAGGTGAATGGTCGGGACGTAAGGATCATGGGCATTTCCCGGGGAAAGACGTATCCTGACAAGAAAAAAAGATACTGAGATCACAAATTAAACTGATTTCAGTATCTTTTGCGTTTTCTGTGTTTTCCGATTTTTTTCAACAGTATCAACATCGGCTTTCGCATGGGGAACAGACACATCCACAGACGGAAGATCAGCTTCCATTGCCATGCTGAGCAATCGATCGTTTTGTCTTTTCTGATCAGGGAAACGACACGGGCCCGCAGGCAGGCATCAGGAAACCATCCATCCCGAAAGCAGTTGCCATCTCCGGTCGTTTCGAACATCCCTGTCTTTCTGCCTGTTACACGATGCAGCAGATAATTTCTCAGAGGAGTCTGCAATAATACGATATCGCCTTTTTTTAAGTCAGCGGCAGCGCATGCCGTGATGATCACCTTATCCCGCCCATGACACAGAAACGGCCACATGCTCATCCCGGTGATCGTGAAAGAAGCCTGATGGTGGTTCTGTAATTCTTCTTCGATCGCTGTGAACAGCACCGAAGAGGCAATCAGACATTTTTCACTCATGCAGGACCTCGGCAAGCGCAGCGTGCAGCACATCTACGGACTCTGCATCCGGACGTCAGCTGAGCAGAAAGATCGGAACATCACGCAGAAAGGATTCCAGCAGATCCATCATCTTTTCAGTGAGCGCTTTATCCCAGGAAGGATAAAGCACATGGGCAAAGACCTGGTGAAACGCCTCTAAGGCAGAGATGCGGTGCGCCTCGTTCGTCTCGCCGCGGCGCAGGACGACCAGAGCCCGGATCGCTACGCTGCGGTTGATCTGTTCACCGCTTGTTCCTGACCAAGGCAGACCATAACCTGTCCATCCTTCCGCTGTTTTCGCACAGACCGCGCGATCGCCGTTGATGATGAGCGCACGTCTCAGATCACGCCATAAACGTGCATGCGTCGTTTTCCCAGTGCCGGAAGCCGCAGAGATGATGATGCCGTTTCCTTCATATTCCATCAGGATGCCGTGGAAGGTCAGGTAATCGTGCTTTAACATTACTGAAGGCATGATCTGGCTAAGATATTCAAAGGCAAGAGATCCGGATGAATGGCTTTGGTCTGTGACTAATTGAATAAGGTCCCACTTAGGAGAAACACAATAACGTAAAATGATTTCTCCATTTTTTATTCGATCATATTGCCATAAGGTATGCTTATCTTCAGCTTCGTAAACCCTATGTCTGAAGAAATCCGCTTCTTCTTCTTTGAGAAGAGAAAGCGGATTCCATGAAATATCGGCGCTGCGTAAAGAAATTTGAAGGTCTGCTTGATTCGTTGAGCAATTTGCCTGATAAGGATCAAGTTTCCATATCCATTGATTCCAAAAAGATGTTTGGAACGAAAGTAAATGACAGTGAAGCCCTGCGAAGCGGTAGAGATAAGAAGACATATTAACTCATTCCGGAAGGCGAATCTGGAAAGTTTTCTTCTCCTTTAAAGGGCTGTCCATAACTTCCTCCGCTTGCTGCCATTATTTTGTTATATGTCTCAGTATATCTCGGATCTCCTTTATAAATTTGTTCTGGTTCGGCATCAGTTATAGACTCATAGTAAAGCATTTGTAATGCGCCCTCAGCGGCTGTACAACTGCCGTCTGCAATTCCAAATGCTACATATCCTGAACCAGCAGTATCATAGTATTTATAGCCATTTCCATGATTGCCCCAGCATTTATCTGCTATATCTTCTTTATTCTGTAAAGGGGTGAATTTTAGAATTGGTTTCTCATAATTTGTTTCTCTCTGCATTTTTAATTCCTCCTTGTTCCATTAAATGTTGAATGATTGCTGCATCTTGGCAAGCATATTCCGGCAGACCGTTAATGTCTCCGGTTTCCGCATAGCGAGATGCTGCGCAGCTTCCACAGAATTCGATGTTTTCGCATTGCAAACATTTTTTATTTGGCTTACTGATATGAATGACGTATGGGTATTCGTTCCATGCATTGAGCAGCCCGTTATTTAGCGCATTTGTTTTAAAGGCACCCAATAGCTGACAGCCAAGCAGTTCGCCATTCCAAGTGATGGTATATTGCTTCATTCCGGCATCACAGCCAAAGAATGATAGTCGTGGAACAATAGTGTTGTCTGGTGATTCGTTTTTTCGCTTTTGAAGATGGAGATATCGTTCATCAAAGTCACTGCCGACTTTCTCTTTGATATAACCTATTCCCCTCCGAAATAAAAGACGAATATTATCTTCAGGTGTTAATCTGCATGAATCAACATCTGCGCATGCTCCGCGTACAGCACGGTTGATCATTCGTGCATTAATTAACTGGTATTGAGTTCCGAATGACTGATGAATCAATTCTTCCATTGCATTTATATCATGGAGATTATCTTTGATGATACTGGTTCGAAATTCCATTTTTGATGGCAGCTCCTGCAGTTTGTGCATGCCGTCAATGGCCTTTTGAAAAGCGCTGGCTGATCCACAGACTTTTTCATAAGTTTCGGGACTAGCTCCGTATATGGTTACGCCGATCTTATGCGGCGGGAACTTCCTGAGCGTTTCCATGATCTGGTCATTGACCAATGTTGCATTGGTATATAATTCTGTAATAAATCCAATTTTGTATATACCTTCCCAGATTTCGCAAAAGTCTGGTCTGAGCATAGGCTATCCACCGGTGATCAACAGTGATCCGGTTCCTGCTTCTGCCGCCTGCCTGGCCATATCGATCCATTGCGCCGCACTCAGTTCATTCTGCATGATTTCTTCGTTTTCACTGTCATCGTGCCGGAAGAGACACATCTTACAATGCAGATTGCATCGGACGGTCAGCTCAAAGGTCCCGTTGACCGGAATGCGTTTCGGCATTTCCTTCAACATTTTTGTGTCAGTCATCGGCATCGTCCCCCTGTTGAATGATGACCATGTCATGACGTTGGAGCAGCTTCAGAAAGTCAAGGATATCTTCTTTGGCTTGTTGGTGAGAAATGTCATAGTTTGATTCCAGGACTTGTTCCAGATCCGATGCGGTGCTTGGTTCCTGCAAGGTTTCCCACAACAATGCCGCCGTAGCGTTCAGCTCGATGTAGCCGTTAAAATCCGCGATGTTCTGTCCAATGCAGATCAGGACGTCGCTGTCTCCGATCTTGCGATGGATGTAGCAGTCCTTGGCTTGGAAAGTATTGCGGAAGCGATGACCACATTCTTCCAGACGCATCATCAGCTCGGCATCGCTCAGTGAAGCTGCATCACACAGCGATGCAGTGTCACATGAAATGAAATGCTCAGCAGCTTTCTTATACTTTCTGTGCTTGATAAATCATCACCTACTTCCAGAATTTACCGTGAAGTTGTCCGTATTCGGTGTATTTCTTAAAGTAGAATACTATGAGAATGACATGGATGATCCCCTTTATTTATGCCGGATCTGTGGATTTCTGACCATACTGCTGACCACTTTTTCCTGAGAATCGGAGCCGTTCCATCTGACGGCGCTTCTGCTCTATCGTCGGATGGACATAACGCTGCAAAGTGGTGTTGACGTTGGCATGCCCTAGGATCTCGCTGAGCGATTTGGCGTCAAAGCCGTTCTCTACACAGCGGGTGGCAAAGGTATGCCCTTACGGTATAATTACGACAAACAGAAAAAGCCTTTATTTTCAAGGAGTTTGAGCGTTTGTCGTCTTTTATTCAATTCCTTTTCCAAGTTGAAAATTGACGAAAACTATAAAGAAAAAAGGAGGCTGTTTTATTAACGACAAAATTTAATAGTGCCAGCGGTCTGGCTTTATGTCTGACTGCTGATTGCCGTTGGCGTTTCATCTTATTAGATGGACGCCTTTTTTCATACAGATTCAGTGCGACAGTATGGAACGGCAGAGATTTTATCTCAGAGGATATAGTGACGGCATTACATATCTAAAAAAGACTGGCATGCTGTAAAATGAGCATTTGATGAAGGCAGTATGTAATCATTCTATACCGCTTTTTATAAGTTTCTGCACATTGTTCCCTCATACCTGCATAATTTATTCTTTTTTATGTGCATATAAAACGGAGGTGGCTTGATTTTCTGCATATAATATGCTACAATAATATGCAGAAAGGATGGTGTGATATGAGGAAATTCGATTATTCTTTTTTAAACAACGGCTTACTGCCTGCAAATTTGGTGAATCTTACTTCAAATATTTCGGCATTGAAAACAATGGCGGGAGTGCGAAAAGAGGAATATACCCAAATTTTTACGGAGTTAGAGGCAGTTGCAAAGGTACAGTCGATTAAGAGTTCTAATGCTATTGAGGGTATTGTTACAAGTGATGAGCGTATCGCTGCGATTGTCAATCAAAACAGCGCCCCGTTAAATCATAACGAGGCGGAAATCGCCGGTTATAGGGACGCCTTAAATGAAATTCATTTGGGCTTTGAACATATTGATTTCAGAGAGCGTGATATTTTACGCTTGCACGAAATAATGATGTCCTTTGCCGGATATGAATACGGCGGTCAATACAAAACCGATGACAATGTGATTTTGGAGATCGACGCTGACGGCAACAGACGGATTCGTTTTCGTCCTACACCGGCCGATGAAACGCCAAAGGCAATGGAACAATTAGAACTGGCTTATATGGAAGCTCGCAGTGACGCCAATATCAACCAGCTTTTACTGATTCCCTGCGTGATTTTGGATTTCCTTTGCATACACCCGTTTCGGGACGGAAACGGTAGAATGTCGCGGCTGCTCTCTCTGCTGCTTCTTTATAAAAACGGGTTCGACGCAGGAAAGTATGTGTCCTTTGAGGAACAGATCAATAACTACAAAGCCTATTATTATGAATCGCTCCGTCAATCCTCGATTGGTTGGGAAACAAACGAAAACAGCTACTTCCCATTTATCGAAAATTTCTTGTCCACCCTTTATATGTGCTATAAGGAACTCGATAAGCGTTTCGCTGTTGTTCACGGAAAGAAGATTACAAAGAAAGCCCGTGTGGAGGCTACAATATTAAACAGTTTGACGCCGCTTTCCAAAGCGGAGATATGTAAGATTCTACCCGATGTCAGCCCGACCACCGTTGAAGCTGTCCTCGGTGCTATGGTAAAAAGCGGTACGATAAAACGTATCGGCTTGTCGAGGTCGACACGGTATATAAAGGTATAATGCAGGGTGAATAAAATGGATGTGTTATCATTCAGAACTGAAATAAGGCGACTGATAGAATTACGGCAAGAAGGGGAATATTGGGATTTCAAAAAGGCTTAACCAACAGTTTGGTGACTTAATACTTTTCAAACAATGAAACAAGCTTACAAAGTCAATAAAGTATCATAATTTTGATGCTGAATACATTGTTCAAACTGTTGAGTCACCATTTTGATGGTTAAGCTTTCAAAAAAGAGTGGCATCAAAACAAGTCTGACTTATTACACGATATTATATGTATGGCTAATAATCTTTCTAATCACGACGGGCTTATTATCGTTGGTGTTGATGAAGAAACAGATTATACTATTTGTGATGTTGCAAATGACCCCAATAGAAAAAAGACACAAGATATTGTTGCGTTTTTGCGAGAGAAAAAATTTGCCGGAGGTATTCGCCCAACGGCATATGTCCAACCACTCACTTTTGGAAAAAAGATAATAGATGTTATTGTTATTCGTAACGATCGCAATACCCCTTACTATTTAACAGATCAATACCAAGGTGTATTTGCTAATAACATTTATGCTCGGATAATGGATACAAACACTCCCCAAAATGCGTCAGCAGATATAAATGTTATAGAAAAACTATGGAAAAAGCGATTTGGAATTGATGCGACAGCTCTGGATCGCGCCTTGCTGTTTTTGCAAAAGCCTTATGATTGGGTGGATTCTGATGACGGCAAAAAGTTTTATAAGTATGCCCCCGAATTTACACTCGAAGATATTCAAGCAGAGGATGGCAAAGATGGTTATGAATTTTATCTGTTCAATCAGTGCGATTCTCGTCCTCGGTGGTATGATATAAATATTTACTATCATCAAACCTTATTATATTCTTTGGGTGGGGCTACTTTGGATGGCGGACGATGTTTTACATCCACGCCTCGAACCGACGGGATTTCTTTATACAAAGAGAGCTATCACCACTGGGATATTTCATATAAGTATTTCATTAAAGGTTCAATCGAATATACAGTTCATCTGTTTTATATTACCGATGATATGGACGAGGAATTAACTGCACGACAAAGATTTTTGGAATGTGTACTTGTTTTTGAATCTGAATTTGAAAGGACGAAATTCAATGATTTTGTCATAGCCAATTATGAAAAATACAATGTTGACGCATTCAGCGATCGACTACCCCGTTTCCCTGATTTAGAGGGTTATAATATGGACGCATTCAAAAAAGACTACTTACAATCTCAACTTTTGCAACAAATGTTAAAGGATTTCAGAAGTTAAAGGAGGCTATGTTTATGAGCGAATCATTTATTCCAGCATCGGAATTTGAAACAGCGAGTAACGCTGTCAATAATATTTTAGGACAGCCTGTTGAAGAAATAGAAATTACAGACATATTGCCCCCGCTTAACGATATAGCTGATTCAAATAAAGTGTTTAAGGGAAAACTTTCTGTTCTATTTGTAGATATGAGAAAATCCACCGATTTGACAGATGAATTGAAATCTAAAAAAATGGTGAAAGTTTATCGCTCATTTATTCGTATCGTTATTCAAGCGATTCGGTATTCGGGCGGATATACACGACAGTTTGCCGGTGACGGAATTATGGGTATCTTTCAGGATAGTAGTGTGGACGATCAGATTATTTCTTCGTCTTATAAAGCCACAAAGGCAGCAAGATACATACATACTTTGATTGATTATTGCTTAAATCCTGCTTTGAAAAAATCAATGGATATTTGTATTGGCTGCGGTATCGGTATTTGTACTGGCACAATTATGATTACAAAGGTCGGAATGCGCGGAAAAGAAAGTGATGAAACGGCCGAAAATGAAACAGGTATAGTTTGGGTTGGCTCAACAACAAATTACGCTAACCGTTATTGTGGTCTGGCACACCCTTGTGAAATATTTATTGATAAAAATACATATTCAGAAATTGAGGACTTGGAAGCATGGACTAAAACAAGCCGAATAAAGGGCAGTAAAGTTTTTGAAGGATATACGGTCAGCGACTATTATCTGTCACTACCGAAAGAGATCATAGCAGAAGCAGTTAAGGCAGATAAAGAGAATTATTCTGAAACTTCATTTATACAAGAAATTTTTGCTGAGGCACAGGAAAAAGCTCTGTTGCTCGTTGATGAGATCAGCAAAAAATCCGCAGAGTTATCAGTTGCGTTAGAGAAAATCAAGCAACGGGAAAATCAAGTGATTGCCCGCGATAATGATTCCCGCAAGGAAAATATTAGATTGCAGCAATGGCAAAGTAGATTGAATGCCAAGCAGGCAGATATTGATCGTAAAGAGCAAGAAAATAAAGAACAGGCTTATTCCTTATACGAAAGTATATTTTCAAAAACATACTGTAAAAATGGTCTAATCAAAGAGTATGGGAAGGACTATTGGCTTGGACTGATTCAAAAGATGTATGAATTAGGCGAAAAAATTGGAAAATCAAAACTTCAAGTTGAAATAGACTTAGATTGTTATCTCATTGGAATCTATCGCTGTTTTGCTATGTACGAAGAAGCGTATGAGATTTTATGTGTTCAAGCCCAAAATTCAACTTGGTTAAGTGCATATGTTCTTGAAGATGTTGTAAAGCAGTCAAAACACTGGATAAAATTAAAAGGTATCCTTGAAAAACGAGTTTACGAGGGAAAAGATTACCGAGAATGTTTAGATAAATTAAAATCAATGGGATATTAGGAGGGGTATCGTGGAAAGCAAAAGAACACGAGAAGAATTGAAATAAATTCTTGATAGAAATACGGCATGGATAGAAAACTGCGATTCTAAAACATCTATCATTTTGGTGAGTTTTGGTGTTATTGCGGGAATTTTTCTTGCCACCGATTATGTTTCAAAATTTAAGAGTATATTTTGCCATATGACAAGCAATGTCAGTTTTTGGACGATAATATATATCATATTTTTCATTTTTTCAATAAGTCTTATACTTGCTGGTTGTGTATGCTGGATTGCTGCGTTATTTGCAAGAGTAAATCTAAATGAATTTTCTGATAGAGGTATTAAATCAGATTCGCTTATCTTCTTTTCATCAATAGTAAAACACAAGTCATTATCATCATATAAACAGAATTTGGAGAAATGCGAAACAGTACAGATGGAAGAAGATTTAATATCTCAAATATATATTTGTTCAATAATTTGTGATAAAAAATTTAAGTACTATAAGTTAGGGCTACTCTTTGCTTCGATAGGTTTGATACTCTTTGTGGTACTATTTGTTATCGGCTTGGTTATTTGATAAATAATAAGGGTATGTATGGTGCTTCTAAAAATATCGAATATCTCTGGAATTTTAAAGATGGGATGTACTATGAAAGGACCGATTGCTGAAACAAATGATCGAAAAAATTAAGTAAGAGGTATTTCTTCGACTAAATCATCATGAATTACAAAGAATTCCAGCTGCACTAATCTACGAATTTCTATAATACAAGTGTGAATCAAAATATGAAAAGAAAAGGGATTCGATTACATGATTTAGATTAGTGGATACCCTCTTACATAAAGCCAACGACAAAAACGATTTTACTTGTTATCTTGCGCATTTTTATGCACTTATTATTGTGTAATCTAATAAAAAGGGCGCTCCAAAATAACATGGGGTCATAAAATTTTGAGTTTCAAGTAATGTGGGGTAGTTGCCGCCCCACATTGTTTTGAAGCTTCATGAGCAGAGCTTGGATACTCTGCTTTCGTTTTGTATCATGTAAATAGTGTAGGAGGCTTTGAAATCCAGGAAATAAATCATACCGTTAAGAACTGCTTCTATTTGATGTCAGATTTTAAATAGTTAAGGTATTATCAAAGTTCCCTTGTTAGTTTGACTGGATTCAAATGCCATAAAAACATTTTGTATGCCAGGGAATGATCGAAAGGTACATTTTTAATTCTTTAATAGTCAAAAGTGCAATTTTCTTTTATAGCAACAGGGCCTTCTATTACCATAATGCCATAATATTTCTATAAAGCAAGACTTAGATGCAATAAAGTAATTTTTTATCATTTGTTTATTTTATCGCGATGTTTTTCTGACTCTTTCGTTCAATTAAATCTCCTGTTTTGAAGCTAAACCCTGCTACATACGGAGCAATGCGGGCAAGGGACGAGGAAAAGAACGATG
>OJMH01002292.1_pt1 | contig 16328 bp, 14 predicted proteins | sample 1597111 | NCBI WGS metagenome assembly OJMH01 (sample SAMEA2452115, study PRJEB22498) | human gut metagenome | reverse complement strand
CCGCCCAGAGCTACGGCGAGGCCATCGATATCGGCATGGACCTTCTGGAGCGCGAGTCGCTGGAGGACCCGGAGGACCTGGTCATGAGCTATGTCATGAGGGCGGAGATGGAGGCGGACATAGGTATGATCGACTCCTACATCCACGACATCGGCGCCGCCATTACCATACTGGAGCACCTCATGGAGTTCAACCGTATCCCCGATCCGGAGATACTCGTACGCCTACACCACGATCTGGCTGGCGCACTGATGAAACAGGGAAACATCCAGGAAGCCGAGAAGCACCTTATGAAGGCCATGCAGATCGGCATCAGCGGTGCCAGCGACTACATCAACATCCATGCTCCCAGGGACACGGGCGGCCAGTGACTCCATCATGTTCTTAAATCGGTTCACACCGTACGGTGATCCATGATCGGTGATTCTGTTCTCGGACCCGAGGAGGTCGCGCGTCTGGAGGAGATGGCAGACGGTGTCTCCATGGACTGCGGTGCAATCCTCGAGTACATAGGCTCCGTCATATCGCACGGCGTTTCCGAGGGACGCTTCACCGAGAAGGAGGCCCATCACGATCTTCAGGTGGCCCTGTGGGTCGCCTACGCGTGCAACAACATGGATGACTACGAGCACTACTACACCGCGGCAGAGTGGCTGTCCGGCGTGGAGGATCTTGCATCCGGATGCGGTGTGTGGTTCTACAGGTACGCCAACGCACTGATGTACTGCGGACGTCCCGGTCTGGCACTGGAGTACTGCGAGCGCGGGATCAGAGAGGAGCCCGGATATCCGTGGACGTGGCTCACTTTGGGCAGGCTTCGCTCCCATTTCGGGGATCGCAGGGGCGCCGTGCAGGCCGCCGAGCGCGGACTGGAACTCGTACCCGGTGACCACGAGTTCCTCACTCTGATGTCCGACCTGGAGAATGGACTGACGCTGGAGCAGATGGAGATGCATTTCATAGATGCCGACAGCGACGAGGAACTCAACAGGCTGGGCGCCGACAGTCCCGAGTACCGGTCCAAGATGCTGGCCATTTCAGGGATAGTGTGCGACAGGGCGAACCTCGATCTGATCAAGAGGTCCGTGGGCGTCAGGGGCTGGTCTGCAGATCATCCGTACTGCACGTTCCTGATGGACCGCGGTGGTGCGCCCCTCATGGTGACATTCATGATGAACGAGGCCACGCTATCAAAGAAGGATCCAGATGCCGTGACCAACATCTTCGACAGCCTGGGCCGCATGAACTCCCAGGCGAGGGAGTACCTGTCCGAGTCCACGGACGTCTCCCACATGGCGTTGTACGGTATCAGCATCGGTCCGTATCTGTCCGTCACGCTGTCATACGCCGTCCATGGGAGAGACGACATCACCACGGTAGACTTCGATCCCGACCTGGATCTGGTAGAACGGATGGTCGGCGGCCCATTCGCCGCAATTCTGCTGATGAGGGACGGCGAATGGGATCCGGGGCTTGTCCTGAGGAATCTCAGGGACGAATGGGGCATAGCTCTCGATTCTGCCGAGGCCACCGACGATTCCGTCTTCGGAATGGTCGGGGATAGCGTGGTTGCCGTGAGCATGATACGTACACGGGTCCCGGGCGAGGAGGCGGAGGAGAACGCCGCCAACAACTATCTCTGGCCCGGTGCCGTGGAGGCCGCGAAGGATCACAGGGCGCACATAGTGGTGGCCCTGGTAAACCATTCCGCTGATCCCATCGAGAGCGGTCTGCTCTTCACGAAGATCGTGGAATCTTGCTGCATGATCCCCGGGATCCTGGGAGTCTACCACTGTGGAACAGTTTTCGAACCATCCTCCTATGTCAACGCAGCGCAGGCCATGAAGGCCGGGGACATACCTCTGGAGGACATGGTCTGGTTCGGAATGTACAGGGTACAGGAGGGGATAAACGCCTATACAGTCGGCATGAAGGCCTTCGGTCGTGACGAGATGGAGGTCGTCGGTGCCGGGGATCCGCCCGCCAAGGTCGCGGCGTTCCTATACGACGTGGCGTACCATGTTCTGTTCACAGGGGCCGTCTTCCATGACGGCGACACCATAGGGTTCGAGGAGGGGCAGTCCCTGAAAGTCCGCAGGGGCCCGGGGGTGTCCGTGGACGGCACCTCTTTGATAATCGAATACCCTGTTAAGGTCCGTTTCGATTACCGCTCCGATATTTGAGCATGTACATCTATTGACGTTTACGCACTACGTCGTTTGACGATTTTATTTTAATTTGACATCGTGATTCACCAATCCATGACATCAGTAAAAGCAGCCGTGGCCGCGGTTGTCGTCATCGTGATCGTCATCGCAGCTGCTGGAGTTGCCCTGACATACGGCGGTGGCGGAAACGACAGCGGTAACGGTAATAGCGGAGACACCCCTGTTGTGGATGCCATAGGGACAACCGTGGAGGTCAATGACACCTACACACTTGCCTCATCTTATACCGACGGCACTCTCGGTGCCGGAGAGACGAACACCTCCTACACCGTCACCGAAGTCAAAGGAGACATGGTCAGAGTACAGGTTAAAAGCGGAAACAACAACAGCTACGAGACCATGAGCACCCAGGACTTCCTGGACGATATCAGTGTGGTCAACGACCAGTACATCGGATCCTATGAGAGAACTGAGATCATCACAACGCCTATGGGGGACAGGGAGTGCATGATCTACGTCGATACCCAGGACGTGGGGAACGCTGTGACGGTGTCCACCCAGGATTGGATCGGAGTGGGTTCCAACATCATCTATCAGACGGTCATAACCATCACATCGACCGCCTCGAACGAGGTTTACACCACGAACCTCGTCTCGACCAACATGATCCAGGAGGGGACATCCCCCGGAACCAACGTGCCCACTCCCCCCGTGGAGGATACGACCATCAGGACCGACCTTCAGTCCGGAGACTACGTGGAGTACTCCAAGTACGAGGACGATGGGGACCGCGACTACGAGAGGTACACAGTCATCAGCATCTCCGACGGAATGGTCACTTACAGGGACGGCGACGACAGGGAGAGGTGCAGCATCGATGAGTTCATGGGACTCATCGTCTACAACCCAGGAAGCGGTACCCTCGTGACGACTGAGACCATCAACACTATGTTCGGAAACATCCAGTGCAACGTGTACGAGATGGACCAGTTCTTCAGGGGATTCCTGGACTTCGATTGGGAGGACAGGGTCATGGTCTGGGCCTCCGTAGACGACAATGTGATCTACAAGATCGAGAGCGAGGAGTACTACGACGACGACCACTGGGGAGACTGGCACGACGACAGGGAGTCCTATTACCTGACTGGAACCTCCCTTATGGACGCCACCGGAGGCGGAACCGTGGTCGACCCGACGCCGACGCCCCAGAGCAACAGGTTCGGCATCGAGCTCAACGAGAACGACACGTTTACCATACGTTATAACAACGCGGGGACCACCGAGATCTACACCATCGTGGCCGTCGAGGGCAACTACCTGACCGTCAGGGAGACCGGAACCTACGACCGCACCGAGATCGAGAGGATGTCCGCCAACGAGTTCCTCGGCAAGTTCATGATCACCGCCGACCAGCTCAGCAGAGGATACCAGTCCACCAATCAGACCGAGATCGTGAACGGGGTCACATGCCAGGTGTACACTGAGATGTTCGACGACGACCGTGAGACGATCTACGTCCAGCAGTCCGGATCGAACTACATCGTCTGGCAGAAGACCGAGGACAGATACGACACCGAGATCCTTGTCTCCTACAGCATCGCGTCGCTCTGAAACCTCTGAAACCCTTCCAAGGCCCGTGCGCTCTTCTGCACGGGCCACATTTTTTTAACTACCCCTTCCATGGGAGGTTAGCTTAAGTCGATTGCAGTTTAGTCATGATTCAATAAAAAATCAGATAACGTAATCAGCTAAATTAATAACGATACTATGAAGCAGACCATCACCAGGCGGGAACTGGCCGAGAAATTCAGAGCAGGAACGGACAGGAAGATGCAGGAGCTGGAATACTTCAGGGTGATGTCCTTCGAGCACCCGGAGAAGAGTTCCGTGTACGATGAGATCGTCAGATTCCTGGAGTATGAGATAAGGTACTACAGGGTGGGTGCTGCGTACTACTCCGACGACATAGATTCGCTCACCGCCGATCCGGATGACGACCTCCTCTACCTCACGCAGATCAGCGAGACCTCCCCTAGGATCTACGCCCAGTACCTCAGGGAGATAGACAGGGACGCCAGGGCCGACGAGAAGATCACCCACTCGTGTCTCGGCGAGCTGAAGTTCGCCATGGCCAGGACTATGGAGAGGATGTGACTGATCTTCGATAGGGAGGATGTGGAGGTGCTCCGCCGCACCATGGTCCGCAAGGGCATAGAGACGGCTGCCGTGTCGGCGAATCCCAATCTCACAGAGGCCCAGCGCGTCATGATGGCGGACGAGCTCATCAGGGATGTGAACCGCTGCGGGGTCATGATCGCGGTGGCCCTGAACGACTTCACCGATATGGAGTCCCGGCTGGACTCTTTCGAGTCAGAGCTCTCCACGTTCCCGCCGTCCCTCTACTCATCGTACATGGAGGGGATGACTGACTCCGAGAGAAACGACGAGGGCCAGTACATCTGGATGGTCTCAGCCATGATCTCCGACATCGGCATGATCCGCCGCGGCATGGGATACGCGGAGAGGCTGGCCGGGGCCGAGGAGGTCCTCACCGGAGCGGAGGTGTCATCGATACTCCGCGCAAGGGACAGACTGTCCGAGATGATGCCCAGATGCGAGGCTGTGGACTCCGTAGGTTTGGACACCCAGTGCTTCGCCGAGACGGTCATGGCCGAGTGCTCATTGCTCCTGAGGGTCAACACCGGGAAGTCCGCCGACAGCTCAGAGATATGCAGGGTCCTGGACGACCTGCTGGTCCTGGACGGGGAGGAGTTCGAGCGCGTGTTCGGTCCCGACCTAGGCATCGGCGTCATGGACACCATCGCCGAGATCTCCGAGCCCAGGGGACGCTTCATGTCCTTGCTCTGCGGCAGATGCATCCTCAACTCCATGAACTCCTGACCCGCTCATTTTAAAATATTAATTATCCGCACGATGATACGGGGAACCATGTGGGATGCAGACCTCGTATCGAGAGTCAGGGACAGGAAACTGAATGAGATCATGATCTTCGCGTCGATGGCGAAGATCGACAGCGCCAGGATAGACGACTACATCGACATCATCGTAAGCCTGGGCGATGACATCGACGCTTGCGACACGCTCCTCGAGACTTCCGGCGACGCCGACATCGTACTGGACTGCATCGAGGACTCCGCCTACCTCGACAGGCTCTCCCCCGGGGAGATGGCCGACGAGGGGGTATTCAATTCAATGAAGTCGAGCCCGGAGACGGAGGTTCCCATACCCGAGGACATCGCCGACTACGTCAGGCAGCTCATCAGCGATGCCGTCCAGTCCATCAAGGAGGATGACGGCAGTAGGGATGCGCTGGATGCACTGAAGGAGGAGCTGGCCATCGTCAGGAGGAGGAATGAGGAGCTCTCCAAGGATCTGGATTACAGGATGACCGAGAACGCAGCCGCTGCCGACGACCTCAAATCCGCCCAGGAGGAGGTCGAGAAGCTCACCGCGCAGATCGAGTCCATCAACTCGGTGAACGCCGAAAACGAGAGGCTCAAAGCCGAGGTGGAGAAGCTCAGGTCCTCCATGCAGGACATAGAGGAGCTCAGCGCCCAGTTGGAGGAGTCCAAGAGCCAGTACGCCAGGTCCATCGATGAGGTGCAGGAGCTCAGGGACAGGGTCGAGCAGCTGGAGCAGGTCGTCTCCGAGAAGGAAGACACCATTCGGTCGCTCATCGCAGAGAGGGACGATGTGGTGGAGGAGAACGCCGAACTCCTGACGGAGGTCGACATGCTGGACTCCGCCATCAACACCGCGGATCACTCAGAGGCTCCCGTCGAGGAACCTGTATCGGAGGAGACATCTGTAGAGAAGTCCCCCGATCAGAATGAGGTTCCCGCCAGAGAGACCGTGCATGAGCAGGCCTCCGTACCAGAGCCCGTGCAGCCCGCATCCGTTCCCGAGGGGATTCCTGCCGAGGAACCAGTGAAGGGATCGAAGACCATCGTCGACAGAATCCTCAACAACGACCAGTTGAGGATCCTCGCGGCCGCCCGTGCCCTGAAGGACGAGAAGATCGACCAGTTCATCGATATGGCCATGGACGGCAGGATCGACGAGACGGTCTGTGACAACATCGTCACGTTCCTCAAGGTGGACGTCGGGATCTGCGATGCGCTCCTTGGGATGGACTACACCGACATGGAGAGCATCCTCGACGGATTCAGGAGGATCCTCGCTGTACTCGACGATGCGCCCGAACCACACGGTCAGAAGATCTACTCCAGCTCGCTCAACGATGAGGAGAAGCTTCTGGAGTACAGCTACGGCAGGATAATCGAGCATGTCCAGGATGTGATGCTCCGCAGATACGTCAACCTGCTCTGATCAGAGCAGATCGGGGATCTCGGCCGGCGACCTGGCGTAGATGATGCCGTTGCGCTCGCACGTCTCGGGGTTGAAGCCGTATCCGTAGGTGACCGCGATGAAACCGGCCCCGCTGGATATGGCCCCTCTGTAGTCGTTTGCCGAATCCCCCACCATAACCGTTCTCGACGGATCGGTGTCCGCGGCGTATATGCAGCGGTCGATCAGGTCCGATTTCGTGAGCTGGCCCATGTGGTCGGCTCCGCACACGTCAACGAAGAGGTTCTCGAACCTCCATTCCCTCACCAGGAGCTTTGCGTACTCATCGAGTTTCATTGTCGCGACACCGAGCTTCATACCCATGTCGGCGATAACGCCCAGTGTCTCTCTCATCCCCGGGTAGAGTTCCGCCTGGAGGTAGCCCTCCTCGCCGTAGTAGTCGCGGAATATCTGGGAACCGCGCATGGCCTGATCCCTGGTCAGTCCGTAGAGCCTCTGGAGGTTGTCGACCAGTGATCCCCCGATATTCCTGTAAAGGAGCTCGACCGGAGGCTCCTTGACTCCGAACTCATGGGCGACCGCGAAGAACGACGATATTATCCCAGGGGATGTGTCGGCGAGGGTGCCGTCCATGTCGAAGACCACGAGCTCTGGCTGCATAACATCCGTAACTACGATTTCCACGTTAATATTTGGGCGTAGTGCATCGGCTTATAGTTTCAAGTGTATTCGGAGTTCATGGATGACGTGCCCACAGACATCGGGGAACCGCAGGAGATCTTCCAGGATGCGATACGTGATATCTTCGATGATCCTGATGGGAACTACGAGGTCCTGGACACCAATCTGTCCGACGACCCCTTCGAGCCTGACATAACGGTGATGGACGCCGACGAGTGGGTATTTACCGTTCTGTGCTACTACATCGAGGAGGTCCCATCCCACGGTGTGCTCGAGATCTTCCCGAAGACCTTCGGCATGAGGAAATGGGTGGAGGACTCGACCGAGAGGCCGGCATTCCTGGCGCTCGGCGTCGGTGGCACACCGACTAACCCGGAGGTACTCTACTTCTCGAGGTTCTACAACTTCCCGGACAGGATCTTCGAGATGGAACGCAATAAAGATCTGATGATCAACTGGATGAGGCCCGAGTTCTTCGACAAGGTCATCAGGGACGAATTCGATAGGATCTACAGTCCTTCTTGATGAATAATGTTATAACATAATTAGTTAAATGAGTTTAGTTATTAGCTAAATAAATTATGTGTATACTAATCACACTCTATTCTGGGGAAAAAAATAGGGAATCAATCATGTTCGGAACAGGAACAGAAAATCCACAATTTGCATCCGGTTTCAATCCTGGTTCTTCTGTTTTCTCTGAATATGATATTAATTTAGTTAGTAGCTTTTCTAAGATAATTAATTGCGTTTATTTACGCTCTGTCTTCAGAATCTTGAATGAACATTACTAATTAAGCTATTAGCGTTATTTGATGAATTAAATACAGGAACTAAAAATTAGTCTGAAAAATGATGAAAAGTGGAGCAGAATAGGTTGAATTTGGTAAGTCGATAAGAAAATACAAGTTCCGGGGGAAAAATCAAAAATCTCGCGGTTTTTAGGCACTTTCTTGTCCACGACGGTCTCCCGAATATCAACTTAATTTAGCCATTTTTAGCCTGAAAAACCATGGAAAACGAAAAATTTGGAACCAATTTTTGCACGGTCTCTGAGACTTTGACAAAAATCATCAGATCTGCAGTAAATCAATCAAATTTTCATTTACACTGGGTTTTGAAATATAATTGATATAATTTGTCCCATTGTGAATTAATTTATCTGATTGCTTTATCCAGTTTATTATTTATGAATTATCAATTTATTAGTCATTTATAATGAAATGATTTTAATTCTGTTGAATTTTTTAATCTTTACAATTTACATTGTGTTCTCTATGAGAATACATAGTAATCAACTCAATCAAATATTAATTAATGTTAAAGCTTTATTAGATTAATTAATAACAATACTTATTCTCTGCTCTAGAAATGAGCATTCAAAATCAGATTGATGTAAATGTTTCAATTATTATTGTTATTAACAATAAATATAGAAAGTATCTCTCGGAAGCACGTCAGCACCGGTTTCAGTTCAACCCTCCCTCCGACCACCGTCCTGAAATAGAATCTCAGGATGGAGAGGATACCTTGTCCGGTTTGATCCACATTTAATTTACACTATTACAAGATATGAATGATCCGAAGCGACATCTTCATTAATTCTAAAAAATCAAATTAATCAGGAGAATTATATGGAATCAGAGGATTATCACTCAAAATCGATAAAATCAGTATTGTAAGGTGAATTTTGCATTGATGGAGCTTATTTTGGCTCAAACAGTGTTTCTTGCTAATCTCTGCGATTCAATCCTGATTTATCACCAATGCAAATCGTGTCGAGCAAAACACTGTCGATCTCCATTCTGAAACGAGTTATCGGCAGAAAACTTTTCGAAGTCACTCTGTATCGTCTATGGGGAGGAGGATTTCTTTCGCGAAATAGTAGAGATGCGGGCTCGGTACAAACGATAAAATCGTCACCGTGTGGATGTACATCAGGATCCGCAGATGGAAGAGAAATCTTTCCGCTGCGCAGACGCAGAGGAGACCAGCGAAACCATGCAGGAACAGCACCATGATGTTGAGGCGTGTATCTATTCTGGTTAAATTCTGAAGTAACTTAATCTCTGTCTGCATATACGTAGACCATCGCGGATGCTAGCATCACGACGATGATCGAGTAGAATTTGATCGGTATTCTGAAAACATTCGTCTTGCTTTCGTTTGATGTCAACCATCCAAAGTCCAGGGCATGATGGCGATCACTATGGTGTGATTTCGACCTGTGGTGACCTGGATGAGGAGCCACATAGAAGTCCGACACGATTCATTGTTGGATATTGTTCGAAGGCATTTATACCGAGATCGTTCCTCCGGACTCCGATCTGATCGCATGATAACAGTTTGGTTACCTTGCTCGGTTCGATTGTCTCCGTTTCAATCACCTGCTTCATAACGCAGTATATGGAAGGAAAGCTCCACGTGCACTAAGACTTCGTGTAACGTCTCGTGTTGGGCACAGATACGCCTATATTTTTTTTACAGCGAGTTCATCAGGACAGTCAAAGGGCTTTTCTGTCGAATCCTGATAATTCCGAGTCGTCATCAGTCAAGAGGTGCGACCATTCTCAAGTCCATCGGTCTCGGTTAAGGATGCGGGGAATCTTCACTTTTCACTGGTAGAATTCCTGAATTGTTCAGTTCGGTCTAACGATGCCGAACATGTCCAGACTGAGGCGACATTCCGATAGTTTGATCTTCTTTTCAGAGTCTGAATCGGCTCAACTATTATGATCAATAACTTTGACTGAAGCTCCGACAGGATGAATTATGTCAAGATACATCAGGCACTGGTAACGATATGGAATCCGATCAGATACTTTTAGCGATTGAGAGTAGGAGAAGCATCCGTAGCTTCAAATCGGACATGGTCCCGGATGAGATCATAGACAGGATCATCAGGGCCGGAACGTACGCTGCAACCGGAATGGGTAGGCAGTCCCCCATCATCATAGCTGTTCGCGACAGGAAGGTCCGCGACGAGCTCTCCAAGTTGAACGCCGAGATAATGGGCATCGACAAAGATCCATTCTATGGGGCCCCAGTGATTCTGATAGTCCTCGCCGACCGCAATATTCCAACCTACATCTACGATGGCAGTCTGGTCATGGGTAACCTCATGCTTGCCGCCCATGCCCTAGGTATCGGAAGCTGCTGGATTCACAGGGCCAAGGAGGAGTTCAACCGGCCAGAGGGCAAGAAGATTCTCGCTGACCTTGGTATCGAAGGAGATTACGAGGGAATCGGACATTGCATCCTCGGGTACGTCGATGGGGACTATCCAGAACCCAAGCCCCGCAAAGAGGACTGGTCATACAAGATCTGATCTTTCCGAATCAAACCATTTTCCCTATTCTGTGTAATGGCATTATTAATAAAGCTGATAACTAAATCAAAATTATTTTTATTTGATTGTTATTCTGTAATTATATTCTTCACATAGAGCATCATATGCAGGTCCTCGAAGGCTATGCGGACATTCTTCTCACAGACTCTGTCGCACCCGTCCTTGTCATAGAAGCTGTATCCGCAGTCGCTGTCGGTCTGTATGAGGATACCCCTGCATCCCATGGCTGCCATCTCATCGATGGCCTTCTCATACAGTGCTCTTCCGTATCCATGTCCGCGACAGTTTCCGGATACAATGAAGAGCACGATCTGACCGTCGAAGTCGATGCAGGAGCGTTCCCTCATCTCACGGTTACCCTCCTCCATTATCTCGATGTCCGATCTGAATGTGGAGAATCCGGGCAGTCCACTGATCTCACTGTAACACTGCTCGGTGATCCTGGCGTTCTCTTCGTTTCCTGCCATGTCGGAACCGGTGTTGCATATGATGCACCCCACAACCTCCCCATCGACAACTGCGGAGTAGGAGAATGTGCAGCCGCCGTAGCATGAGCGGACATAGCACTCGGATGATGGGTATCCTATCTCCTCGCCGTATGCACCCAGTTCCCAGGTTTCGAGGACGATCCTGCTGATCGGTTCGATGTCTGAATCCAGCATCGGTCTGATATCCATAGGGGATCACCTCAGGGATCTCTCCCAAACGATGGTGGCCAGGCGCGGGAAATGAGTGCAGATAAAGACCTGCAGCCGGTTGTATCCGCCACAGATGGATCTTCTTTTGTTGAGATCAGACATTGTCTGGCGGACAACGGCCTCTCTTGTCACCGTATGCTTGAAAACAGCATCTGGGATGCTCTCATTCCTCATGGACTCGTCAATGAAATCGGTTCTGACCCACCCGGGGGATACCTCAAGGACGGAAATTCCCGATCCTTCGAGCTCGCGTCTTAGGCCATTGCAGAACGATCTCACGTAGGCTTTCGTCGCAGAGTAGACGTTGAGTTCCCTAAGGGGAAGGTATGCAGATGCGGAGCACACCTGGATGATGTGGGATCCCGGTCTCATGAATGGGATGCATCCGGATGTTATGGTGGAGAGTGCAGTGCAGTTGAGGGCGATCATTCCACGGATGTCACTGCGTTCCATCGAGGATGTCATACCGAAGCGTCCGAATCCGGCGCAGTTCACCAGGTACACAATCTCAGGGGACTCCGATTCTATGATATCCATAAGGGAATCGACACCATCGTTCGAGGACAGGTCGGCCGGTATGACTCTGCACGGCGTGTGCAGGCTTTTCGCCAGAGTCTCCAGCCTTTCGGCTCTTCTAGCCACTGCCCATATCGATTCAAGGCCCATTCCGTCCAGGACCCTGCAGAACTCCTCACCGATTCCCGACGAGGCGCCGGTGACGATGGCTGTTCTCATCCGATCATCGCGGAGGCCGCTACGGTCACGACGACCACGACCATGATGATGACCATGATGTAGGCGAGAACCTTCTTCTTGGTGTCGGCTTTCATGATAGCCAGTCATTGCCGAACCCGTAATAATAGTATCGTGAGAAAAGAGGTAAAAGGTTTGGGATTCCCGTCCGATGCGTCGCCGCATCAGTAGCAGGGGACGTGCTCGTCAGCCAGGGCGTATGCCAGGTAGATGTTGAACGCGAAGTTCAGGATGGCGGCAACACCGAGGAACAGCCAGGCCCAGTCCTCTCCGTACTCGACAACACAGCCGTTGGCGAAGAACACCAGGGCGGTTGTGAGCAAGATCACGGTGAGGGTCTTGAGGGTGCGGGCACGGACCGACCATACGAGACAGAGCAGGTAGATGATTCCGAGCACGATGCTGATCCAGAAGTCTCCTCCGTCGTATCCTGCGTAGAACACACCGAGAGCGACGAGTCCGAAGACGATGAATCCGAAGTTTGCACCGGCTCTGTAAGCGAACAGGGATGCAAGGAATATGAAGAATCCGCCTACCATCAGAAGTTTGGGCACATGGTCCATGATCACGTTCTCGTAGCCGACGCCGTTGAAGAAACCGGCGAGGGCCAGAGGCAGCGAGACCAATGCCACGAAGAACAATCCGAAGGCTGTCGGATCGAGAATTTTGCATTCGTCAGACATTACTATTTTCCTCCTATAGGTCAGAGACCTGAGTAGTGTCTTTCACTTATGTGTATAAAAGGATGTTTGATACAACGCCGTTTTTTAACGGCGATTGGATGCTACGTCTTGTTGCATCCAGTTCTCATGTCCAGATGTACTGGATGACCGTTGCATTATGGAAAATATTATATATGATTGGATAAGGCCAACATCAAAAATCGTCCAAAGTCGGGACGAGCCTGACACTTCTTTTGGATGGATCGCGTACCTTTGAAGCCATTATCTCCTGCACCCTGTTGAAGTCCTCCGGGCTTACAGCCCTCTTGGCTCTGTGCGGGATTAGCAGTTCCTCCCAACGCATGAAGCCTGCGTATACGGGGTTGTGCAGGATGTTCCTCAGGTTGTATTTGTTCCAGGGATTGCCTCTGCGGGTCAGTGTGCCTGAGCTGTTGAGAGAGTAGCATATCGAGTCCAGCGTCTCTCCCGAAAGATATGACGAGAACATGTCGCACACGACATCCATCTCCTCCGGATCATCGACGAGATTCCCTTCCTCAAGACGGTAGCCGAACGGCGGTGTGAAGCCCATGGTTGTCTTGCCGGTCGACTCGGAGCCCAGGTTCTCGGCCTTCTCCCTCATGCCGATCTTGGTCCTCTCGCCAATCTGTTCCGATTCCAACTGTGCCATGCGCTGGATCATGTCAACGACGAACCTTCCGAGAGCATTGGATGTATCCAGGGCCTCGTAACAGGAGACGAACTCCTTGCGGTTCTTAACGAGTTCGTCCATCATGGCCATGAAGTTGCGGCTGTTCCTGTGGATACGGTCCATCTTCAGGACCACAAGGACATCCCATGAGTCCATATCCTCCATCATACGCCTGTACGCAGGGCGGCTGACATTCCTGCCCGAGTACCCATCATCCTCGTAGACGGCGGCTATGTCCAGTCCTTCGGCCAAACAGTGGTCCTCCAGGATGGATTTCTGTGCGTCCAGAGAGTATCCTTCAGCAGCCTGTTCGTCCGTCGACACTCTGACGTAGAGTGCTGCACGCTTGGGAGTTTCCGGCATCAGTCACGGTTCACGAGCAGAGGCCCGTTTATAGATTCGTACAGGTCCATAGCCACGATTGGCTCCTGTTCACCCTTTCTGATGATGCCGTTCCAATCCTGATATCCCACGTACAGGGGGTTGTGCAGGATGTTCCCTATGGTCTGCTTGTTCCACTGGCCGCCCTTCTTAGCCGGTATCTCGGCTTTGTTGAGGAAACTGGCGATGTCGTCCATGGTTGACCCGCGCCTGTACATATTGTATATCGCACGAACGGTATGGGCCTCGTCCCTGACGACCTCCAGATGCCCGTTGCTGTAGACATAGCCGTACGGGTGTCCGGAGCCGAGGTTTCCGGTGCCGTTCTTGGCCTTGTACTCCATGCCGATGAACACCCTTTCTCCGATCTGTTCAGACTCCAGCTGCGCTATACGCTGCATGATGTCCATGACGAACCTGCCCATGGCGGTGGTGGTGTCGAACTTGTCCTGCATCGATGTGAATTCCTTGCCTTCATCGTGAAGGTCATCCATCATCTTGGCGAAATTGACACTGTTCCTGTGGATACGGTCCATTTTCAGAACCAGTATCGTGTCCCAGCTATCGCTGTCATCCATCATCCGGCGGTACGCCGGACGGTCCGTGGTCCTTCCTGAGAAGCCCTCGTCCCGGTAGACGCCCGCGACATCCCAACCGCGGACCCTGCAGAAGGCCTCCAACCTCTTGACCTGCGCATCGAGGGAGAAACCCTCGTTCGCCTGGTCCTCAGTGGAGACCCTGGCGTATATTGCTGCACGCATGCATCCATCCCAGGCCATGAATCGGCCTGTACCGTATATAATGATTGAGAGTGTGGGCTAGACAAGGGCCCTTCCTAATCCTCGACTCGTGTATACGACTCCCATTACAGCCCGTTACTTTTGTTTAGAATGGAAATGACTGGGCAACAGGGCAGGCGATGCCTCCTTCAGAGTAGAGCGTGGATTTATTTCACCGTTGACAAGGTCTTCGACTGTACCCTGTCATGTATTCGGGCTCGAATGGTGGTGCGGATCAATGGCGATAAGTACAGCACGTCATGATGGACGGATGTCGGAGAAGACGGGGTGGCATCCCCGAAGGGACGCCTGAGAGTTAAGATGGGGGCTTTCGCCCCCTTGATTGTTTACGGCCTCACATGGGGGGCATTCCGCCGGGTCCGGCTCCCTGAGGGGGTGTCGGGGGTGCCCTGCGGGACGCGATGACGTCGTCGATCCTGAGGATCATGTTGGCGACCTCCTCGGCGGAGTTGATGGCCTGAACCTTCACCCTGAGGGGCTCAACGACGTTCTGTGCGAGCATGTCGACCGCCTCTCCGGAATCGAGGTCGATTCCGAAGTACTTGGCCTTGGCGGTCTTCTTCTCATGCGCGTTCTTCAGCTTGATGATGCTGTCGATGGGGTCGATACCAGCGTTCTCGGACAGGGTCCAGGGGATGATCTCCATGGCCTTGGCGAACTTCTCGATGGCGAGCTGCTCCCTTCCGCCGACGGATGCGGCGTAGTCCATGAGCTGGAGCTCGAGCTCAATCTCGGGGGCTCCGGCGCCTGCGACGACCTTTCCATCCTCGATGGCGACTCCGACCACGCGGATGGCGTCATTGAGGGCCCTCTCGACTTCCTCGAGAACATGCTCGGTTCCGCCGCGTGCGAAGATGGTGATCGCCTTGGGGTTCTTGCATCCGGTGATGAAGGCCATTCCGTCCTCGCCGACGAGTTTCTCATCGACGGCTCCAGCGGTTCCCAGGTCGTTCTTGGTGAGCTCCTGGACGTTTCCGACGATCGTGGCTCCGGTAGCCTTGGCGATGGCCTCGAGGTCGGACTGCTTGAGTCTCCTGTATCCGAGGATTCCGTTCTTGGCGAGGTAGTGCTGAACCAGCTCGTCGACTCCTTTCTGGCAGAAGACGACGTTGGCTCCGACGGACTTGATCTTCTCGACCATTCCCTTCAGCTCGTTCTCCTCCTCGGAGAGGAAGGAGGACATGGCGGTGGGGTCGGTGATCTGGATCTGAGCGTCGAACTCGGTCTTCTTGATCTCGAGAGGGCAGGAGAACAGAGCGATCTTCGCCTTCTCGACGTGGGTGGGCATCCTGCTGTGGACCTTCTCCTTGTCGACGACGATTCCCTGGATGAGCTGGGTGTCTCCGATGACTCCTCCGACTTTCTTCTGGATGCGGATGTTCTTCGTGTCGACCTCTCCGTTCTCCTCGACGGACTTGCAAGCCTTGACGACGATGTCGGCCAGGGCCTCCTCCTCCTCTCCGACGGATTTGCCGGTGAGGGCGGTGGCAGCTACCTGTTTGAGGGTCTTGTCGGATTTTACCTCGACAGCGATGTTGTTGAGGATCTCGACGGCCTTGGAGGACGCCATCTTGAATCCGTTGGTGATGACGGTGGGATGGACGTTGGCGTTGATGAGCTCCTCGGACTGTTTCAGCAGCTCTCCGGCGAGGACCACGCTGGTGGTGGTCCCGTCTCCGCACTCGGTGTCCTGGGTCTTGGCAACCTCGACGACCATCTTGGCGGCAGGGTGCTGGACGTCGATCTCCTTCAGGATGGTAACACCGTCGTTGGTGATGACGACATCACCAATGGT
>OJMH01002279.1_pt1 | contig 16424 bp, 13 predicted proteins | sample 1597111 | NCBI WGS metagenome assembly OJMH01 (sample SAMEA2452115, study PRJEB22498) | human gut metagenome | reverse complement strand
TGATAATATACACCATCAAGCAAATATTGCACGTATGTTAATTGCCGAATCTATAGTAAAAGGTTGGATTGCTGTTGACAAAAAAGGAATCTGTTTATGGGAAATCGTTGCGTAAGCAACATAACGCTCACAGAATTCCGCAGACAGCAACCTCTCCGCACATGTGCCATTTTCTGCCGGGACCTGCGTTTTTTATTGATTTTTTCTTATTTTCGCCAAAAAGCCATTCTCCGTCCACGTCTTTTCTTTTTCTGGCCTGTCTCCATGCCGGCCTGATCGCGGCTGACGGCACGCGCCGGTATATCGCCAACAGCGCGGCGCCGATCCGCGATCGGCAGGACGATATCACCGGAGCGGTGATGATCATTCGCGATATGACTTGTGAAAATGCGACTCGCGACCGGATTTATCGTCAGAAAGAGTTGCTGGAAAATGCTTCCACGACCATCAAAATCGTTTACTTCTGCTGCAGTTGCGACAAGGAGCGGATCGTTCTCAGCCGGATCGAATACAATGGGGAAATCTGGGGAAAGGACGCCGCCGGCAAACCGCTCCCGGAAGATCAGTGGATTTCTCCGGAGGACTATCCGGACTACCAGGAGAGCTGGCGCAAAATCCTCGCCGGGGAAGTGAAAACGCAGTCCATGATCTACCGGGCCGGCTCACCACCCGGGCGCACGTTTGAAATGCGGCTGAAACGGGTCCGGAATGCAATTCATGAACAATTCGAAATCGTCGGCAAAACGGATGGAGAATTGTCCTTTGCCTCCGCGAGCATCGACAATTGCCGTAACAGTGATCTGGCCACCATGGCGAACGGCTTCAGTGACGGCAACGAAATCGTGACCGTCAACCGGCAAAATTATACGCTCCGCTGCATCAGGATGCGTCACGGCGGAACCGGCCGCACCATCTCCGGCGGAAGTGCAAAAGCCACGCGTTCTGTTGGTGGATGATGTGCCGATGAATCTGAAAGTGCTTTCCGCCATGCTCCGGAAGCTCGACATTGAAAGCGTCTGCGCTTTGTCCGGAAAGGAAGCGTTGGCCATTTTACGGAAAAGCTCGGATTTCAAACTGGTTCTGACCGACCTCTGGATGCCGGAAATTGATGGCGCGAAGTTGGCCAAAGAAATTCACCAGTCCCCGGAACTAGCCAAGTTGCCGGTCGTCGCCGTAACTGCTGACGCGCAGGTGATTGGAGCGTCTGCAGCGGAATTTCAGAGTGTCTTATATAAACCAGTCACGATTAATAGCTTGAGAGATTTTTTCGCCACCTTTCCTTCCGCTGGACCGGTAAATCCAATTTTCGGATAAATCCAGCTTGCGATGAAGTATGGTGTTTGGCGACGTCTTTTGGAAGCGCTTCAACAAGAAAATGTTATCCGTATAAAAATGGAAGCGGTATGCTTGACAGCACAAGCATCAAAGTGCATCCAAATGGAACCGGGTCTTTAAAAAAAGCGGCAAGCAAGGAATCGGCTACTCATGAGGAGGTCTCACCACAAAACTTCATATGGTCACCGCCTCTGACCGTGCGGCGGTTTCATTCTCACTCTCCGCTGGAAATGCCGGCGATGGCCCGGATAGTGGGAACACAATCTAATTATCAGGTGGTGCGCAAGATGGGAGTCGAACCCACACCTCTTTCGAGACCAGATCCTAAGTCTGGCGCGTCTGCCAATTTCGCCACTCGCGCGGATAGGAAAGCGTCGAACTATAGCCCGTTTTCGGCCGCTTGCCAAGCCGAGATGTTCAAAAAAAGCAAAGTTGTCCGACTTTTGCCGGCTTCCTGCCTTGCGGAACAGTAACTTTGCTTTAAATTAAGCATGGATGACAGAATATTCGGAAAGTAGCCATTCTATGATTGATAACGAAAAAGAGGCCCGCAAAAAAATCGAATACGCGATCATCGTCGGCGTGCAGGCTCCCGGCGAGGAGCCCGGCATCGTTCACGAGCATCTCGATGAATTGCAGGAGCTGGCCCGGACGCTCGGGGTGGAAGTCATTGAGCGGATTGTCGTCAAATTGCACGCGGCGCCGATGGCGCAATATTTTATCGGCAATGGCAAGGCGGAGGAAATCTGCCGGCGTTTTCAGGAGCTGGAAGCCGATTCATTGATCTTCGACGTCGAATTGACCCCGTCCCAGCAGCGCAACTGGGAACGGTTGATCAAAGGCTGTGTGATCGACCGGCAGGAGATCATTCTGGATATTTTCGCCGAACGAGCTTCCACCCGCGAAGCGGTACTCCAGGTGGAGCTGGCCAGGCTGCAGTATTATTTGCCGCGCCTGACCCGGGCCTGGACGCACCTTTCCCGCCAGCGCGGCGGCGCCAAAGGAACCCGCGGCGAAGGGGAGAAGCAAATCGAAGCCGACCGGCGTCTGATTCAGAACCGGATTGCCTTTTTGAAAAAAGAACTGTTGACCATCGGCAAGCAACGGGTCACCCAGCGCAAAAGCCGGAGGCGCAACGCGGTTCCGCATGCCGCCATCGTCGGCTATACCAATGCCGGTAAATCATCGCTGCTCAACCGCTTGACTCAGGCGCAGGTCCTAACCGAGGACAAACTTTTCGCCACGCTGGATCCGACCACCCGCAAATTGACGCTCGACAATAACCAGTTGCTGCTGTTGACCGACACGGTCGGCTTCATCCGCAAACTGCCGCACTCGCTGGTCGAAGCGTTCAAATCCACGCTGGAAGAGGCGGTTTATGCCGATTTTCTGGTTCTGGTGCTGGATGTTTCCAGTCCGCAGTTGGAAGAACACTGGGAAACCACCATGCAGGTGCTGAAGGAGCTGGGCGCCGACCGGAAGGACATTCTGGTCGTCTTCAACAAACTCGACTTGCAACCGGATACGTTGCGGCTGGCCCGGGCCAGAGGACTCTTCCCGTCCGGCGTTTTCGTCTCGACGAAAACCGGCGCCGGTTTCGATGAGTTGCGCCGCCGCCTGATCGATTACAGCAACCGTCAAACCCGTTTGCTCAACGTCAAGCTGCCGCCCAGCCGCCACGACCTTTCCGCGCTGGCCTATGCCAAAGGCAATGTCATGGAGGCCAAATATGACGACGACGGCTTTCTGCATCTGACTTTCAGCATCAATGCGGCGCTGCGGGAGAAATTCGAAGAATTCGCCGTATCAGTTTAACGAAAAAAATTTGGAGTGATCATTCATGCATCAATGGAAAATCCGCCCCAGTTTGCTGGCGCTGTCCTTCGGGCTGTTGTTCTCGCTGAACAGCATGGCGGAAGAAAGCGAATATTCGCCGTGGGAAGTGTGGCGGCAGGGATATTATCTTTATGCCAAAGGCGAAGCGCTGCAGAGCAAGGGCAACCTGGAAGCGGCACTGGAACAATTTCGGCAGGCGCGGGCCTGTTATGCCGAATTGAAAGAACGGCGACCGGATTGGAAGCAGAGCATCATCGACGGCCGCATCAATATGTGCGACCAGGCGATCGGTGTCATTCAAACGACGCTGGGCAAGACCGTTCCGGCATCGGAACCTGATTCCGTGCCTCCGGCCGTCCCCGCCGGGTCGCCGGTCGCCGTTTCCGCGGGCAATTCCGCGCTGGAGGAAGAGCTGGCCGCCTATAAAAAACGCTTGCTGGAAGCGTTGAAAGAACTGGAAGAAAACCGGCAGGAGCTCCGCCGTCACCAGACCAACCGGACCGAAATTGAAAATCTGATCAAAGAGAAGCGGATCGCGGAGGAAAACTACGAATTGCTGCTGCGCCGTTATGAAGCGCTGGAGAAAAAACTCAGCCAGCCGGACAGTGAAAAAAATGAAATCAAGAATCAACTGATCAATGAACGGCTGAACCGGGAGTTGCTGGCCAAGCGGTTCGCCACTTTCCAGGAGGATTTCAAGAAACTGCAGGAAGAGCTCAACGGAGCAATTCAGGAACGAAATCAGAGCCGGGAAGCGGAAAAAAACGCCAGGGAACGGGTTAAAACTCTGGACTATGAGAACGCCGCCCAGATGCAGAAATACAATGATCTGTCGAAAACGCATGGTGAGGTGTCCAGCCGTTTGAGCCAGGTGCTCAAAGAGCTGGAGCAATTGAAAAAATTGTCCGGCGAGAAACAGGCCGAAATCGACAAGCTCAACCATTGGTTTGTCGACGCCAAAAACGGCACGGAAGGCGCCAATCGAATCAATGCCGACCTCTTTCTTGAAAATCAGACGTTGCGGGAGAAATTGGATCAGTTGCGGACCGACACGGAGCAACAGCAGCGCGATCTGCTGCTGCAACAGGATAAATTGCGTGAAAACAATCTGGAAATGGAACAGTTCCGCGATGCGCTGAAAACGATGAACAGCCGCTATTCCACCGTTTCCGAAGAGAACCGGATCCTCAACGAGCAATATGAACGGCTGCAGAAAGCCGATGCCGAAGCGCTGGAAGAACTGAAAACGTTGCGGGAAACCGCTCGCCGGCAGGAAGAGAATTTGCAGGAGTGGATGGACAAAGCCGACAAACTGCAGAGCCGTTTGAACAGCAGCAATGATTCCCAGTATCAAAATGCCCTCGCAGTCGACGAGCAGAATAAAACGTTGACGACCGAACTGGCCAATCGCCGCCGGGAAGTCGAAACGCTGCAGGCCGGTTTGACGGAAGCGAAAACCCGCCAGGAGGAAGCGGAAATGTTGGCCGAGGAAGCCAAGAAGGCCTTCATCGAATTGAAAGCGTCGGTGGTTTCACTGGAATTGGCGGCCCAAAAAGCGGAACCTCTGCAACGGGAAGTGGAGTCGTTGCGTGCCGTCAAGGGGCAGTTGGAAACGCTGCAACGAGAATTGAAATTGGCGAATGAAAAATTACAGGCTCAGGCGCGGAAACAGACGGATCTTACCGCTTTGCAACAGGAAAATCAGAAATACGCCGAATTGGAATCCCGCCTGGTCCTGACGGAGCAGAAGCTTCAGTTGGCACTGAACGACCGGGAGCAATTGCGGAAAGCGAACGCCGCGCTGAAAAAGCAGAATTCACAGGATGAACGGGTAAAAGAATTGGAAACGGCCAATGCCAAATTGCGTGAACAATTGCTTCAGGCCAAAGTGACCCCGGAAGAATCCCAACCGCGCCCGGCGGTCCAGCCGGAAGCCCCGACGCCGGAAAAAATCGCCGAATTTCTGAAAAATGGTCAGGAAGCGGAAACGCGCGGCGCCAATGAAGTGGCAATCTGGAATTACCGGCAGATTCTGGCCGGCGAACCGGATCACTTCGAGGCGAATTTAAAACTGGGAACGCTGTATCTGCTTCAGGAACGTTACGGCGAAGCGGCGGAAGCGCTGCAACTGGCGGTTTTGCGCGACGGCGAATCGCTGCCGGCGGTCGTTCAGTTGGCCCGGGCGCTCAACGGCCTGGAGAAATACGGCAACGCGCTGGCCCTGCTGGAAAAACCGCTGCAGAAGCACCCGGACGATTACCAACTGTTGCTGGCAGTCGGCACCGCCCTCGCCCGCAGCAACCAGCCGCAGGAAGCGGAAAAGATGTTGAACCGGGCGATCGACCGGGAGCCGCGGGATATTTCCGCCCGCCGCGAACTGGCGCTGGTCATCGCCGAGAACGACGCCGCCCGTCAGGAAGAGGCGGTCCGGCTCTATCAGGCCGCCCGGGAACTGGGCTTGCCGCCCGATGCCAGATTGGAAGAATTGCTGAAAGATGCCCTTTCCGACCAGAAGGAGACGATTGAATTCCTCTACCAGGCCGCCGCCGAAGCGGAAAACGGTGAAGATTTCGATTCGGCCATCTGGTATTACGAGCAGCTTTGCCAACTGGATAAATCCGGCCCGTTGCCGATCAACAAACTGGCGTTTGCCCAATTGCAAAACGGCAACGCCGAGCTGGCGTTGAAAACCATCCCGCGGGAAACGGCCGATCCGGCCGGATTGTGCATCGCAGCGCTGGCGGAATTGGAATCGAATCAGCTGCCGGCAGCGGCAGATTTGCTCTCGCTGGCGCGGGAGCGCAATGGGGCGCAGCCCTGGATGCCGGCAGAGGAATATCAGCCCGTGGCGGATCGGTTGGCCGACCGGCTGGCGGCCACGCCGCCCCCAGAGCAATCCGCCGAATGGCAGCGGGTCATCGAGGCGTATCAACAACTCATTCAAAAATAACTTTGCGAGGAGGTTCTGCAAATGTTGAATTTTTCATTTTACAATCCCGTCCACGTCGAATTCGGGAAAGATTGCGTGGCCAAATTGGCCGAATTGGCCCCTGCCGGTAAAATCATGTTGATTTACGGCGGCGGTTCGGTAAAACGCAACGGCGCTTATGATCAGGTAAAAGCGGCATTGGCCAATGCCACGGTGGTGGAATTCCAGGGTATCGAACCCAATCCGCGCTATGAAACCTGCATGAAAGCGGTGGAATTGGCCAATGCGGAAAAAGTCGACTTTCTGCTGGCGGTCGGCGGCGGTTCAGTGCTGGATGCGACCAAATTCATCGCCGCAGCAGCCAAATACGAAGGTGAAGACCCCTGGGATATCCTGGCCAAATTCGAAGAAGGCGACCAGGTCAAGGCTGCGCTGCCGCTGGGAGCGGTGATGACGCTGCCGGCCACCGGTTCGGAGATGAACTGCACCGCGGTCATTTCCCGCAACTCGACCAATGAAAAATTGCATTTCGGTTCCGAATTGGTCTTTCCGAAATTTTCGCTGCTGGATCCCGCGTTCACCACCACGCTGCCGGAACGGCAGACCGCCAACGGCCTGGTGGACACTTTCGTCCATACCGTCGAACAGTACGTGACGATCGATGTCAATACGCCGCTGCAGGACCGGATGTCCGAAGGAGTTCTGCAAACCATCGTCGAACAGGGGCCGCTGGCGTTGGAACAGCCGGACAATTACGATATTCGCGCCAACATTTTCTGGTGCGCCACCGTCGGCTTGAACGGCTGGCTGGGCTGCGGCGTCATGCAGGATTGGGGCACTCATATGATCGGCCACGAGCTGACCGCCATTTACGGTCTGGACCATGCCCGCACCCTGGCGATCGTCCTGCCGGCGTTGTGGAACCGGCTGCGGGAGCAGAAAAAGGCGAAGTTGCTGCAATACGGCAAACGGATTTGGGAAATCAGCAATCCGGATGACGACACCGCGATCGACCGGACGATTACGGCGACGGCCTCCTTTTTCAATTCGCTCGGGGTCCCGACCTCCCTGGCCGATTACGGCATCGATCCGCAGGAAGCGGCCCAAGCCGTGCAGGAGCGTTTTGCCAAGCGGCGGGAAAAGTATGGCGAAAAAGGCAATATCGACGCGAAAATGGCTTATGAAATCGTCAGCAAATGCTGACGGTTGAAATTCGGTAAAACCGGATCAAAACAAAAAAACTTGGCCGGCGGCAGGAATTTTCCGCCGCCGGCCCAATTGATCAATCGGTTTATTTTCGTATCGTCCTCAAGCAAAGAGATCCAGCATCGATTCCCGGCGCGCCGCCCAGAGCATTGCCATGCCGATCGGCGCATTGGTCCAGCCGCTGTAGACACTGCCGGCGCCGCCCTCATAACAGTTGCCTCCTCCCCAATGACGGGCCTGCAAATCGTACATACCCCGCCAACTGCCGCGATACTGCAACGCCGCACCGTCGTCCTGAATGCTTTCAAGCAACCGCAGCAATTTGGCATAGGCCTCCGCATACTCTTTTTTCGGACAGACCCGGCAGAGATTCTGAAGTCCCAGTAAAGCCCAGTTGGCGGTGTAAATGGTATCGACCAGATGAGCGCCCTTCGGTGCTTCGTGATGTTCAGACGGCAAATTGCCGGTCTCGCGGTCCATGCGAACCAGAATGCGGTCGCCGATCGCCAGAGCCAACCGCCAATAGAAGTCATCCTGAAACAGTTTAAACGCCGCCGTCGCACCGATCAGCCCATAAGTCAATTCACTGGCATTGAAATCCGCCAGATGATCCGCCATGTACTGATGGTAACGCCGTACCAGCCAGACATATTTCTCCTGCGGGTCAACCGCGCAGGCCGCCAGCAGCGCCATGCAGGGCGGCACCCCCCAGTGCGGCAACTGCAGCCAGCCGAGCCATTTCTCCTGCGGGTCGCGCCAGATGCCCGGTTCCCCCGGAAAACTGTGATGGATGGTTCGGTCGAGAGCGTTCGCCAGCTCGCCGGCCAGCTTCAACCCCCAGCCGGTCATGCCGTACTTCCGGTCCCATTGCGGATAACGCCGTCCCAACACCAACTGCAAAGCGGCCACCCAGCCGTTGTCATCCAGCCAATGGGAAAAGGCCCCCGGATTGATATGGGACCAGTTCCAGATTCCGCTTGGCGCATTTTTATCGGCACGAATCAGCAAACCGCTGCGAAAATACAGAAAATCCAGAATGTTTTCGGCTATTTTCCGATATTTTTCCTGCTGCAGCGTATCGGCGGCCAATGCAAAATAGAGGACCGCTTCGAAATTGCAGTCCGCCCGTCTCGATTCGATGACACACCAGGAATCATGCGGCGTTTGCGCGGGAAAATCGGTAAAAATCCTCTCAGTTTCCGGATTGCCGGCGGTCTCCAGAATCCGTTCCGCCACGCCCCAGCGGCCATCCGCCGGCTCCATGATCGTCGACTGTTCGAACCAGTCCAGATTCCGTTCGATTGTCTGTCGTAAGCTCATAACGTTCTTTTCCATTTCATTTTTCCATACGAAACAGAACGGTTGCCTCGGCAACCGTTCCGTTAATCAATGAGCAAGCGGGAATTTCCCGGTCACCGTTTCGGCTTGAAGGAGCCGCAGGCCGGCAATGCGGCCGGTTGGTTCCAGCAATTCTTCCAGATTTGTTCCAGGCCTTTCTTCATGACGGCATTGCCGGGATTGGCGATGTTGCGGTATGAGAAAAAGATTTCGCCTTTGATTTCCGGATATTTGCCGTTGTAACGGAGCTGGTCGACGATTTCCATCGGATTCTGCCAGATGCTTTCCTCGCCCAGGCGGTAAGGCGCCATGCCGATGTACAAATTCACATTGGTCCCGCGCACCGTGTAGGCCCACCAGTCGGCCAGCGCGGCATAAGCCGCCACCTTATGGGCGAAGGGCCAATACAACTGCGGCGCGATGTAATCGATCCAGCCCTCTTTGACCCAGCGGCGGGTATCGGCATACTGCGAATTCAACGCTTCGGAACCGCGGGTCAGCGAACCGAATTTCTGCTCCGGCGAATAATTCGCCCAGATGCCGAACGGGCTGATGCCGAATTGAACCTGCTTGTTGTTGATCCGGTTGTTGGCGGCGATGGCGCGCGAAACACTCTGGATCAAGGTATTGACGTTCTCGCGCCGCCAATCCTCGATCGACTGCTGCCGCTTGTTCTGGCGCTGGTAAGTATCTTTGTCCACGTTGCCGACGCCGCCATAAGGATAAAAGTAATCGTCGAAATGAATCGCGTCGACATCGTAATTGCTGGCCAGTTCCCGGACGGTGTCGACGACGAATTTGATCACTTCCGGTTCTCCCGGATTCAGAATCAAAGTCCGCTGGCCGTTCTTCGGAACATCCAGCACCAGATGCGGATTCTGTCTGGCAAAATTTTTGTCGCTCAATGAATTCAGATAAGCCGATTTGCTCTGGTCGGTGCTGCCGACCACCCGGTAGGGATTGAGCCAGGCGTGAAACTGCATGCCGCGCTTGTGCGTCTCCTCGATCATGAACGCCAGCGGATCGAACCCCTTGATTTCAACGCCCTCTTCGCCGGTCAGGAAACGCGACCAGGGATTCAGGCCGGAACGATAAAACGCGTCGTTGGTCGGCCGCACCTGAAAGACGATGAAATTGAAATTCTTGCTTTTCAGGTCGTCGAGAATCTGCGTGAACTGCTTTTTGAAGGAAGCGGCAGTCCGATGCTTGCCGAAATCGATATTCTGGACTGTCGCCACCCAGGCGCCGCGCGCTTCGGTGTTTTTGGGGTGATACTGGGTCGGAATCAGCACTTTGCTGTTGGGCGCGACCGTACCGGCATACGGCACCGGTTTCCCGGCTTGATCTTTATAAATCATCGTCTCCACCCTGGGGGCGGCACTCAGCACCATTGGTATCGACATCATCATCAATACCGTCCATCTGGCTATTCCATTCATAACTTCCACTCATCGTTAAAATTGAATCTTCGGCGCTCTGCTGGGTAAAAACCAGCTCCGTTCTCGCTATATAGAATAGCACGGCAAAGGGAGTTTATACAAATAATAATTGAAAAAAATAACTGCTTTTGCACGGAAAATGTTCCGCCGGCAGCCGAATATCTCCCGGCTGAGGCTTGTAAAATCCCCGGCACAGTTCTATTGTACCGGATATTCGGAACAATTCAAAAAATGAGGTATCTCAAGTGATCAGACAAATCCTCTGTGCCGTGGCATTCTGCTTCGGCGTAACGACGCTGCAGGCCGCTGACGACGCCATGCGTTTCGCGGTATTCAGCGATGTCCACGTCTCGCCCGGCATAGACAACGAAACTTTTCTGAAGCGGAGTGTCGATGAAGTCAATGCGGATTCTTCGATCGAATTTGTCATCGTATCCGGCGATTTGAGCAATTCGGGCGCCAACGCCGAACTGGATGCGGTCAAAGCGCAGCTCGACCGGCTGCAGGTACCCTGTTACGTTATCCCCGGCAACCATGAAACCAACTGGTCGCAGAGCGCCGGTTTGCGGATTCTGGAAAACTGGGGCGACGACCGTTTCGTCTTCCGGAAAGGCAATTTCATTTTCATCGGCTTCAGCACCGGGCCCTATATGAAGATGGGCGACTCCAACGTAAAATCCCAGGATATCAAATGGCTCGACCGGACGCTGGCGGCTATGGTCAAAGCGGGTGATCGGGTCATCTGTGTCGGACACTGTCCGTTTATCGGCGAACAGGGCGGCATGAACAATTGGAGCGACGTCGTCGATGTGTTGAAAAAATACGACACCGCCGCGACGCTGCACGGCCATTTTCACAGCTATCAACTGCGCAACATCGACGGCATCCCGGGCATCCTCTTCCGTTCACTGGTGATGGACGGCACCGGGCCGGGCTACAGCATCGTTGATTTGAACGACCGGGAACTCAAGGTATTCAATAAGGTGCTGGGGGAAGCATTGCCGGCTGAACCGGTTTTCGACATCGATTTTGCCACGTTGAGCGCCTTGAAGGATCTGAAACCGGAAACCCGGCCGGACCCCGACAGCTTCAGGGAGCAGCCGGCCGACGCTGAAGTGGAACTGGTGCTGGACGACGGCAGTTCGATGTTTTCCGGCCTGTCGGTCGACGGCGACGTTCTCTATTATGCCAATTCGCTCGGCGAAGTCAAAGCCTACGACTGGAAAAATGGCCGTTTGCGGTGGAGCCGCGATCTCGGCAGTGCGGTTTATTCGACGCCGCTCTACGGCGACGGCGTTGTCGTAGTCGGCAGCCCCCACAATGCCATCCTGGGATTGAATGCCGAAAACGGCGAAACGCTCTGGAGCATCGAAACCGCGGCGCCGGTGGTCAACGACGGTTTGATCGTCGGCGATAAACTGTACATGGGAGCCGGAATGGGCGACTTCCTGAAAATCGACCTGAAGAGCGGTAAAATCGACTGGCGGTTCTCCGGAGTCAACGGCATTTTTCAAGCGCGGCCGGCCGTGGCCGGCGGCAAAGTGGTATTTGGCGCCTGGGACCGCCATCTGTACTGTCTGGATGAAGCGACCGGCAAGGAGTTATGGCGCTGGAACAACGGCAAAGCCGGGGTGCTGCTGTCGCCGGGCAATTGCATTCCTGCCCTGACCGGCAACAAGGTCATCATCGTGGCGCCGGACCGTTATATGACCGCGTTCACGGCGGACGGCGGACGGCAGTTGTGGCGCGACAATCAATACAAATATCGCGAATCGATGGGCATTTCCCCCGACGGCAGTACGGTTTACGCCAAGACGATGGACGGGGAATTGATCGCCGTTTCGACCGAAACCCCGGAATACGAATTGCGCTGGCGCTGCGATACCGGCATGGGCTACGAACATACGCCGAGTCCGGTGATCGAAACCAAAGGACGGATTTTCCTGGCCTCGCGGACCGGCGTGCTGTATTGCGTCGATGCCGTCACCGGCAGATTGCTCTGGCAGTACAATTGCGGCAACTCCCAGGTCAACAACTATTTTCTGGATGAAGACGGCAATTTGTACCTGACGCTGGTGGAAGGTAAAATTTACAAGGTGACGCTGCCGTAGACAATTCTTTCAGCGATCATAAAAAAACCGTCCCGGTCCTGCGATCGGGACGGTTTTTTAATCCGAACGTTTATTGAATGGCTGCCGTCGCAGCGAAAACTGCCTGCAAGTCGTCAAAATGCAATATCGCCAGATGATCCTTCGGCGTGGAGTCGGCATTGACGATAACCACCTGCCCGCCGAAATATCTGGTGTAATTCGGCAAGGAGGCGGCCGGGTTGACCACCAGACTGGAACCGAGCACCAGCAGCAAATCGGCGGAACTCGCTTCCTGGACGGCCGCGTCGATGGTTTGTTCATCCAGGTTTTCTCCGAAGAAAACGATATCCGGCTTGACGATGCCGCCGCAGCTTTCGCAGTACGGCACCGGTTCCCGTTCCAGACGGTCGACAATTTGCCGGAAAGAATAAATTCTGCCGCACTTGAGACAATGATGCCGCTGCGGCGAACCGTGCAACTCCAGCACATGATGCGAACCGGCTTTCTGGTGCAGCAGATCGATATTCTGCGTGACGACACATTTGACGATTCCCAGCGCTTCCAGCCGGGCCAGTTCGGTATGAACGATGCCCGGCCGCTTTTCATCGAGGTCGTAGATGAAATTTCTGGTATGCAGGTAATAATAGGACGGATCCGCCAGAAAAGCCGGCAGCGAGAAAACCCGGTCCGCATCGACATCCGGATCGCGGTAAAATCCGTTGGCGCCGCGAAAATCACGAATCCCGGCCAGCGTCGAGATGCCGGCGCCGGTGAACGCGACACAATGCTGCGCCTCCCGCAGCATGGTCAGAAGCTGGTCAATCTTTGATGACATGTTTGTTCTGCATCCGCAACCGGTTGTAGAATTCATTTCCCCAACCGATCAATTTGCCGTCTTCAAACAACAACGGCATGCATTCGTCCTCGGTATACAGGCCGTCATGCCACTGGGTAGTCACGTAATAATACCAGACATTCGGCGTGTTGTACACTTCGTTGGTCAGCGGTTCCCCCATGATTCCCAGGACTTCCTGTTTGGTCATCCCGACCCGCAGTTTTTCCGCATTCTTCAGATTGTCGTATTGTGAAAAATAACCACAGCCGGACAACAACAACGCCAACGCCGGCAACAGCAGATATTTGCTCGTCACTGTAAGCATCTCCTTTGATCCCCAAAAAGTTGCCTCCCCCCGGCTCCGAGCCTCGGGACTTCTGGCGTTCCGCCAAAAGCTTCGGGTACTTTTCGCAAGGCCCCTCCTCCGGCATTCCGTGCGGCTTCGCCGTACTCATTCCTTCGGAAAAGGCACTGTTGAGGTTACGATGGTATATTCATTCCATCTTCCCTGATGGTTCTGACGCTCGGCGTTAATATAGCATCGCACGGTCAACAATCAACTTGCCGGGAAAATTTTCGGCGCCATTCCCCGATGGACCGCTCCCCCGGGGAATACGGTCAACGCCGCTTCAGAAGCCGAACCACGACTGTGTGTCACGCCGGCCCAGTTCCTGGGTATGCTTCCAAACCACCTCGCCGGTACGGTAATCGGTCATCGTCAATACGAAGAAAATACTGTAATTGCGGTCGCGGCCGACCTGGTCGGTCTGGGTGATGATGTTGCCGGACAGCCCCAGCAGCGGCACCTCCAGCGAATCGCGGCCGATGGTGGTTTTCTTGTCGGCGTATTCGTTGACATCCTGCTGGCGGATCATGATATTGGCATCGTCGACATCCTGCCCCGAGCCGGCAAACGCGCTGGTCAAGCGCACCTTGTCGCCATTGAGCAGATCTTCGCTGATGCGTTCGGTCATAAACCTGGTATCGATATGCTCGTTGTCGGTGCTGTTGCGGACCGTCGACAACATCATCAGCGGCTTTCTGCCGCCGTGATCCGCCTGATACTCCTGCAAATAACGATTGAATACCGGACTGCCCATCAACGCATTGATGGCCACCGCCGCCGCTTCCTGATAATCGGCCGCCGCCAGCGCTCCCATCGCCCGCAGCCGGGCCGGATTGTCCCGGGGATCGAAGCGTTCCGGCCCGGAACCGCACCCCGCCAATCCCAACATGCCAATTCCAGCCATGGTCAAATTCCAGAATTTATTCATTTTCTACCCTCCTGAACAGTGATTCAATTGTCCGATTCTTTGACACTCAACATAAAATTCTTGCATTTCGCCGACGGCGCGGTCCCGACAAACAGCACCGGCTCACCCGGCCGGGTAATCACTTCCTGCCAGATGGCCATATTCGAATCGACCGCAAAGCCGCCCTCGTCGAACCACAGAAACCGGTAATCAATCTTATACGGATTGCCGCCGGTCAGCGTACTCCAGCTTTCGCTGAAAAATCCGACGCGGTCGTTCAACGCGGTCACCTGAACCTGCAGGAATCCTTCCGGCGTCGTCCCCTGGTCGATTTTTATCAATTTCAATCGGTCTCGCAAAAAACTGTCGGTGACAAACCGCTGATCGGTCATCGGATTGAACAAAGCCGGATCACTGCCGGTCGTGTTGATGGAATTCTGGCAGCCCGCCAGCAACAACAGCCCCAACAAACCGCCAAAAACATTTTTCGTCATCTTTTCCTCCCTGCGTCTTTATTGATCGTAAAATTCCAAAACCAGGCAATCCCAATTTTTCTGACTTGGCGCATTGACGTAAACGATGGCCGACCGGCATTGCTCTCCGAAATTTACCGTCGTCTGCCGCAGCACCGTCCTGCCGTCCGGCGCCAGCAATTGAACCTCAAGCCGATGGTCCGACGGCATCGGCAACTGACCGATTTGAAATTCGCCCGGCAGCAGTTCCCAACTGCGGGTGTCGGCGGTATTGAACAGATATTTATAAATGCCGGTCCCGAAATAAGTCAGATACCGCACCGCCTCATCGGCCGTACTGGCCGACTGGGAGATGAGCAAACTGGCCGTTTCCTTCACCAGGTAATTGACCACCAGCCGGGTAATCATCGCCGGCAGTCGTTCGGTATATTCCTGGGAAACGATGGCATCCATATCCGCCACCGGCACGGTTTCCGTCCAATCGCTGCCGGTCAAAGCCGTTACCAAATTGTTCAGCAGCCTAAATTTCCGACAAAATCAAAAATGCTCAATGACCGCCGTGGCGATTTAATGCTTCTGATCAACGGTATGCCGGTAATTCATATCGAATTAAAGAAAAGCGGAGTGCCGGTAAGCCAAGCATGCAATCAAATCGAAAAATATGCGCATGAAGGTATTTTCAGCGGATTATTCTCGTTGGTTCAAATTTTTGTTGCACTAGAGCCTAATGAAGCCGTTTATTTTGCAAATCCGGGTCCTGACGGTCAATTTAACCCGAATTATTACTTTCATTGGGCAGATTATAATAACGAACCTATTAACGAATGGGATAAAGTTGCTTCCACGCTTCTTTCCATTCCTATGGCGCATCAGCTTATCGGTTTTTACACGGTAGCTGATAATTCAGACGGCGTTTTAAAAGTAATGCGCAGTTATCAATATTTTGCGGCAAGCGCAATTTCTGATAAAGTTTCTAAAACCAAATGGGAAGGCAACAATCAGTTAGGTGGCTATGTATGGCATACTACTGGTTCCGGTAAAACTATGACCAGCTTTAAGTCTGCTCAGTTGATCGCAAGCTCTAAAGATGCTGATAAGGTTGTTTTCTTAATGGATAGAATTGAACTTGGCACGCAGTCCTTAAAAGAATACCGTGGTTTTGCAGATGAGAATGAGTCTGTGCAGGCAACAGAAAACACCGGTATACTTATCACAAAATTAAAAAGTACTGACCCTGCGGATACTCTTATCGTTACTTCTATTCAAAAAATGAACAATATCAAAGATGAATCCGACGGACTGAAATCAAGTGATATTGAATACATAAACGAAAAGCGTATCGTTTTCATTGTTGATGAAGCACATCGTTCCACATTTGGAGATATGCTGATTAACATTAAGAATACTTTCCCGAAAGCCATATTTTTCGGATTTACAGGAACACCTATTCAAGAAGAAAACCAAAAGAAAAAGAACACAACAACCACAGTATTCGGCAGCGAACTGCACAGATACAGTATTGCAGACGGTATTCGTGATAAAAATGTTCTCGGCTTTGATCCGTACAAGGTATTAACCTTCAAGGATAAAGATGTCCGCAAGGTAGTGGCCTTAGAAAAGGCAAAAGCGCAAACCGAAGAAGAAGCAATCTCTGACCCTGTAAAAAGCAAAATCTATTACAAATATATGG
>OJMH01002272.1_pt1 | contig 16465 bp, 15 predicted proteins | sample 1597111 | NCBI WGS metagenome assembly OJMH01 (sample SAMEA2452115, study PRJEB22498) | human gut metagenome | reverse complement strand
GGTGGTCGATCTCATGACAAAATGCCCGGGCATTTTGTCATGAGATCGACCACCTGGACGGTGTGCTTTTTATTGACCGTATGGATAAAACAGTAAAGAAGGACTAAGATGCAAACGCTGCGTATCGTATTTATGGGCACGCCGGATTTTGCCGTGCCGTGCCTGCAAACTCTGCTGGAAAGCCCCCACAGCGTGGTGGGTGTGTTTACCCAGCCGGATAAGCCACAGGGGCGCAAAATGGTGCTGACTCCGCCACCGGTGAAGGTGCTGGCTGCGGAGAACGGCGTGCCGGTTTTTCAGCCGGAGAAGATGAAAGACCCGGCCACTTTGGAGCAGTTAAAAGTACTGGATCCGGATTTGATCGTGGTGGTGGCATACGGGCGCATTTTACCCCGGGCGGTATTGGAATTGCCCAGGTATGGCTGTATCAATGTGCACGCCTCGCTGCTGCCTAAATATCGAGGCGCGGCGCCCATTCAGTGGGCCATCTTAGACGGCGAAACAGAGACCGGCGTGACCATTATGCAAATGGACGCAGGACTGGACACCGGCGATATGCTGCTGGTCAAGAAAACACCCATTGACCCGGAGGAAACGGCGGAAATGCTGTTTGAACGGCTGTCGGCTTTAGGCGCACAGGCGCTGGCAGAGATTTTACCCAGATTGGACGATCTGCACCCGGTGCCCCAACCGGCAGGGGATTTTGGTTATGCCAAAATGATCTCCAAGTCTATGAGTCCCTTGGATTGGAACCGCTCGGCAGCACAGCTGCACGATCAGGTGCGGGGGCTGTATTCCTGGCCCTGCGCCACCACGACCATTGGCGGCAAGACGGTGAAGGTGCTGTCTGCTCGCCTAAGCGAACAAAAGGGGAGCACCCCCGGTGCGGTGATCGAGAGCAAGGGCAAATTGGTTGTTGCCTGCGGGGATGGCGGCGGTTTGGAACTGCTGACCGTGCAGCCCCAGGGGAAGAAAGCCATGGATGCCAAGGCCTTTTTGGCTGGGCACCCGGTGGCGGTAGGTACTGTTTTAGGAGCGTGATTTTATGAACGCCTATATGCTTTATTACGCAACCGGGGTCATTATGATCCCGGTCCTGCTGTTTTCTTTTTATTGTCAAATCAAGGTGAAGCGGGCTTTCCGTCGGTACAGCAGCGTGCACGCCATGTGCGGCATGACCGGCGCCCAGGCGGCGGCGCGACTGTTGCAACTAAACGGCATTACCGATGTGCAAATTCGCCAGATCGGCGGCACCCTCACCGATTATTACGACCCGAAGAATAAAGAAATTTGTCTGTCCGGCGATGTGTATAACGCCACCTCTGTGGCGGCCATCGGCGTTGCCTGTCATGAGGCGGGCCACGCCTGCCAGCACGCACAGGGCTATGCACCGCTAAAGATTCGTAACGCTGCCATTCCTGCCACCCGCATCGGTTCCTCTTTGGGTATTCCGCTGGTGCTGCTGGGCATGGTATTTACCTGGCGGCCGCTGATTATGGTGGGTATTGTGTTGTATGCCTTAGTGGCGCTGTTCCAGCTGCTGACTTTGCCGGTGGAGTTTAACGCTTCTCGCCGGGCCTTGCAGACCATTGAAAGCAATCAATTTTTAACCGAACAGGAGTACCGGGGTGCGAAGAAAGTGCTGACGGCTGCTGCCCTTACCTATGTGGCGGCGCTGGCCTCTGCGCTGGCTACTTTGCTGCGGCTGCTGCTCCTGGCAGGACGAAGCGATGACCGTTAAATCTCCGCGCTTAGCCGCGTTTGAAACCCTATATAAAATTCAACAGGAGAGCGCCTATTCCAATCTTTCTCTCGACCATTTACCTGTGGCCAACGGGCAGGAACGGGCTTTTGCCACGGCTTTGGTGCGGGGCGTATTGGAACGGCAAATCACTTTGGACGCTTTGGTGGATAAATTCACCACCGGGCGATTAAAGCCCAAGGTGCGGGTGCTATTGCGTATGGGCGCCTACCAGGCGCTGTATATGGACAAGGTGCCTGTGCCTGCTGCGGTAAATGAAACGGTGGAACTGGCAAAGACGGTGGGCCAAGGTTATTATGGCCGTATGATCAATGCGGTACTGCGGCAGATCGCAGCGGATCCGGATTTGCCGGATACGCCCATGCTCCGCTATTCTGTGCCGCAGCCCCTGCTGGCTATGTGGCAAAAGACCTATGGAGCGGATGCTACGGCGGCGTTCCTGCCTTATATCAACGGTCGTGCGCCATTATTTTTGGTGCCCAATCCCTTGTTTGTGACGCCCGGTCAGTTGCAGGAGATGTTGGCAAATGAAGGCGTGCAAGCCCGTCTGCTGCCGGAGAAAGTACTGACAGTGGACGACGGCTTTGATGTGGAACGCTCAGCCGCTTTTCAAAAAGGTTATTTCCATGTGCAGGATTTGTCCTGCTACCTGGCCTGCGCTGCCTTGCAGGTGCGCCCGGGTCTGACGGTGCTGGATGTGTGTGCCGCACCGGGGGGTAAATCCTTTACTTTGGCGGAACAGATGAACAATACCGGCCGCTTGATCGCCTGTGATCTGCACCCCCACCGGGTGGAGCTGATCCGCAGCGGTGCCCGGCGGTTACACCTGGACTGTATAGAATCCCGCGTGCAGGACGCTACGTTGCATAGCCGGGACCTTCCGGCAGCAGACGCCATTCTTTGCGATGTGCCCTGTTCCGGTTTTGGCATTCTCCGCCGCAAGCCGGAAATCCGCTATAAAGAATTAGACAGTATCAAGGATTTGCCTGCCTTGCAGCTTTCCATTTTGCAGACGGCAGCCACTTACTTAAAACCCGGCGGGCGACTGGTGTATTCCACCTGCACCCTCCACAAAAAAGAGAACGAAAAGGTTGTGTCGGCATTTCTTGACCGGCACAGCGCCTTTTTCCTGACGGCGGAATGTACTCGCTTTCCGTGTGAACAGGGCAGCGACGGCTTTTATTACGCCGCTTTGGAGAGACAGGCATGAAAGAGGACATCAAAAGTTTATCTTATCCGGCACTTTGCCAGCGGTTTGGGGACCTTGGGCTGAAGCACTTTCGTGCCGATCAGGTGTACGCTTGGCTACACAAGGTGGGTGTGCAGGACTTTGAGGAGATGACCAATCTGTCCAAGGATCTTCGGAGCAAACTGGACGAACGGTTTACCATTCCCGCCTGCCGAATCGAGGAAAAATATGTTTCTGCCGTGGACGATACGGTGAAATATCTGTTTCGTTTGAACGATGGAGAGTATGTAGAGTCCGTGGTGATGCACTATAACTACGGCTACACCATTTGCGTGTCCAGCCAGGTGGGGTGCAAAATGGGCTGCACCTTCTGTGCGTCTACTCTGGCCGGTTTTCAGCGGAATTTGCTGCCGGCGGAGATTGAGAGTCAGGTGCACGCTGCCCAGAAGGACCTGGGCTGTCGCATATCTCATATTGTGATGATGGGCATTGGCGAGCCGTTGGATAATTATGATAATACCATTTCGTTTTTACATACGGTCAACGACCCTCGGGGGCTGAATATTAGCCTGCGCAATATTACCATTTCTACTTGTGGGTTGGTGGATCGTATTTACGATTTGATGCAAGAGGATTTGCCGGTGACGTTGACGCTTTCCCTGCACGCGCCCAATGATGAAATCCGCTCCCGCACCATGCCGGTGAACGCCCGGTGGGGCGTGGACGCTACCTTGCGGGCTATGGCAGCTTATGCGGAGAAAACCTCGCGCCGGGTGTCTTTTGAATATACTTTGATCCACAATGTAAACGACCGACCGGCCCATGCCATGGAATTGGCGGCGCGGCTGCGGGGGATGCTTTGCCATGTGAACCTGATTCCGGTGAACGATGTGGCGGAGCGGGGCAATGTGCGATCCAGTCAAAAAGACATTCAAAACTTTCAAAGCATATCGAAAAAACAGGGAATAAATGCTACAATAAGAAGAACTTTAGGTCATGATATCAATGCCTCTTGCGGGCAGCTTCGCAGATTGAAGAAACGAGGTGATCAGATTGAACATGGTTGCTAAAACCGACCGGGGGCGGATCCGTGAGTCCAACCAGGACGCCTATTTTGTGGGCGAAATGCCGGATGGCACGGCCTTTGCCGTGGTGTGCGACGGTATGGGCGGCGCAGCCGGCGGCAATATTGCCAGCTCACTGGCGGTGCAGGTGATCAGCAGCAAGATCAATGCGTCTTACCACCCCAATATGCGGGACAGCTCCATTTGCAATATGCTGGAGTCGGCGCTGTCTGCCGCCAATGTGGAAGTGTATGATCTGGCACGGGAAAAGGCGGATCTTCGGGGTATGGGCACCACAGTGGTGTGTGCCGTCATTCGTGGCGGCCAGGCGTTTATCGCCCATGCCGGGGACAGCCGCGCGTATCTCTTTTCTGCCGATGGCTTGCAGCAGGTGACTACGGATCACAGTATGGTGCAGGATCTGCTGGAGAGCGGCAAGATCACCCCGGACGAGGCAAAGCACCACCCCAATAAGAATATCATCACCCGTGCCATCGGGGTAGACAGTGCCATTAAGATTGACTTTGACCAGATCGACTTTAGCGACGGCCAGGTGCTACTCCTGTGTACGGACGGCCTTTCCAACTATGTGGACAATGACGAGATGGTCAGCGCCATCAGTGACGGTCAGTATTATGCTTATGCGGATCGACTGGTGCAGCAGGCCAACAAAAACGGCGGCGGTGATAATATTACCGTTGTTGCCATCAGCAATTAAGCGGAGTGAACAAATATAATGGATAATTATGTAGGAAAACGCTTAGACGGCAGATATGAAGTGCAGGAGATCATCGGCGTAGGCGGTATGTCCGTTGTTTATAAAGCCTATGACAATGTGGATGACCGCATTGTGGCGGTGAAGATCCTAAAGGACGAGTTTTTGCAAAATGACGACTTTGTGCGCCGGTTCAAGAACGAGTCCAAGGCCATTGCCGTTATGTCCCACCCCAATATCGTAAAGGTGTACGATGTGAGCTTTGGCGAGAAGCTCCAGTACATTGTGATGGAGTATGTGGACGGCATTACCTTAAAGGAATATATACAAAAGCAGGGGGCCATCACCTGGAATGACGCCCTGTACTTTACTACGCAGATTTTGCGTGCGTTGCAGCACGCCCATGACAAGGGTATTGTGCATCGGGACATTAAGCCTCAAAATATTATGCTGCTGGCTGACGGTCATATTAAGGTGACAGACTTTGGTATTGCCCGCTTCTCCCGCAGCGAGACCAAAACTTTAACGGAAAATGCCATTGGCTCTGTGCATTATATCAGTCCGGAGCAGGCGAAGGGCGAGTTTACTGACGAACGGGCGGATATTTATTCTCTTGGCGTGGTACTCTATGAGATGCTGGCCGGTTGTGTGCCTTTTGATGCAGACAGCGCCGTGTCTGTGGCCCTAATGCAGGTGCAGGCGGACGCCAAGCGGCTTATTGACATTAACCCGGATATTCCCCGGGGCGTGGAGCAGATCTGTGCCCACGCTATGGAGAAGAACCCGGCCAATCGCTACCAGTCCGCAACGGAAATGCTCTTTGATGTGGAGGAGGTCATCAAGAACCCGGCCACCACATTTGACTATTCCTATTTTGTGGACGAGGAGCCTACTAAATATGTGATCAAGACGGTGGATCACACGGAGAAGCCCCAGCCGGATTTGCGATCCGAGCCGGAACAGCCGGTGGTGGAGGAAGACCCCAAGCGCAAGGGCAAGATCGTCGGCGCTGTGATCGCCGGTATGCTGGTGCTTGCAGCAGCTATTGTACTGTTGGTGATGGGCCTTACCGGTTCGCTGAACACCAAGTCTATGAAGTTGGAGAACTTTGTGGGTCAGTCCTATGACACCATCGTCAGCTCCAACCAGTACGATTATGTTTTTGTACAGGAAAGCAAGGAGAGCGAGGATGCTGACCCGGGCACGGTGCTGGAGCAAAAACCGGCAGCCGGTGAGCGGGTGATGAAGGGCAGCACAGTGACCCTTGTGGTGGCCCAGACGCCCGGTGGCATTCAGGTGCCCAACTGCTACGGCCTTGGTGAGGATATGGCCAAGAAAGAGTTGGCCTCCGAGGGACTGAACAACTACACCGTAACGACCATCTCCAGCGAGACGGTAAAAGAGGGTCAGTGCGTATATACCAGCCCCAAGGCAGGGGATTTGGTGGCTGCGGACCAAACGGTGACCATTTATATCAGCTCCGGCCCCAGCACGACCCAAAAGGTGCTGCTGACTGTGCCGGATGTGCGTGGACTGAACCAAAGCGATGCCCGCAGCTTTTTGGAGAAGAGCGGGTTTGAGAATGTGCAGATTTCTACCGAAGACAGCAATCTGCCCAAGGATACGGTGATCAGCCAGACCCCCGGTCAGGGTGAGGCGGCGGAGCCGTCGGCTGCCATCAAGCTGGTGGTGTCCACCGGTGTAGTGTCTACCGACCCGGCGGCACAGGCGGTGAAGTTGCAGGTAACGGTGCCGGATACCGGCAAGCACAGCACCCTGAACATCTATGTGGATGGGGAACTGCAATTTACCAAGAGCGAGAGCCTGGACGGCGGCCAGCGTACCTTTAACCTGCAAGTGTCTTACGGTGCCCGGGTGGAGATCGAGGTGGAACTGGGCGAGGTGTCTCAGCGCCAGACTGTAAAGGCAGACAAGGCCAAAACGGTGCGTATGAACTTTAACGACAAGACGGACACCACAGTACCCGACGGGACGGACTGATATGGCAGTAACAGGCAGAATTCACAAAGGGATCGGCGGTTTCTATTATGTAGAAACCGCCGATGGATTATATGAGTGCAAGGCGCGGGGCGCCTTTCGCAAGCAGCGGATCACCCCATTGGTTGGGGATCGGGTGGAGATTACCGTGAACGCGCAAGGGGAGAATACCATTGACACTATTTTGCCTCGCAAAAATGAATTGCGCCGGCCGCCGCTGGCCAATTTAGATCGGCTCTTTATTGTGTCGTCTTTGGTAGATCCGGAGATCCGTACCGTGCAGATCGATAAGCTGACGGTGCTGGCGGCGCAAAAGGGCATTGATTGTGTGATCGTGCTCACCAAGGCGGATTTGGCAGAGAACTGGCAGCAGTACGCCGACATTTACAAAACAGCCGGTTACCCAGTGGTGCTGTGTAACGCCCGCTCCGGCGCAGGGGCAGACGAATTGCCGGCGCTGATCTCCGGCAAGTTGTGCGCGTTTACCGGCAACAGTGGCGTGGGCAAGTCCACGCTGCTGAACCGTCTGTGCCCGGACTTGGCGCTGGAAACCGGCGAGACCAGCAAGAAGTTGGGGCGTGGTCGCCACACCACCCGGCACTGCGAACTGTACCCGGTGGCCGGTGGCTGGGTAGCAGATACCCCCGGTTTTTCTGCACTGGAACTGGAGCGGGACGCGGAGATCGACAAGGACGAATTGCCCGGTTGCTTTCCGGATTTTCGCCCTTATTTGGGGGATTGCCGCTTTAATAGCTGCACCCATGTGGCAGATAAGGGTTGTGCCGTGTGCGCCGCCGTGGAGCGGGGCGAGATCAGCGAAAGTCGTCACAACAGTTATGTTGAATTTTATAATCAGGTAAAGGATATTAAAAAATGGGAACGGAAATAAAGCGGTGCCTGATTGTCAGCGGCGCGCCGGAGGCGGATATTGCCTACATAAAGCCGTTGTTGCCTGGCGCTTTTGTGGTGGCAGCGGACAGCGGGTATCAAAAGTGCCGTCGCTTGGGTGCAGAGCCGGATATTGTGGTTGGGGACTTTGATTCTTCACCGGTGCCGGAGCACACCAAGGAACTGATCATGATGCCCGCGCATAAGGACGATACGGACACCTTGGCGGCCATAAAGATCGCCATGGAGCGCGGCTATACCCACCTGATTCTGGTGGGCGCTATTGGCAACCGCTTTGACCATTCCTTCTCCAATGTGGCGAACTTGGCCTATTGCCTGGACCGCGGTGTGCAGGCGGAAATTATTACCCCGAATGAAAAGCTTTTTATCTCAGACGGCCCTTTTTCCTTTAGCGGGGCGGGCTACGGTTATTTCTCCCTGTTTGCCTTTGGCGGTGTGTGCCGGGGACTGACCATTCGGGGCGCCGAGTGGGAACTGACGGACTATGACCTGAACCCGGCCACCTCCATGTGCCAAAGCAATGAGGTGCGGGGCGGGGAATGTTCCATTTCCTTCCGGGAAGGCCGACTGCTGACGGTGCTCAGTAACGATCTGCAACTGCGCGCATAGTATGGTGTAAATACAGCAGTTGTGGGGTGTTCGGTGTGAAAAAGATGTGTAGGCGTGATTTTTTGTGGATCGCATTCGGTGCGGGACTGGTGATCGCCTGTTGCTGCCCCACCATTTGGGTCACCCGCATTTTGGCCATCGCCGTCATCGTCCTGGGCATTATCTGCTGTAAACGCTAAAAGGAGGGCCATTATGCAAGTGATCGTACTGGATCGCCCAAAGGTGTTGGCGCCGCTGCTGCGCGTCGTCTTTAAGATCAAAAAAGTAAAGCCGGAAACCTAAATCTAACATAGAAAAAAGACTTCGTTATCATAGGGTAACGAAGTCTTTTTTTATTGGGTAACATTTTTCTTTGGTGTGCATAGACGGGGGTGCGGGCGCATAGATATTACCAGTAACTGTAAGGAGATGTTGCAATGGAAACGGAAAAGACCTTTGCCGACAGCAAGCGCACGGTTTGTTTGGGCACGGGAGAAGCAAAGTTTGAAGTGGAATACCAGGAGAGTCTGCCCCAATACTGTGAAGATGTGGAGCGGGTGGTACGGTGCGTGTGCAGCCATGCGGTGACGGACTATGAATATGCCTCCGGCAGCTTAAGGGTGACAGGGCGCAGCCGCATTTCATTGGTGTATATCTCCACTTCCGGGTGCTGTTTGTCCGCCGCGTTTGAGGAGCGGTTCACTAAAAACATTGACGCACCGGTGACGGACGCCTTTGCCTTTGCCCAGGTGCACACTTGTACGGACTTTACCAACTATCGGCTGATCAATCAGCGCAAGTTAGAGGTGCGTTCCGGGCTGCAAGTCCACACACAGGTCTTTGCCTATATGGAACAGAGCCAGTTGACTGACTGTTGTGGTGCCATTTTACGCCAAGCAGACGCCCAGTGCCTGGAGGTGCTGGATGCCGGACTGTTCTCCTGCGACTTTGACGAGAAGTTCGCCATCGGCCAGCACAACACCAATATCTCTGTGTTGATCCACACCGGTGCCTTTGCGGTGATTGACGAGGTGCGCGCCATTGCCGGCAAAATGCTGGTGAAGTGCCGAGCTGAGTTGTGCGTGGTATATGAAAACACAGAACATAACACGGAGAAATGCTGCTTTACCGTGCACAGCAGTAAAATCGTGGATGTGGCCGGTATGACCGAGGACAGCCATGCCTTTGCACAAGTGAAGATCGGTTCTCTGTTTGTAAAGCCGGTACCGGACGAAAATAACGACTTGCGCCGATTGGAGATCGCCGGAGCCTTTTGTGTGTCCTACACGGCCGCCCTGGTCAGCGATACCCAACTGGTGACAGATGCCTATGCCATTGCCTATGACGCCCGGGTACAGACCGGCACGGTTCCGCTGCTGCGGGATCCGCAATTCTTCTATGACGGCAAGACATTGTCCGCCGACCTGAGCTTTGAGGATACGGAGATTGCAGAAATTCTGGATTTATCCCTTGCTATGCAGGAGGCGCGGGTGCAAAACGGCCTGCTGCTGGTGGAGGTGGGCTACGGTGTGGCCTACTACGATGTGAGCGGCAATCTATGTTGTAAGGACGGCGTGACCCGGCTGCAACTGGCGTTGACAGATGACAAGTACGCCGGATTTGTAGGTGCCGGTCTGCAATCCTTTGATTATATCTTACAGTCGGCCAACCGTATTGAACTGCGGGTGAATATAGAGTACAGTGCTTGCCTGTACACCCAGGCGGAGATGCAGACGGTGACCGATGTGGAGCTGCAACCCTGCACTGCCGGTGAGTCGCCGGTGCTGACATTGTACTTTGCCGCCAAGGATGAGAGCCTGTGGGACATTGCCAAAAAATTCCGCTCCCGCACCGAGCTGATTCAGCAGGAAAATCAACTGACAGAAGATGTACTTCGCCAACAAACCATTCTTTTGATTCCGGGAGTGTGAGCAAATGAATCAACAGATTTACAGCGATATCGCTCTCCGAACGCAGGGTGATATTTATATCGGCGTGGTGGGACCGGTACGCACAGGCAAATCCACTTTTATCAAGCGGTTTATGGACACCATGGTGATCCCCAATATTGACGGAGAGTACCAGCGGGAGCGGGCCACGGACGAATTACCCCAGTCCGCTGCCGGGCGTACCATTATGACCACGGAGCCAAAATTCGTGCCGGAGGAAGCGGTGACCCTGCATTTGACGGATCACACTACCTTCCGTGTGCGACTTGTGGACTGCGTAGGCTACATTGTGCCCAGTGCTGTGGGCTACATTGAGGAGGAGCAGCCCCGGATGGTGCGCACGCCCTGGTATGAGGAAGAAATACCTTTTAACATGGCGGCGGAGATCGGCACGAAAAAAGTGATTACCGAGCACTCCACAATTGGTTTGGTCGTTACGACGGACGGCACCATTACTTCTATTCCCAGAGCGGAGTATGAAGAGGCAGAGGAGCGGGTGATCGAGGAGCTGAAATCCTACGGTAAGCCCTTTGTGGTGCTGCTCAATTCGGAGACGCCCACAGCCGCGGGAACGGTCGCTTTGGCAGCAGAACTAACGGAAAAATACGGCGTGCCGGTGTTGGCGGAGAACTGCATGGAAATGGACGCCGAGGCATTCCATGCGGTGCTGCAAAAGGTGCTGTATGAATTTCCCATCAGCTCCGTGCAACTGCTGATGCCCGGGTGGATCAAGTGTCTGGACGATCAGGATCCTTGGAAAACGGAGCTGTTCGCTGCGGTACAACAGGACTGCCACAGTTTGTCCACCATTGACAGTGTGAAGTCGTTTATTGCCGCCTTGGCAAAGGTCTCGCGGATTGAAAGCGTACAGGTGCGGCGATTGGATCTGTCTACCGGCGATGTGCAGCTGGATGTGCAGGTGGACCACAGTTACTTTTATCAGGTGTTGTCTGAGAAATGCGGCCTGACCATTGCCAACGAACGCCAGTTGATGGAACAGATCTTGCAGCTGGTAACAGTCAAGCAGCGGTTTGCACGGTTTGAGCAGGCGCTGGCGGATGTGGAGAATAGCGGATACGGTATTGTAATGCCCGCCATGGATGAGATGCATCTGGATGAGCCGGAAATTATGAAACAGGGTGGCCGCTACGGTGTAAAGCTACGAGCACAGGCGCCTTCCATTCATATGATCCGCTGCAATACGTACACAGAAGTGGCACCCATTGTGGGCAGCGAAAGCCAGTCCCAGGAGTTGGTTATGTACCTGCTCAAAGAGTTTGAACAGGACCCGGCAGCTATTTGGAACACCAATTTGTTTGGTAAGCCGCTGTTGGATCTGGTGAACGAGGGGCTGAATAACAAGCTTTACCGTATGCCGGAGGACGCCCGCAACAAGTTCAGAGAGACCATCGAGCGGGTGATCAACGAGGGATGCAGCGGGCTGATCTGTATTATTCTTTAACAGAGAAAAACAAAAAAACGGAGCCGTTTGGCTCCGTTTTTACCATCAATAAAAATAATATTTGGCTTCCAGCACCAAGGCCAGCGCTGCTTGCAGCAGAATGAATACCGGCAGGGTGATCATGAATTTCTTATGCCGGGTCTTGTGGAGGATCAGGCGCATGGTAATGTACTCACCCACAGCGCCGCCTAAAAGCGCTACGAACAGCAGTGTATCCTCCGGCACGCGCCATTTGCCTTTTTTGGCGCGGACCTTGTCGCTGACGGTCAGCACGATGGCCAGCAGGTTGGTGCCCACCAACCAAAGCAGGGCGAACTGGTACAGGCTCACGCTTGCTTTTCCGGCTTAAAGGGCTTTAATTCCTTTAGGTCAAAGTTGCCGATGGACAGGGGAGAACCCTTTTTGAAATCATCGCCCTTTTGCTCGTCTACACCAAAGACGGCGGCGCAGTTGGGACACACCAAAAAGTACACCGTTTGGCATTCCAGGGGCAGCGGCAGCTTTACGGCAATGCGGCGCTCAAAGTTGGAAAACACGCCAAAATGCCCTTTTTTGCCGCACTGAGGACAGGTGAGCTCCACCGTCTCGCCGCGTGCTTTAATGCGATTATCTGTACCTAATCTGTATTCCATAACATCACCTATGCTTATTTTACAATATTTTTAGAAAGTGTCAAGTATGAAGAAAGTATTCCTCTCTCTTTTCTGCCTGGTACTGCTGTGCGGATGCACGGTGAACAAACCGGCGCAAATCGAGACCACAACGGCGCCGGACACGGCCGCAGCCGGAGAACTGACCGTGCGAAGCGTGTGGATCACTTACTACGAGCTCCAGGCCTTTACCGGCAAATACGATACCGGCGGCGACTTTTACAGCGCCGTATCAAAGGCTTTTGCTCAGTTGCAAAGGCGGGGCTTTACGGCGGTCACCGTGCAGGTGCACCCCTGCGCAGACGCCTTTTATCAGTCCAAATACTTTCCGGTCAGCGTCTACTGCTTTGGCAAAGCGGGCGGGGAACTAAAATACGACCCATTGGAACTGCTGTGCAAGGCGGCACACGAAAATCAACTGAAAATCGAAGCCTGGTTCAACCCTTACCGGGTGAGCCAGCAGAATAAGATTGACAAACTCAGCGACGATAACATTGCTAAAAAGTGGTATAAGGAGAAAAACGGCAATGTGGTGATCGTGAATCAAAAAATCTACTTTAACCCGGCGTCCAAAGCGGTGCAAAAACGCATTGTGGCCGGCGTGCGGGAAATTGTGAAAAACTACCCGGTAGACGGCATCCATTTTGATGATTACTTTTACCCGGATACCGATAAGAAAATTGACACTAAGCAGTATGCTGTCTACTGCGCAGACGGCGGCAACCTGTCTTTAGGCGACTGGCGGCGCAGCCGGGTGAATGACCTGATCCGTGCTGTTTATAAAGCTGTGAAAGAAGAAAATCAAAGCTGTACCTTTGGCATCAGCCCAGCGGCGGGCATTGCCAATGATCGGGACAGCTTGTACGCCGATGTGAAGACCTGGGCAACCCAAAAGGGTTACTGCGATTATCTGTGTCCCCAGGTGTACTTCGGCTTTCTGAACGATACCCTGCCGTTTATGAAAACGGTGAAAGACTGGCGGGATCTGGTCACCGCCTGTGATCTTTATATCGGCCTGCCGCTGTATAAATGCGGCAAGGCAGACGCCTACGCCGGGCGGGGCAAGGCCGAATTCCAGGAAAATAAGAATATGATCTTTCGCCAAATTCAGTTTATCCGCCAAATTCCGGCGGTAAAGGGCTTTTATGTGTTCTCCTACGGCTATCTATCCGATGACAGCGTAGGGGAGGAGGTCAGCGGCCTTTACTCTGCTATGCAGTGATCGGCGTTTTCTACTCCGGTAATGGTTACATCCACCAGATCGCCGATGTGCAGATCCCGACGGTGGATGGTCACCGGTACATAATTGCGGGTGTAGCCGGTGTAGGTACCGTTTGATTGTTGCTGCTCTACCAGCACCTGGGCTTTTTGACCCACCAGACCGTCAAAATAGGCCTCACGCAGCTTGTCTGTCTCTGCAATCAACTTTTTTGCGCGGCGTTCCTTCTCCTGCCGAGGTACGCTGTCGCCCCGTTTAGAGGCGGCTGTGCCCTCTCGCTGAGAGTAGGGGAATACATGTACCTTTTCAAACCCGATCTTCTTTGCAAAGGCCAGGCTCTCTTCAAAATCGGCTTCTGTTTCTTCATGAAAGCCGGTCATCATGTCCGTGGTCAAAGTGGCACCCGGGAATGCGGCACGCAGCTTGCGGCACAGGTCTGCATATTCATCCGCCGTGTAGTGGCGGTTCATGGATTTTAAGGTTTTGGTGCAGCCGCTTTGCAGGGAGATGTGAAACTGGGGACAGAATTTTTCTATCTTTGCCAGCCCGGCAATCATGCGGTCGGTGATGTGGTCCGGCTCCAGAGAGCCCAGGCGCACCCGGGCAATGCCGGGGGTGCGGTCGCAAATGGCAACCGCGTCCAGCAGGTCAAAATCCTGCCCCTTGCCGTAGGCGGACAGGTTGATGCCTACAAGTACGATCTCTTTAATGCCGTGGGCAGCCAGGTCCTGCACTTCTTTTTCCAGGTCCGCCGGCGCCTTGGAGCGCACACGCCCCCTGGATTTGGGGATAATGCAGTAGGAGCAAAACCGGTCACAGCCATCCTCAATTTTTACAAAGGCGCGCACGCGCTGCCCAAAGCCGCTGATGGCGCAGGGGGCAAAGGGGTCGCCGGTTTGGTGGGCGTTAATGTCCACAATGCGGCTTTTTTCTGTATGATACCGGTTGATGATGGAAAAAATATCACCGTCGCTCTTGTTAGAGAATACAATGTCTGCGTCCAGCTGGGCCTTGGCCTCCTCCGGGAACGCCTGGGGCATACAGCCGGTGAGGATCACTGTTGCGCCCGGGTGACGGCGCTTAAAGCGGCGCACGCTTTGGCGGGTCTTTTGGTCCGCAGTGGCGGTTACCGTACAAGAGTTGACGATGTAGTAGTCCGCTTCCTGGTCCGGGGACACAATCTCAAAACCGGCGCTGCGCAGCAGCTCGGCCATATATTCACTTTCATACTGGTTGACCTTGCAGCCAAGGGTGTAAAAAGCAGCTTTCATATCTATTACGCTCCAATCCACGACATTATAGCATAAAGCCGGTGGGGGAGCAAGATTTTTAGCGCAAACAATGAGGTGGTTTGATGAAAAGAATCGGAACATTTTTGCTGGCTTTGATGCTGGCATTGGCGGTGCCTGCGCCCTGCTTTGCCGCTGTGGATGAAAAGACGGTAGAGGCACCCAGCGCCGTGCTGGTGAGCGCAGATACAGGGGCTGTGCTCTTTGAGAAGAATGCCCACGACAGGCGCTCCCCGGCGTCGGTCACTAAGCTGATGACCATGCTGCTGGTGGCGGAAGCCTTGGACACCGGCAAGATTAAACTGACGGATACAGTCACCGGCAGTGCCAACGCAGCCTCCAAGGGCGGCTCCCAAATCTGGCTGGAAGTGGGGGAGCAGATGACCGTGGAGGAACTGCTGAAGGCGGTGGTGATCGCGTCCGCCAATGACGCCTGTACGGCGCTGGCAGAGTTCGTAGCCGGGTCGGACGGCGCTTTTGTGCAGTGTATGAATGCCCGTGCCAAGGAATTGGGGCTGCAAGATACCCATTTTGAGAACTGCACAGGGCTGGATGATACGGCCAAAAATCATTTTTCTTCTGCTTACGACCTGGCAGTGATTGCCCGGGAAGTGCTGCGCCACAACTGGATCACCAAGTATACTACCGTGTGGCTCGACAGTCTGCGGGACGGCAAAACGGAACTGAATAATACCAATAAACTGGTTAACACTTATGACGGCATTACCGGGCTAAAAACCGGCACCACAGAGAAGGCGGGTTTTTGCCTGTGCGCTACTGCCCGGCGGGACGGTATGCAGCTGATCGCCGTGGTGCTGGGCGCCAAGACCAGCGAGCAGCGATTTTCCGCTGCTACGGCTCTGCTGGACAGCGGCTTTGCGGATTATCGCCTGGTGACCCTGTCGGCAGACCCGAAGAAAATTACCCAAATTACCGTGAAAAACGGCATCCAAAAGATCCTGAACCCTGCCGTGCCTGCAAAACAGCAGTTGCTTTGTGCCAAAGGCAGCGGTGATCCCACTTATGAATATAAATTAAAAAAGACGGTGGATGCGCCTGTGCGCAAGAACACCAAAGTGGGCACCGTGAAAGTCAAACTGGACGGAAAAACGGTGGCGGAATTGCCGGTGTATGCCGGGGTAAATATCGACAAAACCGCCTTTTGGTCGGTTTTTGTCCGCTTTTTAAGGACATTTTGAAAATAAGTGTTGAAAAATCCGCCTTGTTGTTGTAAAATGAGGATTTGAAATTCCAAGAAGAATGGAGATAAAATGATGGCAGTTAAATTTAACAGTAATTTTGCTGAAACTTTTGTCAGCAAGGCGGATATTCAGGCGCTGGAGCCCCAGGCTGCGGCTGCGCAAAAGACCCTGATGGACGGTACCGGTGCCGGTAACGACTTTTTGGGTTGGGTACATCTGCCCACCGATTATGACAAAGAGGAGTTTGCTCGCATTAAAAAGGCGGCTTCTTACATTCAGAAGAATGCACAAGTGCTGATCGTGATCGGTATCGGCGGCTCTTATCTTGGCGCCCGTGCCGTGATTGAGGCACTGAAGTCCCCCAATTACAACCTGCTGGCTAAGGATACCCCGCAGATCTTCTTTATCGGCAACTCCATCAGCCCGGAGATGCTGAATGAGACCGTGGCTCTTTGTGAGGGCAAGGATA
>OJMH01002271.1_pt1 | contig 16472 bp, 21 predicted proteins | sample 1597111 | NCBI WGS metagenome assembly OJMH01 (sample SAMEA2452115, study PRJEB22498) | human gut metagenome | reverse complement strand
ATTACAGCTAGCATGAAAAAATAATCTTACTTCACAATTAACATGTGTGCCATAGTGCCCCTTTAACACAAAAACCCCATCGCCCATTCCGACCTCGCAGGCGCACAGGCTAGCATTTTGTTTTGCCCTATTAACGACATCGGGATGGTACTAGGTTATAAATAAAAGTGGTACAAGATTGTTACTTCTTGTACCACTATAATATTACTGTCTATAGCACATCATTTCTATTAAATTATAACCGGATACATACTTTCCATATACCTTATCAGTATCATAAAAGTATACTTTTTTTCCATAATGTGTAGTAATAATACCCTCAGTAATTTTTATATTATTAGTTAACCCTGCCGGCGTCCTATGTGAATAATTAACATCAAATTCAATTGTACTAGGGGCACTAGTTCCAGATGCCGCAATTGCGCAAGAAACAGTTGCATATAACCTGTCATTTTTTAGATTGTATTCAATATACATTTTATTTAACGTGCTTGAACTATTTTCCCAACTTCCTATAACATAGCAATACTGGTATAAAATTGGTGTAAGACCCATAATTACCTTTGCAATATTGAATCCCACTTCAGCAGACCCATTAGCATTAGGGTGATAATAATTATTTGTATCCCAATAATTGTTATTTTCTTCAAATCTTACCCACCCCTGCATATTTTGACAGTGAATTTTTCTGCCTACATTATTTGCTACATAATTAAAATAATCCAGCTGGTCGTAGAAGTCCCTATTAAATCCTTTATCTCTAACATCATTTACCATGCTATAATCGAAGAACCAATAAATAGGTGCGTCAGTATATTGTCTTAACTTGTCAACCCAATTCTGTAAATAAGTTACAAAAGTTTCTTTAGGTGTCATTGGGTTATATTCATTAAGACCTGCAATCAAGATACAACAACTAACCTTAGTGTGGTCAAACGTATTATCAGAAACAAAATCATCAATCTGTTTCATATAACCATTCTCAACAATAAATCCACTTCCGCCATAGCTATAATTATGAACACCCATTCCAGTGCAAGAATTTAACACCTGAGGTATTCTTACGTTGTCAGGGTTGTGAGTATAGTCAACCCAACTATCACCAAATAAAACAATTTCTGTTTTATTTGCATCTTTAGCATCTTCAATATTTTTTAGTATATTATTATCAGTACTTTCTCTATTTGCAACTTCTGTTGCAAGGTTTTTTAGTATATTATTATCAGTACTTTCTCTATTTGCAACTTCTGTTGCAAGGTCATTAGCTACCCTAACAGTTTCCTGTCTATATTCTTCAACTTGTGCGTTATAGTTACCAGTAACAACCCAGTAATTAGTATCAGTAATTTCAGTATTAGCAGGAACAGGCTTCTTACTAGTAAAACTATTCCCTAAATGAGTAACAACAGTCAATGGTTCATAACTCAAACCACTAATCCACTCACTACTCCCCTTTCCATCGTCAAAAAACTTCGGCACATACCTTGCTCCAATATACTGTCTGTTCATATTATTTTTCTCCTCTCGTCAATAGCTTAAAACTAAGTGACCATATTCTGGTTGTAAATTAAGCGTAATGTCTAAACCAGTTGTGTTAAACGTAATACTCTCCCAATTTTCAGGTATATTATAAATAATATACCCACTGTTAGAAATTTCAACAAATATCATTGTTGATAAGTATTGGGTTACAATTTTTTCAATATAACTAGTGTCAAAATTATCAATCCATTTATTAACAGTGTCAAGTTCTTTTTTCAAATCATTTAACTCATTACCTATAATTTTGTCCTGCTCAATAAGGTTATTGATGTACTTAACAACTTTGCATAAAATTTCATAATAACTGAGGCTTTCATCATATACAAGTGGAAGTACTTTATAGCACCACATTTTGAAATAATGCGTTTGCATATATATCACTCCTTTCATTACCAAAGTCCAAAGAATAAATCACTGAATTCTTCAATAACCTGCATATCAATGTTAAGAAAAGTTTTCCTAAACTTATTCAACAGACTGCTAAAACTTTCTGTACCCTGTTTACCGACAATAGTTTCCAGATAATCCTCAGTAGTGTTGCTACTTTCAGTATTACTTGTAACACCGTCAACCTTACTAGTTGTATCCTCTGTTTCACTATAATCAGTACCAGTCTTTTCAGTTGTGTTAGTTTCCTCGTTTCCAGTTCCGTTCACATTATCTGTAATCTTTCTTGCGTTTGTCAGATAGTTCTCGTTCTCCAAACCAGTGATAGCACCTTGTGGTGTATCAGAATACAAATCTCTCTTTGTTTCATCACTACCACTCGTTGTATTTCTTGTACCACTACCTGTACTATCTGTATTTCTATTACCTGTCAGTGTTCTCTTACCAGTAGTATTATCTGTTCTTGTTCCATCTTCTTTACTTGTACCCTTGACATTTCTTTCATGGTTTCTAGTTAAGTTCACATCGTGCATTGGATTGAAGTTAATCTTAGCACTTTCATAAAGCTGATTGTAATACGGCATAATTTCTTCAAGCCTTGTATTCATCCAAAGTGTCCAGATACCCACCGTTTCACAACAAATCTCGCGCAAATAATAGTGCTTCAAAATCTTCTGACAAAGTACACTTCTGTATTCTTCATCAAAGAATGGTGCTTTACTCGTAAAAATTTTATTCCACGAATTAGCAATAATGTTATCAACATCAGCACTACCGCCAGATACTTCAAGCCCACTTTTGCTCTCACATATGAACCTAACTTCTGTAGTGTATTTACTCATTACCTGCACCCCCTATTGTATCTGCACCAACATCATCTGGTATAGTATCATTAGCAACCTGTTGAAAAATCTTCACGATAATTGACCTCAATATTAGTCCCAAACATGGCGTTAATTTTTTCAACAGCTTGACGTCTACTCTCCAATCTGCTATACCTGCTCGCTATAGTACCACCTTGATTCCTAGTTACTTCATCAGTAATTAACCTTTCTTTTTTCTGAATGTTAATATTACTGATACCAAGATATGTCAACGCTTCGTTCCATATCTGCGTCTTTAACTGATACAATTTATCACAAACATACGGCGCACCTGTCTGCAAAACTTTTAACGCATTTAAGTCCAAGTTCTTATCTCCAAAAATGAACGGTGCGTTACCCTCAAATTCCTTATACAAGTTAATCAGCGTCAACCGTTGTTTCTCTGTACCTTGCACTAAAACCGGAGTTTTCTGTGCGTTTGCATTAACATCAATAATCCTATCAATGTTGTACAATCTTCTTGAAAACATTTTAACGTCAAGTATACTATTTGTGTGCAAGTAATTGTTCCAGATAATCACGCTATTACTTTCTTTCAATAACTTCTGATAGTTGTTATATCCAGAGTAAGCTCTACGCAAAATAGGATTACCATACACATCAAGTCTACCATTTGTAATACAATCCAAGCACAAGTTCCCAAGAACATCATCATCAAAGTACACCATGCAACCAGTTTCAAATAGATGAAGTTCAAGATACCTTGTGTCAACACTAGGCGGTAAGTTCTTCCACTCAAACACACTTATAGCTAACTCTGTCAGCCTATTTAAATACTGCATATATGTCAAGTTATTCAGTGTAGCACTGTCACCAAACATATCCGTACTTCCATGCTTTCTACCCATATCTTAATCTCACCACCTTTACACTGTATTATCCAAATTATACTGTCCAACCTCTGAACCATTCTTCCAGAATGTAATTCCATTATTATAGATATTACAAATTTTCTTCATATCGTCTGATGGAATACTACCTGTTAAAGTGCAACCAACGGTCTTAACATAGTTCCAATGTGGTCTACTGTTTCTATTTGGCACTTTTACTCGCTTAATTGCATAACCAAACATAGTAAAATAATCGTCAATCATTCTAGCGAATTGAGCTGTAACAGAGCATCTACCACCATAAAACTGTTGCTTATTGTTTGCCACATTTGCACCACCATTGTTAAGATTTCCTTTGCTGATATCAGCGGCTATAGATGCTTGGTATGCTTGTGATAATGTATTAGAAATTTTTGAAATAGCATTCAACTCCATATTGTACCCTGCTAATGGATGCCAAATAGAATTAAGAGCTGTCGTAGCTATATTAGCAGTAGTTCCTACAGCGATAGGTAAGCTATTTTGTGCTATCCATGCTTGATATGCGTCAACATTCCATGAGCACATAGGATAACTGTGCAACTGAATACTTTCAGTATTCAAAGTAGTATAGCCACCTAATTCGCTATACCCTGCAACACCTTTATAACCACAAGCTCTAAGAACGGCAACAACTGGTTGTGTGATAGTTCCACTAATTTCAACAACTGGTGTGAGGTTTGGAAAGAACTCATAACGTAATGTTAATTCACTACCAGACGCATTATCAACATGATAGAAATTGTAAGGGTAAGTGTACAGTTTTTTGTTCTTTGGTTTGTATCCGTTTAAAGTATCTGATACACTTATTCCTGCTAGCGTTACATTATTTTTTAATGCGCCTGCACCATATGATATTTTGTGCGTTGATGGTATATCTCCAATAAACATTTTAGGAAGCATGTAAACAGAAATAATTGAGTCTGGTTTTTTATTATAGCTACTAATTTTCTCGTTAATAGCTGTAACATCTGTACTGTTATACACCCAAAGCTCCGCACTACCATATATACCATCATATAGTGTTCCATTTGTTCCTTCATCTATATCAACTATAGCTAAGCACACAACCATGTCACTCATGGACAAAATAGGTGCATAGCTATTAAACACATACTCCCCAGTTGCAACGCTTTCTGGTTCAATGTGCTCGCCTATGATATCTGTTTCAGTGTGTTCTCTTTCAACAAAGCAATAATCAACACTATAATCAAAGAACCATGTTTGCATAACGTCAAGCTCAAATGTAATTTCACTACATTCATTATTGATAAATTCAACGTTTGTAATGTAGGCATAAAACCATTTATCACCATAACTAGTATTTTGAAACATCATATAATTACAGTCATATAAGCTATCGGCTTTTATACCAACTCTTGACACACCTCTTTTAACACGTTGATATGTATAATTAGTTAAATTGTATTTAGCTAAACTGTTAAAATAGCTATGCTGTTTATTAGCATTATCAAAATAAATAGTATGCTCATATGATGTATCAAGTGGCACATTTCTCAAAAGTTTAATATTTGTTGTAGGTTGAATGTACATTTATTTACTCCTTCTTATAGGGAGTAGTGATATACACTACATCCCTTTTTAATTTAAGATCAACCCTTATTAAGTGTAAATGTAGTATTTACAGTTGTTGCACCAGTAAGGTTAGTAGTAGCTGTATACAGAGTACCGTTAATCTCAGCAACGATTTTAACATCTGTAGCAACTTGTGAAGTAGGAATAATAATACCACCAAATTTCTGCACAGCGATACCTGCTGTTGTTAAAGCTTCTGTCTGTACAAAATTAACGTTTCTTGGGTCGAGTCCTGCACTATCATACTTTGGACTAATTGTAAATACTGTAGCCGTATCGCTTTCATCCTTGCTGTCTACATGTACTGTGATACTTTCTGGTAAAGCTGTATTAGCCGGTGTAGTAACAAACACGATAGCATTAGCAAATGGTGAATTGGAAATAGTTTTCCATGTGTGATAGAAATAATTCCAGTACAATCCACTAGCTACATAGTCCTCTGTAAATTTGTTGTTGTTATCATAAACCTGAAACCACTTTTCATCTAAGATAACAGCTTTTACGTTAGCCAAAAGAGCAAGTTCATCATCTGTAACTTCTTCAATCCCGTCAGAATTAGCTCTAATTACATCAAAACGTGCATTATCAAATTCTGTCCAGTTGTCAATAAGGAACAATCTACCCATAAAGTCAGCTTTTTCCATATTGAATGCACTAGCGAGTACATTAACATCAAATTGTGCGTTAAATAATGAGTCCATAAAGATAACCTGTCTGTATTTAGGTGTGTTGTTGGTAACATTCAATTCATTATATTTGTTTGACATAAATGTGATTAAATTAGAAGTACCTCTAAACTGCACAGCCGCGTCATTAAGGTTTGCGCCATCACCTACGTTTTTACTGTAAATCTTACCATGACTAATAGCCTTAATCAGTAAGTACTTAAACAGTAAGAACTCATCGTACTCAGCAGCCGTATACACAGACTCAACAATCTTTGCGATAAGAATCTGTACACCATCAAGGCTAAGGAAAGCCTGTTTTAAGTCCTCATCCTGAATAGTGACTGGGTACATTACTCTCCAGTTCATTACGTGGAAAGCTGATTTTACATCTGGAATAGTTCTCTGGAACTCACGCTTTGGTGCTTTTTCTGGGTCGAAGTCAACAGCTTTTGCGATAGAAACAAAAATATCTTCTATTGTTTCACCAAACTCAATGTATCCCTTTTTTAAAATAGAATAAGGATTGTTAAATGTTGCACTCTGGACACGCACAATAGCAATTCTATTAACAAGTGCGTTAATAAATTGGTTAGCAAAAGCTGGTGTACCATAGATGACTTCTCCTACTCTTGGAATATCACTTGCTTTTGCTACTTTTGGTACATTCTGCTGATATTCATATGAAGCATTCTGACGAATAACATTCATAATATCAATTGTTGACGCATTAAGCGTACTGTTTGCAATTCTTCTTGACATAACTTATTTCTCCTTTTTTAATATTTATGCTAAACTGTTTTAAACAGATCGGCAAACGTTTTTGGGGTATTAGACTCATCTGATTCATCTATATCATCTGGTTCATCTTTGGGCTTTGGAGTGTAGAATCTTTCTGTATACTTCTTTCTCCATTCAGCGTCATTTTCTTCGTACTTAGCTTTCCAGTCTGTTCCGTCACCTTTTACCTTTGTTTCAAGGTCGGTAAGCGTGTCGCTAATATCTTCAATAAAAGCGATTGTTTCATCATCAGTCTGCTCACCAACTCTGGCTCTCACTGATTCAATAATTTCTTCTCTAGTTTTTACTGCCATAATGCTCTCCTTTCTATGAAATTTTTGTCCACTTTGTAGTGTCAAATAAGACGCTTAATCTTAATGAAAGAGGATGATTAGGTGAAAGCATAACTACACCATCTTCTGTTACCATAATAACAAATCCTTCTTCATGCTTATAAGTACCTGCTTTGAACGGCATATCTGTTTCTCCTTTCTTATTAGTAATGGTATTTTATCCACATCCATATAGGCATTTTACTCTTTTTAGGTTTTATAGGTGGTGTGCTATCAGTCAAATAGCGATAAATCATAACAGCATTATTCAGTGTGTTGCTTTCTGGAAGATATATATTTTCTGTGTACCATCTTGTTATGCTCTTATCGTCATAATGATCTTGTATGTATTCATAACATCTGTTTGCAAATTCTACACGTAAATCCCACGACTGGTCATGAATACCTTCCCAACACCGATTAAACGCATGTGTTAACATTTCAATATCAGTAGAATCTGATTGCAAAAATTCTGTTAATGTTTGAAATGTATAATCTGCATGTGGTATCCACAAATTCTCATATAATAAGAATGCAAGCTGTCCGTCACCATCGTCCTGTTCATATCCATTTTCTGTTAGCCATGTAGTAAGTTGATATAATCTACCGTGAGTATCTCCATTTACATTTGTCCACTGACCTAGACCATATCCTTTTCGTAAATCAGTTGGCAAACCTTGTATTAAATTTTGCCACACACCCGGAGATAATGTTGACTCTTGCCAAAAGTTACCACATATTGCAGAAATAACATAAATGCTTGGTGTCATAATTTGCTCTCCTGTTTCATTTTTTCATTCACAATTTTCTGAATAGTTGTGTAGTCATATCCTGCTTGTGCTAGTCTACGCTTACGTTCATCACCATTACACCAGTCACCTCGAATTACTTCAAGAGCAATTTCTTCATTTGTTTTTGTTGTGTGAGTTGAACCACCTTGCATTAACTGATTTACACGCGTTTGTACTGTAACATAGTTAAATCCTGCTTCCTTTAAAAGTAATTTTCTTGTTTCACCATTCCCATACTTTCCACGAATAACATCTAATGCAACAGCATCTAAGTCAACTACTGTGTTAGAATCATTTTTAGTGTATCTTAAATGTACGTCCCAACCACCATCATATTCGTAGTAAGATGCAACGCAAATTTCTTTTCTAGTTTGATCTCCTGTTGTCCCACCTTTTATTGTACCGTTTTCATTGATAGTAGCATGAACTATCTCATTTTCATTGATACTCATAACAACATGTTTTCCAGTTTTAAGGTGAATATCACCTGCTTTCCATGGTGCTTTACAATCAACAAAACCGCAAGCTCTAAGTTGTTTTTCTAAGTTACCAGTCCATGAATATGGTGAAACATTAAAACCTGCGTTGTGTAAACCAATTGCTACTAAAGATGAACAATCATAATCTGGACTATAACGATTGGTTTGGTCGTAACCATGCGTGTCATCATTTGCTGTTTCAATCATAAACTGTACTACCATATCAATGTTTGGCATAGTTTAATTCTCCTTTTTATCGTCATAAATGTGAAAAAATTTCATTAACTTATCTGGTAAAATATCTGGATTGATCTCGCAAATATTTTCCAGAATCGAAACTAGTTCTGTTGTACACGAATACAGAACAACAACTGGCAGAACTGGGGTGCTAAAATTAAAGCCAATAATAGAACCTTGTGTGTCAACTAACCACGCTATTAAATAACATAGCATGAAACCAACCTTTTTAAAAAGACCGTCACGCAATTTTGAACTCTGAATATCTTTCAGTTTAACAGCTGTGATGAAACCAGTACATAGGTCTAAAAGGTTAAAAATTAGTGCTACAATAATAGGGCAAAACTGTTCCATTTCTTTTACTCCTTTCCATATTTATCTAACATCATTATAGCATATATATTGACAAAATTCAATAGTTTTGCTATAATAAATAAAAAAGGAAGTGACTATAAATGAACAAATATTATGATGGTACAAAATTATTGTCAATGAATGACATAAACGGAAACAAACCAGAAATATATATGTGTACCACAAATAGAACTGGTGGAAAGACAACATATTTTGGTCGTCTTTGTTTAAATAGATTCCTAGATAAAGGGGAAAAGTTCTGTCTTATTTATCGCTTTAAGTATGAACTAAACGATGTTGTAGACAAGTTTTACAAAGATTTGAATAGTTTATTCTTTCCTACACATGAAATGACAAGTAAGAAACATGCCGATGGTATTTTCTGTGAACTGTTTTTAGATAAAAAAAGTTGCGGATATGCCTTATCACTTAATAGTGCAGATCAAATTAAAAAATATAGTCATTTATTTTCTGATGTTGTGCGAATGATATTTGACGAATTTCAGAGTGAGACAAATCATTATTGTGATGATGAAATTAAAAAATTTCTCAGCATACACACTTCTGTAGCTAGAGGACAAGGTAAACAAGTTAGATATGTACCTGTTTACATGTTAAGTAATACTGTTAGTATTATCAATCCTTATTATGTAGAAATGAATATCAGTGCTAGATTAAAAGACGATACTAAGTTTTTAAGAGGTGACGGTTTTGTTCTGGAGCAAGGGTTCGTTGAAAGTGCTAGTGAAGAACAAAAGACTAGTGGTTTTAATAGAGCTTTTTCCAGTAATTCATATGTAGCTTACAGTAGTGAGTGTGTTTATCTTAATGATAACAAAAGCTTTGTTGATAAGCCTACTGGTAAAAGCAGATACATTTGCACATTGAAATATAAAGGGACAGATTTTGGCATACGTGAATTTGGTGAAGATGGTGTTATATATTGTGATGATAGACCTGACACTACATTTGCTACTAAAATAACTGTAACAACTACCGATCATGAAATCAATTATGTTATGCTAAAACGTAATGATTTTTTCTTATCAAATTTACGCTATTTATTTGAAAGAGGAGCGTTTAGATTTAAAGATATGCGTTGCAAAGAAGCTGTACTAAGCGCATTAAGTTATTAACATTAAACTGGTATCTTCTCATGTTTTCAACATTGAATAAGTGGGATAGCACACTTGAAATTATAGTGCCTACTTTATTTGTCGTTATTGCTAAGCGCATTGTATGGTACATGAGTTAAGGATATAAAGAAAAGCAGAGTAATGAACATTTTGTTCACCTCTGCTTTTTTCTATTATTTATTTTTCACCTGTTGAACCAAAACCACCACGGTCTTTTCCACTAAGATTTTCTACAATTCTAAGCTGTACTAAAGGTTGATGCTCAATGATTCTGAATTGACAGATTCTTGTATTTTTAGGAATACAACAAGCTCTGGTGGCATACACTGGAAATCCCCACTCATCATTGTTACCGCAATAGGATTCGTCAATTACGCCAATAGAATTTGTCATAATTATGCTATAACGCTTAAAAGTTGAACTACGTGGTATGACAAGCGCTTCATAGTTTTCTGGTAATTTCATTGCTACACCTAGAGGAATAATCATAAAATCACCTGCATTCATTTCTACGTCAATAGCTGTGCGTAGATCAATCCAATCACCACCTGTACATGGTGCTATAGGAGTAACATCATCTCTAACATATTTGATTTCAATTTCTTTTAATTCCATAATTTGTCCCTTTCTATCCATAAATTACCTCATTTCATATGGTGTATCCACAAGTAGTACACCACCACGTATTCTTTTTGGTCTTAATTTTCCCGGTACTTTTAAACCAACTCTAAAGTCCATCATTGTCCTCTTAATTGGTTCACCAGTTTTGGAATCCAATAAAAATTCTTTTTCATCATCACTCCATTCCTTTTTTATTTTTTCACCTTTACTGTTTGTATAACCATCTGGAGTAGCTGTCCCAGATAGTGACAGTTCAAACAAGTCTTTACATTTTTGCGGCATACCTGCACACTTAATGTTGTTGTATGGTTCATCTATAGGGACAAGATTTTCTGCAACAACGTGTTCAATGTATGTCTTTTGTCTGGTAAATATAGCTACATCCCAGTTACTTTCCAATTTCCAACAACAGAAATTTTTATCATGTACTTTAATGCCTACTATTTTTTCTGGTGGAAGATCGCAATGTATACTGTCTGTATCTGCATATATGAAACCTGCTTTATCAACTCCATGATAATTTTTCTGTGCAGCTCTGATAGTGAAATTTCTAGCATAGCTAGTAATAGCTGACCCGACTGGAATATAACCAGGTTTTTTCTTATCTTCTGCAACTGGTAAAAAGCCGATTGAACCATCGTCTTTAACGTAAGCTATTTTAAAACTTGAGTCTGTACTACTTGCCATTTTACCATACAAGTTATTTAAGAATAATTTTGCAAGTTCACGTAAAGCACCTTTACTTTCCTGCTTAATCTTTTTGTACTTGTCAATGTACTCATCAAATATACCTATTTCACTGTAAAACCAACATCCATCAAGTATTTCAAAATCAACTAGTTCATAGTGTTCTTTTAATAATTGATAGTCTGTCATCGTTAAAACTAGTTCCACTCTTGTATCGTGTGTGTTACCATCTTCGTCAATCCAATGTGTGTATTTTTTACCTGTTTTCTTATCATACACGTCAGTTGACTCAAGTGCTTCAGTTCCGTCATATAATAATGAGGACTTTATTTGTATAAATGGTAACATATTTTTTTTAATATAAAAACGTGTTTTAACTCTAACAAAGTAATACTTATTTTCTCCTATAGCTTTATCTGGAATCATGTTTCCCTTCCAGAAACACGGTTTACCTACTGGATACCTATTACCACTTTCAGAACTCATCATAGATGGGTATAATGAATTAACGTCTGCTGTTGTACCATTTTTGTATATTTTGTTTTCTTTACCTTTAACCAAATAGCACCAACCACCACGGTAAGACTTGCGAACATAATCACCTGCTGTTGGATAACCGTATAACGATTTATCTATTTGAATTGTGTAAAGGTCTGGAAACATTTCCTCATAAGACAGAACGTTTTTAGTTGATGCCTTACAAATTTTTTTGTATTCTTCCAAACAACACGTACCAATGGTTAATTTATCATGTCCTTCTTGAAACATAATTTCAAGTGACTCTTTTACAACTAAAACGTCATTAGCAATATACTTTTTTTCTTCATCAGTTATGTTGCAACCTGCATATCTAAAACCAGTATACTCCATTTCAAGCTTTTTATGCTTTGTTGCAAAACTTTCACCTATTCTCTTAACACTAAAAGGTAAAAGTTTAAGTGAGTCTCTTATTTCAATAAAATAACTACCTGTTTTTATAATTATTGAGTACCACTGTCCACGTTCTGATATGCTATATTTAAATGTGTTGTTAGCCATTTCTTTTTCTTTTTGCCATTCAACGTCATAGTCGTGTTCACCTATTTTATTAAATGCTTGTTTGAAATGCTTATCAACCAATAAATAAGATAACCAGAATGCACCATCAAACTTTAAATTGTGATAGTAAGCAACTATATTAGATTTCAGGCTTTTAAAGTATTCAAATTGTTCACCTATAGAATGAAATATAGATACAGTATCAGTGAACAATTCCACGGAAGCACTAGCCCAAACTTCTGTAGCTACTTGCCCTGCGTAAACAGTTGTCTCAAAATCACACATAAAATAACGAAACTTTTTTACTTTCAAAATGGAATCTCATTATCTTCATCTTGTTCAAATGCTTCCATTACTCTAGCTCTAATATCGTCTGTATCTGGCATAAACTCCATCATGTGCGATATGTAATCAAGAATTTTGTCTCTATCATACGCTATTTTGTATGTAACTAGATACCCTGCTTTAGCACCATCTTCGAGCGTGACAGCTACAGCAAGTTCACCATTTTGTGCTATCTGTCTATCAAGCCAATCTGTTAATATCTCTCTGCACATTTCATTAAAATGTGTTAAATACTCACGATAATTAGATATCACAACTCTAGCAAAGAATGATGTATCATACGAAACATAGGTGGGTGGTGTAAAACCTTCTGTATTTGTACTTTCTTGTGTAGGTGGTTCAACTTGAATATTACGCTGTTTTTGCTTTGTTTTTCTTTGCTCTTTTTGCTGTTGCTTTACAATTTGCAACCCTTTTTTTCCAGAAATAACTTCGCCATATGTTGCTTCAGAAACGTATTTAGCTTTTTGATACAGCTTATTAGGTGTTAATTTTTCCAGTTTTCTAACGCTAGCTTGTGTTATTCTTTTTGGTCTACTTGGTACTACATTTTCAGAAAAAACAAAACCTTTTTTCTCTGCTCTGCGTATAAAAGATTTTACTCTTTTAAGTTGTTTATTGTACTCCTGCTCTACTGAAAATTTATTTTTTTTAATAGCCATAACTGCACCTCTTACTTAAAAAAAAGAGGAGTAACAAAATCCTGCGTGTTACTCCTCTCTTATCTTAATAAACCTGCTACTTTAAAATTTAAATATTAACTGACTCTGTGTCAAGTACACAGTTTACAAAATCTCGACCTGCTCTAGTTTTACCAGAAGTCTTAATTACTGTGAATGTTTCACCATCCATAATCTTTGCAATATCTGAAATTGATCTCTTAAATGTTGCAGACTGACAGGAATAAACCTTGTTATCTGGCGTGATGATAGAAAGAACGTTTACTACTTCCCCTGTATCTTCCTTTACATCTTCAAATTTTAGTGCACCTGCAACTGTGATCTTTGTACCATCTGGGAGGTCTTTCACAGATGTGATCGCTGGTGAAATGGTCATAAGATACACTTCACGCTTGTTAAAATCTCTGCTCATTTCTTTTAAGTTAATCATAGTATTAGTCCCCTTTTATGTGTTAGTTCTGCTCTGTGTCGTTATCTGTTTCATCTACTGAAGCATTTCTTGGTGGTAATACCTTTGCGTGCTCCACGAAATTCTGCTCTGTCATACCGTACAATGTTTCAACCTGCTCTGTGCTAACGATGTGTACCGCCTTTACTGTATCGGTTTCAACCATAGGCTTAATCTTCTTTAATAAAGATTCCTCATCCTTGTATGTACGCGGTACTATAACACTTACGTTGTAAGGTTCACCCTGCTCAATGTTGAGACACAATACGATTGCTTTTGTTGTTGTGATTGTTCTTGTTACCATTGGAACTCTAGCCATGTTTTTTTTGTTCTCCTTTTCTGTTGTTAAGATGTAAAAAAAATATTTTTTCACCCTTTTGGGTGAGTGGGTAGTGCAGGAATCGAACCTGCAATTTCCTAGCTTACAACACCTTGCTATATAGTAATTGAGTTGAATATGACGATAATTGCTATTATAGCACTTGAACCCTGCTAATAAGAGGATACAGCGACTTACCTTTTGTCTGTAACTACCCTAGTGAGGTTGGGTAACTAGTCATAGTTACCCAAATGGCTATGTAACCATTAAGAGAGGTTGGAAGAAACCCTTGTCTAAGTCTCTTTCTGTTTACAAGAGTATTATAGCATGTTTACATATAAAAGTCAATACCTATTTGCAAAAAAAAATTTTTAGAAAAAATGTAACGAAACAAAGTACTTAACATAATGGTTCAAAATATCATTTGTTAACGTTTTTACTGTATCAGTACTTGTGGTTTCCTGCGATATGCTTTCTTTTATATACCTACAATTATTTCCTGCTTTATCAATGATATCAACATACAATGTGTTAGAGTGTATGTGAATAAAAACATCATCTTTTAACCTCTTTTTTAGTTCCTTTTGCAATAATACACATAAAATCGTTTTCATGGTGATTTTCTCCTTTACTTGTGATGTTTAGTTGTCAATGTGCAATGCTCATGTTGAGCAAAAAGGCGTATAGCGTTGAAGCTATAACCGTGCCTGCAATTCACACGCGCCTTAGTGTATTCTGCTTAATAGATTATTTGCTAGTTTCTTCTCTTAACTTGTATGCGTATAGGTTGATATCTGACCATGCAACATAAAGTGGTGTATCACGCAAGCTATTTTCGTCAATCACAATGTAAAGCTTTGCAGAGATTTCTAACAACTTGTTATATAATTCTTCGTTACTCATACATTCACGCTTTTTTTTGTTTGATGATATAAACATTACCGCATAGTCGAGCTTTGAGTCTAAGCGCTTTAATTCTTCCAAATAGTAATTCATTAATGCTCTATCATATAGATTCTTTTCGCCAAATGACTCATATTCATTTTTTGATTCCATATATGAATAATACGTTAACTCTAATTCATGAACAAATTTCTTACTAATTTTTGGTAGTGCTAAAGCTGTTTTACATGTACTACGCTTTTCACACATTACACAATAAAGATAATTTGCGCTAGTGCAACATTCACTTTTAAACTCTGGCTTCACTTTAGTCGTCCTCACTTTCTGAAACTGTAACATAACGTTTTGGCAATACTTTTGCAAGCTTGATAAATTCTTCTTCTTCCATACCGTAAAGCACACTTTCAACCGATGATTCTACAATGTGTACCAATTTAATGGTATCGGTTTGATAAGTGTCCTGCAATGCTTTTAAGAGGATATCACCTGTTAATGCACCACTGGTTGTGTATGACGTAATTGTTACCTCAGCTGTAACAACATTAAGTGTCATAACCTTTGCTGTAGTCTGTTCGATAGTTCTTGTTACCATTCTTTTTCTAGCCATGATAAAAAATCCTCACTTTATTTTAGTCTCACCCTGTCTGGGTGGAAAGCTACGCAAGGAATTGAACCTTGCAAACCGCCTAGCTTTTTAAGCTTTACGATGTAGCTAAACAATAATCATAATCATAATTATCGCACCAAATATTGTCAAATGTTTTCCAAACTTTATTCGCTTCCATTGTTACTTTACTAGAAGGACCGAAAACTTCATCACAACGTTTACAAGTATTCCATGCAATATTACATAAATCTTTTAGTTCCTGTTCACACATAGAATCATAACTTGATTTTAATATACCACTTAAAAAACTTATTCTAGTTCTTAAAGCGATTGCCTCAGAACAGTCACCACCAAAAATACACGCATTACAATTACATCCTTCAAAACACTTTACCATAATATGATACCTCACTTTATTTTTTCTCACCCTGTTAAGGTGGAAGGGGCGACAGAGATTTGCACTAGCTGTCTACTCCGCTTTTACGGACAGCCCACACCATAAGGGTAGACTACCCCCTATGGCACACATGTTAATTGTGAAGTAAGATTATTTTTTCATGCTAGCTGTAATCTATTAAGTTGTCAATGTGCATTAGTTATTTTTTACTTCCTATCTCCTTTCCTTTTGATGATATAAGTATATCACATGTACACTCATTTGTCAACCCTTTTTTTGCAAAAAACGAAAAAAATGTTGTACCCTAAACCTTTTCAGCATTTTGTACAAAAAAAAGGGGAAATATGGACGGGGTTTTTGTGTTAAAGGGGCAAA
>OJMH01002262.1_pt1 | contig 16509 bp, 15 predicted proteins | sample 1597111 | NCBI WGS metagenome assembly OJMH01 (sample SAMEA2452115, study PRJEB22498) | human gut metagenome | reverse complement strand
CGGGAGAATGGTCCGGGCAGTTCGGCCGCAGCGGTGAAGTGAGCTGCCGGCGTTACCGCTCGTTGGGGATGCTGTTGTTCCGGCAACTTTTCCAGTTGCTGCGCCGGGAACTGAGTTTTTGATTACGGTTTTTCCGCCGGTTGATCGGTCGGGGGGCCGGAGGCGGTCGGCAGGGTCTTGCCGGCGTTGAGCAGCAGCGTCAGGAAGCAGAGCAGGAACAGCAGCTGCACCAGGATGACCACGGCCGTCTGGAAGGTTCCCCACAACAGCGGCAGGACGCTCAAATTGATGACGAACATCAACGTATGCAGCAGCAGCACCGCCCGTTTGCGGCTCATGCCGAGTCGGACGAAGCGATGGGAAAGATGGTTGTGGTCGCCGATCCAGAAGGGTTGGCGGCGGAGACTGCGGATGACGATGACCGACAGCGTGTCGAACAGCGGAATCGACAGGATGAACAGCGGCAGCAGAACCGGAAAACGCGACAGCGAAAATTCCGGTGAATAATAGGTGACGCTGGCGCTGACCACCGCAATCAGGTAGCCGAGGAAGTGACTGCCGGAATCCCCCATGAAGATGGTTGCCGGCGAATGGTTGAAAAACCAGAACCCGAGACCGACGCCGCAGCTCAGCGAGGCCAGGGTGGCAACGAAATATTGCTGCTGGATGCCGGCAACGATGGCGAAGAACAGCATGGCGATGGTGACGGTGCCGACCGCCAGTCCGTCCATGTTGTCGAAGAAGTTAATTGAATTCATCATCAGCATGAACCAGAAGACGGTGGCCAGCCAGGTCAATACCGGCACATCCAGGAAGATGCTGATCCGGATGCCGGCGAACTGGACGGCGATCAGGGCGACGAGGAACTGGCCGGCGAATTTCGGCGCCGCCTGCAGATGGCAACGGTCGTCGGCCAGTCCGAGCAGCATCGCCAGCGCGGCGCCGAGAATGATGAACAGCAGCTTGACGGAGACGTGCGCCAGTCCGGCGGTATGGGCGGCGATCGCCTGGGAGATCTGGGTCGCCAGCCCGGAATCCAGCGCCAGAAAGGCGAACAGGAAACAGCAGAGCCAGGCGGAGAACATCGCCGCGCCGCCGAGCAGGGCGACCGGCTTGCCGTGGCCTTTGTGTTTTTCGCCTTTCGGGCGGTCCATGAAATCGAGTTTTTCCGCCAGCCGCTGAAAAAGCGGCGTGGCGATCAGCGTCAGCCCGGCGCCGCCCAGCAGCGTGATAAAGTACAAATGCGGCCACAGTATCATAAGCAAAATCCCGGTTTATTGATGAATGATCGTTGTAAAAAACTGAAATAAAACTATGTTGATGGAATAACATAGCAGATTTACTTCACTTTGAAACCGGGGAATTCAAAAAAAATGTCTCGACAATATATTTTCGGACCGGTTGCCTCCCGGCGGCTCGGTGTTTCGCTGGGGATTGATTTGGTCGAACCGAAAACCTGTCCGCAGAATTGCGTTTATTGCGAAGCCGGCGCCACTACCCTGCTGACGATGGAACGGCGCGAATACGTGCCGGTCGCGACGGTGCTGGCCCAGCTCGACCTGGTGCTGCGGAGCCGTCCGCCGCTTGATTACGTCACCTTTTCCGGTTCCGGCGAACCGACGTTGCATTCGAAAATCGGCGAAGTGGTCGCTTTCCTCAAGACCCGTTATCCGGAATATAGGATTTGCCTGCTGACCAACGGCATGCTGCTCGGGGACCGGGCGCTGCGGCGGGAAATTGCCGCCGTCGATCTGGTCGTGCCGTCGCTGGATGCCTCCTGCCGGCCGGAATTCGAGCAGATCAACCGGCCGGTGGCGGCGCCGGATTTCGACGTTTTTGTCGCCAATCTGATCGATTTCTGCCGAAATCGCACCGCCGAAACGGTGCTGGAACTTTTTGTCGTGCCGGGCGTCAACGATTCCGAGGCGTCGCTTGAGCGGTTTGCGGCGATCATCCGGCAGTTGAAAGTGGGCAAAGTGCAGCTCAATACCCTGGATAGACCGGGCTGCGTGGAGTGGATCCGGCCGGCCACGTCGCGTGACCTGGGGCGGTTCATCCGGGCGCTGGAGCCGTTCGTGCCGGTCGAAGCGGTGGGCGTCTATCGCTACAAGAGCCCGGCGTTGCATAAAAAGCTGGAACTGAGCGAACTGGACAAACGGATTCTGGATTACGTGTTGCGCCGTCCCGCCACGGTGGCGGATCTGGTGGTGGCGCTCGGTTGCGATGCCGCCGAAATCCAGCGGGCGGCGGCCCGGCTGGTGGACGGCGGCCAATTGCAGTCCGAGCGCCTGGCGCGCGGCGAATTTTTCAGTCGCGGCGGCCAGAGTGCCGGCTGAAGCGGGCATGCGGCTGAACAAAATTTAGTTTTCGCCTGTCAACTTCACAGATATTTGCCGATGAGCAGTTCGAATTTCCGGCGGTTTTCGGCGGAGATCGCCGTTGGGCGGGTGATCAGCGCGTGTTCCAGGGCGTGCGGACACGGACAGCGTACGGGCAGGCCGGCGACCCGGCCGGCGACCAGCCGGATGATCTCTTTGGCCAGTTTGACGTTGGCGGTAAGGTTCTGGACGACCAGTTTGACGGTGACATGGTCATGGTCGGGGTGCCAGCAGTCGTAATCGGTGACCATCGCGACGGTGCAGTAACACAGTTCGGCTTCCCGGGCCAGCTTGGCTTCGGCCAGGTTGGTCATGCCGACGACCGACAGGTGATTGTCGCGATGGAAGCGAGATTCCGCCTGGGTGGAAAAGGCCGGGCCTTCGATGTTGACGTAGGTGCCGGTCGCGAACACCCGGCGGTCGGGCGCTTCGGAGCCGGCGATGGCTTCGCGGGCGGCGGCGGCGGCCAGGCTTGACAGTTCCGGGCAGACCGGATGGCCGAATGCGATATGGGCGGCGACGCCGCCGCCGAAAAAGGTTTGCGTTTCGCCGCCGCGCTTGGTACGGTCGAAATACTGGTCGATGATCACGACGTCGCGCGGCCGCATTTCCTCGGTCAGGCTGCCGACTGCCGAAATGCTCAGCAGGTGGGTGACGCCGAGTTGTTTCATCGCATGGATGTTGGCGCGGTGGTTCAACTCGTGCGGCAGCAGGGTGTGGTTGTGGCCGTGGCGCGGCAGGAAGACCACTTCGACGTCGTGCAGGCGGCCGCAGGTGAATTGGTCGGAAGGCGTTCCGAACGGAGTGTCCAGTGTTTGCGTGTGAAGTGCTTCGAGTCCTTCGATGTCATACAGGCCGCTGCCGCCGATGATGCCGAGTTTTGTCATGGTTGTCATTCCTTAAAATAGTCGTAAAAACATTGTTACTTTCCTGCGGGAGGAGGTTGCCAGCACGGTTTCCAACACTATATTATGCCAGAGCGGGATTGTCAAGAACGGGGAATAGTCCTCGAAATATTTTATTTCGGAAAGTGATTGAAAGTTATGTTATGTGAGATATGCAAACACAATGAGGCGACAATCCATATTCAGGAGATTGTCGGCGGCAATAAGAAAACGATGCACATCTGCAGCGATTGCGCGGCGCAGAAGCAGAGCAACGGCGGGTTGGATTTCGGCGGCTTCAACCTGGCGGAGATGTTGTACAATCTGTCTGCCAAATTCACCGATCCGGCGACCGGCGCCAAGGAGCGCCGGGAGGAGGACGCCGCGGTGGAACCGGCCAACGCCTGTCCGAATTGCGGTTGGGATATCGTCGGATTGCGGAAAACCGGCCGGCTGGGCTGTCCGGTTTGTTATGAAACGTTCAAGGAAGTGATCGATGAGGCGTTGACGAAGATGCACCGCGGCAAGGTCCATGTCGGCAAAATGCCGCACGACGGGCACGATGCGGACAATTCGCAGTGGTTGCGGGAGTTGACGATGGCGCAGCAGAGCCTGGCCGAATCGGTCAAGCGGGAAGAGTATGAACAGGCGGCGGTCTTTCGCGACCGCATCAATGAGTTGAAGAAGAAACTGGCGGATCGCGGGGTGCAGTTATGAGCGCGGCGGATATCGAACGGCTGTGGCGGAACAATGTCAGTTGGCTGGCGAATTGCGAGGAGGACAATGACATTGCCATCAGTTCGCGCATCCGGCTGGCCCGCAATGTCGTCGGTTTTCCGTTTCCGATTGCGGCGACGGCGGAGCAACTGGAGCTGCTGGACCAGAATGTCGAACAGGCATTGAAGAGCAGCGGCTGCCTGGGAGAAGCGCCGCTGAGCTTCAAGCTCAATGAATTGAGCGAAATGGAAAAGCAGTTGCTGCTGGAGCGCCGGCTGGTCAGCCCCGACTTCCTGGCCCGGCGGCAGGGGGCGGAATTGTTCGTTCAGGCCGATGAGGTCAGCGGTATCATGGTCAACGAAGAGGACCATCTGCGGCTGCAGACGCTGCTGCCCGGGTTGCAGTTGCAGGAGGCCTGGCAGATCATCGACCGGCTGGATTCGCGGCTCGGCGAATTTCTGGATTATGCGTTCGACGACCGGCTCGGCTATCTGACCTGTTGTCCGACCAACGTCGGTACCGGCATGCGCGCTTCGGTGATGCTCCATCTGCCCGGCTTGGTGTTGTCCGGGCAGATTACTGCGGCGATTCAGGGCGTCGGCAAACTGGGGATGGCGGTGCGCGGCATTTTCGGCGAAGGCTCGGACAATCGCGGCAATCTCTTTCAAATTTCCAACCAGAGCACGCTCGGCGAGAGTGAGACGCAGATCATCGAGCGGCTGAGCAATGTCATCGCGATGATGATCAACCATGAGAAAAACGCCCGTTATTCGATGCTGGAAAAGAATCAGGCTTTCCTGCTGGATCAGGTGGGGAGAGCTTACGGCATGTTGCGGCACTCCTATATTTTGAATTATGAGGAAGCGTTGAATTTGCTGTCGCGGCTGCGTTTCGGCGTCGATATGAAGATGTTTTCGATGGTCAACGTCAAAACGGTCAATCTGCTGTTCATGGCGATCGGGCCGGCGCATTTGCAGAAATATGCCGGCCGGGTCCTGTCCGGCGGCGAATGTGATGTCGTCCGGGCCGCGATGGTGCGCGAACGTTTGAAGGAGGCCAATGAAAACGGCAATTGAATATCGGGCGGAGCCGTAACGGTCACGGCGTCTTTCGCGGTCCGGGAGGCGCCGTAAACATGACAGGGGGATGAATTCTTTTGGATACGATGCTGGTATTGCTGCTCGCATTGCTGGAGATGACGTTTATTTTTGTCGGCTTTTGCCTGCTGCACAGCCAGCGCAAGGTATTGGGGTCGGCGGCGTTCTACATGACCTTCGGGTTGATGTTCCTGATGATGCAGTTGGTCTATGCCGCCGATTTGCAGGTGCAGGGGCCGAACGTCCTGTGGTTCGGGTTGTCGTTCCGGTTGAGTTCAACGGTATTTTTCATGCCCTGCCTCGCCGCTTTGCTGCTGTTGTATGTCACCGAAGGAACGCTGGCGATCCAGCGTTTCATCATCGGCTTGCTGGTGTTGTTCGGCATCTTCTTCTACCTCGGCGACCTGACCAGGTTGCAGTGCGCCTGGCAGGAGTTCTCCATTTCGCAGGGCATTGCGGCCAACACTTTCGAATTCCTGCTGGAACGCAGCCGGCAGGGCCTGCTGGCGACGCTGGTCGCCCAGATCATCGACCTCTTCCTGCTGCCGATCGTCTATACCCGGCTGCGCAACTCCAACAGAAATTTATTCTGTTGTCTGTTCGGCGCGCTGATGGTGGCGCAGCTGGCCGATTCGCTGGTGTACATGCTGCTGACTTTCCGTACCCAGCCGCTCTGGCCGGTCGAATTGAACAATACCTTCGTCATCCGGACGGTGACGGCTTTCTGGTTCGGCATCCTGCTGACGGTTTACATCCACAAATTCGAGCAGGGCAACGAGAACAAAGAACACAATCCGCTGGAGATCGTCTTCGCGTTTTTCGGCGGTTACGGCCGTTCGAAGATGCTGGAAAAAAATCTGCTCGAATGGGAAGGCCGTTATAAAATGGTGGTGGAAAACGCCACCGAGATGGTCATCCTGATCGACAACCTCGGGATGATCATCGAGTGCAATCCGGCCACCGCCAAAATGCTGAAGATGAAATCGCCGCTCGACTTGGCCAACCGGGATTTTTTCGAATTGATGTACGATGTCGATGAAAACATGCGGCGGGTGATGCTGAACACGCCGCCGACGGCCGACGGCCGCGGCGCCCGTTACAAGGTGCGGATGGCCGGCACCCAGAATTTGGATCTGCTGATCGATCTGACGATTTCGCCGATCAATGTCCACGGCGTGCTGATGCTGATCGTTTTCGGCCGCGATATCACCGAAGAGACCCATCTGGCGGAAGAACGGGAGATGCTGCGCGAACAATTGGCGCATTCCCAGCGTTTGGAGTCGCTGGGCAAACTGGCCGGCGGCGTCGCCCATGATTTCAACAATTACGTTCATGCGATTCTGGGACATATCGATGTGATCAATATGATTTACGCGGTGGACAACCCGAAGATCAAGCAGCATCTCGACAAGATTGAAATGGTCGCCGAACAGGCCAGCCGGCTGACCGGCCAGTTGCTCGGTTTCGCCCGCAAGGGAAAATATCAGGAGGCTGAACTGGAATTGCGCCAGTTGTTGCTCAAAAGCGTCGAGTTGTTCCGGCTGAGTTGCAAGCGGCATATGAAATTGATCGAAGCCTATGGCGACAGGGAGTGCTGGATTTGCGGCGATCAGCTGCAGTTGCAGCAGGTGATCGTCAATCTGCTGATCAACGCCCGCGATGCGATGCGCAAGGAAGAGGGGTATCTGCCGGTGGTGGAAATTTCGCTGGGGGAGGCGTCGCAGTGTCCGGTCAAGCCGCATCCGATGGAATTGCCGCCGGAAGGATTCGAACCGGCCGATTTCTATTACATCATGATCCGGGATAACGGCCGCGGGATGAACCGGGCGACGATGCAGCGGATTTTCGAACCGTTCTTCACGACCAAGCCGGTCGGAGAGGGGACCGGCATGGGGCTGGCGATGGTTTACGGCACGATTAACCATCACCACGGCGCGATGCAGGTCCTGAGCCGGGTCGGCAAGGGGACTACCTTTATCATTTTCCTGCCGAAACTAACCAACCGCCGGCAGGCCGACCAGCAGAGCAGCATTCAACTGGCGACCGAAGAGATGCCGGCGCCGGAAGTGTGACTTTATCCCTCTGGTAAACAAGCGGAAAAGCAACGCGGCACAGTGAGCGTCCAGCCTGTGGCCGGCAGGTGTGGGCCGGCAGCGACTGCTCTATGTGCCGGGTTCCAGTCGAATGAAACCGATGTGGCAACAGGCGATGCCGGAACAAAGCGTCATCTACCGGCGGGAATGGGCCGGCCGGACCGAATTGGCGCTCTATTCGCCGACGGAAGTAGCGGAGGAATCTTTGCTGATCCGGTTGCCGTCAGACCGGCAGAACGCGTTGGAAATGATCCGGCGCGACCGGCTCAACCGGTTGCAGCGGTACGTACGTATTTCACCGCTGGAATCTTCTTTGCCGCCGGTGCAGCCGTTTGTGTTGACCGCGCAAGAAGTCGTGGCCTTGACGGATATGGAGGATTTGGAGGTATATCTGGCGGAATATCTGCAATCTTTGCAGCAACGCGATCGCGAGAATGCATCATATGATGTGGAAGTGACGGTATCGCCGCTGACCGGCCGGCCCGGCTGTTATGCCATAACCATGAAGTCTTTTGACCAACTGGAGCATGAAGTGGTTGCTGCTCCGGCTTTGCTGGTGGAGAAGGGAACGGTCGGAACGGTGGAATTATTGGGACCGGGAACGACCTCTCATTGGTTTCAGACCGAATTTTTTGAAGAAGTCAAGGTGTCGGGATATGGTTATGTTGCCAAGACCAGAGTCGATCCGGCGGACGGTGGTAAAATCCGGTTACGGATAGCCTGCATGTTCCGTTTGCGGAGTGGAAACGGAAAAGAAGATTCTACCAGGTTGATCGAGAAAGAGCTGTGGCTGGAACCCGGGGAAACGGTGACGTTGCGGGGAAATTGAGAATGGCCGCCGTCTCCGGTTTGAAACCGGAGACGGCGGCGGACATTGGGCGACGCGGATCGGTCGCGTTGTTGCCCAATCGACGGGAGACGGTTTCGACCTTCGGCTTCGGATTGTCGAAGGTCATGAACCGCATCTGCCAGGGCCGCCGGGGGCAGCGACAGATTGATCGTCGAACGGCAATTACGGCCCGGCAAAACGTACCTTTCTTCAATCGCCGTATGTGCTGTTCCATTTTTCGTCATTGTCGGCAAGCTCTGTGGCGGACATCGGCTGGACATGCCAGTCGGCAAACAGCATGTTGGTCTTTTTGTCATGGACCATGCCGGCTCCCATAAAAGTGGTCTGGTTTCTGACATTCCAGGCGTTATCCGACCAGCTCGGGAAATAATCGATGTAACCGCCGCCCTCGCTGGAACAATCCGCCAGTACCGCCAGAATGGTCGGCTGCTTCATCTGGACGGTCTTTTTGCCTCGCCCCAGGCGCGCATAATTGTGGACATAATTCATGCCGTAGGGATTGTCCATCGTCGAGTTATCGTTCCACCATTGACGGCTGTTGGTCGGGCATTGCCAGACACCGGACAGCGCCCGGCCGTCCCATACTTCGTTGCCGGTCTCATACCAGCCGAGATCCAGCCACCAGGTGGTGTTGCTTTTACCGAATTCACCAAAATCGTAATGCGCCAGGTAATTGTCATCGTAGTCGTTGGTGTACATCGAATAAGTGATGCCCAACTGTTTCAGGTTATTGACGCATTTGATTGACATCGCCCTCGCTTTGGCTTTGCCCAATGCCGGCAGCAACATACTGGCAAGAATGGCGATAATCGCAATCACGACCAGCAGTTCGATGAGTGTGAAACTTTTCTTCATGGTTACTTTCCTTTCCGATTTAGATGGAGGTTTTTGGTGTTTTATATACAATTAAGAGAGTGCAAAAGTTCCATCGGCAACTTGGATGGCTTCGACCGCCGCCTTCACCTGCAAGTCCGGTTTCTGAATGACGTGCAGCGAACGGTTCGGCGGCGGCGCCGTCGAATGGCGGACGATGATTTCGGCATTGTTTTTGAACATGTTCAGATTGAAGCTGATCTCTTCGAAAGTCCGCTTGCCTTCTGCCAGATCGAGAACGCTCAACGCCGCCTGTTGGCCGAGGATGAACGTATGGTCGTCGAAGGTGGTCATCTGAATGATGCCGTAACGGCTCAGCGGCGTTTCCAGCGAGATGATGCTGATGTCCTGCGGGCAGTTGCCGCCGGCCTCGATGAAACGGTTCAAAAAACCAGCGGCAAATTGATCGGTGGCCGCCAGCGCGGTGAAGCGCTCGGCCAGCGGCATCGCCAGCCATTCCCCGGCCAGCCGGGCGCCGCTGATGAACTCCTCCGCCTGGTAAGGCGGGAACTGCAGTTCCAGGTCGTTCCAGAGATTTTTGGCGCAAAGCCGTTCGCGGGCCTCCTGGTAAATTTCCCGGGTGAACAGGTAATAAACCGGTACGGCAATCCGGCGGTGCCCCAGGCTGTAAAAATAGGAAAGAATGCGTTCGCAACTCTCCTGTTCGTCGGTGTTGACGCAGAGGATGTCTTCCGGGTATTGACCGCCGATGATGACGAACGGCAGTTTGGTCTTCTGAATTTCACGGACGACCTGCAAATCGGTGATCCCGGCCAGAATCAGGCCGTCGATGTTGCACTGACGAATGTTGGTCGGCATGATGAATTCGTTGATGTCGCTCATGTCGTAGGTGGAGATAACCACGTTGTATTTTCGTTTCCGGCAGATGTCGTGAACGCCGGACAGCATCGTGGCGAAATAGTTGTTGGCCAATCCGAGCGTTACTTTGCAGGAAAGCAGAAAACCGATCTGATAGCTTCGCTTGCTGGAAAGCATCCGGGCCGCACTCTGCGGAACGTAATTGTGGGTCTTGATGATTTGCTGTACCCGTTCTTTGGTCTGGGCGCTGATTTTCGGACGGTTGTTGAGTACGGCGGAAACCGCCGCCGTCGAAACGCCGGCCAGTCGGGCAATATCACTGATTCGTAATTTGCCGTTCTTCCGTTCCGGGGCTGTACTCATGAGCGTCTCATCCTTGTTGTCATTCATCGTATCGTCATGGTTAATGATTAGTGAATCGATTTACTTCGTTTGCTATATAGTATAGTAAATCGGTTAACAAAATGCAATAGGGAAATCTAAAAAAAATGGAATTTTTTTTGGTTTTTCTTTGATTTTGATGAAAAGTGGGAAGATGATAGTCGGCCGGCGGCGGCTTTCTACCCGGCGAAAAGTGGGATGAAAAGCCGCCGCCGTGGCTTCAGCGCCAGGAAACGAGATCGTCCAGCCGGTATTTCGGCACGTGCAGCACATCCCGGTCGTCGAGATAATAACTGGCGTCCTCATCCAGCGCCACGGTTTCGCCGACCGGCATTTCAGCCGGATAGCCGACCGCCAGCAGATAAAGCAGCCGCCGCGGCGCCGAAAAATCCAGCAGGCTTTCGACCGCCCGGGCGTCGAAAGCGCCGATCCAGCAGCAGCCGAGTTCCTGGTCGGCGGCCATCAATTCCATGCTCTGGATGGCGGCGCCGGCGTCGGCGTAAAGATGATTGTTCGGCGTCGCGTCGCTGTAAACGGCGATGAAACACCGAGGCGCGGTTTCGCCGGGCACCGGATTGCGCCGGGGAGCGACCTTGGCGGCATAACGGGTATGCCGGAAGATCTCGCCGACCAGCGATTCATCGCGCAGAACAAGATAACGCAGACGCTGCAAATTGGCGGCGCAGGAACTCTGCCTTGCCGCCTCCAGCATCCGTCGCAGCGCTTCCTCCGGGACCGGGCGCTGTTGAAAGCGCCGGATGGTCCGGCGCCTGGCCAGCAAAGTGTTGAAATCCATGATTGCCCCCCGGCTCAGTTGGCGGCCAGAAATTCGTCGATCTTGGCGGCCAGATGATTGCGGTTGATCTTGATGATGCGCTCTTCGCGCCGGACGCTTTCCGGCGAATCGGAGGCGTGGGCGGTGTTGACCATGACGTTGCTGCCGAAATCGCGCCGGACGGTGCCGCCAGGCGCTTTGCCGGGATCGGTCGGACCGAGGACGCGACGGATCCGCTGAATGGCGTCCTTGCCCTCGTAAATCAGCACCAGGCACTTGACCAGGCCGGGCTCGTTGCGTTCCGCTTCCGGACAATCTTCCGGCCGGCGGCCGGACATGAATTCGATCAGGCTGCCGAACTCGTAGTCGGCGTAGCGCATGCCGACGCTGGCGGTGAGTTGCTCCAGGACGCCGTTATCCAGCGGGCAATGCAGTTCCTGCTCGAGCAATTGGCGCGCCCTGTCGCCGATCTTCGGCGCCAGTTTTTCCTGCAGCGCCTGCTGGACCGGGCCGTAGAATTCCAGCGCTTCGGCGATGCTCATCCGGTAAAGCTTGCAGCCGACGATCCGCAAACCGGTACGGCTGAGCATGTCGATGATGTTGCCGGGCCGGCTGCTGGGATAGCGCCAGTTGTCCGGCTTGATGATGACCAGCGTCTGTTCGTCGTCCGGTGCCGAACCGACGGTATTGGCGATAATGTTCGGCGACTGGGAGGCGACTTCGGCAAACAGTTTCAGGGCCGGCACGGCGCGGTTCCAGTCCTCCGGCGCCAGCACGGCCGGCTCGAAATAGCGGATGACGGCCGGATTGTCCCTGTCTTCGATCAGATCGGCGTAGGTGGCGCGAATCGTGTCGCCGTTCATCAGCGAGTGCGGCGCCTGATAGGGAATGCCGCCGACGATTCCGGCAATCTTGCGGCAGGCGTCTTCGCCTTTGAACAGCACCAGCAGGAAGCGTTTGTTCTTGCCTTCGCCGGTGGGGGTGAAGTTTTCAAGGACGTAATCGGCGAGCATTTCGGAATTTTTCGATTCCTCCTGGCGCAGCAACGCGGCATAAGCCTGCGTCTGTTCCGGGGTGAAGGCCAGAATCTGGGCGCCGATGAGTTCCAGGTCGGTCCTGGACAGCAGCCGGGCGAGAATGACGCCGGTACGCGCTTTGATCAGACTGTACGGAGAGATTACGACATACGATAATTCAACAGCCATTTGTCACATCCTTGCGTTTTGGTTGTCTCAAGAGATGGCCCGGCTCCGGAGCCGGGCTCTAGCTAAATCAACTGTAATATAGCCAGATGAATGAAAAAAAACAACTGCGGTTGACGGCTTTTTTTGCCGGAGCACCTGAAAGATGCGTTGACAGCGGCGGCTTGGAATGATACATTGTATTCGTCCGTTTTTTTAGCGGAAAATGACGTGCAAACCAGAGAAACAGGGAATATCTATGGAGCAACAAAATTACTTGGAATTGACCATTGGAGCGGTGCTGGTGTACAATTTTGTACTGGCCCGTTTCATGGGCATCTGTCCGTTCCTCGGCGTGTCCAAACGGTTGGATACGGCGCTGGGGATGGGAAGCGCCGTCGTCTTCGTCATGACATTGGCTTCGCTGGCGACGGCATTGGTCTTTCAATATGTGCTGCAGACACGGGAAATTTTCGGCATTTCGGTCGACCTGAAATTTCTCCAGATTATTCTGTTCATTCTCATTATCGCCGCGTTGGTGCAGGTGGTGGAAATCTGCCTGCAGAAACTTTCGCCGGCCCTCTACCGATCGCTGGGCATTTACCTGCCGCTGATCACCACCAACTGTGCGGTGATGGGAGTGGCGTCGATCAACGCCCAGGCCGGCCGGCCGGTCTGGCCGGCGACATTGTTCGGCTTCTGTTCCGGCGTCGGTTTCGCGCTGGCGCTACTGATCTTTGCCGGGGTGCGGGAGCGCCTGGCGCTGTCGCAGATTCCCCGGCCGTTTCAGGGCATGTCGATCGCGTTGATCACCGCCGGCATCCTGGCGATGGCCTTCATCGGTTTTTCCGGAATCTGCTAAGGAGGCACCCCGAATCATGGAGACGATTTTCGTATCGGTCGGCATTGTGCTGGTCATCGGCGGCTGCCTGGGCGCGGTCATCGGGCTGGCGGCCAGAATATTCAAAGTGGAAGTTGATCCGCGCATCGAGCTGGTCACCGAATTGCTGCCGGGCGCCAATTGCGGCGGCTGCGGCAAAGCCGGCTGCGCCGATTTCGCCAAGGCAGTGGTCAATGGCGAGTTGCCGCCGAACAAGTGTCCGGTCAGTTCCCAGGAAGTGGTGGCGACGATCGCCAACACGCTGGGAATCGAAGCGGGCAGCAGCTTCAAACAGGTCGCCGTCGTGCTGTGCGGCGGCGATATCAACCAGACCCGGCTGCATGTTCTCTACAACGGCGTTCGCGACTGCGTTTCGGCTTCGCTGGTGGCCGGCGGCCCGAAAGGGTGTTCCTACGGCTGTCTCGGCATGGGCAGTTGCGCGCGCGCCTGCCCGTTCGGCGCGATTGAAATCATCAACAATCTGGCGGTGGTGCACAATGAACTGTGCGTCGGCTGCGGCAATTGCGTCAATACCTGTCCGCGGCATCTGATCAAACTGGTGCCGGCCGAAGCCAGGGTCCATATCTACTGCAGTTCTCCACAGCGCGGCCCCTTGAAAAAGAAAGTTTGCGCCGTGCCGTGCATCGCCTGCCGGAAATGTCAGAAAGCGGGCGCGGAAGGTCAATTTGTTCCGGACGGATTCAAGCTGTCGGTCAATTACGGCGCGGAATCGTTGCCGGGACCGGCAGTGGTCGAAGCGGCCGGCTGTCCGACCGGTTGCCTGCTGACAGTGGATGGGCATTTGCAGATTGAACGCAATGAAATTCTGGAGAATCATTGATGAGCGATAAGAAATACAAGGTTGTCACCTTCAAGGGCGGTGTGCATCCGGAGAATGACGGCAAAGCGCTGTCTGCCGATGCGGCGATCCGGACGGCGCCGCTGTTGGAGCGTTATGAAGTGATTGTGCCGCAGAATGTCGGCGCGCCGCCGAAAGTGATTGTCCAGAAAGGCGATACAGTTAAGAAAGGCCAGATGCTGGCCGAAGCGGCCGGTTTCGTTTCGGTGCCGCTGCATGCGCCGACCAGCGGGACGGTCGAGGGAATTGTCGAAATCGACGGTCCGATGGGATTGCCGGTGCCGGCGGTGGCGATCGTTGCCGACGGACAGGACGAGTGGGGCGAGCTGCCGGAGAAGCTTGACTGGCGGAATTGTGACGGAGCCTTATTGAAGGAACGCATCGCCGCGGCCGGGATTGTCGGCATGGGCGGCGCCGCGTTTCCGAGTCACGTCAAATTGTCGCCGCCGCCGGACAGGAAAATTGATTTTCTGGTGCTGAACGGAGCGGAGTGCGAACCGTATTTGACCGCCGATCACCGGGTGATGCTGGAGACGCCGGAGAAAGTATTGACCGGCGCGGCGATCATGGGGCGGATTCTGGGCGTTGAACAGATTTATATCGGCGTCGAAGTCAACAAGCCCGATGCCATCGAGGCGATGCTGGCCAGAGCCGAAGAATACCGCATCGGCATCGTCGGCTTGAAGGTGCAGTATCCGCAGGGAGCGGAAAAGCAATTGATTTATGCGGTGACCGGCCGTAAAGTACCGGCCGGCGGTTTGCCGATGGATGCCGGCTGCGTCGTGCAGAACGTCGGCACGGCGGCGGCGGTTTGCGACGCGGTGACGCAGGGCTGGCCGCTGATCGAGCGGGTGACGACAATCACCGGGACGCCGGTGCGGACGCCGGGCAATTGGCGGCTGCGGCTCGGCACGCCGATTTTGAAAGCGATGGAATTCGCCGGCGGGGTGACGCGGGAGCCCGGCAAGATCATTCTGGGCGGGCCGATGATGGGATTCGCACAGAAATCGCTCGGCGTGACGGTGATGAAAAATACTTCCGGCATTCTGTTGCTGGCGCCGGAGGAGGTGGTGCAATACGATTCCACCGCCTGCATTCGCTGCGGTCAATGTCTGCGGGCCTGCGCGATGGGGATTTCTCCGGGACCGTTGAGTACGGCGATCGAAAGCGAACAGTTCGATCTGGCATTGCAGAATCATGTGATGGACTGTATGGAGTGCGGCTCCTGTGCGTATGTTTGTCCGGCGCACCGGCCGTTGGTGCAGCATTTCCGCCGGGCCAAGGCGGAGATCCGGAACCGGATGAAAAAGAAATAATTCAGGTGAAATAGAGATGAGCGAAGCGAATTGCGAAAAATTATTGTTGCCGAAAGGCGAGGAATTGGTGTTGAGTTCTTCGCCGCACATTCATGCCAGGGAAGATGTGCGCGGCATCATGTTGAAAGTATGCGTCTGCCTGTTGCCGGCGACGGTGATGGGAATTTATTTTTTCGGCTGGGCGGCATTGCAGGTGATCGTGCTGACCGTGCTGTTTTCGGTCGGTGCGGAAATGCTGTGGTGCCGGCTGGCCGGCAAACCGGTATTGGGAACGGTGAAGGATTGCAGCGCGGCGCTGACCGGCTTGCTGCTGGCGTTGAATTTGTCGGCCGGGGTGCCGTGGTGGATCTGTCTGATCGGCGCTTTTCTGGCGATCTGGCTGGGCAAACAGGTATTTGGCGGGCTCGGTCACAATCCGTTCAATCCGGCGCTGGTGGCGCGGGTGGCGCTGCTGATCGCGTTGCCGGCCTATATGACTTTGTGGATACCGGCCCGGGATATGGGGCCGGAGAATGCCGAATATGCCCAGAAATTTTATACGGCCGGCGACTGGCAGGCGTTGGAGCAGGGGACGGCCGGGATCGACCAGTTGACCTGTGCGACGCCGCTGGGCGGCATCACGGCGCCGGGCGCGAATGAGAACGCTTTTGCCGATTATATTGACGGTGGCAGTTACTGGAATTATTTCATCGGCAATGTCGGCGGCTGTCTCGGGGAAACATCGGCGCTGGCGCTGTTGATCGGCGGGGTGGCGCTGATGCTGATGCGGTTGATCAAGTGGCAGATTCCGGTTTTTTACATCGCCACGGTGGCGGTGGTCTCCGGCGTCGTCAACGCCTGCTGTCCGACGGCGACGCCGCCGGCTTTGTTCCATCTGTTGACCGGCGGCTTGATGCTGGGGGCTTTTTTCATGGCGACGGATATGGTCACTTCACCGATTACCGGCTGGGGCTGCGTCATCTTCGGCGTCGGCTGCGGCATCATCACCTGTGTGATCCGGTTGTGGGGCAGTTACCCGGAAGGAGTCAGTTTTTCGATTCTGCTGATGAATGCGCTGGTGCCGCTGATCGACCGGTGCTGCCAGTTGCGGCCGTTCGGCTATGTGCGGCGCAAAGCCGCGAAGAAAGAGGTGGCGGCATGAAGCTCAAGGACAGTGAAAATTATCTGGTGCTCGGAACCTTCCTGGCCCTGACCGGCGGGATTGCCGCTCTGATCTTGGCCGGCTTTGCGCAGTTGACGGCCAAGCCGATCGCCGAGGCGAAATTGCGCAAGGTCAATCAGGCGCTGCAGGAAGTGCTGCCGGCGTTCGACAATACGCCGTCGGAGAATACCGTAGTCAAAACTTCTCCGAACGGTTGGGAGGTGACGTTTTACGGGGCGTTGCAGGGGGGTGAACTGGTCGGGGT
>OJMH01002259.1_pt1 | contig 16519 bp, 12 predicted proteins | sample 1597111 | NCBI WGS metagenome assembly OJMH01 (sample SAMEA2452115, study PRJEB22498) | human gut metagenome | reverse complement strand
GGCCAGCCAGCCGGTCGTCAGCGGTGTCATGTATTCGGCGGTGATGAGCTGGCGGGCGCGCTGGGCCAGCAGGGATGGCGTTTCATTCAAACTGTTTTCCCGCCGGTTCCACAATTCGCGGAAGAGCAGTTGCAGGATATAGCGCAGACTGACCGGGTCCGGATCGGGCTGGGCCTGTTCGGCCAGGAAGGCCTGCAGATAATTTTTGGCGGTTTCCGGGCGGGAAAGCCGGCCGTGGCGCGGCAGCTCCGGGAAGGCGCCTTCCACGCTGAAATGCAGCCAGAAAAACGATAAATTACTCGGATAATCGTTCAGCCCGCCGTGGGTTTTTCCGGCTTCCAGAATCAGCCATTCCCCGGGATGAAGCACAAAACCCCGTCGTTCTTCAAAGAGTTCCAGGGTGCCGCTGTCGACCAGAATCATCTCATGGCTGTCGATGACCCGCGTCGCATGCCGATGCCGGGGATGCCGGGAAACAAACCGGCCGGCATTCAATGGCGAAAAGGGAAAAAAATCGGGCAATAATTTCATGATCTTCGGATTTGTCCTTTTTTTATTATAATATGTCCTCTTGGCGTTTCGATGCAAATTTGCTATAATATAAATAGAATACATTTTTTGAAAAAAATGCTTTAGCTCAGGAGATTGAAATGATTTACCGCAACTGTTCGATCAAGGAAGTGCAACTGCGGGACGGTTATCTGAAGCCACGACAGGACAGTTGCCGGACGGTGACCGTGCCTTCTTCGCTGGAGAAATGCCGGACCACCGGCCGGATCGATGCATTGAAACTCGACTGGCGGGAGCCGATGGAGAACAAGCCGCACATTTTCTGGGATTCGGATGTCGCCAAAGTGCTGGAAGGGGTGGCCTATCTGCTCGGACAGCAGCCGGATGAAGCATTGGCCGCCGAATTCGACGAGATCGTCGGACGGCTGACGGCGGCGCAGCAGCCGGACGGTTATCTGAACAGTTATTTCACGACGGTGGAGCCGGACAAACGCTGGACCAACCTCCATGAAGCCCACGAACTGTACTGCGCCGGCCATCTGCTGGAAGCGGCGGTGGCGGCCAAGGAGATGCTCGGCCGTCAGGATTTTCTCGACACGATGTGCCGTTATATGGACTATATTGCGACGGTGTTCGGCCCGGGCGAGGGACAGAAGCGCGGTTATCCGGGACACGAGGAAATCGAATTGGCGCTGGTGCGGCTGTATGAGCTTACCGGGCGAAAAAAATATCTGGACCTGGCGGCTTATTTCATCGATGAGCGCGGCCGGGAACCGCAATTTTTCCGGTCGGAAGGAGTCCGGCCCGATTACTTGAAATATTATCAGGCCGACCAGCCGGTGCGCGAGCAGCGGGAGGCGGAAGGCCACGCGGTCCGGGCGGTCTACCTTTATACCGGCATGGCCAAAGTGGCCGGCCATACCGGCGACCGGGAACTGCTGGAAAGCTGCCGGCGGCTGTTCGACGATATCGTCAACCGCAAGATGTACATCACCGGCGGCATCGGCTCCAGTTTCGTCGGCGAAGCCTTCACGGTCGCCTACGATTTGACCAACAGTTCGCTGATGTACGCGGAGAGCTGCGCGTCGATCGGTCTGGTTTATTTCGCCGATGAACTGTTGAAGCTGACCGGCGACGGCCGCTACGCCGATGTGATGGAACGGGCGCTGTTCAACGGCGCGCTGGCCGGCATCAGCCTCTCCGGCGATCGTTTCTTTTACACGAATTACCTGGAAGTATCCGACAATACGGTCTGTTACAATTCCGGCAGCAAAACCCGTCAGAAATGGTTCGACTGTTCCTGCTGTCCAACCAACTTCTGCCGTTTCATTCCGGAGGCGTCCGGTTACCTCTGGTGCGTCGGCGGGGACAGGGTGATGCTCAACCTTCCGCTGGCGCACCGGGCGTCGCTGCAAACGCCGCAAGGGGCGCTGCAATTCGAAGTGGCGGGAAATTACCCCTATGATGGAAAAATCCGGATCGAGATCGGCACCGCCGGCGATTATACGCTGGCCCTGCGGGTGCCCGGCTGGTGCCGCCGGGCGGCGTTCCGCCTGAACGGTCAATCTCTGACGCCGGTAGTCGAACTCGGCTACGCCGGGATCAGGCGGCACTGGCAGGCCGGCGATATCGTTGAATATGAGTTGGAAATGAAAGTGGAAGTTCTGCGGTGCCACCGCAAGGTTACCTGCAATGCCGGCCGGATTGCGCTGCAGTACGGACCGCTGGTATATTGTCTGGAAGGCGTCGACAACGGTCCGGGCGTCGCCGAACTGCTGATCGATACCGCTTTCCCGTTTGCACTGGCCCCCGGATTGCCGGCGGGAACGTTGATGATCACCGGCCGGGCCTGGCGGGAAATTCCGGCGGCGGAAAACGTCGACCAGCTTTATTTCTCCGAGCCGAACCGGCTGGAGGAAACCGTGTTCAAGGCAATTCCATATGCGCTGTGGCAAAATCGCGGGGAGACGGATATGATCGTCTGGGTCCGGGAAAAGCAGCGATAATTCCATTCAGCCGCTGACTCCGGCCGCGGTTTACAATTTCGGCAATCCCTTGCCCTTCCGGTTGAATTTTCGGCCGAACCGGAGGACGGGAAGAGCCGGAAGCGGCGGCCGGAGGTTGAAAGCGGCCCACGTGAGGAGTGGGCCGGTCGGCAAATCCGAAGAAGATGATGAAAATGAAAAACAACCCAATCGGAAAGGAAGTCATCATGAAAAGGCGAAAAAATTTTACACTGATTGAATTGCTCGTCGTTATCGCGATCATTGCCATTCTTGCCAGCATGCTGCTGCCGGCGCTGGCCAGGGCGAAAGCATCGGCGCAGAACATCAAATGCGTATCGAATTTAAAACAGCTCGGATTGTGCAATTCCCTCTATCAGAATGACAACGATGATTGGATCATGAGTCCGACCATCCCGCTCGACGGCCGGTTCTGGGCGAGCTATTTCTGGACGCTGCCGGATTACGGTTTTTCCTGGCAGTCGGCGGTTTGTCCGGCCGCGGCCGGCAAGGCCGGCGCGTGGAAGGATGTCCAGGAGAACAATGAAGGCAGCTACGGAATCAACTACACCAGCTTCGGCAGCATCAGCCATTATGTCAATTCCGGCGATTGGTGGTATCGGCCGAACAAGGCTTCCGCCTTTGAAACGTTCGGCAAAACTTCGGATGTGATGTATGCCGGCGACAGTTATCCGCAGAGTGAAGGCATCGCGCAGGGGATGGACAATTGGCAAACGCCGGAACTGCTGTACGCCGATGCCGGCTGCTGGCCGGCGGACAAAGGCGTCTATTGCAATACCTATGCCGTCGTCGCCCGTCACAACGGCCGGGCCAACAAGGTGGCGCTGGACGGCCACGTCGAATCGGTGAAGTCGGCCGACCTGCTGTCCTGGGAAAAACATTGGAGTCCGATGCTCAGCGCCAATGGACTTTATGTCGCCACCGGCGTATATTGTCCGACGAAATGATGCACAATACAAGGATTTTGAATCGATGACAACGACGAAATTGCTCGCGGTGCTGTTGGCCGGCGGCCTTGCCGTATCGGTCTGGGCGGCGCCGGAAATACGGACGTTTCATTCGCTGGCCGATGTGCGCGACCCGGCGCAGGCGAATACCGGAGAAAATGTCGCTTTGAGGCTGGCGCGCAACGAATATGAAAGTTTCCAACTGTCGGTCGCTGTCCCGGAGCCGTCGACGCTGGCTTTCGTCCTTCCGGCGCTGCCGGGGATCACGGTGTCGCTCTATCGGGCCTGCGAGGTGGCCGGTGTGCCGGATGCGCTGGTCCCGGTGGCCGATGGCGAGGCGCTTGCCGTCACTCCGGAAAAGGCCGCCTGTTTCTGGGTGAGTGTCAAAAGCGATCCGACCGTGGCGCCGGGCGAATACCGTATGTCGCTCGGTTTGTCGGGCGCCGGCGCGGAAGAGAGTGTGCCGATCGTATTGGACGTCGTCGATTTCCGGTTGCCGGCGGCGCCGCCGGTGCCTTTCGTCGCCGGCATCATGGATCGGATGGTAGTCAACAATTATCACGGAGAACTCGACAGCGAGGCCGGCCGGAAGATATTGCTGCAATGGCATCTGAAATGTCTGGAGTACGGGATTTCGCCATTTTTCTGGCGTCCTTACAACGATATCGACAATATCCTGATCAATTACTGTTATCCGAGCCTGTGGCCGGTGGCCGATCCGCGTACCGAGACCTTGCTGGCCGATCCGCGGTTGAAAGCGATTGCCGTGCCGTTTCTGAATCCGGATGACCCCGAGGCGGCGGAATTGGCCGAATTTTCGAAACTGCTGCGCCGGAAAGGCTGGCTGGAACGCAGCTATTGCTACGTGCACGACGAACCGCGGGCGGCGGCTTATCCGCGGATGCGGGAACGGGTACGCAAGCTGAAGGCGATAGATCCGGAGATTCCGGTGCTGGTCACCTATTTCTGCGGGCCGGATGGGGAAGGAGAGTCGATCGACCGGATGTATGACCTGCTCGGCGAAGACTGCGACATCCATTCGATGAGTTACTGGGCAGTGCGGACCGACGAGCAATTCATCGAAAAGTTGCGCAATCAGCCGTTGAAACCGACCGTCTGGCCGTATGTCTGCAGCGGTCCCGGCCAGCCGGCTCCCAATTATTTCCTGGAGATGAGCGGCCTGCAGCACCGTTTCGTCCTATGGCGGGCCTGGAAGGAGCATGCCGACGGATTTCTTTACTGGGCGGTGAACTCTTTCGGCCATTCGGCGACGCCGGGCGGCATTCCGGAAGTGTTTACGGCTTATCCGGCCGGCGACGGGATGCTGATGTATCCGGCCGAGGAATTTTCCGGTAAACGGTTGGCCGCCGGTTTCCTGCCGCCGCTGGCCTCGATCCGGCTGGAACGTCTGCGCGACAGCCTGGAGGACTGGGCGCTGTTTGACGCCTGTGCGGCCAAAAACGGGCGGGAATATGTGTTCAAGACCATTTCGGAAGTCTATCCGGCGCCTTATCAGTATCCGGAACAACCGACCGACATTGAAAGGGTGCGTCAAAAATTATTCGACAGCCTCGGGGAATAATTCCGCCACTGTCGCTCTTGCTCCTAAGCCGCCGCCGGTCAGGCCCATTGACCGGCGGCGGCCTCGTTCATTCGCGATCAAAGTTTTTGAAAAATCATGGAAAATGTTCACGGAATTGCCGGCGGCAAGCCATCTTGCTTGACGGCCAAACGCTCCGGCCGGAAACCGGACGGCAATTTTCGATCGGGAACCGCTCTTGACCAATTGATAAAGATGATATATTGTAGTAGGGTTTTCCATGCTTTCCATGCGATGAAAAGTTGGGAATACAGATCGATTGCGTTGCGTTGGGGTTGGAGGAGCCGGCGGTAACCGCGCCGGGAAGTTGAAAAAATGAAATGAGATTTTTAAGGGTGTCACGATGAGCCAGGTCGTTTCGGTCGGATGGGTGGTCGGTGGAATTGCAATCATTGCCGCGATGGCGGCGGCGGTCGCCGGTTGGTATCTTCTGTTTCGGCGCCGCAGGGGCCGGTTGGTGCCGTTGACCGAATTGCCGGCCTGGGCGAGGGAGAAATATTATCGGCCCGACCGCCTGGACGATGAGTGCGGCTGGCGGCAGTTCCGGCAGCAGTTCGGCTGTGAAGCTCCGGAACCGTTGAAGGCCTTCTACCATTCCGGCGCCCGGGCGCAGCGGAAAGTTTTCCTGTCGGTAACGGCGCCGGACCAGAAGACGGTCCAGTGGTATGTGAAAGATTTCATCGCCGTTTCGGAAGGCATCCGGGAGGATCATTTTGTGTTGGCGACCGACGGACAGGGCAACTCTTATTTCTTCTGTCCGGGGCGGGAACGGGCCGGACAGTTGCCGGTTTATTTCTACAACTGCCAGACCGGTCACTCCGTATTGATTGCCGAATCGCTGGCCGGCTTTCTGGAGGCCGGGCGCTACGTTCTGATCCGGTGCGGCGATGAGAAAAAATACCGCCGGCGGTTACGGCCGGCGCCGCGCGACACTGTGCTTGAAGGGCTGGAAGCGGAAGCGCTGCAAAGCAGGGGATGAAAAAGACCTTCGGTCCGCCGCCCGGACTGCTTTGCGGTTTTTCAATCGTCCGGGTTGATTGCGACGGTTATTTTCAGCGGAGAATCCAGGCGGTTCGGAGCGTTTCTGGTTTGCAAATGCGCAATTCGCTTCTATAGTATTGTTTTTGTCATGAATCGAGAATGAGAGTATCGGAATCAGTTTTCGGAGTATAACGGAATGGTAAAAGAGTACAATGTTGCCGTGGCCGGGGCGACCGGCGCGGTAGGCGTCGAGATGATCAAGACGCTGGAAAAACGGAATTTTCCGGTCAGGAATCTGCGTTTGCTGGCTTCCAGCCGTTCGGTCGGCAAGGAGATGAAGTTCAAGGATACGGCCGTGAAGGTCGAAGAGCTGACGAAGGATTCTTTCCGCGGCGTCGACATCGCGCTGTTCAGCGCCGGCGGCGACATTTCGAAGGAATTCGCCCAGTCGGTCGTCGATTCCGGCGCGGTGATGATCGACAATTCCAGCGCGTTCCGGATGCGGGAGGATGTGCCGCTGGTGGTGCCGGAAGTCAATCCGGAAGACATCGCCGGCCATCACGGCATCATCGCCAACCCAAACTGCACGACGATCATCATGCTGGTGGCGGTCGCGCCGCTGCATCGGGCCAGAGGCTTGAAGCGGCTGGTGGCGGCGACCTATCAGGCGACCAGCGGCGCCGGCGCCAAGGGGATGGCCGAGCTGGAACTGCAGACCCGGCAGTTGTTGAACGGCGAACCGATCGCGCCGAAAGCGTTTGCACATCGCATCGGCTTCAACCTGATCCCGCATATCGACGTTTTCAATGAGAACGGTTATACCAAGGAAGAGCTTAAAATGCTCAATGAAAGCCGGAAAATGCTTCATCTGCCGACGCTGAAAGTCTCCTGCACCTGCGTGCGGGTGCCGATTTTCCGGGCTCATTCCGAAGCGTTGAATCTGGAATTCGAGCGTGAAATTACCCCGGAAGAGGCGCGGGAAATTCTGCGCGGCGCGCCGGGGGTCAAGCTGGTCGACGATCCGGCCAACCGGTGCTATCCGATGCCGGTCGACGCCAGCGAGCAGTACGACGTGCTGGTCGGACGGATTCGCCAGGATATTTCGCGGGACGACAAGCGCGGGCTGGATATTTTCGTCAGTGGCGACCAGGTGCTGAAGGGTGCTGCTCTGAACGCGGTTCAGATTGCGGAATTGTTGTAAGAAGCGTTGAAGTTTGCAGAGATTCGGCGTCCGGTTGCCCGGTGGGCAGCTTGGCGCCGTTTTTGCTTTTCCGGATATTTCAGAAGGGCCGAGAGGGCCCGCGCCATCCCAAAAATAGAGGAGGAAAGTGGCTATGAGCAGTGAAAAGAAAACGAAAAAACGTTGGTTGTGGAAGATCGTCGGCGGGGTGGTCGTGCTGTTGGTGGTCCTCATTGTCGTCGTTCTTATTTTTCTGAATTCGATCATCGCCGGCGCGGTTCGTACCGTCGGCGGCAAAGCGACCGGCACCCGGGTGGGGGTTGACAGCATTCAGCTGTCGGTATTCGGCGGCAGCCTGGCCATCAAAGAGTTGCAGGTCGCCAATCCGGATGGATTCCAGATGCCGGATGCGTTGGGATTTACTGCGCTCAATGTGAAGCTGCAGATCGGTTCGGTGATGTCCGATAAGATCATCGTCGATCTGGTGGAAATTTCCGGGTTGAATATCGACTATGAATTGACGGTCAACGGCAGCAATCTGGGCATGATCCAGAAAAACATCGAGAAATTCGTCGCGGAAGTCGCCCCGCCGAAAGATCAGCCGGCGGCGCCGGAACCGGAAGGGAAGACGAAACAGGTGGTCATCCGGAAACTGATCGTCCAGGATGGCTCTCTGACCCTGGCGAATAAAATGCTGGGGCAGAATATCAAGATCGCCCTGCCGAAAATCGAAATGGACAATCTGGGCGAAGGGCGCAATTATCCGGAGATGATTGCCCAGTTCTTCAATGAATTGCTGCTCAACATCAGCCGGATCATCACCAATGCGAAATTGCCGGATTTCGATGTCGAAGCCTTTCAGAACAATTTGACCGCCAATTTGAACGAAGCGTTTCAAGGCGTGGGCAAATCGCTGAATGATGTCCGAGAATCGGTGGAAGGCGTCGGTGATTCGGTTCGCGAGGGATTGGATAAATTGTTCAGTAAGCCGAAAAATCAGTAAGGAGGGACGAGAAATGAACTGGAAGTGTTGGTTGGCGGCAGGAATTGCTTTGACGGCGCCGCTGGCGCCGGCGGAAGTAAGATTGCCGGCATTGTTCTCCGATCATATGGTACTGCAGCGGGAACGGCCCTGTCCGGTCTGGGGCTGGGCCGATCCGGGCGAAACGGTGACGGTGACGGTGAAAATGTCGAAGCCGGACCAGGCGGACGCAACCGTTTCGACTGTCGCCGATGAAGCGGGCCAATGGCGCGTGACGCTGCCGGCGATGGCGGCCGGTGGTCCGCTGACTCTGACGGTGGAGGGCGGGAACCGTCTCGAATTGTCGGATGTCCTGGTCGGCGAAGTCTGGCTCTGCTCCGGGCAGTCCAATATGGAGTGGCGCACGGTGGCCAGCGTCGACGGCAATGCGGAAGTCGCCGCGGCCGACCACCCGCAGATCCGTCTGTTCAAGGTGCCTTACAAAATGAGCGGCACGCCGTTCGACGATGTGGAATCGGCCTGGGAGGTGTGTTCGCCGGAGACGGTCGGTCCTTTTTCGGCGGTCGGTTATTTCTTCGGCCGGGATTTGCAGAAGGAGTTGCAGGTGCCGGTCGGTTTGATCAGTTCCCACTGGGGCGGTACCGGGATTGATCCCTGGACGTCGCCGGAAGGGTTCGCGATGGTTGACGGCAATGCGGATATTCTGGACCTGATTGCCGCCAAGACGCCCGGTTCGCCGCGGCAGCGCGAATTGCTGACCCGGACGCTGGCGGAACAGGCCGCCTGGCTGGAAAAAAACCGGAAGGCGCTGGCAGACGGCATGATGCCGGAACCGCCGCCGGCTTATCCGGAGGAATTGAAACCGTTTCAGCAGGAAGGGCATCCCTGGCAGCCGACGGTGCTTTACAATGCGATGATCCGTCCGTTGGCGCCTTTTGCGCTGCGTGGCGTACTCTGGTATCAGGGCGAAGCGAACATCCGGCCGGACAACGCCTATTACCGAGGGCGGATGGCTTCGCTGATCGGCGGCTGGCGCAAGGTGTTTGAAAATGCCGATCTGCCGATTTATTTCGTCCAGTTGGCCCCGTACAACTATGGCGGCTCGCCTTACAATTTGCCGGATATGTGGGAGACGCAGCAGGAATTCGCCGATGCCGAGCCGCGGGCCCATATGGTGGTCATCAACGATGTCGGCAATGTCAACGATATTCACCCGACCGACAAGCAAACCGTCGGTTTCCGCCTGTTCAAGCAGGCGATGCAGTACGAGTACGGCCAGAAGGACGCCGGTTACGATTTCCCGCGTTACGATTCCCATCGGATCGACGGCGACAGGGTGATCGTTTCCTTCCGGGGCGCCAAGTCGCTCCGGACCGCCGACGGCAAGGCGCCGGACTGGTTCGAGATTGCCGGCAAGAACGGCTTGTTCTATCCGGCGGAAGCGGTGATCGACGGCACCGATATCGTGCTGTCCGCCCCGGAAGTCAATGCGCCGGTGATGGTGCGTTTCGCCTGGAGCATGCTGGCGGAGCCGAATTTGCGGGACGAGGAAGGTCTGCCGTGCGGCGCTTTCCGGGCCGGTTCGCTGCCGGAACGCGGCGAACTGGATGATTTGGTGCCGGAGGCGAAACAGTTCGAGCTGGTTTATAAACTCAATCCGCTGGACAGCGTGATGGTGGACGGCAACCGCGCCATCCGCTATGAGTTGGACCGCCATGCGGCGCTGGCCGGGCGTCAGCTGAAACGAGTCGGTTATTTCGTCCAGTTGGTCGATGAAGCCGGTACCATGCGGTATCTCTGGGTGAGCCTGAAACCGTTCACCGATGATCTGGCGAAGATCGGGGTGCCCACCGCGGCGAGCGGCGCGTTTTTCCAGACCTTTGTCGAAGATTTGCAGGTCGCTTCCAATGTGCCGGGCGTGCCCGCCGGCGCGATCGCCCGCGGCAATATCGAATTCTGGCCGGCCAATTACGGCATGCCCAATGCGGCCAAAGTGCCGGGCGCGTCGAATGAATCGTACGATTTCGGCGATGAGAGCTCCGGCAGCGCGCCGGGATACGGCTCAATGCAACTGCACGACTACCAGGCCGGCAAAACGCTTTTCGCCTATAACAACTGGGGCGCCGGCATCGGTTGCGACATCGGGATCGGTTCCCGGCCGGAGGGGCATCCTGACTGGACTTTTTCCGGCAGCGGCAAAACGCTGAAGCTGGCTTCGATTCTGGTGTTGGCCGAATTGGAACCGGCCGAATAATTTCATTGAAGCATCTGCCTCCGGAAGTTCCGGAGGCAGCTTTCTTTTGCGAACAGGAATGATTTGCGAATCCGATGGACCACTCCCCTGAAATCACGAACTGTGAAGTGCTGGCGCCGGCCGGTTCCTTTGAATCGCTGGCGGCGGCATTGCGGTCCGGCGCCGATGCGGTCTACTTCGGCGTCGGCGAGCTGAATATGCGCTCCCGGTCGACGGCCAACTTCCGGATGGCCGACCTGCCGAAGGTGGTCCGCCTCTGCCGCCGGTGCGGCGCGCGGGCTTACCTGACGCTGAACATCGTCGTTTACGATGCGGAACTGCCGTTGATCCGGCAGTTGTGCGACGCGGCGCTGGCGGCCGGAGTCGATGCCGTCATCGCCGCCGACTGGAGCGTCATTGAATACGCCGCCGCCATCGGGCTCGGCGTGCACGTTTCCGTCCAGGCCAACGTCAGCAATCTGGCGGCGTTGCGTTTTTATGCGCGTTATGCCGAGCTGGTGGTATTGGCCCGGGAGCTGCCATTGGCCCGGATTGCCGAAATCGCCGCGGCAATCCGGCGCGAGAACATTACCGGCCCGGGCGGCCGGCGCCTGAGGCTGGAGGTGTTTGCCCACGGCGCCTTGTGCGTGGCGGTTTCCGGGCGTTGTTACATGAGTCTGGCGGCCTATCAGGCATCGGCCAACCGCGGCGGCTGTTTCCAGAACTGCCGGCGGCGTTACCGGGTGACCGACCTGGATTCCGGCAGTGAGTTGGAGCTGGCCGGGGAATACGTCATGTCGCCGAAGGATCTCTGCACGATCCGCTTCGTCGACCGGCTGCTGGAGGCCGGTGTGGACGTCTTGAAGCTGGAAGGCCGCGGCCGTTCGGCCGATTACGTGGCGACGGTGACCGGTTGTTACCGGCAGGCGGTGGATCTGGTGGCGGCCGGCCGGTTCGGGCCGGAAGCGGTGACCGCTTTGGAGAACCGGTTGGAAACGGTGTTCAACCGCGGCTTCTGGCATGGCGGTTATTACCTGGGGGAGCCGCTGGCGCAATGGAGTCCGGGCGGCGGCAATCAGGCGGCATATCTCAAAACGCAGGTTGGGGCGGTGATTCGTTACTTCAACCGCCTCGGCGTGGCGGAATTGGAATTGTCTGCTGCTGCGCTGCACTGCGGCGACCGGCTGCTGGTCACCGGGCCGACCACCGGCGCCATGGAGTTCGTCGTTTCGGAAATCCGGCAGGATGATATCCGGCGGGACGACGCGCCGAAGGGGACGGTTTGCTCGGTGCCGGTGCCGTCGAAAGTTCGGCCGCACGACCGGGTTTACCGGTTGAGCCGCCGCCGTTTCGGTGAAGAAGGAGGGGAAAGCTGAAGCGGGAAATTTTTAGATAAATGCTTATTTAGACGTAAAAGTTATGGTATTTTGTGGCATTATTGTCTAATAAAGCGTAAAAAAATTTGTTTGGAACCTTTTTTTTTGCCAAAAGAAGGTTACATTATCGATTGTATTGTTTGGGTTAACCGGTTAATTTTTTTTAGGAAACAACACAGCAATTATGAGAGACTTACAAAGTTGTAGCGGTTTCATGGGGGCGTTGACGCCCTCGGCAACGCTGGCGATCAGTGCGAAAGCCAAGGCGATGAAAGCGGACGGAATTGATGTCTGCAGCATGTCGGCGGGAGAGCCCGATTTCGATACGCCGGAAGTGATCAAGGAAGCCTGTATCGCCGCTTTGAAAGCCGGGAAAGTCGGTTATACGCCGGCCAGCGGCTTGTTGGAGCTGAAGCAGGCGATTGTCAAAAAATTCCGCGAAGACAACCAGGTCGAAACCACCACCGGGCAGGTGGTCATCGCGCCGGGCGCCAAATTTTCGGTGTTCAGTGCGGTGGCGGCGCTCTGCGGGCCCGGCGACGAAGTGATCATCCCGGCGCCGTACTGGCTGAGCTATCCGGAGATTGTCAAGGCCAGCGGTGCCAGGTTGGTAGCGGTTGAAACGTCGGCCGACGACAATTATGAATTGGACCCGGCCGCGTTTGAAGCGGCGATTACCGATAAAACCCGACTGTTGATTTTGAATACGCCGTCCAATCCGACCGGCGCGGTTTACCGGCCGGAAACCTTGCGGGCGATCGCGGCGGTGGCGGTGCGTCACAATGTGATGGTGCTGGCCGATGAAATTTATGAGAAATTGATTTACGATCCGGAATTTCCGCATGTCAGCATCGCTTCGCTGAGCCCGGAAATCGCCGATTTGACCGTCACGGTCAACGGGTTCAGCAAAACCTACGCGATGACCGGCTGGCGGTTGGGCTATCTGACCGCGCCGGCCTGGCTGACCAAACGGATTGTCGCGCTGCAGAGTCATTCGACGAGCAATCCGACGACCTTCGCCCAGTACGGCGCGTTGGTGGCGTTCGACCAAGCCAAGGCGGATGTCGAGCGGATGCGCCGGGCGTTTGCCGAGCGCCGTGATCTGATCTATTCATTGATCAGTGCGATTCCGGGTGTCAAATGCGTGCGGCCGCAGGGAGCGTTTTACATTTTCTGCGACATTTCTTCGTTCGGGCTGGGGTCGGAGGAATTTTGCACGCGGCTGCTCGAGGAGGAACTGCTGGCGGTGGTGCCGTGCTGGTCGTTCGGCGCCGAGGGGCACATCCGGTTGTCCTATGCCTGTTCGGAAGAGAACATCCGGAAAGCGTGCAGCCGTTTGGCCGCTTTCTGCGCAAATTTGTCGGCCCGTAACTAGCAGGTGAATGGCATGCGCGGTTGGTTGAGAATCGGTCTATGCGGCGGTATGCTGGCCGCGCTGTCGGCCGGCTGCCGGACCGAGACGGCGGAAACGGCGAAAACGCCGGAATATACCGGGATCGCCTCCATGCCGGAAGCGGAGGCCGTCGCGATCGGCCGTCGCTGCGGGGAAAACCTTTTGGAAGCGGTCAGAACGCGTGATTATGAGCGCGCCTGCGCCGATTTGGCGCCGGAGTTGACCGCCAAAGTCTCTGAGCAGGTTTTTTCCGATTTCTGTCGGATGCTGGTCGGCAGCGGAGAGTTGACCGGCTACGAGTATCTGACCATGCTGGAACAGCCGCCGATGCGGCTATTCCTCTGGAAGCTTACGTTGCAGGGGCAGCCGGAGGATGGGGCCGGACCGGCGGAAGTGGTGACGGTGAATACTCTTTTCCGGGTGCTTGTCGGAAAATTGGATGACAAATATGTGATCCTGTTTTTTGGCGTGAATTGAAGCCGAGTTCGAAATGAAAACGGATCCGGCGGCAGTTTGCCGGGAAAAGTGTTTCCAAACAGGGGCATCGTTGATTCAACGAAGTTCTTTTTGAAGGAGAGTACGGGGAGAGAACGTGAACGAGAGAGTTGGGAAGCTGAAGTTTACGTTAATTGCGTTACAAAACAAGGAGAATGTGTCGTGAAAGCTTTGACGGAAAAACAGAAAAATATTCTCGATTTCATCGAGGATTTTCTGGAGAAAGAAGGAATGTCGCCGACGGTCTACGAGATCGCCGAACATTTTGACATCAAAACTTCAACGGTTTTTGCCCATCTGAAAGCACTGCAGCGCAAGAATCAATTGTCCCGCAGTTCCAAAGCGCGCAGCATCAGCTTGAGCCAGACCAGGCGTCCGATCAAGCATATGTCTTTCGTGCTGCCGATTCCGCTGCTGGGCCGGATCAATGCCGGTTTGCCGGCGGACAACCTGGAATTCAAGGAAGGCGAAGTGTTCGTCGACGCCGCCCTGGTGGACCGGGCGGACCATGACAAGCTTTTCGCATTGCGGGTGGCCGGAGAGAGCATGCGCGATCTGGGGATTTACGAAGACGACATTGTCATCGTCAAGCAGACCGAAAACATTCGCCCGGGCGATATCGTTGTCGGCATGGTCGACAACGAGACGACGATCAAGAGTTATTTCCCGCTGCGGGGCGGACGGGTGGAATTGCGTCCGGCCAATCCGGATTTCTCCACCCAAGTCTATCCCGCGTCCCAAATCAAGATTCAGGGCAAGGTTATTTTCCTGCAGCGTGAATATTGAAGACGCGCCGGGGAAATTGAGATTGACCCGGAAACTTGAACGAATTGGTTGAATCAGGCATGAGTCCGGTCGTGGACCGGACTCATGCTTTTTTTTATCAAGGTGATGCGGTCATGGTTGAAATGACCGTTGCAGAGTCCGGTGAAGTTTCGCATTCTCCCCCGGGGGGAGGGAGGAGCGGCTGGCCTGGGTGATTTCCTGCCGAGTTCTCAACAGGGTGGAGTTTCTCCTTGAAGGCGGTTCTGTCTTTTGGGAAGGTTCCCGGAAGTTTTAGGCAAACTTTTGCCGGGCTTATCTGGGGGGCTTGCAGGTGAAAGGTTTCAAAAAAAATTTCCATTTTTTGCTTTGGCTATTGACATTTGGAAAATTTTTTGCTATTATTCCTAATAAAAGGACGTTCCGGAACAGTTTAGCATGGTTTGAAACGGTAAATAGTTGCCTTTGTATTTGCCGTGGCAGCGGCGGAAAATGTCTGAATCGACTAACTCCAGGGAAAAAATGAGAAGTCGAAAAAAAATCACATTGGTTGAATTGTTGATAGTGATTGCTGTTATCATAATTCTTGCCGGTATGCTGCTGCCGGTGCCGGGCAAAACAAAGGCCAGAGCGATGTCGATCGACTGCACCGGCAATCTCAAGCCGCTAGGGCATCCGGCCTGCCGGAATGAGTGTTTCAGCCTGGATTTTCCGGTGGGAAAAAATTTTTTCAGAGAATTTTCTCGTTCAAAGACGATGGAAAGGCAAAAAAATTTCCGGTTTTTTATTTTAGGTATTGACATTCGGAAAATTTTTTGCTATAATTATTATAGACTCCGTTCCGGAACAGTTAAGTTTTGGTTGAATTCTGTCGTTTGACTGGAATTGTGCCGATTGCTGCCGGAACCGATTTGATTGGCTGAAAATGAAAAGGCTTCGCCAACACCGGCGAAAAATGTTCAAAACAACCAAAGTAAGGGAAAAAAAATGAAACACAACAAGAAGTTCACACTGATTGAATTGCTGGTCGTGATTGCGATTATTGCGATTCTTGCCAGCATGCTGCTGCCGGCGCTGGGCAAAGCCAAAGCCAAAGCGGTGTCGATCAAATGCACCAGCAACCTCAAACAATTGGCTCTGGCCACCAATATGTATGCCAACGATAACAATGATTCGGCGCCGCTCGCCGTCATCTATTACGGTTGGGGATCCGACACCGGCTGGTTTGCCCCACTGGCGGAATACATGGGCGTCAAGCTTGTTGCCTGGAGTGATTTCAAGCAAGGCGATCACGCCGCGATGGAGTGCCCGAGTTATTCCGGCGACAAGACCTACAATACCTATGGCTTGAACATGTGGATCGGCGGCTGTATCAATGAGGACGGTTCGGCGACCGACTTCGTGCCGTGCAAGCTCTCCAATGTCAAAAATTCCGGCCAGGCCCTGCTGATGACCGATACCCACAACGGCTATGGCTGGATTGGCCAATGGGGCGAGATGGAGTGGATGTGTCCGGATGAAGCATTCCGTCACAGCAATTATCTCAACGCCTCCTTTGCGGACGGACACTGTGAGTCGCTTTCCGTCCGGCAGCCGACGGACGATGCCTGGCAGCGCGTATGGGATCTGTGCTATTACCCGGTGAAAGGCGAGGCGATTCCGTAGAGCTTCGCCAATTCTCTTGCCATAAAAAATGATGACGTACTCCGGAAGCGGACGGCTCCGCTCCCGGAATATTGATTGTATCAAGCTGACAAACCTTTGGAACGGAATGGTGATTCATGACTTATGAAAAGAAGATTTTCGCACTCGTCTCTTTGCTGCTGGGCTGGGCGGCGGCTGCCGAGGTCGTTACGGTGGACCGGGACGGACAGACATTTTATCAATTGTCCAATGAATATTTGACGGTACTCATCAATCCGAATTACGGCGGCCGGGTGGAGCAGTTTTGTCAGAATGGCCGCGGCAATCTGGTTGAAGCCCGCGGCGACGATGTGGCGCCGGGCGGCAGCGGGATCGGCCAGCACGGCTTCGCG
>OJMH01002258.1_pt1 | contig 16529 bp, 17 predicted proteins | sample 1597111 | NCBI WGS metagenome assembly OJMH01 (sample SAMEA2452115, study PRJEB22498) | human gut metagenome | reverse complement strand
AAACAAGCAGCAGAATTCCTGTTCCAGAGCGAGACAGCGCAGATAATACAAGACCAGCTCACTTCCGCCGGCATCTTGATCGCCCCATATGGCCAGGTTTCCGCTGACAAGCGGGTATAGCAGATCCACGTGGTTTTCGCTCACGGCGACCCAGTCATTCCCTGCGCGCCATCTTCTCATCAGATCGGGTAAGTCGCGTGCAAACAGCGCCCGGTATTCTTCATTTTTCCACTCTGGCAGCTGAGCGCGCAATTCCTCGGCGAGCCGCTTGATCTCCCGAATATCCTTGCGTACCTGATACACGCCGGAAAAGATGATCCTCTTCAACAGGCCTTCCAGATCATGATCGCCGTTCAGCCTTTCTTTCCCGCAGCCGCGCGCGAACAAATGATCCAGAGAATGACAGACACGCTGCCAGTCTGCCTGAGAAAGCGATGTGCTCTGACCGTGATTGAACCGCAGCACTCGCTCGCGAAGCAGCTCCTGCAGCTGTTCCAGCAGCTGGCACAGCTGCTGAGCATCGATCGCTCTGCAGGCATATGCTTCATTCAGCGCATCGCGTATGGCCGGCCTGACGCGGCTCCTCATCGTCGTGCCGTTCATCTGTTCTCCCACCGTTCAAGCAATCGCACATATAACGATTCCGGATGAATGCCATGATCCTCCCGATAGGTGCTGAGCACGGAGCTCATCAGCACATCATCTGATACCTTCGTACTGAGCCTGGCCAGCATGCGATAATATGCCTGAATGACCATCCGCAATGTCCTTTGCTCATTTTGCTCGTCGATGTATCCGCTTGCCCAAAGCGCATCGATGATCATCACCGGCCGCTGCGGGTCGCTCTCTACCCAATCCAGCTCACGGCATACGCTTTCCATGATTTCGATCACCTCGGCTTCACGCCGGCGCAGCAGCGCTTGCGAGGCCGGTCCTTGCAATTCTCTTGCTTCCATCTGTTCACCCCGTCATCGTTCTATCACTTCTGCCTCGGCATGACAAGCCTTGAAAAAATGGCCGTTTTGTGTTATGATTCCTCTAGAAAAGAGGCATGCAGATCAATGCACATGCCTCTTTTTTCATATCAGTCCGAAATGTACGAATACCTCCGCCAGACCATCCTGATCCACCGCGCCGCTCACATGATCGGCCGCTGCTTTCGCCTGGGGACCGCCGCTGCCCATGGCCACGCCGATGGCGCAAGCCTTCAGCATCGGCACATCCACGATCGCATCGCCAAAGGCGATGGTATCCTCGATCTTTCCGCCGATCGCCGCTAACATCCGCTCGATCGCTTTTCCTTTGTCCACGCCGGGCACGCCCAGATCGCCAAACAGGGCCAGCTCTCCTTTTCCGCCCCAGGTGCCGGCCTGAAGCGCCGGGAACGCCGATGCGGCCTGCCTGGCATCATCTGGCGCCTCCAGGATAAAACTGATCTTGCTGACATCGTCGCGGTACAGGTCTGCGCCCCAGATCATCCCTGGAAAGGCTTCCTCCACGCTCTGGCTCTCCGCCAGCCCCTTGCGCTGCTGATAGAGGCGGATCGCCGGATCGCCTTTCTCCTTGAAATCCGGACTGGCATACAGCCCGCTGTTGCATTCCAGATAAAACGCACGTCCTTTTTGTTTCAGCCAGTCCACGACAGCGCGGCACTGCGCGCGCGAAAGCGTCTGATGAAACAGCACACGCCCATGCTCCTCCGCTCTGTTTTCTTCCGCCGATCATGCCGTCCAGTCCGATCGCCCAGATCTCGTCATAGATCTCCGCCTTGCTTCTTCCGGTGCACAGATAGACCCGGTGCCCGTTTGCGCGCGCCTTGCGGATCACCGCTGCGGCAGAAAGCCGGGATATGATTGTCATAGTCGGTCAATGTGCCGTCCACATCCAGAAAGATGAGCTTCTTCCCCATTCCCTCTTCCTCCCTTTCCTTGCTTCAGCTCTATCATACCATAGTGCGCAGACAGAAAAACTTCCGGAAGTATTCACGCTCCGGAAGTTTTTGTCATTGCTGGGCCAGCTTGCCTGCCACCTCATCGATGATGTTCATGGCGTTCAGGCTGCGGGGATAGCCGATGTAGGGCATGCACTGTTCCACAGCGGCATACAGCTTGTCCGCGTCATTGCCCGCGCCGATATTGCCGGCAGTATGGCCCCTGAGCTGATTCTCACAGCCGCCTTGGGCGAGGATCAGACAGAAGGTGACCAGCTCGCGCTGCGCGTCGTCCAGTCCCTTGCGGGTATAGTAATCGCCAAAGCAGTTGGCGGCCAGCCAGCGGTTGATGTTCCGGCGCGGATGAGGCGCCTGCGTCTGCTGTTTCCGCATGCCTTCGCCAAACAGCTGGACCTGCTTCTCCAGCCCTCGTTCAAACCGGTCAGCGGCATCTGTCGTCCCCTGCAGCGCCAGCGGCAGGGATACGCCCTGTGCCTTCAGGACGCGGTCAAGCGTCTTCAGAAACGGCAGGACCCTGCCGATGCCCAGATAAGCCGTGGCCTGGTATACCGTTTCCCGGATGACGGCCGGCTCTACGCCTTCAGCCAGCGCGTCGCGGACCTCCGCCTCAAATGCGTCCGCACCCTGACAGCCCATCAGCGCAGACAGCACACAGAGATGCCGATCGATCACGCTCAGCCGATCAGCCGCGCTGACCTCATGCTGAAGAAAATGACGGACGATCCCATACAGCTCCGGATCTTCTTCAGCGCAGATCATCATGTTCAGATATTCGTCTTTCATGCACATCCTCCTCGACCTTATCTTATCAGCCGGCAGTTACTGCCGGTCAAGGAAAACCTGCACATTTTCATGCTGAGACTGCCTGAAATACACAGACGCTGCGCGGCGAAAACACATAGACCTCTTCATCCAGGTGCTCCGGCTGGGTGATGATGGCATGCGCATCACGGGCGGTATCACAAACCACCGTCCAGCGCATGTCCTTCGGCAGCGCCGGCAGCCGCACTTCCACACGCTCCCAGTACGCGTTGATGCCCAGATAGATGATGTCATCTTCATCTTCCTTGCGGCCGGCATACATCACGCCGATGACGCGGGTCTGCGCATCATAGTCACTGTTCCACGGCAGTGTCCCATGCAGGCTGATAAAAGGGAGATCCGCTGAACACGGCGCCGTATCTTTTCGCAGGATCGGATGCGCATGGCGGTAATGGATCAAAAAACGGAAGTACGCATACATGTCTGCGTGTTTTCGGCGCATGTCCCAGTTCAGCCAGGAGATGAGATTATCCTGACAATAGGCATTGTTATTGCCAAACTGCGTATTGCAAAACTCATCGCCGGCCAAAAACATCGGTGTGCCTCTGCTGCACATGAGCACCGTGATGGCATTGCGGATCATCTGCCGGCGCAAAGCACATACTTGCGGGTCATCGCTTTCGCCTTCGGCTCCGCAGTTCCAGCTGCGGTTGTCATCCGAACCATCGGTATTGTTCCAGCCGTTGCCCTCATTGTGTTTCGTGTTATATGCATACAGATCATACATGGTGAAGCCATCATGGCAAGTGATGAAGTTGATCGAAGCGCTCGCTCTTTCATCCGGCGGATACAGATCCGGGGAGCCGATGATGCGCATGGCTGCCGCCATGGCATACCCCGCATCGCCCTTGAGGAAGCTGCGCAGATCATCGCGGTAACGGCCATTCCATTCCGACCAGCGGTTCCAGTTGGGGAAGGAGCCGACCTGATACAAGCCGCCGGCATCCCATGCCTCCGCGATGAGATCAGATGCGGACAAGATCGGATCATAAGCCAGGCTTTCCAGCAAAGGCGGATTGTTCATCGGCGCGCCCTGCTCATCTCTTCCCAGGATCGACGCCAGGTCAAAGCGGAATCCATCTACATGATAAGCGACGGTCCAATAGCGCAGGCAGTTCAGGATCAGGTCCCGAACCATCGGATGATTGCAGTTGAGCGTATTGCCGCAGCCGCTGAAATTGTAATACTTTCCATCCGGCGTGAGCATGTAATATACATTGTTGTCGATCCCTTTGAATGAGAAGAACGGGCCGCGCTCATCCCCTTCTGCGGTATGATTGAAGACGACATCGAAGATCACCCGGATGCCGTGATCATGCAGGCTGCGGATGAGCCTTTTCAGCTCCGTTCCCTCCCGGTTATATTCGATCTCCGCGCTGTAGCTCGTGTTGGGCGCAAAGAAGCTGACCGGGTTGTAGCCCCAGTAATCCAGCAGCGTCTCCCCGTTCACTTCCCGCATGCCGCGGGTCTCGTCAAACTCAAAGACCGGCATGAGCTCGACGGCATTGATGCCCAGATCTTGAAGATAAGGGATCTTTTCCATGATGCCGGCAAACGTGCCGCAGTGCGTCACGCCTGCGCTTTCATGCTGAGTAAAGCCGCGCACATGAAGCTCATAGATGACGCAGTCTTGCAATGGCGCCATCTTCTGACGCGGCGCGTTCCAGACAAAATCATCATGGACGACCCGGGCCTTGTAAAACGAATCATCCGACAGCTGCACGCCCCACTTGCTCTGTCCGGTGACTGCCCGGGCATACGGATCGAGCAGATACCGGCTGCGGTCAAACAGCAGGCCCCGATGCGGATCATAGGGTCCCTCCAGCGCATAGGCATATTCAAACTTATCCGCCTTCAGGCCGAAGACGAAGATCGACCATACGCTGCCTGCCCGATAGCTTTCCGGGATGGCGATGCGCGCATAAGGTTCTCGCCCCTGACGATGAAACAGCAGCAGCTCGCATGCCGTTGCCGAGCGAGAGACGAGCGTGAAATTCACGCCGTTTGGCATGGCCGTCGCCCCATTCAGCTCATAGAAGCCGGGACGGACCTGGAACCCGCTGATCACATCCAGCGGCTGCATGTTCTCTCTCACTTCCTCCAGCCTGCCTCGTCCATGAAACAGCGCCAGCTCTTCGCGCTCCTGCATCATGAGCGCATGATTCTTCTCTTTGTTCATGCTGCACCTCCTGCTTCCATTGTACCGCGTCATTGCCGGACAATGATGTGATTCGGAAAGAAGTCATCGCTTCTCCAACAGCTCGATCAGCAGGATGACCAGCAGGCAGAAAGCATAGAGCAGATGCTGCTTTGTCCGATGCTGCCTGAACATCAGGACATCATAGATGATCGCGGAGATGCCGGCCAGCATGACGAATAACAGGTCAGCGGGCAATGGCGCGCCAAAGACCGTGATCTGTCCGCCGATCGCCCCGAACCAAGACAGCAGGCCGATGATGAGCATGGCCAGCGTGGTCACTCCGCTCACCTCATGGAGCACCTTCTGCTGCAGCCAGCGTTCACGCTCATCGCCTTTGCGATGATCATGCTGAGCGCGGCGCATCAATTCATCTTTTTCCATCCTTCTTCCCTCCTACATGATCCCAGTGCACAGGCGGACGATCCAGATGATCAGCGCGATGCCATAGAGCAGCGCCAGACACAGGCTCAGCTTCCGGTGAAACAACACGGCCTGCGGCCCATGATACAACAGCATATACAGGCTGAATGGCAGCATCAGCGCATCGTTCAGCGAAACGAGATGGCCGCCGATCACGATCTCTCCGTCCACCGCGCCCAGATAAGTGAACAGGCTCATCACCAGCACGATCGCGGCCGCGCTCTGTGCGGCAGTGCGGCTGATCTTATCCATGATCAGCTTCTCCCGCTCATCTCCGTCACGATTATCTTCCTGCGCGCGTTTCAGCAGTTCTTCCTTTTCCATGACATATCCCTCCATTTACCAAGTTTTCTTGTCATATTCAGCATAGCACATTCGCCAGATATGTCAAGTATACTTGTCAATAAGCATCGCCGTTAAGCGATTTTGCCCCCTTTCGTCAAGGGAGATGTCACCATCTTATTCTGAACGAAATGACTTTCTGTACGGTGAGATGTAGACCTTGCATCTTGCCGTTGCCGAACCTCTGGCAGGCTGATCCATGCCTGCTGAACGACAGTTCAGATACTGCTATGTCATCCTGCCACGGTAGTCAGAGATAGAAGGAAAAGGTCATCAAGTATCGCGAATGATCAAAATGAGCTATATGAAATCTAAATGATCTTTGTGCTGAAAAGAAAGCTGCTTCATCATCGCTTGTCCACCTTTTCACAATAGGTGACATTTTCCTTTAACGTTAACACTGCTTATTCCTACTTTTCTTTTGCGTTCAGCCGATAGCCCGCGCCCCAGACCGTTTCGATGATACGCGGATCATGCGCGTCATCTTCGATCTAGCGCATGACTTTCTGCGCAGGTGATCTTTCCATTCGCTTCTCCATCATGATCCTCCTTTCGCGCATGACGTTCTTCATTCAGCTTAGCGTCAAAAGTTAAACGATCCTGATGAAAAAGTTAAACTTTTCTTAAACGATGAAAAAAGGCAGCCCTCATGACTGCCTGGCGCTCAATCTTTCGCTCAGCTGCATATAGTGCCGATACAGCATGCCGAAACGATAACGATAGCCCGGATGCCACGGCTTGGCACGGCCGCAGAAATGCAAGATGACGGTATGTGTCATCACCCATTGCAGATCTTGTTTGCCGCCGCTGCGCATCATGTAGCTGCTGTAATTGCGCGCGTCATAATTCCATAAAGCGTCCTCCACTTGCAGGACATGATCGCCGTAGCACATGTTGAGCACATCCTGATCAGGGAACATCAGCTCTTTTTCATGCGCGCGGACAAAGGCGAACAGCTCCTGAGGCCGGATGCGCTGACGGCATGCTTTCAGGTTCATGAGCAGGACGCCGGAATTGAAATAATCATGATCGACCTTCAGCCGGATCCGGTTGACGCTGTTGGACAGCTCGGTCTTTCCCGTATGGGCCGCGGCCGCAAACAGATGCTCCCCCAATTCCAGATCCCACAGCGGTGTCAGCGGATTGATCACCAGGATATCGGGATCCAGATACAGCACTTTTTCCAGCTGCGGCGGAAGCAGCTCTCCTGCCATAAGACGATAATACATCTCCCTGGGATAGCGGTCCGTGACCGGAGCATCCTGGAACAGCTCATCCGCTATGGCATGCGGATAAAAGCGAAAGCCATAGCGCGCGCAGCACTCAGCGATGCTGGCCAGGCTCACTGCGCTCAGCGAGCGGTGCAGCAGATGCAATTCATGATCCCGAAAAGGATCGTTCAGATACACCGAAGTGAGCATCACGCGCAGCTGCGGCACATATCCTTCGTCTAACGAAACCAGCAGGCTCACCGGTTCTTGTCTTTCCTCTTCCATGTCTCTTCCCCGCTTTCTCATGTCCTTATTATATCATCGGCCTGCCGCCGCAAAAAAGGGGCAGACCACATGATCTGTCCCACGCTGCTCACTCTGCGAAATTGCCAGTATACAGCTGATAATATTTACCCTTGGCTGCGATCAGGTCATCGTGGCTGCACGGTCATCTATACGCGTTCCACCGACACAGCGCTCTCTGAGCGGGTCAGCGAAGATCTGTTCCAGCGCGTGATGATCAGCAATGACGCGCAGGCAGACGCGTTTATCTCCATCCATCTGAATTCCTATGAATACATAGCCAGCGGCTTTGAGGTGTGGTCGTCGTTTTCTGACACACGGTCATATTCGCTTGCCCAGACACTGAACGATACGCTCAGCACATTAAATTATACCGAAACGCGGGAGATGCGCGATCAGGATGAATCCAACCTGCTCGTGCTTGCGCTGAATGAGGCTCCTTCTGTCTTGCTGGAACTTGGTTTCATCACCTCTGCTGAGGATATGCGCATCCTCACTGACGCCGCCTTTCAGCGTGAGCTCACTGATCAGCTCGCGGACACGATCCACGCTTATGTCACGCAATAACGCAGGCAATCAGATCGCTCTGGTCGCCTGCTTCAGCCACGTCCTCTCCGCATCGTTCAGATATGGAGAGACTTTTTCATATACTTCCGCATGATACGCGTTCAGCCACTGCCGCTCATCCGGCATCAGCACATTTACGTCCACGCCATCCAGGTCGATCGGCACGAACGTGATCGTCTCCAGATACATGAACTGGCCATATTCGTTCTTTGCCCCTTTGCGCACCACTGTCTCATTCTCATGACGGATTCCATACTTCCCTTCCAGGTATACGCCTGGCTCATCGCTTTGCACCATGCCTTCTTCCAGCACGCAGCTGTCGTTGCGTTCCGGCACGATCCGCCAGCGGAATCCGTTGGGCGCTTCATGCACATTCAGCACATGCCCGATGCCATGTCCGGTCCCGCATTTGTAGTCCAGGTCAAGGTCCCACAGCGGTCCGCGCGCCAGGATATCCAGGTTCATCCCCCGGCATCCATACAGGAAACGCGCCTTCGCCAGACGGATCATCGACCGCAATGCCGTCGTGAAGTGCAGCTTGCATTCGTCGCTGAGCTCGCCCAGCACGAAGGTCCGTGTGATGTCGGTCGTTCCTTCCTCATACTGGCCGCCGCTGTCCACCAGCAGCACCCCTTCTGCTTTCAGCTCCGCATCGCTTTCCGGCGTGGCGATATAATGCATCAAGGCCGCATGTTCCTGGTACGCAGAAGCAGTCTGGATCGGCTCGATGAAATGTTCCTGTTCCTGCCGGAAAGCCAGCAGCTGATCGCTCGCCGAGATCTCGGTGATCTTCTCTTTGCCCACATGTGTCTTCAGCCAATACATGAAGCGGGTCATCGCCACCGCGTCGCGGATATGGCAGCGCCGGATGTTTTCCAGCTCCACCGGATTCTTCTTTGCCTTCATCAGCACGATCGGATTCGGTCGGTCGATGATGGTCACCTCCTGCGGCAGGGAAGCCGTGATGCGATAGTTCGTGTTCGCTTTGTCCAGCAATACTTTGCTGGATGCGGGGATATGCTTCACCTCTTCATAGATCGCGTCATACGCTGCCGTGCGCACGCCGATCTGTGCAAAGGTCGTCTTCAGATCATCGCTCAGCCGCGCGTCATTGAGATAAAGCACGGCATCCTGCTGATCGATGAGGATATAACATAAGGCTACGGGAAAACATGGGATATCATCGGCGCGCATGTTGAGCAGCCACGCGATATCATCGACACGGGTGATGATATGGATGTCCGCGCCGGCCTCTGCCATGGCTTCACGCACCTCGCTGAGCTTTTGCGCCGCGCTCTTGCCTGTATAACGCAGGGCCAACTCAAAGGTCTTTGACGCAGGCAGAGCCGGACGATCATGCCAGATCGCGCCGACCAGGTCCATGTCGCAGCTGATCGTCACTTCATTGAGCTGCGCGCACAGCCGCTCGACCATGGCGGTGTTCATCACCCGGCCATCAAAGCCAAGCGTGGCATGGGCGGGCAATGCCTCGCGCAGATAGGCTTCGATTGTCGGGACGCCCTCATCGCCCATGCGCATCAGTTCGATGCCGCTGCCTTCCAGCTGCTTTGCGGCCTGGATGAAATAACGGCCGTCGGTCCACAGCTTCGCCGCATCGGCCGTGAATACACAAGTGCCGGCCGAACCGGTAAAGCCGCTCATATACTCTCTTGCCTTGAAATGATCACATACATATTCGGTCTCGTGGAAATCGGATGTCGGAACGATATAGGCATCTATGCCATGCGCCTTCATCTGGGTGCGCAGCTGCTCCGCTCTCGCTTTGATCTCATTCATCGTATTCACTCTGCTTTCTCTCATATATCATATTTACCAGGCCAGATGTAGTGCTGACGCGCAGCAGCTTCAACCTGCGCATGGGTCCATCTGACTTGAACAGCGGGATTCCTCCGCCTAAGATGAGCGGCAGCGTGGTGATGTGATATTCATCGATCAGATCGGCTCGCACACATTGATCGATCACATCGCTGCCGCCGCAGATCCAGATGTCCTTTCCTTTCTCTTGTTTCAGCGTATGGATCAACGCCGTCACCGGCTGACAGACAAAGCGGATGCCCTCTTGCGCGGGCCGGTCCTGATGAGTGAGCACATAGCTTTGCATGCCGGCATAGGGCCAGACAGCCGGAGAAAGTTCATCATGGATCTGGCAGTATGTCCGATGGCCGAGGATCACGGTGTCGATGGTCCTTGCAAATGCCGCATAGCCTGCATCTTCCGCTGACGCTTCATCCAGCCAATCCACCTTGCCATGGGGATCGGCGATGCAGCCATCCAAGCTCTGCGCAATGTATAAGATGACTTTTCTGCTCATGCGCATCCCTCCCTTGTCCGGCGCATCCGCTGTTCGCTCACTTTCTTTACAGCGGACGTGCGCTTGCTCTTGCGGAAAGTCAAAGCAGTCCGGCAGAAGTTCAGGTCAATCTGCTGTGCCAGCAAGACGAAGCGTTCTCTATGATACCCGCATATCTCTTCCGACTTCATTTCTTTTGTTTCGATCATGGCAACGTCGTTTCGCATGAACTGAAGCTTTCCATCATGATCCAAAAATCCTTGAACAGCTTTCAGTTCATCTTTGATCAGCTGAACATGCAGGCGGATCTCACGGTTGCATGTGTCGATCTCTTCCTGCAGGTGCTGCACCTTCGCTGCGGGCAGAGGCTGTGTCATATATTGGCGCACGCTGTGCCGCGCGTGCAGCGCTTCCTGAATGTCCATATCATGCACCTTCCTGAGGTCATTATACCCGTTTCTCGGTAAAAAAGCACCTGCGCCGGGCAGATGCTTTTTTCTTACATCAGTTTTCTGAACAATGCCTTCAGGTCTTCTTCACTGGCGTCTTTCGGATTGCCCGGAGCACAGGCATCCTCGTGCGCGGAATGCGCGAGGAAATCCAGATCCTCTTCCTTCAGCGCTTCCAGCTTGGTCGGGATGCCGACATCGATGGACAGCTGACGCACAGCGTCGACAGCGGCCTTGCGATATTCTTCCTGGCTCATCTCGTCAACGCCCTTCACGCCCATCGCTCTGGCGATCTCGCGGTATTTTGTACCAGTGCATTCAGCGTTATATTCCATAACGATCGGCAGCATCATCGCGCAGGCGACGCCATGCGGCGTGTCATAGACCGCACCCAGCGTATGAGCCATAGAATGTGCGATGCCAAGGCCGACGTTGGAGAAGCCCATGCCAGCGATATACTGGCCCAGCGCCATGCCTTCGCGGCCTTCCTTTTCATTGGCCACGGCGCCGCGCAGCGAACGGGAGATGATCTCAATGGCCTTAAGATGGAACATGTCGGTCATTTCCCAGGCTGCCTTGGTCGTTTAGCCTTCAATGGCATTGGTCAGCGCATCCATGCCGGTCGCGGCAGTGAGCCCCTTTGGCATCGATGCCATCATATCCGGATCGATGACCGCGATCACCGGCATATCGTGCGGATCCACACAGACAAATTTGCGTTTTCTCTCCACATCGGTGATGACATAGTTGATGGTCACTTCCGCGGCGGTGCCGGCCGTGGTCGGTACCGCGATGATCGGTACGCTGGGCTTGCTTGTCGGGGCAGTGCCTTCCAGGCTGCGCACATCCTCGAACTCCGGGTTCGCGATGATGATACCGATCGCTTTGGCCGTATCCATAGAAGATCCGCCGCCGATGGCGATGATATAGTCGGCACCAGCAGCCTTGAACGCGGCAACGCCCTTCTGCACATTTTCGATGGTCGGATTAGCCTTGATGTCAGAATAGATCTCATAGGCAAGGGAAGCCTGATCGAGGATATCGGTCACTTTTCCGGTCACGCCAAAGCGGATCAGGTCCGGATCGGAGCAGACAAGAGCTTTCTGATATCCTCTTGACTTCGCTTCCGCAGCGATCTCCTGGATCGCCCCTGCACCATGATAAGATGTTTCATTGAGCATGATTCGATTGGTCATATTGCACTCTCCTTTGCTTGTAACTGCTTACATCTTCAGTTTATCAGCTAAGCGCATTCAGATAAAGTGACAGAAAACCTGATCTGTCACTTCAGTTCTAATCTGCGAAAAGTCTTTTCCAGCTCAGCGGGCATTGCGTCACAAAGCTGCCGAGCCAGCTGCAGCGGAGCGAGCTGCGCACCTTCCATGAGCCATTTCACGGTCATATACACCGAACCCTGGCAATACATCTCCAACTGAAAGCGCAAGGTGTCGGAAAGCGGACAGATGCGGGTGATCCGGTCGGTATAAAAAGCCAAGATCAGCCGGAAATCATGCTCACGCAGGCTGTTCTGCGTATCACAGCGAAACGCGGCCTGAAAGAAGATCAGCTCTTCTCTTATATAGGTGAATTTGTTGACGAGCGCTTCATAAACGGTCTTGCCTTCTCCCATATGCGCAAAAGACTGCATCAGGATCTGATCAAATACCCAGTGGACCAGATCATATTTATCCTGAAAATGACGGTAAAATGTCTGTCTGGTCGTTCCGCATGTCCTGACGATCTGCGTCACTGTGATCTTCTCCAGCGGCGCCTTTCTCATGCACTGTTTCAGCGCCTCGGCCAGCAGCATCTTCATCTCTTCTTTCTCTGTCACCACACCGCCTCCTCATCCTCATGATTATATCATGAAAAAAAAGCACTCACCTTGATCGACCTTTCTCCTGTCAAGCTGACAGACGAAATATTCAAAGAAATGCTAAAGACCGTCGTCTGAGCACGGTCGCCGACAAGGCTCTTGCAATGACACGCAAGCTCTCTAACCCATGTGGGGCAAAGCCGCATCCCTTTATAGATTGGAAGATGGCCCTAAACGAATCAGAACCGGCGTGGTGCAACATGCCGGTTCTGACCAAAATCTGTTTACTTCCTTATGGAACGCTGCTTAAGCGCACAGATCCTCTCCGTTAATGTGTCCTTCTTCTGCGATTCAGGCAGAGCACGCCTGCGGCAGATGCCAGGAAAGCAGCCGCCAGCAGTCCCATGCCCGTGGCTGCGCCGGTCTCTGTATCATCCGGCTTGTTCTCTCCGCCTTCAGAAGGCTGCGGATCTTCCGGCGTCTCGCTGCCGCGCAGCGTCAGCGCTGCCTGTGCATCCTTCAGCGCCTGTAAAGCGGCGTCGACCTGCTCTTGGTCCACATTCGCTTCCAGCACGGCCTTGGCATCAGCCAGCGCCTGCGCGAATGCCGCCCACGTGTCCTCTGTGTAGTCCTCTTCCTGCAATGCCATCGCATCATCAATGGCCGCGGAAAGCGCAGATTTATCCGTGTCATAGACGAGCAGGTCCATAAGCGCGTCCATACGTTCATTCAGCGCATTCGTGCTCTCATCGACGACAGACTGTGCCAGCTTGTGCGTCAGCATCGTATTCTGCGCATCATCCAGCGCTTCGTTCATCGCATCCAGCGCTTCCTTAGCAGCCGTCACGGACGCTTCGGTAAACTGGCTGAGATCCAATGCTTCCGCCTGTTCGATGGCTGTCTGCAGCGCCTGCTTGTCCGGATCTGGAACGAGTGAATCATAAGACAATCCGTGTCCCAACGGGTAGACGATCTCATCTGAATATGTTCCGGTACCGGAAATATACCTCGGGATATCGACCGGCAGCTTTCCAGATGCGCCGAACGTACCCAGGATGACTTCCACGCCAGCCGTCAGGTTCGGGCTGAACGCCGCATTCGCGCTGATGGTTCCACCGCCGAATGATTCCGTGATGTCCAGCCCTGCGCTCGTCGTGCCATAGACGGCTACGATGGCATCTGCCTCTGAGAACGCCTGCACATCATAAGGCTGATTCAGCGAGATGGCCACGGTATCCTTGCCCAAGCCTTCGCAATAGTTGATGAACAGCTGCGGGCAGGTCACGCGGTAACCATCGATGTTGGATGCGCTGGAGATCTCAGATGCATGCACGAGCACCGTGCACCAATCCAGCAGATCCTGGTTCGTGCCATAGAAGTTCGTGCCATCCGAGTTGATCGCGCTGTTGACCTGATCCGGCAGGCCGGTCCAGTTATAGTGCTGGAGGATCTTGTAATCCGCACCCTCCGGGATCAGTCCGGCTTGTTTTGCCCGTTCCCATGCCAGAACGAAACGGTTGTTGTTGCGGGAATACGTTGATGCAAACAATACCCTTGAATGCTCATCCAGTTTCAGCGGCAAGAGATCGTTTTCATTCTTGACGACCGTAACGGCATTGGCGGAGATCAGTCTCTCGCTCTCGCGGTTGGCTACAGAGCCGACCACTTCCTCAGCCACGGCCTTCTTCTCTTCCAGCGTACGCTCGTCTTCTGCCAGATCCATGATGCCGCGGTTGAACTTCATGGTCAGGATGCGGACGACAGATTCATCCAGCTCATCCTGAGAGAGAGTGATGCCCTGATAGCCGTCTTCTTCTGTATATGCCTGAACGAAGGCGTCGATCAGCGGGATCAGCTTGCTCTCCATGTCCGCCCATGAGCTCATGTCGTTGAACGGGATGTCGAGGATGTCGACGCCTGCCTTGACGGCCAGCAGGTTGCGCTCATTCACATCAAAGTAATTGGCCACGCCGGCCATCGTCATGGAATCGGTCACGATGACGCCGTCAAAGCCCATTTCTCCTCTGAGCAGGTCGGTGAGGATCTCGCGGGACATCGTCGCCGGCGGGCTCATCCATTCATCCTGCAGGCTGGAATACAGCTGTTCCGTCACGATGTTGGGGAACTGGATATGCGCAGTCATGATCATGTCCGTGCCGGCATCGATGGCCGCCTGGAACGGCACCAGTTCGGTCTCATACAATTCTTCCTTCGTGGAATCGATGGAAGGCAGACCGGTGTGGGAATCCGTGGACACATTGCCATGGCCCGGGAAGTGCTTGGCGCTCGTCGCGACGTTTTGCTTCTGCACGCCTGCGATGTATGCGGAGGTAAACTCAGCGGCGATCTGCGGATCGCTGCTGAAGGAACGCAGTCCGATGACCGGATTGTTCGCATTATTATTCACATCGGCGTCTGGCGCGAAGTTGGCATTCACGCCGACCGCGCTCAGCTCGCTGCCGATGATCTCTCCGGCCATGATGGCATTGTCCGTATCGCCGCTCGCCCCAAGCGCCATATTGCCCGGCAGCGCCGTTCCGCCGGTCAGCCGGTACACGATGCCGCCCTCCTGGTCAGCGCCGATCATCAGCGGGATGGCGTTTTTGCCTAAGCTCTCATCCATCGCCGCCCGCTGCAGGCCATCCGTCAGCTCCACATTGACGGTGGCGTCTGGATCAAAGTTGGCGGCAAACAAGATCACGCTGCCGATATCATAAGTGCCGATGATGTCATAGATCTCATCGTTGATCGTCGTGACAGCGGAAACGCTCGTGCCGTCCCGCATCGTCCAGCCGCTGCGGAAAGAGAGCATCAGCTTCTGGCCGATCTTCTCTTCCAGTGTCATGTCCGCGACGATCTCTCTTGCCTTTTCCTCATTGGTCTGCGCACGGACACCGGACACGCTCATGCCGGATACCGCCGTGACGCTCATCAACAAGGCAAGCATCGCGGAAATCATTTTCCTCTTCTTCATGTTAACCTATCATTCCTTTCCTTACTTGTGGATGCCGTATCTGCATGAAAACGCGGCTGATCAATGATGATACAGCTCTTTGACGATGATACGCCCGCGCCGTTGTCCATGCATAGATGCCATTCGCATAAGACAGAGAGCGGTCCTTGCTCATTTATATATATCTGGATATGTTCGCCTTCGCACACCACCTTCCTATTGCCACGTTTCATGTCATCCTCATTATACCACCCAGAGGTAAGCGTTTTCAATCAGGCAGTCTCAGTTTTTCATTCAGCTGAACATCATGAAAAAGCAGACAGAGACCGGGATGATCATCCGTTGTCCCGATCTCTGTCCGTTCAGGATCGCTCGGCCCATCTCCAGCCGCACTTTCCTGCACCTTGTTCAAAATGATATTTTACGATGCCCAGATCGACCTTCGTATAGAAACCCATGCCGGCCTTGACGCTGACCTGATTTCCCTTCAGCGAAAAGAAAAACTTTTGCTGGTTCATGGCCGTAGGGGCAAGCAGCGCTGCTTCGACGCCGTCCCGATACCACTTCGGGATCTCGCCATCTGCCTGCGCCACCTCATGGAACGCCTTGACCGGATGCGAAGCACCGGCATTTTCGCCATAGCCCAGCGCGATGACGACACACAGCTTTTCGCCGCGATCGATCGTAAACGCCGTCTTGATCTTGCGGTAAGTCATCGCCACCCAGCATGTATTCAGGCCAAGCTGCTGCGCGAGCAGCACGAGCCGTTCGCCATAATAGCCGCACAGCTCATCCAGATCTGCGCCCTTTTTCCCGATCATGGCAATATAGTTTCGCACGCCGCTGAACTTTCCATAATGGGCCATGAAGCCGTCAAAGGCCTTCGGCTCATCGACGATCAGCTGAATGTGCAGCCCGCTTTCCCGATTACAGGCATCGATCTCTGCCTGCAGACGCGCGCATGCGCTTTGCGCCAACGCGCTGTCCTGATACTGACGCACGCTGTGCCGCGCGTTCATCGCTTCTATGATATTCATTCGTCTACCTCCATCGTCTGTTTTGCTCATCATTGGTGCGGTCCGGCAATGCGGCCATGACCTGCTTGGCATGTTCCAGCATCTGGATCAGGCTGTTCATCGCTTCCATGTCCGCATCGAAATAATAATAGTTTTTCGTCCCTTCAC
>OJMH01002253.1_pt1 | contig 16565 bp, 15 predicted proteins | sample 1597111 | NCBI WGS metagenome assembly OJMH01 (sample SAMEA2452115, study PRJEB22498) | human gut metagenome | reverse complement strand
CCGGGCTCCGCCGCCGCCAAGGCGAGAAATCCATCCCGCACCCGGCGGTGGAACGCCTGTCCGGCATTTTCGATCCGATCCCGGCCGGCTTCCGCCGCGGCCCGATGCCCGGTCCGCTCCAGACTCACTTCCGGCGCAATATCCAGCAGCAGCGTCAAATCAGGCCGCAATCCGCCGGTGGCAAAGTCATTCAAACATCTCAACCATTGCAAATCCAACCCCCGGCCGTAGCCCTGGTAAGCCAGCGTGGAATCGGTGAAACGATCGCAAAGCACCACCCGCCCCGCCGCCAGCGCCGGTTCGATACGAAACCGCACATGCTGCGAACGGCTGGCCGAAAATAACAACAATTCCGTCGTGTCGAACACCGGCTCCTCCCCCTGGTGGAACTTCAGGATGCGGCGCATCTCTTCCGCCAGCGGAGTCCCGCCCGGCTCCCGGGTAACCAGACAATCGATGTTCCGTTTCATCAAGCTTTGCTGCAACAGTTGAATTTGCAACGTTTTTCCCGCGCCCTCCGGTCCTTCGAAGGTAATAAACGATCCTCGCGACATATCTCCCGATTCATCTCCCGATTTTTTTGAGTTTTTTTTACCGGATGCACAATAGCTTCATTTGCCAAGTTGTGCAAATCGTTGTACATTTCAAATCAGCAAAATTATTGATACTTTCAGGAGAAACCAAGGAAACTTTGATAAATGGGATCGACAGAACTCAACCGCAACAGTTATTTGTCCAGGAATGTCGGCGACTTTCAACCGACCATCAGAATCGGTGACCGGGAATACGTCAAAGTCGACGATCTGCGCTACGGCACCAATCCGCACCAGCCGGCCGCCTATTACAAACCGGCCGGCGGCGATTGCGTCATCGGCGACATGAAGGTGCTCAAGGACGGCAAAAGCGGCCTGTCGCAAACCAATCTCGAGGATATTTCCTACGCGCTCAACATCGTCAAATTTTTCGGCCGCCCGGCTTGCGCCGTGATGAAACACGTCAATCCCAGCGGCGCAGCGGTGGCCTGCGACGAGGAAAGTTTGTGCAATGTATATTTGAAAGCCCGGGACGCCGATGCGCGGGCGGCGTTCGGCAGCGTCATCGCCTTCAACACCGAGGTCGACGCCGATACCGCCCGGGCCATCATGAGCACATTTGTCGAGTGTGTGGTGGCGCCGGCCTATGCCGACGGGGTGCTGGATATCTTCCGCGACCAGGAAACTTACAAACTGAACCGCCATGTCCGCATTCTGCAATGCGGCGACTTGACCAGGCTGCCGAAGTTCGTCGGCGAAGCCGCTTCGGTCAACAATACGTTGAAAGTATTGGCCGACGGTTCGCTGGTCGTCGCCGCGCCGTTGCTCACCGCGCTGCGCAGCGTCGCCGATCTCAAACCGGCCGCCGCCGACAGCAGCAAACTCGGACACCAGGAGGCGGTCTGCCGGGCGACGTCCCGGCAACTGCAGGATCTATTGTTTGCCTGGTACGTCAATTTGAGCGTCCGATCCAACGGAGTCGTTATCGCCAAGAACGGTCAGACGCTGTCGGTCGGCACCGGCGAACAGGACCGGGTCGGCGCCATTGAACAGGCGATTGCCAAATACCGGCAGAAATACCAGGGAGAGAACACGCTCGCCGGCGCCGTGATGGCCAGCGACGGTTTCTTCCCGTTCGCCGATGGAGTCGAAACGGCGGCGGCATCCGGAATTACCGCCATTCTGGCGCCGTCCGGCTCGCTGAAAGATGCCGACGTCATCAAGCGGGCCAACGAGCTGGGCGTGGCGCTTTACCACGCGCCGGAACGGATTTTTTCCCACCACTAAGTCATAATTTTAAGGATAATAAGATGATCAACGACAACAAAAAAAGCAAGAATTCCCGCAAGAAGATCAATGCCGCGTTGTCCAGTGAGTTGATGGACGATTTCGATCGTTTTGAAACGCTGGTGATGGCGCATTGGAAGATCATTCTCGCCGGCGCAATCGTCCTGCTGGTCGCCGTCACCGTCGCCGGCGCCTGGTGGTTCCACCGCGAACAGGTCAACCAGAAGGCGATGAACGTTCTGGCCGATGCCAGGACCGTCGAGCAACTGACGGCAGCGCTGCAGGAATACGGGACCCATCCGAATGCGGTCAACGCCCGCCTGCGGCTGGCCCGGCTGTACCAGGAAGATAAGAAATACGATCTGGCTCTGGAAGAAATTTCCGCCGCGCTGGTCCTGCTGCCGGAAAATGAACTCCGGCACCGCTTGAGCCTCAACCAGGGCTATCTGCTGGAGCTCGGCGGCAAACTGCCGGAAGCGGCCGAAGCGTTTGCACTGGCCGGCGGCAACACCGGCATGCAGGAGGCGCTGCGTTGCGAAGGGAACTATAACGCAGCCCGGCTCTATATCGAATTGAAGGATCTGGCGAAAGCGGAAAACATGCTGCAATCGATCGTTCCGCCCCCGGATACGACACCGCAAATGACCGATCCGGCGTTGATGTTCTGGCAGGGGCAGGCACAGTTCCTCTACAACCTGCTGGAAAACGGCCATTACGGCACGCTGGCTTCCGCCGCGACCGATTGACTTTTATGAAGCCGTCCCGCAAACAACTCGCGCTGATTCGGGCGCTTTATACCAGACACGGCCGGAAAAAATCCGGCCGTTGCATTTGCGAGGGGATTCGCTGCTGCAGCGAAATCTACCAATCCCGCCCCGAGCTGGTGGAGTTTTCGGTGGCGACGGCCGCGGCGGCCGCCAGAATCACCATTCCCGGCGAGCTTTTCCTGGTCAGTGAAACCGACTTTGCGGCATTGGCCGCGACGGTCAACGCCCAGGGCGTGCTTGCCGTCGTTCGTCCCCCTGCCCCGCCGCTCCCGACCGACCGGCCGGCCGATTCCTTCATTCTGGCGTTGGACCAGGTTGGCGATCCCGGCAATTTCGGCACCATCGTCCGCACGGCCAAAGCCGCCGGGCTGACGGAAATATGGTATACCGCCGGTGCGGTCGACCCTTACAACGACAAGGTGATCCGTTCCGCCCTCGCCGCGCAATTTTTACTGAAATTGCGACAATTTTCCGACCTGCCGGCTTTGTGCGCCCAGGCGGCGCAGTTCGGGTTCCCGACCGTCTATCTGACCGATCCGCATCGGGGCGAAAATTGCTTTCAGCAGAGCGCTCTCTATTGCCGCAGCGTCGTAGTCATCGGCAGCGAAGGCAATGGTGTGACACCGTTGCCCGGCGGGATTCCGGTCACCATACCCATGCCGGGAAAATTCGAATCACTCAATGCGGCGCAGGCGGCGACAATCTTCATCTTCGAATACGTCAGGCGCCAATTTCAATGAGCGCATATGACGGCCTCGGGCGCGTCAGAACCACAACCATTCCAGATAATGCATCGTGCCGTCCGCCGGGCCGCCGATTCCGGATGCGGTGAACGAAAACACCAACCGGCGCGACGGCCGTTTGCTTCCCTGCGGCGGACGAATCACCACCGTATAACTGCCGCTCTCCTGCCGTGACAGGCTGTTCAAACTGTTCAGCAGCAGAGTATCCAACTGATCCGAAAGCTGAATTCGCTCCCGCCGCCACAGTTCCAGCGCCTCCATGACTTTGCCGGCTTCCTCTTCGGTCAGATTGCAATAATTCATCAACAACAGTGGCGAAGCACTGAAAAGGCTGGGCGTGCCGCTCAAGTCGGAAGTATTTTCCGGCGGAATCAACCGGTAAAGCGTCAAGCGGCCATCGCTGTCCGGCGGCAACAGCTCCACCGCATCCGGCAGATAGAACAGTTCCTCCCGGAACTGAATCGCCGCATTGCGCGGCAGCGGCTCCCTGCCGAGTTCTTCATACTCGCCGTATTCCATGCCGTCGACCGCCAGGTCGTCATCCGAATCGATATAATCGCCAATCCGGTTGCCGAACTGCGTCAAGCGGTCCGTCCACTCGGTGTCCCGTTCAAAACCGACTTTCATCCATTCCAGACTGTTCAGATAATTCTGGGCACTGAAATCATAACCGCTCGCCGCATCGCAGATGACGAACTCCACCGGCGTACCATAATAATCCAGTTGATGAATCACGCCGTCGGCCAGGTAACGATCCTCGGCATAGTCACTGTAATCCATATCGCCCAGAATCGCCGTCGCATACAGAGTGCGGTCCGCTTCGATCAGCCACTGAATCCGGCTGGCACAGCCTTCGTTGATATAAAAAGAACGCTGCAAAGCGGTGTGAGCAGCCAGGCTGACCGTATTGTACTGGGACATCGCCGCTACAGCGGTAATCAGCATCCCGGCGGTAAAGATCAGACAAAGCACTGCAATCAAGGCGGAACCGGATTGCCGGCAGTCGGAATTCATCAGTTCAACGCCTCCTTTCAATTGCCGGCTCCGGTAATCGTCTGCGCCGTCTGGCGATAGCCGAAAACGCTGTGCGTGCTGCTGCCGGCGGTGCGACGGAGCCAACACTCTTTCCGACCATCCTGCCACTCGACGGTCAGTTGAATGGCCATCGGGATCGCTTCATGATCCTCCTCCTCCCATGCATCAAGCCACTCGATCTCATCGCCGGATCCCTGTTCGGCGTAAAGAAACGCGACTGATTTCACCTGCCCGGTCAGCACTTCGCGACTGTATTTCTGCTCGCCGTCCTCCAGCCACGGCAGGCGCGGATAAGGCGAATATTCCGCCACCAGGGCGTCATCCTCCAACTTCAGGCGGACAAACAGCAAAGCCCCGTCATCGCCGTCATAACAACGCCGCAGCGTCGTAAAGTGCAGCGAGTCATTTTCTCCGGCAAAGACGAAACGATTCTCCAGGCTGTCATCCTGCCAGCGAAACGGAATCATATTGCGAACATTCAGATCCATCACCTGGTCGATCGCCTGATAATCCATCAACTGACGGGTGATGCGCTCCGAACGATTCCAACCGTTGTAAATCGTCGAAGAAGCGGTACCGATGATCAGGGCTACGAGCAGCAGAATCGCCATCGCCACCACCATCTCCACCAGCGTAAAGGCGCGCCTACTGGGTTGTCGCTGTCGCCGACTCATAACTGATCCTGTCGATGATTAATTTATCGATCAACGCGCCGTCTTTCCGGCGCACCAGCTCGATGATGCAACTGCGCAGCGGCAACTGGCCGAGTTGATTGTCGTAATCCTCCGGCAGATTTTCTGCCTCCTCGTAATAGCAGTTGATCTTATAGTCCTTGTACGGGAAAAAATCGGTGGAAATATCGTCCGGGTCTTCACTCTGAAGCAGGTAATATTCCGCCGCCTGCATCAGCATATGCATTTGGCGCCATTGATCGATGCTTTTGGCCAGACGCTCCTGGGAGGAGATCAGCACCTGCAGCAGCCCGGTCAGCGAAACGGTCAGAATCGCCAACGCAATCACTACTTCCAGCAAGGTAAAGCGCCAATGAGTTTTCATGGCATTTCCTCCGGCGCCTCTTCGCTCTGGCGCAACCGGCCGGTCAGCGGCGAAATGATAAAGTAACGTGCCCGTTCACGATATTTGAACACCAGCCGGCGTTTGCCCGAAGCGCTGCCGTCCGCAAAAAAACGGAACAGCGGCATTTCCGCTTCCAGCGCCGGTTCAACCGCAACTTGTTCGGCATTAAAAGTAAATTCTTCCGGCAAAGCCCAACGCTGCAACGTCTTCTCATCGGCATCACCGCCGGGCTCCGTTTCATCGGCATATTTTCCCCGGAAACAGCGTTTGTCCGGCTCATAGACCACCAGACGGTCACGACCGGTTTCCATCGCCTGAAAACGGACGCGGGCACAGAATTCCTCGAACTGCCAGCCGGCCCGACTCAACAACTGGGTCGACGAACCGCCGCGGAACGTGGCAACCGCCAGCGAGGTGCTCACCGCGATGATCGCGACGACCACCACCATTTCCACCAGCGTAAAAAATTTGCGGTTCGCCCCCATCGATTTTCATTCCCAGTTGGTGATATCGGCATTTTCGCCGGTACCGCCCGGCTGGCCGTCAGCGCCGTAACTATACAAATCGTAATCGCGGTGTTCTCCGGGATAAATATAAATGTATTCGTTGCCCCACGGATCTTTCGGCACATTCGGCTGCAAATACGGCCCTTCCCATTTTTCCTTCTGGTCGACATTTTCGATCAGCGCCTGCAACCCGGCCGAAGTATCCGGATACTCGCCGACGTCAAGCCGGTAATTGGTCAACGCATCGGCCAGCAGTTTGAGCTGGGTTTTGGCGGCACCGACATTGGCTTTTTTCAAATTATTCAAATACAGCGGCGTGGCGATGGAAGCCAGCGTTACCAGGATGATGATGACCACCACCACCTCGATCAAAGTAAAATTCCGTCCTGTCAACCTGCGTTTTTTCATAATTGTGATCCTCCCTGATTTATTGAATTGATTTCCATCATCGCGACAAAAATCGATACGACGACGACCAAGACCATCAACGCCAGAAAGACGATGACCGCCGGCTCGAACAAACTGAGCAAATGCTTGATTTTCAAGCGGGTGTCATTCTCCAGATGGCTGGCGATCCGCCCCAGCATTTCCCCGACGGTTCCGGACTCCTCGCCCACCCGAAGCATCGGCACCATTTCCGCCGGCACGAATCGGTTGCCGCTCAAAGCGGCGGACAATTTTTCTCCGCCTTTCAATTTCCTGCCGATGTCTTCGAAACCGGTCCGGATGACCGGATTGCGGATAATCCGCCCGGAAATTTTCACCGTCCGGATGATTTCGACGTGATTGGCGATCAAAATTGCCAGCGTCCGGATATATTTGCACATTTCCAGATCGATGATGATCCGGCAAAGCAGCGGCACCCGCAACAGCAACTGATGAATCTGAAACCGCAAAGCCTCTTCGCCGAGAGCTCGTTTCAAACCCAGCCAAATCAAAATCAGCGCCAGCGGAATCAACCACCAGGCCCAGAAGGCAAACGCACTGACGCCGAGCAGAAATTCCATGCTGCCGGGCATCGGCCGGTTCATATCGATAAAAATCTTGGCAAAACGAGGTACGAAAATTGTAAACAGCAGAATTGTCACCGTGATCGTCACCGCCAGGATCGCCGCCGGATAAATCGAGCTGGAGACGATGAAGTCCTTCAACTCCTTGGTCTCGCCCATGAACTTATAAAGCTGGTTGACCACCTCCGGCAAACAGCCGGTTTCTTCGCCGCTCTCGATCAGGTTGGCGTAATACCCCGGAAACAGAGAACCATGCGAACGAACCAGTTCGGAAAATTTTTTCCCCTCGTGCAACCCCTGCCGCAACGAGGTGACGAAAGCTTTCTGTTCCGGAACCGTGGCGCTCTCGGCAATGATTCCCAGTGCTTTTTCCAAAGGGATGAACGACTCCAGCAACGGAGCCAACTGGCGGGTGAATTCGTAAGTATTCACCTTGCTCCGCCGCCAGGAAAAACCGCCGTTGCCGTTCATGCTCGCTTCGCCGCAGAACTTGATCGGCACAATCCGGCGGCTGCGCAATTTTCCCAGCGCTTCCGAACTGTTGTCCGCTTCGACCAGGATCTCATGCGGCGCCTCGCCTTTGCTGGCGGCCAGATATTTGTACAAGCCCATAACGACAATTCCTTACAACTCGGCGGTGGAACGATTGACTTCCGTCGCGGTAGTGATGCCGGCTGCCACTTTGGCCATACCGTCCTGCTGCAGCGTTCGCATGCCGTTTTGAATCGCGATCGCCTCCAGTTCCGAACTGGAACGGTTGCCGTTGACCGCTTCGCGCAGCGCATCGTTCATGACCAGCAATTCATAGATGCCGCTGCGCCCTTTGTAACCGGTGCCGTTGCACCGCTTGCAGCGGTTGCCGGTATAGGCGGCATCGAAGCCGCTGCCGTGGCAGACCGGACAAAGTTTGCGGACCAACCGTTGCGACAAAACGCCGAACAACGCCGACGACACCAGAAAATTTTCCATCCCCATATCCAGCAGCCGGGTCACCGCCCCGACCGCGTCATTGGTATGCAACGTGCTCAACACCAGGTGGCCGGTCAAAGCCGCATTGATGGCAATATCCGCCGTTTCCCGGTCGCGGATTTCACCGACCAGGATGATATCCGGGTCCTGGCGGACGATATGGCGCAAGCCGGCGGCGAAGCTGACGCCGATTTTCGGGTTGACCTGCATTTGGCAAAGCCCCGGCATCCGGTATTCCACCGGGTCTTCGATGGTGATGATCTTTTTGCGCTGATCGTTCAATTGGCTGATCACGCTGTACAACGTCGTGGTTTTCCCCGAACCGGTCGGTCCGACCACCAGAATCATCCCGTGCGGAATTTGAATGAGCCGGTGAAATTGTTCCAGCAACTCCGACGACATGCCGAGCGTCTTCAAATCGAACGAAAGCGCTTCCTGATTCAACAAACGCAGGACGATGCTCTCCCCGGTCAGAATCGGAATCGTACTGATCCGCAGATCCAACTCCTCGCGGCCGAGCTGTATGTTGGTCCGGCCGTCCTGCGGCAGACGGCTCTCGGCAATGTTGAGTCCGCCGAGCAATTTGATGCGGGAGGCGATCGCCGGAAACTGGTTCAAGGGACAACTGAGAATCTCTGTCAATACGCCATCCACCCGGCAGCGGACCGTTACCATCTCTTCACCGGGTTCGATATGGATATCGCTGGCCTCCAACTCGATGGCCCGGGTGAAAATATCGTTCACCAACCGGACGATCCGCGCTTCCCCGGCCATCGTACGCAAAGTAGTTTCATCCTCGACATCGCCGGCGGTTTCCGCTTCATTCTGCTCCTGGCTCTGCAGTTTACTCAGCATCCGCTCCAGGAAAGTGCGCCGCACCAGCCGAAACGCACACCGCCGGTTCCAGGTATGCTTCACCAGATAGCTCAATTGTTCCAGATCATACGGATCGGCAATCAGAAAAGTGAGCGTCTCGTCATCCCATTCATAAGGCAGACAGCAGTTGGCGTTGCAGTATTCCAGCGGCATGCCCGGATAAATTGCCGGCTGGGCCAACTCCTCTTCCTCCGGCAAATCCAGTTCATAAGCGGCGGCATAGAACTCCAGCAACTGCCGTTCCGTCAAGCTGCCGCTGTCCAGCAACTGCCGGTCGGCCGCCCGGGCCGCCGGGTGGTCCGGCGCCTCGGGATAGTCGGGAAACTCGGCCCGCAGCAACGTCTGCAACGCCCGGTTCGCTTCTCTGTAATCCGAAACACTCATTGCACGGGATCCTTGATCGTGGCGGCTTCCAGGCGGTCGCCCATCGTATTTTCAAACTCGTTCAACGCTTTAATCGCGTCATTGTAACGCTTGATCATATCTTCGACCGGGCTCTTTTCATCGACGACATATCCGGTGATCATCACCAGAATTTCCGTCCGCTCCGTCGAACTGCTGGTGTTGCCGAACAACCGGTTCAGGATCGGAATATCACCGATGATCGGAATCGTTTCCAAATCATCGCTCTTCTGTTCCTGGATCAAACCGCCGAGAATCATTGTCCGTCCGTTGGCGATCGTCATCGAGGTTTGCAAAGTCCGCTCCTGAATGATCGGCGAATCAATCGATTTGCTGATGGTGTTGGTCATCGCGGTCGACAACGTCTGCACGACTTCAAGAGCAATCAGATCCGTACTGGTGATTTCCGGCGTGATGGTCAGGATGATACCGGTATCCTGATAATTGTAATTCTGGATCAGCGAGCCTTCCGACGAGGTATTGGTGATTGCCGACGAGATGACCGGCACCTGGCTGCCAACCGAAATCTGCGCTTCGGTGTGGCTGGAAACCACCAGTTGCGGACTGGAAATCACTTTCAAGGCATTGTTGCCGGCCAACGCTTTAATATAACCGAATTTCTTTTCGGGATCGTCCGGGTCATTGATCTGAAAACGAAAACCATCATCCGGAGTGTCGCCGTACGGATTAAGGCTGGAGTAATTGGTTCCCAGCAAAGTGCCGGCGTTGCCCCCATCGTCGGCATAAGAAAATTCCAGGCCGAATTCGGTCGATTTGTTCAGCGTCACCTCCACCACCAGCACCTGAAGCAACACCTGAGCCGGTACGACATCCAGCCGGTCGAGCAACGCTTTGACCGAAGCGTATGCCCGCGGCGTCGTCCGGACCACCAACCGGTTGAGCACCCCGTCGGCAAACACTTTGACCGGCGTATCGAATACGTTGGAGTTACGGTCGGTTTTGAGGTTGGTATCGGTATCGGAAGAACTGCCGGCTCGACTGTTGTAATTGGAATTCACCTGCGAAGTCCGGTCGTCGCCGCTGGTATCGACCGTCAGCGTCGACCCCTGGGTATCGAAGATCACCGACAAGGCCTCGGTCAACTGGGTCGCCTTGTTGTGCGCCACCTTATAAACGAAAATACGTTCCTGATCGATGGAATCGGAACTGTCGAGAATCTCGACCCAATCCCGGATTTCCCGAATCGCTTCCTCGGTCGCCGCCGAGGCAACGACAATCTGCAGTCGGTCGATGCCGGCCAGCAAAATCGCGCCGCTGGTATCGTCAACATTGCCGTTCGTCGTATCGGTGGTGCGAACGACGCTGAAGCCCAACACCGGCAATACACTCTGCAACTCCTCGGTCAGCTTGCTCGGCAACACATTGCGGCATTTGATGATGGCGCACGGCCAGTTGCCGCGGCGGCTCTGGTCGATGATTTCCAGCAATTGTTTGATCTTCGGCATATTATTGCGGTCGTCGCTCAGCAAGATGGCATTCGGCTGTGTCAGTTCAACGACGACACTGTCCCGGCCGAGGAAGGGTTTCAATTGATTCAGAACATCCTTGGCGGTCGTATTTTTCAACGCATAATAATAAACTTCGCCATTGCCGTTGTGCGCCATTCTGGCATCCGGCTGCATCGCCAGCTTGGACAGCGGCATCACCCGCAGCAAACCATCGACATCGACCATAACCCCGGCGCCGGACAGATAGAGCATCTTGTCGAACGTATCCCACAACTCCCGCCGGGTCATCGTCGAATTGAGGTTCAACGTCACGACATTTTTTAAATCACTGTCGGCCAGAAAATTGAAGCCAAGCACATCGGCGAAGGCCGGCAGCACGTCCAACAGCGGCGCGCTGTTAAAGACCAGTGACACCGGCAGCTCTTCATCGGCATTCGTCAGGATAAAATCTTCATAAAACCGCTCGCTGTCATCGCCTCGCGCCGGTGTATTTTCGGTTTTCGCCGCACCGGTCAGCAATTTGAACCGTTCATCACTCAGCTCGTCGCCTTCATCCAACTTCGCCTTGACCAACTCCTGCTCCATCGTCTCCCGCTCGGCAGGCGCCGAGATATTCTCTTCATGGCGCAGGAAATCAAAACGATTTTCACCGGTCGGCACGGTCGATTCCGGCTCCTGATTGAACCAGCTGCAGGAACACAGCAACATCCCGGCCGTACCGATTCCGATCATTTTGCCGCCGTTGTCCAACCAATATCTCTTACGATTGCTTTGCTTTTTCATGACATATCTTTTCCGAATGAATTAAATCGTTTTCTTCCCGTTATCGTCTGCCGCCGCCAGGCCCACCGCCGCCAGGAGGGCCGCCGGGGACGCCGGCATTCCCCTGATTGCCGCCACGATTGCCGGTCTGGTTGCCGCCGCCTTGATTGCGCATCGAACGTTCCATCATCTGCATCATGCGAAATTGCGACATCATCTGAAACCGCTGCATCCGCTCCAACTGCTGCACCGGATTGGCGTTGCTGCTGGCGCCGGAAGACGCCGTCGCCGGCTGAACTCCTTTTGACGCTTCCACCAATTCCAGTTCCAATTTCTCACTGCCGCGGGTCAGGACCACCCGGTCGCGCTCCACTTCCGACAACGTATAGCCGTTATCCATCGTTTCGCCGAGCCGGACATACTGTTTGTAGACCTGCGCGGTCGTTTCACTTTCCCCGCCCGGCTGGCCGTTATTCTGGGCAGTTCCGAAGTGGGAGCGAAAGTTGCCGCGATTGCGGCTCCGGCTGCCGTTGTTGCCGCGGGAAGGATTTCCGGCCGCCGCCCCGCCCATCATTCCCGGACCGCCGGGCGGCATTCCTCCCGGTGGCATCCCCGGCATCCCGCCGCCAGGCATTCCACCCGGCATCCCGCCTCCCGGCGGACCACCCATCAATCCCATACCGCCGAACGGGAAGCCCTCGCGGCTGCGTTCGGCATTTTTCTGCAGGATCACGGCACCGACGCAGGAAGCGATTTGAAAGGTGCCGACCAGCGTCATTTCGACCCGGCTGTCGCGGCCGCGGGCAAAGGTCGCGTTCGGACAACGCGCCGGATCGAAAATATTGTTGCCGACAATATTATCGGCATCCACCCGCCAGGCATCCGGATTGCCGCTTGTTCCCCTGGCGCTTGCGGCGCTCTTCCGGCCGGGGTCCGGTTTGACCAGCTGATATTCGACCGCCGGCGCCGCCGGCCGGACATTGGACGCGACGCTCCACAACAGATAACAGACCAGAAAAAGATTCAATATAATCAAACCGACTTTCATTGCTTCGCTCCGGTTGTTTCATTTCGTTTGCTCTCCGGCAACTTGCCGTCGAAACCGATCACCCGAAGCGAACCGTTGAAATTCATCGTCGCAGTGTCGCCCGGCCCGGCCAGCCGCAAGTCCAGCCGCCGCCAGGCCAGCCGCGGCTCCGTCTGTTCCAATGCCTTCAGGAATCCGACGATTTTTTCCAGCGAATCCACCACGGCAATATCCAATTCGGCATAATACAGTTCGGTGTTGATCCGGGAAGTCCGCACCGTTCCGAGACTGTTCAATTTCAAATCCTGCTGTTGCGCCGCAGTGCCGACCAGTTGGCGCATCACGGTCTCCACCGCCCCGTCCCGGTCCGTCTGCCAGTAGGTTTCCAACTGCTGCAGATAGCGTCTTTTCAGCGCCTCCGCTTCCCGCATTCTGGTCTGCTGCACGGTAAACGCCTCCTGCGCCTTCTGCCGCCCCTCCCTGGCGGTCGTCAACCCGGCCGAGCCGGGAAACAATTTGGCCAAGTCGCCGCTGAAATACCACAGCAGAAACAGCCAACTGACCAGCAGGGCACCTCCGGCCAGCGCCAGCTTGCCGCGATCAGTGGCGGCAAACATTTTCATATTCCCTTTTCTCATGGTTTGACCGCCTCCACCGGTGCCAGGCTCAGCGTCACCGCAATGACCGAATCGTTGATGCGCCGCTGCTGCAATTGTTCGATGCGCCAGAAGGTCAACGGACGCAGGATCGCCGCCAAATCGGGATTTTCCGCTTCCGTCTGCAATTGCAGCTCAAGACTTTTTTCACTCCAGCGCAAACCGGAGACCATCATATCCGACGGCAGCACCGTACTCAACGCCGCCAGTTTATCCACCACTTCCAGTTCGCCGGCTTTCAAATCGACCACTCTGGTCAACTCTTTCAGTTCCTTATCCATACCGCGCAGCCGGCTTTGCAAAACGTCAGTTTTCTGGGCCAGGCCGGCCGTTTCGGATGTCAACTGGCGATACTCGCTCCGCCATTTCGCATAATTCTGCCATTTGCCCCAGAGGAAATTGCCGAACAACAAAACCAACAACAGCGCCGTCAAGCGCAACTGCGCCCGATAACGACGCGGCCGCAACGATTTCGGCAAGCTCCGGATTCCGGCCTGCTGACTTTTGAACCGTTCCCCCAAAACCAGCTCGGCCAGAAACAGGCAACTGCGGTAACACTGCAGCTCAAAAACACCATCGTCCGGCAGTATGAAATGTTTTCGGTTCCGGTAGTCAACCATCTTCTGCTCGCTTTTGCGGTGCCAGGTTCCCCGCTGAAAATAATAATCCGGTTCGACTTCCGGCAGAAAAACCGCTTCCGCTTCCGACTCTTCGTCCAATGCCAGCAGCGGGTAGATGAATTCGTCCGCCCGGCAGTGACTCTGGGTCAATACTGCGGCGAGCTGATGCAAAGCGGCCGCTGGAAACGCATAGACATTCACCCGGCAATTGCCGTCCGCCGCCGATTGCACGGTGAACTGCAGCCGACAATCCTCCGGTACCTGCAGCAGGTATTGCGGCAGTTCAAATTCCAAGGCATCTTTCAATGATTTCAGCGGCAGCTCCAGCGTCGTACATTGAAAGAAAGTACCGCCTTCCAGGGCGCCTCCGACAATCAACATGCACTCCGCCCCGCCGCCCAGCGTTTTCAGCAATGACTTCCAGGCGGTGGCCGGATTGTTCGAATCAATCGCAACACAGCCGTAACGATCCACCTTCCACTGACTGCCGCGGCGGCGAAAATGACATCCCTTGAGCGTCGTCGCGTCAAAAATCAGGATATTGTATTCACGGTTGGTTGTAAATCTCATAATTCTTTAATCTTCCGATCGAAAAACATTCGGGATTCTCTGCCGCGCCCGGTTTCGGGCGCGGCAGAGCAATGATGTGTTCACTGATTGTCTTCTTCGTACTGCTTGATCAACTCCTGCAATTGCTTGCGGGCCGCCGCCGCATCGGTTTTGCGCAATGCGTCGATCTCGGCCATCTTGTCCGGATACTGTTCCAGCAGCTTCCGGCGCAACTGCGCCGCCTGATTATTGCGGGGCGTCGTCCCTTCCCGGCTGGAATTGCCGGCACTGCCGCGATTGCGGCCAAACGACAAATCGATTCCTTCCTTGGACGCCAATTCCGTCATTTTTTCCATCGCCGCCCGCGGATTGCTCCGGCGCAATTCCTCGATTTCGGCAAATTCCTCCGGATATTTCTCCCGCAGCGCCATGATCTGCTGCATCCGGTCTTGCGGGGAAACCGGCAATTTCACGCCGGCCTTTTCCGCCAGGTCCTGTAATTTGCGGTTCGCTTCCCGGCGCAATTCCTCGATTTCGGCAAATTCCTCCGGATATTGCTCCTTCAATTCATTTTCAACCTGTTGTTGCGGACTGCCGCCCATGCCCATCCCGCCGGGACCGAACCCCATACCGGGGCCCCCTCTCATGCCGGCGCCGCCGGGACCGCCGCGCCGTTGACCGCGTTCTCCCCGGCCGCCGAATTCCATGTTGCCTCCCGGCGGCATCATGCCGGGACCGAAGTTCATACCGTCGCCGCCGGGACCGCCGCGCCGTTGACCGCGCTCTCCCCGGCCGGGCGGCATCATTCTCGGCAGTTCCATACCGGAACTTTCCGCCAGAGACCGCATCGCCTCCAACGCGGCAAATAAGTTGGTATTCTGCAACTTCTCAATTTCAGCGAACTTTTCCGGATATTTTTCCTTCAAAGCAGCCTGCAGCGCCGCCCATTCTCCGGTAACATCTCCCGCCTCATTCCGCCGGGAGCGAACCGTCTCGCCGGTATTGCCGTCAGCTTCCTCGGCCGCCGACAACGTCGTTCCGGCCGCCAAAGCGGCCATCATCAGAAAAGCGAAAGTCCATCGTTTTGTCATAGGTCTCCTCCTTGTTTAACCCGATGAGGCACTTCCTGTCAACATCATCATTTGGGGAACACATCTGTGCATAGAAACGCCGACAATCATTTTTTTATTGTTGCAATGATGCGGCAGACCGTAACTAATTTGGAATTTTTTACCGGTTCTCCCATGCCGAACGGCGCTGGAAATCCGGCTTTTACCGGCAAAGGCTTCACTGCCTCCGAGCATGGACCGCCATTGTTCCGGATTCTTTCGGGAAATACTTGCAAGTCTGACAATCCAATTGTAAATTATCAATTTCATTACCAAATACGCGGGGGAAACCACTAAGATGAAAATAATTGCCGGCTTGCTGCCGATGTTGATGAATATGGTGATCGGTGTCGTCCTGCTGATCACGCCGTTGCGCCTGGCCACCGCCGGAGCGGGCGCGGTGGCCGTAGCGGCCACTCTGGTTACCTGGTCGCTGGTTTATGCGTTGACAATCGGCGCGCTGGGCAGGATTCTCAACGAGCAGAACGCCGCCCGGCTGGTGATGGGTTCGGGAATCCTGGTTGCATTGACCGCCGTCGGTTTGATCTATTTCGACGGACTGTATCTGCAATTTTTCTGGATTGTCCTGACCGGAGTCGGCAGCGGCTTTTTTGCCGGACCGGTTCAAGTTTTCATGAAACGGCTGGAAAACAATGCCGCGTCCGGGGTCGCCAGAGCGACGGCAATGTACACTTTCTCCTGGAGTTGCGGCTTTGCCAGCGGTCCGTTTGCCGTCATGCTGCTCTGGGGACTCTGGGCGCCGCAGGACGGCTGGAAATATTGCTACTGGCTCACCGCGCTGGTCGGCATTCTCATTTCTCTGATCACCTTCATTCTGGATCATCGTTCCGGCAAGCTGGCGGCACAGCCGGCGGCGGGTTCGGCCGAAGAATCATCGGTCGATTATTCCGGTCAGCCCGATCTGGTCTGGCTGGGCTGGATCGTGCTGCTCGGCGGCGTCATTTCTTCGACAATCCTGCGGGCCAATTTCCCCTATAAGGCGGCGGTCATGCAGTGGGACACCGCCAGGACCAGTTGGGTCATGGCATTGGTCTTTTACACCCAGGGCTTCACCGCGCTGGCGTTATGGAAGAGCCGTTACTGGATGTACCGACAGAAACCGATTTTAGGCGCTTCGCTGCTGGGACTGGCCGGCCTGCTGTTGTTT
>OJMH01002250.1_pt1 | contig 16609 bp, 17 predicted proteins | sample 1597111 | NCBI WGS metagenome assembly OJMH01 (sample SAMEA2452115, study PRJEB22498) | human gut metagenome | reverse complement strand
GGAATTATAAAATAATGGTTAATAAAAGTTTTAAATCAGAAAAAGGAGTAACCTTATTAGCACTTACTATATATATGATAGTTTTAACAGCTGTATTAGGTATGATGACAGTATTAAGTAATTTATTTTATAATAATGTATATACTTTGCAAGATACAGTAGAAAATGCTGGAGACTTTGACACTCTTAATAGTTGTCTAATTATTGATGCTAAAGCAAATACATCAGTTAGGGTAGACGAAAGTACTAAAACTATTGTATTTGGTGATGATACAACATACACATATAATGAAGAAGAAGAAACTATATATAGAGGTGAATTTAAAGTTGCATCACATGTAAAATATTTTAATGTAACTAGTTCAACAAAAACAGTAGATAATGTTGAAAAAGAGATACTTACAATTAAAATTATTATAGGAGATTCAACACAAAATTTAATAAACCAAACAATAGATTATACACTAAAATATTGGTAAATTTTTTATAAGGAAAACGCTAGAAATTAAATTTTAGCTGAGTTTGAACTTTAAGAAAGGAATATTTAAGTATGGATAACAGAAGAACACAACCAATTGGAATTGAACTTGTAAAAAGAGGAATTGTTAAAGAGGAAGATATAAACAAAGCATTAGATTACCAAAAGGAGCATCCTTCAAAAAAAGTTGGAGATATATTATATGAATTGCATATAGGAAACCCAAATGCTTTAATAGCTGCAATAGCAGACATTCTAGGCGAAAAACCAATGCTATTAGGTTCTGCAGATATAAAAATAAACATAGCAGATTATTTACCACTTGATATTGCAAGAAAAAATAAAGCAATACCTTTTGAAACTGGAGCTGGAAAAATAAAGGTATGTTTCTCAAATACGGCTAACCAGAGAATGCTAGAAAATATGAGGCTTTTGTTTTTAAACAAAGGCTTAATAATGGAAAGATATATTACTTTTGACAGTATTATTGATGAAATTTTAACTTCAATGGAAATAGCTTCAACAGAAACTATTGATGTAAATGCTGATATATCTGAACTTGTAAATTCTATAATAAAAAATGGTATGGAAAAAAGAGCAAGTGATATTCATATAGAGCCAGAAGAAAATTCTATAAGAGTAAGATATAGAATTGATGGTGAACTAGTTACAGCTGCAACAATAGAAAAAGATAAACAAGCTCAGTTAATAGGAAGATTAAAAGCAATTTCTAATATGCACCAAGAAAAACAAGAATCTCAGGATGGTAGAATTTTATTATATAGTGATTATAATATCCGTGTGTCTTCACAGAAAAATGTTTATGGTGAAAAATTTGTTTTAAGACTTTTAAAGAAAAATGCAGATGTTCAGCAAATATTTGAATTAGGATTTCCAAATGATCCAGAGCTTGTAAAGAAATGCTTCAACAAAAAGAATAGTATTGTTTTAATAGCTGCTCCAACAGGAGAAGGTAAAACAACAACATTATACAGTATTATAGACTTCTTGAATAAACCTGAAATAAATGTTACAACAATTGAAGATCCAGTTGAAATAAGAATTCCAGGACTAAACCAAATAGAAGTTGATGCAAGGGCTACATTCTCAGATTCTTTAAGAACTGTTTTAAGACAAGACCCAGATATAATTCTAGTTGGAGAAATTCGTGATAGAGAAACTGCTGAAATAGCTATGCAAGCAGGTCAAACTGGACACTATGTTTTATCAACAATACACACAATAGATAGTATAGAAGTTATAACAAGACTAAGAAAAATTGGTGTATCTGATTATGATATTGCAAGTACACTTGCGACTTCATTATCTCAAAGATTGGTAAGAAGAGTATGCCCTAAATGTGCAGTAAAGAGAGAATATACAGAGGAAGAAAAAAATATAATAAATGGTATTGCAAAAAAATATGGAGTAGAATATGATTTCACAGGGAAATACACATATGATACTGTTGGATGCCAATATTGTAACAATAGTGGTTTTTATGGAAGAATTGGTATATTCGAAATATTAAATATGACAGAAGATGTAAAAGAACTAGTAATAAAAGGCGAATCTAGTTTGGAAATTAGAAAAAAAGCAATGGAAGAAGGGTACAAACCTTTAGTAATAGATGGATTTAATAAAATTTTAAATGGATATACAACGTTAAAAGAATTAAATTCTAAACTAGTTATATATTAAAATAAAGGTAATATACCAAAAGGAGAGTAACATGGTAGATGTAGATGATATTTTAAGAACAGCGATAGAAAAAGATGCATCAGATGTGCATTTAATAAGTGGAATTAGACCAATGCTAAGAATTGCAAGACATTTAACTCCATACGAAGGATGTGATAATCTTACGCCAGAAGATATGGCAGATATTTATGATTATTTCATAAGAGGTAACATAGATAAAGATGCAGTTTTTACACAAACAAAAAAACTAGATTCATCATTTGAGTTTAACGGACTTCGTTTCAGAGTGAACATATCTTTATCTGGAGATGTTCCAGTATTTACATTAAGACTTATAAAAAATGAATTACCAACATTTGATGAACTTGGTGTTCCAGACATAGTAAGAAGAATGATGTACCAACCACAAGGATTAGTTCTTGTAACTGGTAAGACAAACTCTGGTAAAACAACAACTTTAAACGCATTGATAAACGAAATAAATGAAACGCAAAATAAGAAAATACTTACACTTGAAAGTCCAGTTGAATTCAAGCATAAATGTAAGCAATCTGTAATAGTACAAAAGGAAGTTGGCTATGGACAAGATGTTTTAACATATAAAGATGGTGTTAAAAACTGTTTAAGAGAGGACTGCGATATTCTAATAATTGGTGAGATTCGTGATAGAGAAACAATGGATGCTGCAATTGAAACAGCAGAAGCAGGACACTTAGTAATAGGAACATTACACACAAAATCTTGTGCAGAAACAATAGATAGAATGATAAACTTCTATGAAATATCTGACCAACAAAGTATAAAATATATGATAGCTTCACTATTAAAATTAGTTACTTCACAAAGATTAATTCGTGGAAAAGATGGAAAGTTAGTATTAGTTCCAGAAGTTATGGTTGTAGATAATATTATTTCTGGTATAATAAGAAAAGAGAAACTTAGTGTTTCAGAAATAGAAGATGCAATACAAAGCGGCTCGGCAAATGGAAGCATAGGTTTAATAAATTCAATTGCTGAACTATTTGTTGATGATAGAATAACATTAGACCAAGCAAAGGCTCAAATAGAAGAAAAGAATATAGAAATACTAAACAGAACAATAATGCAATTAAAAATAAAAAGAGGAAATAACGGAAACCATATTGGGTATTAATTAAATATCAAAACATTAATTTTTAAACTAAGTTTGAATAGAGAAGGAGGTATGCGAAAAAATGCCAGAGTATGTATACAGAGCTATTACTAAAGAAGGAGTAATAGTAAAAAACAGAGTTGAAAGTGGAAACAAACAGACTCTAGTAAAAAGACTAAAAGAAGGTAATTTAACACCTATAGATGTTGTTCAAATTGGTTATGGAAGAAAAAAAGTAAATGTAAAAAAGAGAAATGTCACAGATATAGATGAAATAATGAAAACAGCAAACTCTTCAAGTGTAATACAAGGAAGAGGAAGAAAAAAGCAATCAGTTATTGAAAAAGTAAACCTTGCTATTTCTAAACAAGAAAAAGTAACAACAAGAGACATAATGGTATTTACCCAAAACTTTTACCTATTAAAAAAGGCAGATTTCAATAATATACATGCATTAAGCACAATAATAGAAAGTACAGAAAACCTTACTTTTAGAGGTGTGCTTGAAGATATATTAGCTGGACTAGAAGCCGGTGAATATATGTACACAACCATGGAATATTACGAAAACATATTTCCATATATATATATAAATATGATAAAAGTTGGAGAACTTTCGGGCTCTTTAACACAATCACTTCAACAGGCTGTAAAATACCTAGACACTAGTACAGATACAAGCAAGAAGTTAAAGAAAATAATAATTCCAAATGTAATACAATTGGTAGCATTAATAGCGTTATTATTTGTAGGAAGTTTATATACAATACCTACAATACAAAATGTATATAATGAAGTTGGAACAAAAGATACACTACCTGCAATAACAATAGCGTTCTCACATGTAATAGAATGGATTGCTGCACACTGGTATGTACCGACTGGAATAATTGCAGTAATTGTAGGAATTATATTTGCATATATTAATACACCAAAAGGAAAATATAATTTCGACTACTTTAAATATACAATGCCTATATTTGGAAAGTTAAACTATACTATGGATTACTCGAGGCTTATGAGAGCAATGTTACTAAACCTAGAGAATGGAATGAGAATTCAAGATGCTTTGGATGTTAGTAAAAATGTAGTAAGTAACTTTGTTATGAGAGCCATGGTAGAAACATCTATAAACAATATTTTAGTCGGAACATCATGGATAGAACCATTCGAAAAAGCAGGCCTTGGTTCAACAATGATAACCGAGATGTTAAAGGTAGGTATGCAAACAGACTTATCTGCAATGATGGAAAAATTATTAGAATATATGGATGTTGATATAAAAAATACAATGGATAAAATTATGGCTGTATTGCCACAATTAGTATATTCGATAGTTGGTGTTCTATTAATATTTGTTGTTGTAGTTGTACTTGTACCTTGTATTCAAGTATACATGGGAACATTCATGTTTTCAGCAGCAGGAGTATAAAACCTTCGCCCAATGGGGACGCCCCATTTGGGGCGAATTTTTTTTGCATTTTTTAAAATTATATGTTAATATTGTATTGTGAAATTCAAAGGAGACTATTTATGAAATTTGGAATAGATTTAGGTGGAAGCCATGTTGCAATTGGCTTGGTAGATGAAAATAGCGAAATAATAGAAAAAAGAACTTATTACATGAATGATAGAAGAAATGTAAGTTTAGAAGATTATATAGTAAGTTCAATTGTTCACGGAATTAATGAAATATTACAGAGTACAAGATATAACTTATGTCAGATTGAGAGTATTGGAATTGCAACACCTGGAAATCCCAAAGATGGATATATAAAAAATGTTGTGAATTTAGGAATAAAAGAGTTTAATATTACTCAAAAATTAAGAGAAGCATTTGGAAGTAAAGAACTAAAAATAAATTTACAAAATGATGGAAAATGTGCAGCAATAGCAGAAAAATACAAAGGTTCACTTAAAGACTATAATGATTGTGTTTTCTTGTGTATAGGTACAGGAATAGGCGGAGCAGTTTTCTTTGACGGCAAATTTATAAAACCTATTCGCAATGCTGGATTCGAATTTGGACACATGGTAATAAATAAAAATGGAGAACAGTGCAACTGTGGTAATAAAGGTTGTTTTGAAGCATATTGCTCAAAGAAAAAATTCAAAGAGCAAATGCAAAAAATACTAGGAATTACAGAATATATTGGAGCTGCAGATTTAACAAAAGAAATAGAAGAAAATATGGGCAATAGTGATGTAAAAAATTTGCTAGAAGAATATGTTGATAATTTAGCATTAGGAATAGCAAATATAATAAATATATTAGAGCCAGAAGCAATAAGCATAGGTGGAAGCATGTCACATTATGAAAAATTAATATTTAGCAGATTGAAAGAAAAAATTTATAGTGGAGAATATTTATTTAATAAAGAAAATCCACCTAAAATATTAACAGCTCAAGCAGGGAATGATGCGGGGATAGTAGGTGCAACACTTATTTTTTAGCTAAAACTGCAAATAGAAGAGAGGAATGCGAAAAATGAATGTATATGAAGAAACACAACTAATATTACATAAATATAAAATACAGGCTAATAAAAGTTTAGGGCAAAACTTTTTGGTAGATGATAATGTTATAGATGAAATAATACGTAGCTCTAATATAGATAAGCAAGATTTAATAATAGAAATTGGGCCAGGGCTTGGTGTTTTAACTAATAGACTATTACAAGAGGCAAATAATATTATTGCAGTAGAGCTTGATAAAAGAATGGTAAATATATTGCAAGACAGATTTATTATAAATATAAACGGTCAAGCTGAAAGTAAATTAGAAATAATAAATGAAGACGTATTAAAAATAAATTTGAATGAAATAATTGCAGAAAAAAGAAAACAAACAGAAATAAAAAATGTAAAAATAGTTGCAAATTTGCCATATTATATTAGTACTCCAATTATAATGAAACTATTAGAAAATAGACTAGATATAGATGAAATAATAGTAATGGTGCAGAAAGAAGTAGCAGAAAGGCTAACTGCAAAAACGGGAACAAGGCTTGCAGGAGCAATAACATATGCTATTGAATACTATTCAGATGCAACAAGTATTATAAAAGTTTCAAAAGAATCATTTGTACCAAGTCCGAAAGTAGAGTCTGAAGTAATTAAATTAAAAGTTAGAAAAGATAAAAAAATTAAAGTAAAAGATGAGAAATTACTATTCAATATTATATCAAAAAGTTTTATGCAACGCAGAAAAACACTATCAAATGTGCTAATAAATAACAATATAATGCATAGTAAAGAAGATGTAAAAAATATGTGGATGGAGCTTGAAATTGATGAAAATGTAAGAGGAGAGAGTTTAACATTAGAACAATTTGGGAAAATTGCAGATTATATTAGTGAGAAAAAATAAAACATAAATATTTAGTTATATTACTAAAAATTAAAAAAATGAAAAAACATGTTATTATGAAAATAATATTGTGAGGAGGTAAAACTAGTAATTTTGGAGGTAATGCCAAAAATAAAAAAAGGCCTTTAAAAATAAAACAAAAAATGTTATAATCATAATAGATATGTAAATTTTGAAAAATAAAAAAAGGGAGGAATGCGGTACAAAATGAATCAAATTTTAGTCACTGAAAAGTTATACATAACACCAGAAATAAAACGTAAAAAAAGAATGTATAAAATAAGATTCTTTTTATCCGTTTTCTTAATTTGTATTTTATTTTCATATTATATATATGCAGAAAATGATAGAAATAAGAGCGAAGAAGTGGCGCATGCAATATTAAGTCAAATAGAAAATACTAACAATACAATTGCTAATGATAATACAACAAAAAACATAGTAAATGATGTATTAGTAATAGCGCTAGATGAACAAGAATCAAATGATGCGGATGGAGAAATTCATGATACACCAAACCAAAGTCAAACTCCAGAAAATGCTGGAAGTAAAGATTCGCCAGATGACCCTTATGCAGATATGACAGAATCTATTTTATCTATACCTTGTATAGGAATAAGTTACCCAGTACTTTCAGAAACATCAGATGAGTTATTAAAAATATCATTAAACAAATACTGGGGCAATGGTCCAAACAAAATAGGAAACTATTGTATAGTAGGCCATAATTATGCAAATGGAAAATTATTTGGAAAGTTAAATCAAATGGAAATAGGAGATATAGCAACATTAAAAGATTTAGCAACAGGAAAAACAGTAACATATGAGGCATATAATAAGTACATAGTGGAACCAACAGATGTTAGTTGCACTAGCCAGTTAACAAATGGAAAAAGAGAAATGACATTAATCACATGTAAAAATTACGGAACGCAAAGACTAATAATAAAATGTAGAGAAGTATAGCATAAAATATTGACTTTTGTAAATTTATTAAATATAATGTAGAAAGAATTAACGAAGGAGGAATAAACATGGCTAAGAAAAACGAAGAAGTAAAAACAATAGTATGGGTATTTTGGATAATGTTAGCAATAATTGGTGTTAGCTTGCTATTTGCTGGAATACAAAGCAGCGTACAAGGAAACAATATTACAACATCTGTAATGTTAATAGTTGTTGGAATAATCCTACTATTCATTGGATTAGTAATGGTTTTAGGCAAAGCAAACATAATAACAAATGAAATTGAATTGCCAAAGTCTTCAAAAAAAGAAGAAAAGAAATAGTTAAATACAATAACCGCTATAGAAATATGACGGTTATTTTTTTATTGGAAAAGCAAAATATAATAAAATAAAAACGAATAATTTTGTGCGCTTATGCAAGTTTATTCGTTTTTTTATTTTCATCTTTAAAATTAGAAAGGCCAACTAGATAATCGATAGAAACATCATAATATTTGGCAAGTGTAATTAAATGAGATATAGTAATAGTCCTTTTTCCATTTTCATATTCAGAATAATATTGTTGTGAAATACCAAGTATACCAGCTATATCTTTTTGGAGTAAATCATTATCTTCACGTAAATCCTTAATTCTTTTAAACTGCACAGTTAATGAGTCCTTTCAACTTTAAATCTTTATTTTCTATCCATATTTTAACAGAAAAAAATATAAAAGAACTCCTATACATAATATAATATGTACAAAATATGAAGTACATATACATAATTAAAATAGTTAGCAAAATTGCAATATTACAACAAAAAAGTTTTTATAAAATTTTATGTAATTTATATTGACATTTTATACTCTTATACATATAATGAATATATGAACAAACATTCAAATGAAATATGAAAAATTTATATGCTTTATACAAGAGTACAAAACGCAAGAAAGGAAGTTCTATGGAAGAAAATGTTGAACAAATTAGCATCAATGTTGAAAAGGTAAATAAAATAAAAAGTAATTTTCCAGATGAAGATTTATTATTTGATATAGCGGAGAATTTTAAGGTTTTTGGGGATTCTACAAGAATGAAGATAATTGCAGCATTATTAGAAGAAGAGCTTAATGTATCAGAGATTGCTGCAATTACAAATTCTACACCATCGGCTATTTCACATCAGTTAAGAGTTTTGAAACAAGCAAAACTTGTTAAAGGAAGAAAAGACGGTAAAGCGGTTTATTATAGCTTGGACGATGATCATGTTAGAAAAATTTATGAGATTGGAAAAGAACACATAGAAGAAAGTTAATTGCCCAGAAAAGGGGCGTCCCTAATGGGTGAAAGGAGACAGTATGAAAAAATATGAGTATGAAATTGCAGGGCTTGATTGTGCAGCTTGTGCAAATGAAATACAAGAAGGGTTAAACAAAAATCCTGAAATAAAAAATGCAAATGTAAATTTTGCAAAGATGAAATTAACATATGAAACAGATACTCTTTCTAAGGAAGAAATTGAGAAGATTGTACAGAGTATTGAGCCAGAGGTTGAGCTACTTGAAGTTAATAGTAAGAGTAAAGACTTAAAAAATGAGAAGGCTCAAAAAGAAAATAGAAAGAAGTTATGGCTTCATATTTTAAGACTTGTAATTGGCGCAATTGTTGCTGGGGTTGGACTATATGTTCCAATGCCAAAAGTAGCATCTACTATATTTATAGTCTTAGGCTATGCTGTTTTGTTATTTAAAACAGTAAAAAATGCAGTGAAGTTATTATTTAAGAGTAAGACAATTAACGAGAATTTGCTTATCACAATCTCGTGTATAGGAGCATATCTGGTAGGAAAATCTTCTGAAGGATTAATGGTTATTATTCTTTATGAAATTGGTAAAATTCTCGAAGAGAAGGCTATTAATAAAACAAGAAAATCTATATCAGATTTAATGGATATCAAGCCAGAATATGCTAATCTAAAAAAAGGTGACGAAATTGAAATAGTCGAGCCATCAGAAGTAAAAGTTGGCGATATTGTTGTTGCAAAACAAGGAGAGAAAATTCCACTGGATGGTGTTGTTGTAAAAGGTACTGCAAGTTTAAATACAGCTTCTTTGACAGGTGAATCTAAACCACAAGATGTTGATGAAAATGATATTGTTTTGTCAGGAAGTATTGTATTAGAAGGTTTACTAGAAATAAAAGTCACAGAAAAGTATGAAAACAGTACTGTTAGCAAGATTTTAGAGCTTGTTGAGAATGCTACTGATAAAAAGGCAAAGACAGAAACTTTTGTTAATAAAGCAGCTAAAATTTACACACCAATTGTTATTGGAATTGCAATATTAGTGGGAATATTCTTGCCATTAATATCTAATGTAACATATGGTGGAGAAAATGGTTCAATATATAGGGCATTAATTTTCTTGGTAATATCTTGCCCATGTGCGATTGCGATATCTGTTCCATTATGCTATTTCTCTGGAATTGGTAAATCATCTAAGGAAGGAATTTTGATAAAAGGAAGCGACTACTTAGACGAATTAAAAGACGTAAAAGAAATTGTTTTTGATAAGACCGGAACACTTACAAAAGGTCAATTTGGAATTTCTAAAATTGAAGTTTACAGTGATAAATATGTGGAAAACGATGTACTAAAATATGTTGTATGGGGAGAAAGCTATTCGAACCATCCAATTGCAAAATCGATAGTAAGAAATGCAAAAAATGTTGAAACTAAAAAAGTAGAAAATTATGAAGAGATAACTGGTAAGGGAATAAAATATAACATTGATGGAAAAACAGTTTTAGTGGGAAATTCATCTTTAATTGGCAAAGAAAATGAAGTTGCGGGAAGTACAAAAATTTATTTAAAGATTGATAACGAATTAGTAGGTGCAATTCTACTAAAAGACGAAGCAAAGCATGGTACAAAAGAGGCTATACAAGCTCTAAATTCTAGAGGAATAGTTACTAAAATGTTTACTGGAGACAACAAAAAAGCAGCAAAACAAATTGCCGAAGAACTTGGAATAAGTGAATTTGAAGCAGAAATGTTACCAGACCAAAAATATTCTGAACTTGAAAAAGAATTAGAAAAATATAAAGGCACAAACGGCAAAGTAGCATTTGTTGGGGACGGAATAAACGATTCACCAGTACTTGCAAGAGCAGATGTTGGAATATCAATGGGAGGAGTTGGCTCTGGTTCTGCAATAGAAGCATCAGATATTGTCGTAATGACAGACTCGATAGACAGAATTGACTGTGCAATAGATATTTCAAAGAAAACGAGTAAAATAATAAAACAAAACTTAATATTCTCTATAGGAGTAAAAATAGTAGTATTAATACTAAGCGTATTCGGAGTTGCAAACATGTGGGAAGCAGTATTTGCTGACGTTGGGGCGACACTAATAACAGTATTAAATTCATTGAGAATATTGAAATAAAATCAATACAAACAAGCCAAAAATGTGTCATAATATGATACATGATTATGCTTGTTTTTTGGTGTATAATTCAAATATTAATTTTAAATTATGTGAAAATTGTCATTATTTTTGCATAATTTTTTTGTTTCTGGAAAAGCTAGAGTATGAATAAAAAATTGGAGGGAAGCTTATGGAAAAACATATAATGGTAACAGGCACATCTAAAGTTTCATGGAAAGATGCAATTGTACAAACAATAGCCGAAGCATCTAAGACTATAGATTATTTAACAACTGTAACAATAGTAAATCAAAAAGCAAAAATAAATGGAGATAAAATAACAGAGTACTATGTAGACTTAGATTTAACTTTTATTATTGATAGGGATAGAAAATAAAAAATTGCAATTATTTTCAATCGAAAGGAGGAAAATAGAATGGAACAGATAAATACAAATAAAGAATATAACGAGTATGTAAAGCAAAAGTCACCCAATTCGCCAATATTAAAGGATTGCTTTAATGCCTTTTGGGTTGGAGGACTAATTTGCTCAATTGGTCAAATTATATTAGATTTTTGTATGTTTAAAGGAATGGATAATACTATGGCATCGACTGTAGTATCGATTTCGTTAATCGCAATTTCTGCTATTTTAACAGCATTGAATGTGTTTAACAGAATTGGAAAATTTGCTGGTGCTGGTTCATTAGTACCAATAACAGGGTTTGCTAACTCAATCGTTTCTCCATCTATAGAATACAAATCTGAAGGATATGTTATGGGAGTCGGAGGAAAAATGTTTACTGTCGCAGGACCGGTTCTAGTATTTGGTATATCAACTTCAGTAATAATTGGAATTATAGCAGCGATATTTATCTAACGGATTTATTATGTTTAATTAAGAAGATTTATAATTAAAGGAGATTTTTATATGCATAAAATTGGAAAACAAACTGTATGTTTTGATAATCCACCAATAATATTACAAACTGCTTCGATTGTTGGACCCAAAGAAGCTAATGGTCCAATGGCAAGCTATTTTGACAAGTGCTTGGAAGATGAGTTTTGGGGAGAAAAGTCATGGGAAAAAGCAGAAAGTAAAATAATAAAAGAAACTGTAAATTTGGCTATTTCGAAATCTGGATTAGCAAACACAGACTTAGACTACTGTTTTGCAGGAGATTTATTAAACCAATGTATCTCTTCGGACTTTGGATTAAGAGACACAAATGTACCGTTCTTTGGAGTGTTTGGAGCATGTTCAACTTTTGTGGAAAGTATGTGCTTGGGCTCAGTATTTATAGAAGGCGGAGCCGCAAATAATGTAATATGTGCGACTTCAAGCCACTTTTGTAGTGCAGAAAAACAATTTAGATTTCCACTAGAACTTGGAACTCAAAGACCACCTACAGCCCAATGGACAGTAACTGGAGCAGGAGCCGCAATATTAAGCAATAGTGGAGAAGGACCACGTATAACAAATATTACACCTGGTAAGATAGTAGATATGGGAATAAAGGATGCAAATAATATGGGAGCTGCAATGGCACCTGCTGCACTGGATACGCTAATGGTTCATTTTCAAGATACAGGAAGAAAGCCAAGCTATTATGATGCAATAATTTCGGGAGACTTAGGCTATATTGGAAAAGAAATAGTACAGGAAATGGCTCAGACTAAAGGCTATAATATAAAGGCTAACTATAACGATTGTGGAGTGCTAATGTTTGACAAAGAAAAACAAGATACACATTCGGGAGGAAGTGGATGTGCATGTATTGCAACATTATTTTCTGGATATTTCTTCAAACAGCTAAAAGAAGGAAAGCTGAAAAGAATACTTCTAATTGCAACAGGTGCATTGATGAACTCGACTAGTATGCAACAGGGTGAAACAATACCTGGAATAGCACATGCAATTTCCATTGAAATGTAGAAAGGATAACTTATGGAATTTATTCAAAGTATAGATTGGATGCAATTACTAAGATGTTTTGTTACAGGTGGAGGAATATGTATAATAGGTCAAATTTTATTAGATAAAACAAAATTAACACCTGCCAGAATACTCGTAATATTTGTTACTGTTGGGGCAATATTTGGAGGACTTGGAATATACAAATATCTTATAGATTTTGCTGGAGCCGGTGCAACAGTTCCACTTACAGGATTTGGAGCAAATCTTGCAAAAGGAGCTTTAGAATCTGTAAAAGAAGTAGGCTTATTAGGTGCGTTCATCGGTGGAGTAAAAGCAAACGCTGGAGGAATAGCAGCAGCAATATTTTTCGGATATTTAGCATCTTTAATTGCAAAGCCAAAAATAAAAAAACAATAAAATATAGTGAGCGTAATTTGAAAAACTATTACTGCTCACTATGTTTACTTTTATATATTATGGCAGATAATTGATGATATTGCAAAAACTTTGACATTGGAAGGATAAGCACTTTATTTAGTTCTTATTTTTGCGGATTTGCATATATAGTCTTATTATTTGTGTATATTACCATACCAGGTTTTGCTCCATTAGGTTTCTTTACATATTTTATTAAAGTATAATCTACCGGCACATTTTGAGACATTCTAGCTTTGCTGTAATATGCTGCAATAGATGCACATTTGTATAGAACAGAATCTGGAATTGTATCAGACTTATCAAATGATTGCAAATTACTATCTGTTTTTAATACGACGTGGCTTCCGTGGATGTCTTTCGTATGGAACCAAATATCAGAATTTTGTGCGAGTCTGCAGGTTAAATAATCATTTTGTTTATTATTTTTTCCAATGTAAACAGTGTAGCCATCAATATCACGTTTTTCTGGCATATTATTTGGATTTTCTTTTGCTTGCTTACTGCCGTTTGAATTGGCTTTTTTTAGGTTGCCATTTTTTGAATGCTTCAAATTATTTGAGTTATTTAAATTAACAACTTTATCATGGCTATTATAGACATGATTATTTACTGTATTTGCATTTTTGCCAAAAATCAAATTATCACAAATTTCAGAATAAATGTTGTCTATATCTTCGATTGAGGAAACTTCCTCTAACTCGTACACAATACTGTCCAAGTATGATAGTTCAGCCTCCGCTAATTCTTTTTGCTTTTCTACAATAGCTATTGTATTTTGTAATTTTCTATATTTCTTGAAAAAATTCTTGGCGTTTTTAGATGGACTAAATTTCTCATCTAAAGGTATAGTAATTAAATTGTTGTTATCATAATAATTTTCCAAAGTAACTTCAGACTGTGGATAATCTGGGATTCTGTATAAGTTAGAGGTTATTAACTCACCATATAATCTGTATTTTTCGGCATTTGCGCAATCTGCAATTTTTGAATCTATTGTACTAATTCTTTCTTTTATCTTTCCGATATGGCTTAAAACAAGCTTTAATACTGTATCTCTATATTGTTTGAATTGCTCAGCCTGTTCTTTTGAAATATAAAAATCATCTAAGAAAAAGTTCACAGCAAGTCCATCATTTGTAAAACTATAAGCAAAGTAGTCTTTCTTAACAGAAGAATATTCTTTTAAAACAACATTATCAGGCATGTTGGCAAATAAATCTTTTAAATAAGAGTAGACTTCTTTCAAAGCACTAGCAGAAACAGCCGTTGGAATATTCAATGTTTCTAATAAATATGATATATTCTTTTTTCCAAATCCATTGTAAACTTTAGATAATGTTGATGGCAAATTTTCGCTATCTATTGATACATCTCTATAAAATTCATCAAAAGTTTTAACTGCAAGGAAATCCTTTTTATCACTTTCAATATTCACATATTTCGAACCAGGGAAGATGTCTCTAGTTGAATTATCAAATTTATTTAGATGACGTAAGCTATCGATAACTGTATGCTCCGAATTTAGCAGGATAACATTGCTGTGTTTTCCCATAAGCTCAACAACAAGAGTTTTTGTAATTAAATCATTAAGCTCGTTGTATACATCAACATCAACAAAAACAATACGTTCTAAACCATTAGAATAAATTCTTTTAATAGTTCCGTTAGTCAAATGTTTTCTAAGAACCATACAAAAATTCAAAACATTTTGAGGGTTTGGTTTAGAATTAGTAGTTAAATTAATTCTATAATTTACAGAATCTATGGAAATATTCAAGCAATAATTCTTTCCACCAGAATAAACACCCAATAAAATCTCGTTTTTATTAGGTTCAAAAATTTTATTTATCTTTCCATTAATAAGGCAAGTGTTTAATTCTGAAACGACTGCTTTAGCTACAATACCATCAAAAGCCATTGCAAAAATCTCCTTAAATTTTAATAGAATGATTATACCGCAAAAATGACGGTTTAGCAATAAAAAATCTGATAAAAGTAGTAGTACAATAGGTTATATACTAAACTAATGAAATATAAAAAAATTAAAACAGAAAATCAAAATAATTTGCAAAAAATATTGACATTTCAAGCTTTTTTGGCATATAATACAAACCAATGAGGCACTATTAGGAGGAACTTGCTAAAAGATGAACAACAATTATAATAATATGTCTGATGATGAACTACTGGAATTGATAAATAAAAAGGACACGGATGCACTAGATTTTTTAATATGCAAATATAAAGACCTGGTCAATTCAAAAGTGAATAAATATTTTATAATTGGTGCCGAAAAAGAAGATATAGTTCAAGAAGGTTTAATTGGTTTGTACAAAGCAATTAAAGATTACAAGCCGGACAAGCAGAATTCATTTAAATCATTTGCAAATTTGTGTATAGAAAGACAGCTAATAACAGCAATAAAATCCTCTAATAGACAGAAACATATGCCACTAAATTCGTATTTATCATTGAACATGACAGCTTTCGAGAATGAAGATGGAAACAATGACACACAAATAGTGGACGTGCTTGAAAACACAGTAATAGAAGATCCATTAGATACAATCACAAAAAAAGAATATTTTTTAAGTGTAGAAAATGTGATAGACTCATCTTTAAGTGATTTTGAAAAGAAAGTACTTAATAGATATGTACAAGGCGAATCTTATGTAAAAATTGCAGAAAGATTAGATGCGCCAGTAAAATCTGTGGACAATGCAATACAAAGAATTAGAAAGAAAACTGCAAAAAATATACAAGCAGAAAGTAATATATAAAAGCTTCTGATGAAAAGCAGAAGCAATACATGCTATCATAGCTCAGTAGGTAGAGCGCAGCCTTGGTAAGGCTGAGGTCACGGGTTCAATTCCCGTTGTTAGCTCCAAAGTTAAAAATATACTAGAATTTATAGAGAATTTTAGTATTTTTTTTATTTGGAAACGGGAATTGAAAAGGAGGATTAGAAAATTGTCCGGTGGACAATTTTCCCTACGTGGCTCGGCGATTCCCGTTGTTAGCTCCATAATGCGTTTTTGTCGAACCACTTGAAAGTATTGCAACAAGTATCAGAAACAGAGCTATTGAGTTTAAATTAAAGAAAAATCAAAAAGTTATCCACAACTTTATTTTTTATTTGTCAATCATTTTTGAAAATGTCTTAAAATTTTTTATTTATTAGCACTAAAATTT
>OJMH01002248.1_pt1 | contig 16620 bp, 14 predicted proteins | sample 1597111 | NCBI WGS metagenome assembly OJMH01 (sample SAMEA2452115, study PRJEB22498) | human gut metagenome | reverse complement strand
CCTGCGGCAAAGGGCAGATATCCAGCCACAGAAGGTCGGCGGGGGACAGGCGTCCGTCCCCGTCCATATCACCGGGCATTCCCCCTGCGCATGCTGCGCTCGGCAACGCGGATGTGCCGCCCGCCGGCGGAAAGGCGCACGGAATCCAAAGCCCGCTGTCGGCATCCTCCCCAGCCCGGAACCAGCCGGTCGGCAGGCAGGTCAGCGGCGTATCGACGCCGGAAAGCCACGTGTCCCCCTCCGCCGTTTCATACCGCCCGTCGGCACAGATATGCCCGTCCCCGCAGGAAAAAGCGGTATACCCCTCCGCCTCCATGCCCGCATCGGAGCGGAGCAGGCGCGTGTGACGCACGACCGATGCCGTCCCCGGCTCCCGGATAGGATCATCGCGCGTCACGTCCACATGGTACCAGGCATCCCCCACCCGGACATGATTCCACGCGTGATCCATTTCCCTGCTCGTCACCATGTCCACCTCCAGCCCCGCCGCACGCCCCAGCGCCATGAATGCCAGCGCATACGCCTGGCATACCCCCACGCCGTCGCGGAACAGGCTGAACGCATCGAAATTACCGCCCGCCGTATCATAGTCGTAGGTCTGTGCCAGATACTCGTGCAGAAACAGCACCGTGTCCGCCTCACTCCACGCCGGTATTCCCCCGCCCGGCACCGCCTGCCGCGCCGTCTGCGCTTCATGCAGGGAAGCCATAACCTGATCCAGGGTATCGTGCCAGAACCGCCGCGCCGCCTCCAGCTCCTCTCCCGCCATGCGGTAGGCAGGGGTAACGCTCAGCACGTCCCCTGCCGCGTCATAGGTGTAGGACAGGCGGCTATCCACGTAAAACAGCTCCGGTGTTCCGTTCATCACCTGCGCGAACACGCGCCCCAGCGCTTCGCGGGGCAGGCAGGCGGCGCGCAAATCAATCTCCGCCCGGCTGTTGCGCAGTCCGTCCGACAGCAGTCCGCAGGCGACCGTTTCCGCCGCCTTTCCGGTCGGGCGGGTGTCGGCGGCACGCACAGCCGCGCGGGACGGCGGAGCCAGACAGACCAGCACGCACAAACAGAGAAGCGCGACAACCCGCAGGGGTGCAGTCGCGCTTTTGCTTTTTCCTGTTCCGGTTTTTTTGACGTTTCCCGTCCGGCGCAAGACCGGTCATCCGCGCCCGCGCAAAGCGGGGAGCAGAGCAGGCAGAAATTCCGAAAATCCTGCAAGCGTCACGGTTTCGTTCCCGGCGGCGCCCATGCCGGCCGCAGTGACGCGGTCGGCGGTGCAGAGCGAATTGAGTATGGCTTCCTCCACCGATTCGGCGGCGGCGCGGAAGGCGCCGTCCAGCGCCTCCTCCCGCAGCAGGGTGACCTGCCGCAGGTCGTCCTGCTCCCGGCAGAGGCGGTTGGCAGTCGTGAAGCCGAGCACCACGTCTCCGCTCCCATGCCCCACAAAGGAGCCGGTACGGACAAGCCCCACCGCGGCACGGCGCAGGATACGAGAAAGCTGGCGGTGACTGACAGGCAGGTCGGTACCGATGATAATCATGCAGGATCCTTTGTCCTCGGGCGCAGGCGGAGTGGACACGATCCGGCGGATGGCGGCACCTGCCGGGTATCCGGCGACCAGCAAATCATCCAACCGCCCGAAATTGGTCTGCACCAGCGCGCCCAGCGTGAAGTGCTGTCCGCCGACCGTCACGATGCGCGAGGCGGAACCGATGCCGCCCTTTAACCCCATGCACATGGTGCCGCGTCCGGCACCCACATCGCCCTCGTCGAAATCGGCGTCGGCATCCGCAATCGCCGCCGCCAGCTCCGCGGCTCCGACCGGGCGGTCGGCAAGGCGGTTCAGCACGGCGTCGTTCGTCTCGCCCACGACCGGATTGACCGACCGGCACGCCACGCCGTCACGGTCGCATTCCGCCATGGTGTACGCAACAAGTGCGTCCGACACCTTGCCGACATTGAGTGTGCCGGTCAGGGCGATAGGCGTTTCCAGCGTGCCCAGCTCATCCAGCTGGATGCTGCCCGCCGTTTTCCCGTAGCCATTGATGATATGGGATGCGGCAATCAGCTTGTCAGCGTACAGATTTCCGGATGCAGGGAGAATGACCGTAAGTCCGGTATTGTGTCCGCTGTCCGCGACCGTTGCGTGTCCGACCGTAACGCCGGGCACATCCGAGAGCTTATTGCGGGGACCGGTTGGCAGTTCGCCGATGGCAATGCCCCAGTCCCGGAGACGTTTTCTGTTCATAGCTGTTCTCCTCAGGCAGCCCCGCACAGCCGTGCATGTGCAGAGGTGCTCTTATTTCACGATTTCACGGTATCACTGTTTTCCGGGTATATCCTTACTGACTGTATTCCCTTCCCCGCCGCATTAGAACGTGGGGCGCGTGCCCAAAAGGGACTCCGGCACAGCCCCGTTCCGGTCAGCCCTTGAGCGCCTGCTCCAGCCGGTCGCCGAGCAGGACACGGACGGCGGCGAGATAGTCATCGTCGGATGTGTAAACGAGAACGTTGGTCGTCACAAGACGCACCAGTTCGTCCACCGCCTGCTTGCCTGCCGCCTGCTCCAGCATACAGAGGTACTGGTAGTCCTCAATGCCGTCGCGGATGGTTTCCAGTCGCAGGGAGGAGACCGGCGTGTCGATGCCGAAGGGCGCGCCGCTGTAAATCAGGATGCCGTCGCCCCACGAATTGGTGGCTGGCTCGTAAAGGTCATACATATTGTCGCGCCACTCGTTGACGCCCCAGAACAGGACGCCCTGAATGCCCAGCAGCTTGCACTGCCAGAAGGACACGATCGGCTCGGTGCCGTCCCCGTTTGCCATCCAGTTGACGTACGGGGCAGTCGGCTCAAAGCAGAAGTACGTCCAGGACTGATCCCCGCCTGCCACCTCGGCGGCAATACGGTCGGCATACTCGCCGTACTTTTTATCCTGCGCGGCGGTCTGCACGTACTGCGCGCCCTTGGCAAATTCCAGCCAGCGCGGCGTGAAGGCATTCATCTTGTGGCACCAGATATCCACATAGTCCTTCATGAATTCGATCTGATCCCGCCCGTCGCTCAGGTCAATGTTGACGTAGCAGGGCGTGACCATGTGATACTCCTTATAGTAGGGCGCGATGGAAGCAGCCACCTTCGCCAGCTTGTTCAGCATTTCGGGCGTGGTCGGCTCGTCAACGCGGTAGAAGAACGCCTTCTCCCGCCGTCCCTCAACGCGTCCCAGAATCTCGTACACCGAGGCGGTATATTCCGCATGCCGATCCTCGTCCACGCCGGGAATCCAGAAGGAATTGACGCGCGGGTTATCCATGTACTTCCACACGCGCTCCTCCCGGACGCCGAACGGCAGTGCCATGGCGTTGATGCGGTTGTCCAGCAGGAATTCGTAGTAGTTGATTGCCAGCTTCTCGGTATCCGTCCCCTCCGGATAGGTGCGGTAAATGCGCCAGTACAGCATCTGCATGGCGGTGCGCATCTCGGTTTTGTCCGAAAGTGTGAAATCCCACACGTAAGCGTAGACATATGCCGCCTTGATCTGCCTGCCGGTCTCCTCATCGAACACCTTCAGCTCGGCACGGTACAGTCCCGCCTCAGACTCCGCCGTGGATTTGACCTTGACAACAAAGCCCTGCGACTGTCCGCCGCGCACCGCGATCGGGGCGCTGACAGGCGGGATGGCATCCGGCATCCGCTCCCCTGCCACGTCATGGTAGACGGTGTAGAGCAGCGACGTCTCCAGCGTTTTGCCCGCCTCGTTCGTCATAGGGGACAGCTCCAGCCGGAAGGTGCGATCGGTCGCGGGCGCGAGGAAAAACTGGCAGTCCTCGATTTCGTTGCGCGCCAGCCGGACCGTGTACCCTGCCTTATCGGTGGGCGTCACGGTTGTCTGCAACGTCTTCTCGGTGATGTGATCGAACCACAGCGCGACCGATTCATCCTCATCCGGCGCAGTCAGCCTGACGTGCCGGACCGGATCGTTCCAGACGACACCGGAGGTATCGCCACCGCCCAACAGCTGATCCGTATATCCCAGTGCGGCAAGCGCCGTGGGCAGGTCAGAGGTCAGCGTGACCGAATACAGGTGCACCGTCTCTCCCTGTGCCGGCGCACTGCGGAACAGCGACAGCGTAATGCCGGCAAAAGCATCCCCGTCGGACGGCTTTCCCGCCCATTTGAAGTTCCCGACGGCATACAACACCGACTGCCAGCCGGCATCGGTCGGATCGTAGGCACCGGCAAGGGGACGCGAGGTCGCACCCGCCTCCGTAGCAGTCCCCAGACGCAGGGAGGCGGCATCGCCGTTCTCCACGCGGAAGCGCAGAATGACGTACTGCGTCCCGCCTACCGTCGCAGGCTCCAGCCCGTGCGCACGCACATACTCCCCGTAGTTCAGTGTCAGCGTATGCTCGGAGCCTCCCGCGGCGCGCAGGGACAGCACCGTACCGACCTCTGCATCCTCCGTCACGGCGGCATCCAGCCCCTCCGCAGTCAGGAACAGGCTGTTGTTCTCATTGTGATAAAAGGTCACGGACGCGCCGGAGGTCGGGACATTCTCCTTCACGGCAGGGATCGGGGCAGTCTCGCTTTCCGACTCCGAACCATGCTCCGTGTCTGTCGCCCGATCGGTCGCGGCGACGGTTGCCGATTCCGTGGCGCTCCCGGTGTCTGTCCCGGTAGCCGTTACGTCGGATGTCCCGCCGCCGGTACAGGACGCAACGGCAGAACAGGTCATCAGCAGTGCCAGGAGGCACGCGGTAATTTTCCTGCATTTCATAGTTTTTTCCTTTCTGTAAGCATCGCGTACCGCGCATAGGGCGTCGGCGGCAACCGACCGGCTCCGGCGTATGCCGGCATAGCCTGCCCCAATCACGGAGATGCCGCTTTATTAAGGGTTTCTCCGAATATTCAGCGTACGACGAACGGATTTTCCGTCATTCCAAGCAGAAAATTCGCACACATTGCCCCTCTGTGAAGAATTTTTGTAATAGATGACAAAAAAACATCGATTAACCGTGCCGTGATTATTTGAATGCGCGCTAAACAATAAATATTTTTGAAACGAATTTATAGCAGCGATTACTGTAGCGGTCGGAAGTATGGCCGATATTTGGAATACTAACCACCAAAATTGCATTGTCGATTGAATTTTGATCTCCAAACTCAAAAAATTCGGGATCGGTTACAGACATAGATGAATATTGAATTCCATTATAGCAAAAATTTGCTTTAGTTTTACCATATTCGCTACGTGTTAATGATAAATTAGAAACTCGAACCATCATCAAAGAATACGATAATCTCTGAGCACATTCTTCATCCAAGTAAGGGCAATTATTTTCGAAAATAAAAGGGTTTGTATTATTGACTTTCCTCTCCAAATCATTCATGGAAACACTGCCGATTCTTTTCCAGTGCGCCAATTGCACTTCCACATTCTCCTGCTGGCAAAAGAGCGGAACTCGTCGAATAGCAGTTACGTCAATTACATCAAGTACATTGACATCTTCCATACACCATTGAGGAATAGCATTAGAACGAGGGTCATCATTTGATACAAGCCGAACAAAGCTATTGCTCCCACTATCAATGCCGGCAACGCAAAAACCTTGGTTTTTGCTTGATTTTGTTAAAACAATTACTTTCATTGTACCATCTCCTTAAATGTTAAATGTGGAGAAGCGTTGCTCCCACCATTTTCTTTGTTAAATACTCTGCAACCAACCGTCTATGGCACATTTCCGGTGTCGGTTCTGTGCAAAGTAGGCAGACATTACTATAATTTGAAAATGACTTTTCAAAGTCAAGTTCAATTTTTCTTTTTTCTATTAATGGCAGGAATCGTTCTTCGTATCCCCGCCAATCAATTACTCCCTTTTGAAAAGCCGATAGTATTTCCTTTGTTGGCGCATAATCAATTTTATGAATATAATCGCAATTACATATTTCTTTAAGAAGAAACGGCAAATCACTTCCTTTCGTAAAACCTGCAAACTGCGATTTGTTATTCAATCTAATATCTATCAGGATTTCGATTTTATTGTTTCGAATCAAGCTAAAGAAACTCTCTGCGTTTTTTTGTGCAAATCCCATCGTGTATATAATCATACCTCTTCCTCCAAATGATATCCGATTTGTTCGTTTTGTTTTCTATAGGCGGCATTAATATACTCTTCCTCTGGCAAGCGATTATCAAATAAAGATAATTGGTTTATATTTGGGAAATACTTTTTCAGCAATTCTTCTTCAATCGTCTTTTGATCTTTGGAAATGCCATTGGGCATCAGATGAATCACCGTAAACCCAAGTTTATCAAAAGCTCTTGCAACCAAAATAGCTCTATGACATTGAATCGGTTCCTTTTCAGCACACATAAAGGCAATTATATACCCTTTTTCAGTGCTATTGATCATTTTTGCCACTCCGCTTTGAAACTGATTCGACTTTGAAAATAATTCAAAATCCAAATAACCTTCCGGAGAATAGAACGAACGATCTTCTTGCCTTGCACCAAATTCCAAAGTATAATTTCGATAATATATTCCGACTTGCTTTAATGCTTGTTGGAGGCTTGGCTTGTTATAATCCGGATATCTTTCCGAATACGCAGAGCTTCTGACATCAACCACTACGCTAATGCTATGCTTCTTTAGTTCTTGAATAAAGGCATTGAGTGGAAAGCCGGAATATCCAATTGTATATATCGTCCTATTCATCATCTATACACTGCCCATTCATCATTTATTACCCTTCTGTGATATAAAAAATCAAAACATACATCCAAGGGCATCTCTAATAATTCATCGCACGGCGAATACGCAGCGGTTTTCTGAAATAAAGCAGGGCGGGGACGTCCCGTAGGAGATCCCCGCCCGAACCGTTTCGGTTCCTGCGCTACATACTCCCCTGACAGGGAGCCTCCCCGCAGAGAGGGGAGAAAAAACGATCCCGCTGAGCCGTGTACGCAGACTTCGGAACCCTGTTCTGTCCAGGGCGGTGACCTATCCGCCGCTTTACTGCTCCCAGCGTCCGCTCCCCCACGGGACAAGTCAACCGATGGGAGGGCAGGAGGTCTGCAAACCGCGGCGCGAGTCGGTCTCCTTTAATCTGATGTGGGTCACAATACCTGCGTATCACGCACCCCGCAGGATCAGCTTTTACTTCTTTCCGGACTGCTCCTCCGCCGGATTGATGTCGTAATCCGCCTCATCCGACAGCATATCGTCGAAGTAGTCCGCTACGTCCTCAAACTCCTCGTCATCGTCCACCGTGACAAGAATATCCTCGCCGTTCTCATCCTGATCCGCGCGCAGAATGACGTACTCGCATACTTCATCATCCTCGGGCTGATCCTCTGTCGGAACCATGGCGTAGTACGTTTTATCATTGAGAACCGCCGACCCGATGACCTCAAACTGAATCTCGTGTCCGTCCTCGTCCGTTAAGGTATAGAACTCGCCTTCCAATTCCTTATTATCTTCCATTGTGCAGGGTCTTCCTTTCATGAGAGGGGATGGGAAACCGTGCTGTCTCCCTCCGTCACGATTATTATACACGAGAACCGGTCATTTGTCAATGGGGTTTTTGGATAATTTACAAACTGCCAATATGTTGCGGCTTGCCTCCGCCGTGATCCCTTCCCCAGCATGGCGGGGAGCAAGAGGCGGCAAAGCGGAGGATGTCCACGTCCGGCGCGTGAAACGCAGCCCCCGTAAAACTTCCCCTTGAAAAGAATCTCGCAAGGTGTTATAATAGGTAAAAACAGCAGTGCCGGATCACGCACAGGAAATACACTGAATCCGATCCGGCATACAGGAGGCTCCCATGACAAAGCAATCCTTCTTCTCCTTCTGTCTATCCGACTTCCGCGTGTCGCCCGATTATCCGTTCGATGAGGATTTTGAAACCGCCGTCCTGCGACATTGGGACAACCGCAAGTGGTTCGCAATCGTGATGCAGGTTTCAAGACGGAAATTCGGGTTCGACAGCGACGAAACAGTCGAGGTCGTCAATCTGAAGCTGCCGGTCGAAATGTTCGGCTCGTTCGGCAAGGCAGAGGGGGTTTACCCCGCATACCACATGAACAAGCTCCATTGGATCTCGGTTCTGCTGCCCGATGCGCCGGACGACGTGGTTTGCTTTCTCACGACTGTCAGCTACGAGGCAACCAAAAGCAAAGGTACGAAGCGCAGCAAACCGGAATGAATCCGGGAGCCGCCAACCGCACCGGTTTTCGGGTACAAAAAACCACCGCAATCTATCACGATTACGGTGGTTTTTGGCGGAGAGAAAGGGATTCGAACCCTTGTTGGAGGATTACTCCAAACACGATTTCCAGTCGTGCGCCTTAGACCAGCTCAGCCATCTCTCCGTGCAGGTCGCTATTCGCCGTCGCGTGGGACGCACACCCGCGACCTATGTATTTTACCACACATCGCAGGATTTGTCAAGAGGTTTTCCGAAAAATGCGGAGAAGAAGTTGACAGTTGACAGTTGACCGGAATCTTTTATATAGCCGTTCCGTTCTCGCTCCCTGCGGAAGTCCGGGGCGGTTCCGGCTTACCGGAATGCCGGTCGCTCCGACTGCCATGGCGCAAAACTTCCTGTCCGGAAATGTATTTCCGGACCTTCAACCCGCGCGGAGCAGAAAGGAGACGCATTCAGGCGTCGGTTCCGCCGTCCTGCCCCTGCGGGTTCGTACCCGTGTGCGCTTTTTCTGTGCGGGAGCGCGTTGACTCCGCCGGATGCGTGCCACCGTGGCAGGAGCCCGCCATGGCGCAGTGAGCGCAGTTCGCACCGCAGGTGGATTTCCCCTTCTTCCTGTCCCGGACAAGCCCCCGGATGATCAGCACTACGATTGCCGCCAGCACCGCGCAGATCAGTATAACTGCCACGTGCCCCTGTATCCATTCCCACATACTGCATTCTCCTTTGTGGTGCCCTCAGTTTCAGAAAAAGTTTCCGGGGGGCGGGGACTTCTTTCAGGAAGCCCCCAGACTTCTCCCCCGTTTCTCCGTCCCGCGTTCCCGGTATAGAAACCGGGCGTCAGAGGTTATTTGCCGACATTGACCTCGGTCGTCAGCTTGGTGGCTTCCTTATAGGGGCGCACCAGCATATAGATCATACCAGCCAGCAGGGCAACCGCCGCGACCAGGCTGACGATATTCAGCACAGAGTTGCCGGTCATCAGTCTGCCGGTGAAGAGGTTACCGAAGGAGTTGACCATCAGCGCGATGGCGTAGGCAAAGCCGCACTGGTAGCCGATGGCAAACCACGTCCACTTGGCGTTGTTCATCTCGCGCTTCATGGCGCCGATAGCCGCAAAGCAGGGCGCGCAGAGCAGGTTGAACACCAGGAAGGAATACCCGGTAATGCCGGTAAACGCCTGCGCGATGTTCTGGTAGACCGTGTTGTCGCCGCCGCCGTACAGGATGCCCAGCGTACCGACAATGTTCTCCTTGGCGACAAGTCCCGTAATGGACGCCACAGCCGCCTGCCAGGTGCCCCAGCCCAGGGGCTTGAAGATCCACGCGATCACACCGCCGATGGCAGCCAGGATGGAATTGTTGATCTCATCCTCAGCCAGCATACGGAAGCTACCGTCCACCCAGCCGAAGTAGGTCGTGAACCAGACAAAGATCGTGGACAGCAGGATGACGGTGCCCGCCTTCTTTATGAAGGACCAGCCGCGCTCCCACATGCTCCGCAGGACATTGCCGACAGTGGGCATATGGTAGGCAGGCAGCTCCATGACGAAGGGAGCCGGATCGCCCGCGAACATCCTGGTCTTTTTCAGCATGATACCGGACACGATGATAGCCGCCATGCCGACAAAGTACGCGGAGGTTGCCACCCATGCGGAACCGCCGAAGATGGCGCCCGCAATCATGCCGATGAACGGCACCTTGGCGCCGCAGGGAATAAAGGTGGTGGTCATGACCGTCATGCGGCGGTCGCGTTCGTTCTCAATGGTGCGGCTCGCCATGATGCCGGGCACGCCGCAGCCCACGCCGATCAGCATGGGAATAAAGGATTTGCCGGACAGACCGAACTTGCGGAACACGCGGTCCAGCACGAAGGCGATACGCGCCATGTACCCGCACGCCTCCAGGAAAGCCAGCAGAAGGAACAGCACCAGCATCTGCGGCACGAAGCCCAGCACCGCGCCGACGCCGGCAACGATACCGTCATTGATAAGCCCGGACAGCCATGCCGGAGAATCCGCCTTTTCCAGTCCGTCGCCGACCAGCACCGGGATGCCGGGCACCCACACGCCGTAGTCGGCAGGGTCGGGCGCGGCGAACGCAGTCTCCGCATTCTTCTCCATCAGCCCGCTGAAGTATTCAACAGCCTCCAGATAGGTCATGCCGACAACCGATTCCCTGTCCTTCTTGGACAGGCTGTCAGGAATCTTGGAGTAGTAGGCAGTCAGCTGACTCTCCTCCAGCGTCTCCTCATCCTCCACCGTCACCTTGCCGGTGGGGTTCTCGGACTCCGCCTTGTACGCCTTGATCGCCGTCAGCGCGGCGGCTGCGTCAAAGTTCTCCGCCTCCGGGTCAACGTCCGGCTGGAATGCCTGAATCGCGCGCAGCGCATCGGTATAGGTGTCGTTGTCCGCGTTGTAATCCTTGGAGCCGATGCCAAGCAGATGCCAGCCGTCGCCGAACACGCCGTCATTGACCCAGTCAGTCGCGGGCGTGCCGACCGCAACCATAGAGATATAGTAAACAAGGAACATGATAACGGCAAAGATAGGCAGACCCAGCCAGCGGTTGGTCACGACGCGGTCGATCTTGTCCGACGTTGACAGCTTGCCGACGTTCTTCTTCCTGTAGCAGCTCTTGATGATGGAGGAAATGTATACATAGCGCTCGTTGGTGATGATGGATTCCGCATCATCGTCCATTTCCTTCTCCGCCGCCTGGATGTCCTTCTCGATGTGCGCCTTGGTTTCCTCGGGCAGATTCAGCTGAGCCATCACCTTGTCGTCACGCTCGAACACCTTGATGGCATACCATCTCTGCTGCTCGGCGGGCATGGTGTGAACGGCGGCTTCCTCAATGTGCGCCAGCGCATGCTCCACACAGCCGCTGAAGGTGTGCATGGGAACCGTCCTTGTGCCTCTGGCGGCTGCAATGGCGGCTTCGGCTGCTTCCTTGATGCCGGTGCCCTTCAGGGCGGAAATCTCCACAACCTTGCAGCCCAGCTGACGGGACAGCTCCGGGATGTCGATCCTGTCGCCGCTCTTGCGCACGACATCAATCATGTTGATGGCAATGACCACCGGGATGCCCAGCTCGGTCAACTGAGTGGTCAGGTACAGGTTACGCTCCAGGTTGGTGCCGTCGATGATGTTCAGGATGGCATCCGGACGCTCTGCAATCAGGTAGTTACGCGCCACCACTTCCTCCAGCGTGTAGGGGGACAGGGAGTAAATACCGGGCAGGTCGGTAACAATGACGTCATTGTACCCCTTCAGCTTGCCTTCCTTCTTCTCCACCGTAACGCCGGGCCAGTTCCCGACGAACTGATTGGAGCCGGTCAGGGCGTTGAACAGGGTCGTCTTGCCGGCGTTGGGGTTGCCGGCGAGCGCGATGCGGATCTCGTTCTTACTCATGCTGTTGCATCTCCTTCATTCAACTGACTTACTCGACTTCGATCATCTCGGCGTCCGCCTTACGGAGCGACAGCTCATAGCCGCGCACCGTCAGCTCAACAGGGTCTCCCAGCGGCGCCACCTTGCGCACAAAAACCTCGGTTCCTTTTGTCAGCCCCATATCCATGATGCGCCGCTTGACCGCACCCTCGCCATGGAGCTTGACGACCTTCACGGTCTCGCCGACCTTGACGTCCCGCAATGTCTTCATATGTATACTCCTCCTTAAGAAATTCAAGCTGAATCCGGGATCAGATCATGATCCGCTGCGCCATTTCGCGGCTGATGCCGACGCGCGCTTCCTTGACGTTTACGATCAGATTACCGCCCATGGATGTGACCACGGTCACGGTTCCTCCCACGACAAACCCCAAGTTTTCCAGGTGCTTCTTCACCTCGGGACTTCCCCCGATCTTCCGGATGATATATTCCTTGTCCAGATCGGCAACGACCAACGGCATCATATGTTTTGCCATCCTTCCCTTTTGTTCGTATGCATCGGACGGGCAGAGGTCAGGCGATCCCGACCTGTGCGCGCACTCTTGAGTTAGCCCTCGCTAACCGACATACATTATAGCAAATTTTCGGCGTTTGTCAAGGGCTTTTTTCTTTTTTTCGCCCGTTCACGGCAATTTCGGCGTTTTCACGGCTGTAAAAATGGCGTGCAGACGTATTTTGATGCAGATTGTACAGATCGGGCAAGGTGCCTGTTTGCCCCCCCGGCAAGCCCCGCCGGATTCCGGGGCGGCACGGGCACCCGCTTCCTTCAAAAATAAATCCGATTTCAGAAAAATTATTTCAAATCCCCTTTACAAATCACCAACTTTGTGATATAATAGTTCCAAACAAAGAACACGGAGGCAACGGGCATGGCAGTATACCGGCAGGAATCTTACCTCGACCGCATCAAGGCAATCAAGAGCGAGCGCAAAATCACCAACGACAAGCTGGCGGAAATGACCGGCATCCCGCTCGGCACGCTCTCCAAACTGCTCGCGGGCATCAGCGATTCCCCCAAGCTCTCCAATATCGTTGCCATCAGCGAGGCGCTGGACTGCTCGCTGGACTATCTCATCACGGGCGTTCCGCGCAACACCAACAACTGCACCCTCTCGGAGGACGAGCTGATTTTTATCGGCAACTATCGCCTGCTGGACGGCTACGGACGTTCGCTGGTAGACACCGTCGTCAATATGGAGGTGGATCGCGCCATCCGGCAGCAGACCGACGATGCGCACCGGAACGTATCCCCGCAGGGCGATGCCGGGGAGCAGGCAGCGTACCCGGCGTCTGCGGCGCGGCACCGTACTCTCCGGGGCGGGCAGAATGAACTGTCCGCAACCGCGCCGGCAGAGTCTGCCGCCGCAGAGCCCGGAACCGCCTCGTTGCTCCACCTCCCAGGCGGACACGGCAGGAAGGACACCGCCAAGCGCCGCCGCATCACGCTGTACGATCTGCCGGTGTCCGCCGGTATCGGCGAATTCTTGTCCGATGCGCACGCGACCGAAATCAGCATCCCGGATGTCGCGCAGACGGTGGATGCAGATTTTGCTCTGCGTATCGCGGGCGACAGCATGGAGCCGAACTACCACGATGGCGACATTCTGCTTGTCCGGCGCACGGAGTCCGTCACGCCCGGCGAGCTTGGCATTTTTGTGCTGGACGGATGCGGCTACTTCAAGAAGTTCGACGGCGATCGCCTGCTTTCGCTCAACCCCGCCTACCCGCCCATCCTGCTGAAGAATTTCACGCAGACTGCCTGTTGCGGTCAGGTCATCGGGCGGATGCGGAAGCGGTAACACGGTTCCCAACGGTTCCCGAACGCAAGCCACGCCCCTGTCCCTTTCCCCGGCGGAGAAAGGGACAGGGGCGATTCGTTTGGTGCGGAACCGCACCGATCGGCTCCCGCCCGAACCGCAGATATCAACTGCCGGTTGCTCCGCCGCTTACCGGGTCACCGTAAAAAATCTGAAAACACCCTGTATATCCGACTGAAAATGTGATATAATAGAGGTACGCCGAGCCAGCCGGTAGTTTGCTTTCCAATTCCGCACCTGCAGGTTGCGTAACATTTGTTCTCCGGTTGGTTGCAAAATGCGAAAGGTTGGTATATGATGTAGGGGAGTCTTTGGAACTTCCGGCGGCTTGCCGCGCGACATCCCGCCTGCGCGGATATCACACAGAAACGAGGAATTGCAGCAGTATGACGATCGGTGAAAAAATAGCAAACCTGCGCTCTGCGGCGCATATTTCACAGGAACAGCTGGCAGAGGAGCTTTCCGTTTCCCGCCAGTCGGTTTCCAAGTGGGAGGTCAACCAGTCTCTTCCGCAGATCGAAAACATCCTGACACTGTGCCGCCTGTTCCGTGTCACGGCAGACGCTCTTCTGCGGGATGACATTTCGCTGTTCGGCGATGTCCCGGGGCAGAAATCCGCCATCAACGAAACGGGCGCCAAGAACAAATACTTCGGTACGGACGGCTTCCGGGGGGAAGCCAACGTGACCCTGACCGCCGACCACGCCTATCGGGTAGGGCGTTTTCTCGGCTGGTACTACGCCTCGCCGCTTTCCGGCTTCCATATGCCCAACTACCGTCCCCGCATCCTGATCGGCAAGGACACGCGCCGGTCGAGCTATATGCTGGAGTATGCCATCGCGGCGGGCCTGACGGCATCGGGTGCCGATGCGTATATGCTGCACGTGACCACCACGCCCAGCGTTTCCTACGTAACGCGGACGGATGAATTCGACTGCGGCATCATGATTACCGCCTCGCACAATCCCTTCTATGACAACGGAATCAAGCTCATTAACCGCTACGGCGAAAAGATGGACGATGCCACAACCGCGCTGGTGGAGGCGTACCTGGACGGCGACGTACAGCGTCTGGGGCTGGACGGGAACGAGCTTCCGCTGGCACGCCGTGAGGCAGTCGGCAGCATCGTGGACTATGTGGCGGGGCGCAACCGCTACGTCGGCTACCTGATCTCGCTGGCATCGCACTCCTACCGCGAGATGAAAATCGGACTGGACTGTGCCAACGGCGCCTCGTGGATGATTGCCAAGGCGGTGTTCGAGGCACTGGGCGCCAGAACCTACGTCATGGGCACCGCGCCCAACGGGCTGAATGTCAACGACGGCTGCGGCTCCACGCATATTGACGCGCTCCGGAAGTTTGTTCTGGAGAACCATCTGGACGTCGGCTTTGCCTTTGACGGCGACGCGGACCGTTGCATCGCGGTGGACGAGCGCGGGCAAACTGTGGACGGCGACTGCATCCTGTACATTCTGGCAACCCGTCTGGCAGCGCGCGGCGCGCTGGGCGGTAACACGGTGGTCTGCACCGTGATGTCCAACTCCGGTCTGTTCAAGTCTCTGGAGGCAGCCGGCATCCGCAGTGAACAGACCGCCGTCGGGGATCGTTTTGTCTACGAATGCATGCAGCAGAACGGGTACAGTCTGGGCGGCGAGCAGTCCGGTCACATCATTCTCCGGAAGTATGCCACGACCGGCGACGGGCTCCTGACCGCCATCATGCTTGCCGAGGAAATGCGTGACCGCAAAGCCTCGCTCTCCCAGCTTGCCGCCCCCGTCCTGCTCTATCCGCAGACCGTGCGGAGCATCCGGGTGACCGACAAGTCCGCCGCCATGAACGATCCCATCATCCGTGCCGAATTCGATGCGGTCAACCGCGAGATTGGCGGAAACGGGCGTGCGCTCCTGCGCGCCAGCGGCACCGAGCCTGTCCTGCGCATCATGTTGGAGTGCGAGACCGAAGCGCTCTGCTCCTCCTTCACGGATCGCATCGCAGACGTCATCCGCAAGCGCGGCTACTGCTGCGAATAAGCAGTGCTCCGGGGGCTTGCCCCTGCGGTGCCGGGTTTATCCAGCCACAGCATAAATCTTTCCTCCTGCCCTTCCCCCTTCAGGGAAGGGCGCTTTTTACTTTATTTCGTCGGGAGGCTCCGGATCGCCAACCTTGCGACCGTGGCAGTCGCATACGGTTCGCGGCTCGGTGCCGCGGAGAAACCACCCCTCCGCCATCTTTCCGTCCTCCCGGCAGCCGGGACAGGGCAAAAGCCCCGTTGTGCGGCAGTAGCTGACCCGGATCAGATTACCCGGCAGGGTAAATTCCCGTTGCGCCGGGGCGCCCCGATACACCTGCTCCGCCCGCTTCATGACCGCATCAAAGATGCCGAGGCAGGGATTTCCGCCCAGATCTTCCAGTGAGGCAGGGTAATCGTACCCCATCCAGACGCCGCAGAGCAGGCGGGGCGTGTAGCCGACAAACCAACGGTCACAGGTGTTCTGCGTCGTACCGGTCTTGCCTGCGACAGCAACGCCGGATTCCGGCAAGGTCAAAGCCGACGCCGTACCGCGGCTGACAACCTCCTCCAGCATGGAGGTGACCAGCGCGGCAGTCTCCCGGCGCAGGCAGACCTCGCCGCCCACGCGATTCTCCAGCAGAACGCGCCCCTCCCTGTCCAGCACGCGGCGGTAGGAGACCGGCGCGTGAAACACGCCGTCGGTCAGCACCGTGTAAGCGCCGGTCAGTTCCCGGAGCGTTACGCCCCGGCTCTGCTGTCCCAGTGCCAGCGAGGACACGGTCAGATCCCCCGCCGTGCCGTCCGCAGGGGCAACCAGACCGTCCATGTGCAGGCGCTCCCGCAAAAAATCCAGCGAGTTCCGCATACCGACCTCGTAAAGAAGGCGCACCGAAACCGTGTTGAGCGAGTGCGCCAGCGCATCGGATACCGTCACGCGCCCCCGGTACAGCCGGTCGGCGTTGTGCGGTCACGGGGTGCCGTGCCGCGTTGTGACCGGCTCATCCTCCCGCACAGAGGCACAGCTGATAAGTCCCCGCTCCACGGCAGGTGCGAATACAGACAGCGGCTTTATGGCAGATCCGGCAGGGCGGCGGGTATCGGTCGCGTAGCTCTGAATGCGACTGCCCTGCTTTTGCCCGACGCC
>OJMH01002244.1_pt1 | contig 16625 bp, 10 predicted proteins | sample 1597111 | NCBI WGS metagenome assembly OJMH01 (sample SAMEA2452115, study PRJEB22498) | human gut metagenome | reverse complement strand
ATCTTTAGGTATTGATAGCATTTATCATCATTTATACAATTTTGGTACTACCAGCCTATTCTTTGCAATGGGTAAAAAGAAGAAAAGTTATATTTATGATGATGATGAAATGCACGAAGAAAAATGTATTACCATAGCCTTTGTTGGTGATGAAAGAATTTGCGATGGTTATTATTATGCAACTTCTTTTAAGCAATTGTCTAAATATTTAAAGAAGCCAGAATTGTTAGAACAACCAGGAGTTGTAAAAGAAGATATAAAATAAATTTATAAAAGCTGATATATTGTTTTAGTAACATATATCAGCTTTTTATTATTTTTCTATTTCTTTTCTAAAGCTTATACCATTTTCAAGTTTTGGTAAGTCTAACATATCTAATATTGTTGCAGAAATATCTGCAAATGTGCTTCTTATTCCTAAATTCACATTTTCTTTTATATTCTTTCCATATACCAATATTGGAGTATATTCTCTAGAGTGGTCTGTGCTTGGAGTGCTTGGGTCATTTCCATGGTCTCCGGTTATAATAAGCATATCATTTTCTTTCATTTTGCTCATTATCTCTGGTAATTTCGAGTCGAAATATTCTAGTGCTCTTGCATATCCTTCAATATTATTTCTATGTCCATATAACATGTCTGTATCTACAAGGTTTGTAAATACCAATCCCTTAGTATCTTTTTTTATTTCTTCAATCGTCTTTTCTATTCCATCAGCATTTCCATTTGTGTGTATTGCTTTGTCTATTCCCCTGCCACTGAATAAATCTTCTATTTTTCCTATGGCTACAACATTTGTACCATTCTCATGCATTACATCTAACATTGTCTTACCAAAAGTATTAGACTCAAAGTCTTTTCTGTTGTAGGTTCTTGTAAAATTTTCTGATTTATCTCCAATAAAAGGTCTTGCAATTACAGTTCCAACATTGTACTCTGGGTTATCTAGAATTTTTCTTGTAATTCTACAAATTTCGTATAATTTTTCTACTGGAATTACGTCTTCATGTGCTGCTATCTGAAATACGCTGTCTGCTGATGTGTATATTATAGGATATCCTGTTTTTATGTGTTCTTCTCCGAAGCGTTTTAAAATTTCTGTTCCAGAGCCAACTTCATTACATAAAACTCCTTTTACACCAGTTTTCTCTATAAATTCATCAATCAATTTTTTAGGAAACGCATTTGGATATGTTGTAAAAGCAGGATGCTTAATATAACCAGACATCTCCCAATGCCCTACTGGACTGTTTTTTCCATCTGCTTGTTCTTGTGCCTTTCCATATGCTCCTATTGTCTTTTCTTGTTTTTCTCCAACCTTAACTCCGTCTATATTGTATAACCCCAAATTAGCCATATTTGGAATATTTAAAGACGCATTATTGTATATTCCAGCAAGTGTATTGCTTCCTTCATCTCCATACTTGTTTGCATCTGGAGCCTCTCCGACACCGAAGCCATCAAGTACCATTATGATTACTCTGTCTACCATACTTTTCCTTTCCATTGGCAAATAATCACAATTTTTGCTACGTCAAAATTTGATTCTTTCCCAACTCTTTTATTATTTGCTTGTCAAATTATACTCATACACCTTCACATTCTTTACAAAATTATCAAATTCGTTCTTGAAAATATTTATATTAAATTCGTCTTTTCCTTTTAGCTCAAGCTTATATTTATCCATATTTATAAGTCCTTCTTGAGATATGTCCATTCCTAAAGGAAGTGTTTGATTGTTATTTTCAAAGAATGTTATATTCGAGTAAAATACTAACTTTGTATTTTCTGGAACGTTTATTTTATATAAATACGTTTCTTTAGATGTAGAAGTTTTTTCTAGATTATCCAAAGTTTCAAATGGATTTACACTAAATTTGTCAAATCCATCTGGATCAATCTTTTCGTTGCTAGCCTTGTACAAAGATATATCATATGGAACTTCTATCTTTTCAGATTCATCTATAAGAATTTGTCTAAGTTCTTTTAATTTCTCTATAAATACGTCCATCTCTGTATTTAAATTTACATTTAAAACTTTGTACTTATCTTTTTCCGCTTCTCTATGTTGATTATTTTTTAATGTTTTTATCTTTGTCTTATCTTGGCTGATATTTCCAAAAATATCGAAATCCTTTTCTTGAATTTTATCAATATCTTTCTTGTAGTCGTCTTTTAATTGCTGCAATAAATTTGCTATTTTTGTTTCATCTGCTTTTAATAGCTTTTCCTTCGATACTATGTTTATTCCATCTAGTACAAAATTTGATGCAAACAATGCATCTTGTTCTTTATGTGTTAATTTTTCTCTTTGTTGGCTATCTATCTTACTTGCAAAATTTTCTATATCTTCTTCATAATCAAATGTTTTTCTAAGACCTGTACTCGTTGTTTCTTCCTCTTCTACTTCACCTTCGGCAAGCATTTTAGACTCATCTTTGTTTGCATATTTCCAAAATTCGAATATACTCTTCTTATGCTCATCTATCTCTTCTAAAAACTCTGTTGCATTCTTTAATTTTTTATCAATATTATCAACCTTATTTTGCAAAGCCTTTAAGTCTAGTTTTGCATTTTTATTATCTTTTACATTATTATCAAGTTCTTTGCCAATTTTAATAATATCTTCTACAGTATAGCTCTTAAATTCTAATTCATCATCTTTAAAATGTTCTATATTTTCTTTGTCTTGACTTAAAATATCCTTTAATCTTTCTTTACTTGCAGAATGCCCCGAAACTTCTTCGTCTTTCTTGCCTTTCTTTCCCTTAAAGAAATATTTTATTCTTCCCATAAATGTTTTCTTGCACTCTAAGAAAGTAACAATCTCTTTCTCTTTTCTAAGATATTCTAGGTTTTTCTGTTCTTCTTGCTTTTGTAAATCTTTAATATCTGCTTTTACTTCCTTAGTCTCAGTCTTAACTCTTTCGTTTTCTTTTATCTTAGAAATTGACTCTTTCTTCAAAAACTCTGGCAAAGTATCATATTCAATTTTTTCATCATTATAATAAAATTCTAAGCCACCATTTTCACCAATCTTTATTTGAAATTGATAATCTTTTCTTAAATCATATGCTAAAATGAATAATGCTTTGATTAATTTATAGCATTTTGAAGCTTCTTTTTTATCTTTGAGAATAATTCTATATTGGCTTGTCATTTTATCATATATAACAGTCTCTCCAACTATTTGCAACTGAATATTTCCTTCTTCGTCTTCTATTTCATATATAGAAGGCCAATTTTTAGTGAAAAACCATAAATAATTTTCTAAATCTTCTATCTCTGATTTTTTTAATATTACTTCCGAATATTCCTCATTACTGATAGGCACAAAAATAGTGTTATCCTTTTCACTCTTGCTCTTGCACGCTTCAATCTTTTTTTTCAATAAATAAAACATCGGCGAATTATCTGTTTCGTTTGTAGAAGCAAGCATAAAATATTTATCCGCATAATCAGAATAGAATATTTGCCACTTAAAATTATTAGCAAATTTCACATCAAATGGAATTTCTTTTTGAAAAGCTTCTTGTTCCTTTTCTATTTCTTGAATATCTGACACCCTAGTCTGATTTATCATTTTTAAAAAATATGCATACTTCTCAAGATTTTCGTTTGCCTCTGGCTTCATATATGTAAATAATGGACTGGCAAGTTTATACCTTTCCTCTAAATCATCTAGTCTGTCCTTTGGTGTAATTAATATTTCAATATCTTTTATTTTTACGTACTTATAAACTTTATATGTAGTTTCGTCGTAAACCTTTGGTACTCTATATTCAAGTGGCTCAAAATCCTTTAAAAATTCTGGAACTTCTCCTAGTTCAAAACCAATATAGTCTACTTTTTCTCTTAACATATTTAAGTTTTCTGTTGTACCTTTTACTACTTTCCTTGGCATATTTGCTCCTCCAAATTTTGCAAATTAAATTACTGAATTAGTATATCACAACTTTATTAATAATGCTATAAAAATTTATTGTATAATAAAAACTTACGCCAATTTTTCAAAAAAAGAATACAAACATATTTTTTTATATGTCCGTATTCTTTTTAATTATATTTCCTATTTTGCAAATGTTTTTATTTCTTCATCTATTTTTTCTACAAAATCTTCTAGCTTCATTGCCCCAACGTCTCCGTCTTTTCTGTTACGAACTCCGACTTCTCCTGCTTCTTGTTCTTTATCTCCAACAACTAACATGTATGGAACTTTTTGAAGTTGTGCTTCACGTATTTTGTATCCGATTTTTTCTGCTCTATCATCTACTTCTACTCTTACTTCTTTATCTTGTAACGCTTCTTTAACTTTGTTTGCATATTCTAAGTGCTTATCTGATATTGGGAGTACTTTTACTTGTACTGGTGCAAGCCATGTTGGGAATGCTCCCTTTGTTTCTTCTATTAAAAATGCCATAAATCTATCTAGTGTTCCAAGTATTGCTCTGTGTATTACAACTGGTCTATGAGCTTTTCCATCTTCACCAATGTATTCTAGTTCGAATCTTTGTGGTAATAAGAAGTCTAATTGGCAAGTTGAAACTGTTACATCATGTCCTATTGCTGATTTTAATTGTACATCTAGCTTTGGTCCATAGAATGCAGCTTCGCCTTCTGCCTCGTAGAAGTCTAATCCTAGTTCTGTTAGTATTTCACGAAGTTGACTTTCTGCCTTATCCCACATTTCGTCGTCATCAAAGTATTTGTGTTTGTCGTTTTTGTCTCTTAATGATAATCTAAATTTGTAGTCTTTAAATCCAAAGTCTTTGTAAACATCTAGTATTAATTTTACTACCTTTCCAACTTCATCTTTTATTTGGTCTGGTCTTACGAATAAGTGTGCATCATTTTGGCACATCTCACGTACTCTTTCAATACCGCAAACTGTTCCGCTGTCTTCATATCTAAAGTCATGTGCTAATTCACCAATTCTTATTGGTAAGTCTTTGTATGAACGCATTTTGCTCTTGAATATTAGCATGTGATGTGGGCAGTTCATTGGTCTTAATACTAATTCTTCATTGTCCATTTTCATTACTGGGAACATATCCTCTTTGTAGTGGTCCCAGTGTCCTGATGTTTTGTATAGTTCAACGTTTGCAAGTGATGGTGTGTATACGTGTTTATATCCCATTCTTATTTCCTTGTCTTGAATGTATCTTTCAAGCAATCTTCTTACTGTTGCACCATTTGGCAAATACATTGGAAGTCCTGAACCTACTAATTTATGTGTCATGAATAATTCTAGGTCTTTTCCTAATTTTCTGTGGTCTCTTTGTTTTGCTTCTTCTAATTTTGCTAAATGTTCTTCAAGCAAGCTTGCCTTTGGGAATGATATAGCATAAATTCTTTGAAGCATTTTATTCTTCTCGTCACCTCTCCAGTAGGCTCCAGAAGTTGATAATAATTTAGCACATTTTACTTTTCCTGTGCTCATTAAGTGAGGTCCTGCACATAAATCTGTGAATTCACCTTGCTTGTAAAATGATAAAACTTCGTCTTCTGGTAAGTCTTCTATTAGTTCTACCTTGTAATCTTCTCCTGCATCTTTCATTAATTTAATAGCTTCGCTTCTTGGAAGTTCAAATCTTTCTATTGGTAAATCTTCTTTTATAATCTTTTTCATTTCAGCTTCTATCTTCTCGAAATCAGCCTCTGAAAATCTGTATTCTGTGTCGAAATCATAGTAAAATCCACCATCTATAGCTGGTCCAATTGCAAGCTTAACATCTTTATATAGTCTCTTAATAGCTTGTGCCATTATGTGAGATGTCGTATGCCAATATGCTTTTTTTCCATCTTCATCATCAAATGTTAAAATTTCTACATTGCAGTCTTTGTTTAAATTGTATCTTAAATCAACAACCTTTCCGTCTACTCTTCCTGCAGTTGCAACTCTTGCTAAACCTTCGCTAATCTCTTTTGCAAGGTCTATTACAGAAATGCCTTCCTGTACTTCTCTTTTGCTTCCGTCTTTTAATGTAATTATCATAAAAAATCCTCCTTTTGCATCTGGAAAACAAAAACACTCCCAAATGCTTTTAACATTTAGGAGTGCATATATGCACGGTTCCATCCTAATTTTTTACTTAATTTACTAAGCAAGCTTTCGCCAGTTTCCTGTGAGGTAGTTTTTCAAATATGTTTGCTTAGAATTGCTTTCAGCCTATGGCAATCCTTCTCTAAAAGTAACCTTTATTTTACTTTGTCTCATTGCTTATCTATTCACATATTCTTATAATAGTACTTTTTTTGTATTATGTCAATACAATTTTCTATTTTTTAGTTGGTTTTCCTAGTAGTCTAAACATGTTCTTCTTGTATTTTTCAACTCCTGGTTGGTTGAATGGGTTTACTCCAAGTATTGAACCAGACATTGCGCATGCAAGTTCAAAGAAATATATTAATTGTCCTAAAGTCTCTGCATTTAGTTCTTGCATAGTTATTAATATATTTGGCACTTCTCCATCAACATGTGCTTCTATTGTACCTTCCATTGCTTTTTTATTTACAAAATCTAATGATTTGCCAACTAAATAATTTAGTCCATCTAAATCATCTTCATCTAAGTTTATGCTTATGTCTGAATCTGGTTTTTCTATTCTTATTACTGTCTCAAATAAATTACGTCTTCCCTCTTGAATGTATTGCCCTAAAGAGTGTAAATCTGTTGTAAAGTCTACTCCTGTTGGGAATATTCCCTTTCCGTCTTTTCCTTCGCTCTCACCATAGAGTTGTTTCCACCACTCTGTTACATAGTGCATTTTTGGTTCGTAGTTTGCTAGTATTTCAATATTCTTATCATCTTTATATAAGATATTTCTTGCAACGGCATATTGATAACATTCATTATATTTTAAATCTTCATCACAATATTTATCTTGAGCAAATCTTGCACCTTTCATTAATTTATCTATATCAACACCTGCAACAGCTATTGGTAAAAGTCCTACTGGAGTAAGTACAGAATATCTTCCTCCTACATTGTCTGGAATAATAAATGTTTCGTAATTTTCTTTTTCTGCTAATTGCTTTAATGCTCCTTTTTCCTTGTCTGTTGTAACATATATTCTGCTTCTTGCTTCTTCCAAATCATATTTAGCTTCTAACAACTCTCTAAATATTCTAAATGCAATAGCCGGCTCTGTTGTAGTTCCAGATTTTGAAATTACATTTATAGAAAAGTCTTTATTACTTATTAAATCTATTAGCTCGCTCATGTAGTTAGGGCTTAAATTGTTTCCAACATATATTATCTGAGGAGTTTTTCTTTCTTCTTTGTCTTGTAAATTATAAAATGTATTCGTCAATGCCTCTATTACTGCTCTAGCGCCAAGATATGATCCACCAATTCCAATAACAAGTAGCACATCAGAATTTGCTTGAATTTTTTTTGCACATTCTTTTATTTTTTTAAACTCTTTTTTATTATATTTAGTAGGAAGTTCTAACCATCCTAAAAATTCGTTTTCATCATCTTTTTTCTCATGTAATTCTGTATGAATTTCTTCTACCTTTTTGCTATATTTAAAGATAGAACTTTCGGTTATACCAGCATTTTTTAAATCTAACTTTAGTCCAACCATATATTTCACTCCTTTGTTTATTATATTTACAGTATTTATAATATATTAATTTTTTCTTTGTTTCAAGTGTTTTAGTAATATTTTTGTTACAATAGCATACATTTATTATAAGTAAAAATAAAGGAGAAAACAATGGTAAATGTAGCCGTAATAAATATAAAAAGTTTAATAAAAATCTTACTTATTCTATTTGTAGTAATATTTTTTATTTATTTTGTACAAGGCCTATCTATTAATTTAGATAAGCTTGCTTTTTCTCCTTTTATCTTAAACCAAACAATTCCTGGTATTGCTACCACCAATGACTCAGATTTTTCCTCCATCGAGACATCATACATAGAATCCAAAAGTCCTCTACAGTTTTTACTTAATTCACAACTTCCAGTTATGTCGTCTATCAAAATAGCAACTCATGAAAGTGAAAATAATATTGCCGAAGAGCCTACCATTGTTGAAAATAATAATACCGATAATACTATTGAACATGCTAGTACGAATATAGAGACACAAGTAATTGATTCTGGTGTACCAAACAAATACACAAATGATTATCAAGGTGTTGAAATCAAAAATGGAACTAATTATACTTTAACTGATGATATTTTGAATTATGAAGGATTAGAAATTAACCAATCTGATGTGATGATTTTTCACACTCATACTTGCGAAAGTTACACACCCACAGAAAATTTTGCATATGAAGAAAGTGGAACTTTTAGAACTACAGATTTAGATTATTCTGTGGTACGTGTTGGTAATTCTCTTACAGACCAGCTAACTTCATATGGTTTTAATGTTGTACATGACAAAACATATCATGATTATCCCGCATATTCTGGTTCATATGGCAGGTCTATGGCAACGGTCGAAAACTTGTTAATTTCACATCCAAATACAGACATAATTATAGACTTACATAGAGATGCTATTGCAGATACTTCTTATGCTCCTTCTATTAAAATTGGGGATGAGGTTGTATCTCAACTAATGTTTGTAATTGGAACAGATGGTGGAGGCCTAGAACACCATAACTGGCGAAAGAATTTACAATTTGCAGTAAAAGTTCAGAAAAAAGCAAACGAATTATACCCTGGGTTATTTAGACCAATACTATTAAGAAACAGCAGATATAACCAGCAACTTGGAAAAGCAGCCTGCATAATAGAAGTAGGAGCTACTGGAAATACATTAGAACAATCAATGGCTAGCATGAAATATTTAGCAAGAGTATTTTCATCAATCTTTGACTAATTCAAAAGTGTCTAGAACTATTAAATTAAAATTTAATAATTCTAGACACTTTTTATAATATCTTAAAAAACATTTGCATTCTGTATTTTTTGAGAATTTACAGTAATAATTTGTGCAAGTAATTGTTGCAATAAAGAGCTTAATTCCTCTTGGCTATAATCATTTAATGCAACACTATTATCATCATTTAATTCTGTAACTGTTACATCTTTAAATGTTATTGCATTATTGTATTCTACATTAAATTGTACGTCATTTGCATCATATGATACATAAACTTTCTCAGTTGCTCCATTATCCGAAATACCATCTAATTCAAAGCCAATTTCAAGTGAGCAGTTCTCTTCTGAACTTGTTATAATATATTTGCTTTTACTTGCAGATTTTTCTTTAGATATTGTATATTCTATATTGTTTGGAGTTGCAGTTGTCTCCTCTGTAAGCGCATCTGCTGTATCAAAAGAACCTGTCTGTTTTATTGTAATATTCTTGCCTTGTTCTAATATTACAGAAAATCCTACATTATCTTCATCTGTATTCACCTCAACATCAGCTTCCACACCATTTTCAGTACTTGTTAAAGTTATCTTAATAGATGTATTTGAAAAATCTTGTTCATTTAAATCATCAATTTCTTGGTCAATATTATCTTGATATGTTGATATATCATCACTCATGCCCAACATTTCAATAATTTCCGAGTCATTTTTAGCCTCATTTAAGCAGTATATCATAATATTTTTTAGGTTATCTTTTTCGATTGTTAATGTATATGAAGTACTATTATTTTTTGTAAAGTTTGACTCTGAAAGTTGTCCTGCCAATTTTCCCATATATTTTGTTACTAAGCTTTTGATATTTTGAACAGTTATTGATGACTTATCCAATTTTATATTGTTTGGCACTTTCATTTCTTCATCAATTCCTAATTTATTAGAAAGCTCATCTAGGTTTTCATTTTTTATTCCAACATATTTATTAGCAACTTCGTCAGAGCCAAGTGCAATCATCTGATTATTTTTTACAAGTTTAAATGCAAATTTTTCAGAATCCGAATAATTAATAGTTATTTCTTGTTCAAAATTATCATTATCTACATCTGTTGCTCCTTTAAATGTAAGATTTAAGTCTGTATTAATATCAGTATTACCTCCTGATTTTACTCTTAATACTCCAGTATTTTCATAATTATTTGCTGATTTATTTGTGTAATACGTTTTTATGTTTTCATCATAAAAGAAATTATATAATTCCATATCTAACATGGTTCCATATTTAGAAAACATTTGTGAATTACTTTTTAATAAATCTGTTGCAAAATACACATAGGCAAAAGCACCTCCGCAAACTGCTAATATAATCAATAATACTATTATTACAATTAAAACTTTTTTATTTTTCATCTTTTTATTCTCCCTTTATCACTTTTTTAACGCTTTCTGCATTAAAATCTGTTATTTTTTCCTCTCCAGTTTCCATATTCTTCACTTTTAATGTGTTGTTTGCAATTTCATCATCTCCAATTACTATTACATATGGAATTTCAAGCTTGTCTGCATATTTCATTTTTGCTTTTATTTTTTTATTATTTAAATATATTTCTGTATTTATACCTAATTTTCTCAAACTTGTTGCTAATTCTAGTGGAGCTTTTTTATTTTCTGTCATTGGAATTATTAATACATCAGAAATTGATTTTTTATCTGCTTTAATTAAATTTAATTCATTTAATTTGTAGAATAATCTTGTTAAACCTATTGATACACCAACTCCTGGAAGCTTTTTATCTGTGTAATTTTCTGCTAAATTTTCATATCTTCCACCAGAGCAAACACTTCCAATTTCTCTATAATCATTTAAGAAAGTTTCATATACGGTTCCAGTATAGTAATCTAAACCTCTTGCTATTGTAAGGTCGACTGTGAAGTTTTTATCTGGCACTCTAAATAGTCTAATATTTTCAACTACTTCTTTTAACTCATTTACACCTTTTGTAAATGTTGCGTTCGCCATATTATCTGCACCAACATCTGTATTTTGAGACTTGCTTTCCACAATATTTGCACTATATAAGTCCATTTTTTCAAGCTTTTCTATCTTTTCATCTGCACTTCCGTCTATTCTTATAAAATCTATTATTGTGTTTACTATTTTTTCGTCTACTCCAAGCTCTGCTATTTCTTTTCTTACAGCTTGCTCTCCAATTTTATCTATTTTATCGATTATTCTTAATATTTCTACAGATTTATCTTTTTGACCAATTCCCTCAAATAAACCATTTAAAATTTTTCTGTTATTTATTTTTATTGTAAAATTTTCAAATCCTAAAGTTCTAAAAGTCGAATAAATCACAGCTGGAAGCTCTGCATCATTTATAATGTCTAAAGTTTCATCTCCAATTATATCAATATCACATTGATAAAACTCTCTATATCTTCCCTTTTGTGCTTTTTCTCCTCTGTACACTTTCCCTATTTGATATCTTCTAAATGGAAAACTTAAATTTCCATAATTTTTTGCTACATATTTTGCAAGTGGTACAGTTAAATCAAATCTTAAAGCTAAATCCGTATCACCTTTTTCAAATCTGTATATTTGCTTTTCTGTTTCTCCACCAGCTTTTGCAAGCAATACTTCAGCATATTCAATTATAGGCGTATCTATTGGCAAAAATCCAAATTTTTGATACGATTTTTCAATTTTTTGCTTCATATCGTCAAATAGAATTTGCTCACTTGGCAATAGTTCCATAAAACCAGGTAGAGTTCTTGGTTCTGTCTTTCCCATATTCTTCTCCTTTCATTTTTCGTCCAAAAAGGGGCGTCCCCATTGGGCGAAAATTTTAACATTCTTGTCGAGGTTTTAGTTCTAGGTAAATTGGCTTTTCTTCCTTTATTAATGTAGATTTTCCATGCCCAGGATATACTATTGTTTCGTCTGGTAATACAAGTAATTTTTTTGTAATCGAGTCTATTATTTGTACGAACGAACTGGTTGGTAAATCTGTTCTTCCCCAAGTTCCTCTAAATAATGTGTCTCCCGAAAATAATAATCCTTCCTTTTCACAATATAACGAAGTAGAACCTTTTGTGTGTCCTGGAGTGTGTATTACTCTAAATTCTAGGCTTCCAACATGAATTAAATCTCCGTCGTCCACTCTTGAATCTGGTTCTAGCTCTATGTCTCCCATGTTAATGCAGGCGCTTAGATTTATGTTTTCGTCATCTAAGCCTTCTGCATCGTCTCTATGGATTAATATTTTGCCACCTTTTTTACTCTTTACCTCTGAAACGGCTCCAATGTGGTCTCCATGGCAATGTGTTAGATAAATGTATTTTACATTTGCCTCTAATATATCTAGCATTTCTACAATTTTATCTGCTTCTCCACCTGGATCTATAACCATCGTTTCTTTTGTTTCTTCGTCTTCTACTATGTAACAATTTGTTGCTTCTCCTAAAGTCGTTTGTACTTTTAATCTTTTTAAAATCATGTGTTGCTCCTATTTATTCCTTGGCTTCGTTTTATACGCAAGTCATATTTTTCATATATGTTTTATTTATTTCTTCTTACTTCATATACGCTGTCTATTTTTCTTATTGCTTTTAAAACACTGTTCAATTGTGCTATATTGCTTACTTCTAACGTTAATTCCGTTAATACTATTCTTTCTTTAGATACTTTTGATGATACCGCCATTATAGGTGTTTTTTCTGCAGTTATTGTTGCAATTATGTCTGCAAGCAATCCATCTCTATCGTTTGAAAATACTACAACATCAACATTATAGCTCGATGGTTTGTCTGTGTACCATGAAACATCTATCATTCTGTTTTCTTCAGATACCAAGTCTTTTACGTTCTTGCAGTCTTTTCTATGTACAGATACGCCTCTTCCTTTTGTAATATATCCAACAATTTCGTCTCCTGGTACTGGGTTACAACATTTTGATAGTTTTACTAGACAGTTGTCTATTCCTTTTACAATTACACCACTTGTTGATGGTTTGTTGTTTGTCTTTTCCTTTGTAAGTTCTTCTATTTTTTCTTCTATATTTTCTTCTTTATGAACTTTTCTGTATTCTTCAAGTACTCTTGAAACTATTTTATTTGCTGTAATTGTTCCGAATCCAACACTTGCAAACATGTCATCTGCACTATTATATTTGTATCTTTCAAGTGCAGCTTCAACAAACTCCGGTCTAAACAACTCTGGGTAGCTCATTCCAATTTTCTTTACTTCTTTTTCTAAAGAGTCTTTTCCTCTTGCAATGTTTTCTACTCTTTCATTCTTCTTGAACCATTGTTGTATTCTAGTCTTTGCTGTACTACTCTTTATAAATTTAAGCCAGTCTCTACTTGGTCCTTTTGATTTATCTGATGTAATAATCTCTACAATATCACCATTTTTTAGCTTTGTTACAATAGGCATCATCTTGCTGTTTATCTTACAGCCAGTCATATGGTTTCCTATTTCTTCGTGAATACTGTAAGCAAAATCTATTGGTGTAGCTCCTCTTGGTAATACTTGAATTTTTCCCTTTGGAGTAAACACATAAACCTCATCTTCAAATAATTCAGTTTTTAATGTGTTTAAAAACTCTTGTGGGTCTTGCATGTCTTTTTGCCATTCAAGCGTTTCTCTTAGCCAAGATAATTTATCTTGATTTACTACTACATTTGCCTTCTTGCCTCCCATGAAGCTTGCCTCTTTGTAGGCCCAGTGTGCGGCAATACCATATTCGGCTATTCTATGCATATCCCAAGTACGAATCTGTACCTCGAATGGAGTTCCTTTTGGTCCTATCAAAGTTGTGTGTAAAGATTGGTACATGTTAGGTTTTGGAACCGAGATATAATCCTTAAATCTTCCTGGCATTGGGTTATAAAGCTCATGCACAACACCTAATGCCGCATAACAATCCTTTACAGAATTTACAATAATTCTTAATGCGAATAAATCATAAATCTGGTCCAGAGTCTTATTGTCTCTCTGCATTTTTCTAAAAATACTATATAAATGCTTTGCTCTACCCGTTATTTCCGCTTCTATTTTTTGCTTCTTTAATTGAACTCTTATCTCGTCCATAATCTGGTCGATGAATTTCAATCTTTCTTCTCTCTTCTTGTCTATTCCTTCAACAAGCTCTCTATATTCCTCTGGGTATAGGTATTTAAAAGATAAATCTTCTAGTTCCCATTTTAAAGAATACATACCAAGTCTATTTGCAAGTGGAGCATACAAGTCCATTGTCTCCCTTGCATTTGCAATTTGACGGTCTCTGGCCAAATATTTTAATGTTCTCATATTATGAAGTCTATCAGCTAATTTAATAAGAATTACTCTTATGTCTTTTCCCATTGCCAAGAACATTTTTCTATAATTTTCAACTTGTTGCTCTTGTTCACTCGTATAATTTAATTTTCCAAGCTTTGTAACACCATCAACCATTTCTGCAATCTCTGGCGAAAATTCCTTAGACAAATCTTGCAAAGTTACATCTGTATCTTCAATTACATCATGTAAAAGAGCAGCACAAATAGTGCTCTCATCGAGTCCAAGTGTAGACAATATATATGCAACTTGAACCGGATGGATTATGTATGGTTCTCCAGACCTTCTTAATTGGTCTCCATGTTTAGACTTTGCAAAGTCATATGCTCTTCTTATTAATTTTAAATCTGCTCTTCTATTAGATTTTTTTGCGTTTTCTAATACTTCTTCTATGGTGTGATTTACATTTTCCGACATACTACCATCTCCCTTTACATCTAAAAGACTTTAGCTTATGCTATGTCTCATATCTTTTAGATTAATTTGTATATTTTCCATTCCCTTATAACTATTTATCTCTAAGTTTCCTACAACATCTACTTTTGAACCTATCGCATATTCAGAAGATATATTTCCTAAATTAAATCCTATTGTGTCTATGTATTTATTTTCGTCTTGAAGCATTGCTTTCAAGTGCTTTCCTTCCGAAAGTGTTCTGATTGATGTTATTTTTAAATTGCTAATCTGGAACAATGGCATCTTATTTCCTTCTCCAAATGGTTCTAGCAATTCTAAGTCTTTTATATCTTTTATGCTGATATCCTGTAATTGTACTTTTTCATCTATTTTAATTACTGGAACAATAGATGAAATATTAGATTTTTCAGCATATTCTTCAAATTCTTGTTTAAATTTTTTAAAATTATCTTTTTCTATTGTAATTCCAATCGCCATGCTGTGTCCACCAAATTGTTTGATGTACGTACTGCATTTTTCTAATGCCTCATGCAAGTCAAACCCAGGAATACTTCTTCCAGAACCACGAGCTAAATCGTCTTCGTAGCAAAGTAACACACTTGGCTTAAAATACATTTCTGTAATTTTTGATGAAACAATTCCTATAACACCATGGTGCCAATTTTCTCCACCTAATACTATACATGGAAGTTTCTGTTGTTCTGGGTCTTCCATCATCTTTTGGGCTTCATTAAAAATTCTCTTTTCAATTTCTTGGCGCTCTTGGTTATACTCATTTAAATTATGTGTTATTCTCTCTGCCTCATCTTTACTATCTGTTAAAAATAGCTCTAAAGCTTCTTTTTCATGCCCCATTCTTCCACACGCATTTATTCTTGGAGCAACTCCAAAAGATATCGCCATAGAATCTATTTTTTTATAACCAATACTATCTAATAATACTTTTAAACCAATATTTCGTGTCTGTCTAACTAGTTTCAATCCTAATTTTGATATAGTTCTATTTTCATCTACAAGTGGAACAATATCAGAAATTGTTCCAACACATACTAAGTCTAAGTATTTTAAATATTCCTCTTCTCTTACTCCAAGCCTCATCGAAATAGCTTGAGTTAATTTAAATGCAACGCCTACACCAGCTAACCCATTAAATGGGTATTTGTTGTCTTTTCTCTTACAATCAACCACTGCAACCGCATCTGGCAATGTTTCGGTTGGTTCATGGTGGTCAGTCACAACAGTATCTATTCCAAATGACTTTGCAAGTTCAATCTCTTTGTTTCCAGTAATTCCACAATCAACCGTTATAATCAATGTATGTTTATTGTCTGCAATTTCTCTTATTGCATTCTCGTTTAACCCATACCCCTCATGCAATCTATTTGGAATATACACATCTGTTTCAAGCCCTCTCTCAGCCAAAAATCTCTTCAAAACAGTGCTACTCGTAATTCCATCAACATCATAATCTCCATAAATTGCAACCTTCTCGTGAGTCTCAATCGCTTTAACGACTCTATCTACCGCCTTCTCCATGTCTGGCATCATGAACGGATCATGAAAATCTGTCCTTCTTGGATGCAAGAAAACCTCTATCTCATCACTGTTTGTTAATCCCTTATTTGCAATAATATTTGCAACCAATTTACTTACGTTAAATTCTTCTGATATCTTGTTAATCAGTGCATCATTTGCTTCGTTTAATTCCCATTTTTTATTCAAATTTTTCTCCTTACCTTTTTAACATAATATTGACAATATTTTATAACAAACAGCCCAAAAATACAAGCATTTGAGGTAAAAATCATTTGGTAAATGTGAAATATCATATCTTTTGGCGGTCTGTAAATTGTATCAACTAATGTTTTAGATTTAAGAATAGAGCAGTCATTGAATTACATTGTTTAGGCTTGTATACCTGTTGTAAATGGCAAAATAGTATGTCTTTACATCTACACCTGCGAATATACATACTTTTTTATTTTTTTAATTTGCTGAGTATATCAAAACAACAGGAGGCGAAAATTTCGCCTC
>OJMH01002236.1_pt1 | contig 16701 bp, 11 predicted proteins | sample 1597111 | NCBI WGS metagenome assembly OJMH01 (sample SAMEA2452115, study PRJEB22498) | human gut metagenome | reverse complement strand
CGTGGCTGATGCTGGCGGGGAGCGGCGAGCCGAAAACGCTGGCGGCCTATTGGGACGGTGCAGCCGAAGTCAACGCGGCCGACAAATCCGGGCGCCTGCCGCTGGTGATGGCGGTGGAAGCCGGAGACGAAGCGGCGGCAAAATACCTGATTGAGCAGGGGGCGGATACGGACAGGGCTGACCGGAACGGCGTATCGGCACTGGCTGCTGCTGCGGCACGAGGGGATTTTTCGCTGTTTGAAGCGGTGGCGGCAGCGAGCAAAGCCGACCTTAAAGCGCCGCAGCTGATGGACAAGGCTCTGGACGGCGGCAATGTCAAAATCGTTAAGCTGCTGTTGGAAAAGGGGAGCGATGCCAATGCGGTTCTGGTGTTCAAAGGCAAGCACAAGCCCGAAGAAATGCCGGACTATAAAGACCCGCGCGTGATTACTCCGCTGAAAAAGGCGGTGGCGGCGGGACGGGCGGATATTGCCGCGGTGCTGCTGGACAAAGGAGCGGACGGCGCTGTGTATTTTCTGGCCGAAAACGTACGGACGGCAGCACCGGAACTGGTGCGTGCGCTGGGAGACAAGGCGGGAGATTTGCGGGAGATTGAAACCGGAAACACGGATTTGCTGACGTATGCGGCGGAGACGGCTCCGGCCGGCACTCTGGCGTATCTGATTGAAAAGAACGCAGGCGACGTCAATGCGGCGTTGCAAAGGGTTTTGACGCACCGCAAAGACGCGGAGAGGACGGGAGCAAAGGCGGAGAACGGCAATGCCAAGACCGAGAAGGTAGGCGTTGTCGGGGCGGAAAATAACGCTGAGGCGGAGAACGGCGCAAACGCAGCGGAGAAAAATCCAAGCGAGACGGCGCAGATTATAGAGCTATTTTTGCAAAACGGGGCGAGGCCGACGGTGGCGGCGATGGAGCTGATGCTGGCCGAGAGGCGGACGGATGCTTATCTGGCGCTGGCGCAGTGCAGCCCGAATCCGAATGCGCTGACGGCAAAAAACGAGAGCATGCTGATGTATGCGGCGGAAAACGGCTATGTCGACGGCGTGCGTTTTCTGCTGGAGCAGGGGGCGGACATGTGGCAGGCGGAGGCCGACGGGCGCACGGTTATCGGGACGGCGGTTAAAAACGCGGCGAAGCATCCCGAGGTTGTTGCGCTGCTGGAAGAGAGGCTTAAAGACATCAACGAGCCGGGATATAACGGCGAGACGCTGCTGATGCTGTATGCGGGCAGCGGGCGCGATGCCGATTTTGCCAGAGTGGCGGAAAAAGGCGGCGATATTTTTAAAGTCGACAATGCGGGCAAGACGTTGCTGATGTATGCGGCGGAGGGCGGCAATACGAAAATTATCGATTATCTGCTTAACAAGGGCGCCAATATTGCGGCAAAAGACAATGCCGGGCGGACGGCGCTGATGTATGCGGCAGGAAGCGGACGAGATGCGGCGGCACGGCTGCTGGCAGAAAAGGGCGCCAAAACCGGCGAAGCGGATTATGAGGGCAAGACGGTGCTGATGTATGCGGCGGAAAAAGGCAGCCCGGAAACGGCGGCGCGGCTGATTGACGACGGGATAAGTTTTGCCGCGGCGGATAACGAGGGGCGGACGGCGCTGATGTATGCGGCAGGCAGCGGCAATGTGCCGATGGCGGAGATGCTTTTGGAAAAAGGCGACGATGTTGACAAAACTGATGTTAAGGGACGGACGGCTCTGGCCTATGCGGCGAAAAACGGCAATGCGGAAATCATCCGGCTTATCCGCGATTACGGAGCGGATATCTATCTGGCGGACAAAGACGGCAAGCAGCCGGTGGTTTATGCGATTGAGCAGGGAAACGCCGAGGCTTTTGACCTGCTGACGGACGGTTTTATGCTGTTTGGCAGTGCTGTGGGCAGGAACGGCAAAACGGTGCTGATGTATGCGATTGAAGGCGGCAATGTGCAGATTTTGCGCAAGGTGATGGATCGCGGGCTGACAACGCTGAATAAAAAGGACCGTTTCGGGCGGACGGCGCTGATGTATCTGGTCGGCGAAGGGCGTCCGGACATGGTGCGCGAACTGATACAAAAAGGCGCGAACGTTACGGCACGCGACAACAACGGCAAAACAGTGCTGATGTATGCGGCGGAAGGGACGGCGGGCGTTAATATGGTAACTGTATTGCAGAATTTCTGGGTTGATGCCAACACCAATATCAATATGCGCGACAGTGACGGCAAGACTGCTTTGATGTATGCGGTCAGCGGCAAAAACAGCCAGCTTATCAAACCGCATATGCTGTTGGCACGCAATGCCAATGCCGACGCGACGGACGATACCGGCAAAACGGTGCTGATGTATGCCGTGGGCAACCATGAAGCGCGGGTTGATGCCAAAGCGATTGAAGAATTGCTGGCGGCGGTCAAAAGAATTGACCAGAATGACGACAACGGGCGGACGGCGCTGATGTATGCGGCGGCAAATCCGACGGCCGATACGGGGATTTTGGAACAGTTGATTGAAAAGGGCGCGACCGTGCAGGCGGCGGACAATACCGGAAAAACGGCGCTGATGTATGCGGCGGAAGGCGGCGATATCGGCAAAGTACGCCTGTTGCTGGCGGCAGGGGCAAATGCTTCCGTGCAGACGCAAGACGGCAAGACGGCGGCGGATTTTGCCAAGGGCAACGGCAAATGTTTTGCCGATGCGGTTCGCAAGCTGCTGAAGTGAGTGCTGGCGGCGAGTGTCAGTAATGGAATGGCAGGGAGGCTGAATGGCTGAACGGCTGGATGGCGTATGTACGGTGGTAAGGGAAAAATGCAGATAATCGGAAGGGCGGTTGAGATGAGAGTGGGAGAAAGATTTGCCCTTCCGATTTCCGTCTTGGCGATGATGCCTGCACCGGCCGCCGTTATTGTAATCAGGGAAAAGACAAAACAGCCGGAGCAGAAAAGCTCATCTTGTTTTATGTCTTTGGTATAGCAGAAATTATTGCATCTGGCAAGCGCTATCTGCGGTATGATAATACAGATACCTGCAAGAATGTATGTAAACTAACGGGTTGCAGCGGTTCGGGCGGGTGTGGATAAGCCTGTGGATAACTCTGTAAATGCGAAATAACGCCTTGAAAACAGGTCATGAAAAATTTGAAAAAACGCGTAAAACGGGACCGGAAAAAGTTTCTGAATAGGAGGAAAGCATAAAACAGACGTGAAAGGCGAGTGTTTTGTCGGAAGCGGCGGGCGGTTTGCCGGGGCTGCGAATGTTTTGTCGGAAGCGGCGGGCGGTTTGCCGGGGCTGCGAGTGTTTTGTCGGAAGGAACGGAAAGTTTGCCGGGGCTGCGAATGTTTTGTCGGAAGGAACGGAAGGTTTGCCGGAGGTGCAGGTTGTTTGCCCGAGGCGGCGGGAACTGCCGTGACGGGGATATTCTTCAGCGGCCGGAGCGGGAGGCCTTTTTTCTTATTATCACTTTGGGGACATTGTGGGTAAAAGCCTGGCGGAGCGTGTCTTGCAGGTTTTGTCCGGGAGTGTTGGCTATGCGGTTAACGAGTTCTGTCGAATCTTTGGGCAGGCCGCCGTTTTTATGTCCGATGGTGTATATGCCGCCGATAGAAACGGCCGAGAGGTCTAAAGCGTTGTTTAGGCTGTCTGCCTTAGCCTGGTCGAGAACGATGTCGCCGAATAAAATCCGGGTTTCAAGGTCGCGCCGGTAACGCAGCTGGGGGAGGGCGCGCCCTTTGGCATAGATTTTGGCATTAATCAGTTTTTTTACAATGTTTTTATCTTCTTCCCGGCCGTCTTTTTTATAGCGGGCAAAGGCAGCGGAGAGTCCCGTCGGCATTTTGTTTCTGCCGCGCAGCACGCCGGGGCCGCAGTTGTAGACGAGGCTGCCGAAAGCGGCTATTTCGCCGCGGTTCATATCTTTGAGCGGCAGGTATTGTTCCATAACGGGAAGGATAATTTTTTCAACATGGGTTTTGAAATAATCCATCAGTTCTTCCTGGCTGCGGATACGGTCAAAACTCCGAACCGGGCTGCCGTCGGGGCGTACGGTATTGCCAATGCCGATGGTCCATTTTTTGCCGTTCGGATCCCAATAGGCTCTGGTGCGGACACCTTCGCAATGGGCTATCAGCAGGAGCATATCTTCTTCGGCGGCCACAAACCTGTCGTGCGGAGACAGTAGCGTATCGGCGGCGAGAGAGTCTGCGGGGAAGGCGTTTGCCGCGAGCGTATCGGCAGAGAAACGGGTAGCAGATGTATTGTCGGCGAGACGGATTGCTGCCGTGTCGGCAGAGAAGCGGATTGCTGATGTGTCAGCGGCATGGGGCGATACGGTTCCGGTTTGAACCGTATCGGCAGGTGATGCGGCGCGTTTGGGGGCGAGACTGTCCGTATTATATTCGGCAGCGTTATATGCGGGGCGGCTGTGCCCGGGGATTTTGGCGAGTGTTTCCTGTTTCGGGGTACGGGCGGAGTCGCTGTCCTCTTCGTATTGTTCGTGTGCCTGAGATGCCGTCGACATTCCCAAAAATCCGCCTAAAAGCCAATATTTCCATTTCATTGCCTTGCCGTTCTTTCATTTCTGTATGATGATGTATCTGATGAAAAAAGTATAGCCTGTTTTCAGTGCAAAATCAAGAGGTTTAATGCATTTTTTGTAAATGAGGATTTGGGGAGGAAGGCAGACGCGCCTGAAAAAGAAGCTCCCGTTGCCGGGAGCTTCTTTGTTTTGCGGTTGCATATCCGGAGCTTTTGAGTATTCCGGAGAACCGGTCAAAATTTCAACGCTTAGAAATCAGCCAGAACTTCTGCAGATTCATGCGTATTGTGAATATTAACCATTGCAATCGTGTTGTAGCCGTTATCAACGTGCAGGACTTCGCCGGTAATGGCTTCGCCGAGCGGCGACAACAGAGCCAGAGCGGCACGGCCGACCTGTTCCTGCGTAACGTTTGCCTGCAGCGGCGCGTTCAGCTCGTTCCAGCGCAAAATCTTGCGGAAATCGCCGATGCCGGAAGCGGCCAGCGTTTTAATCGGGCCGGCGGAAATCGCATTGACGCGGACTTTCTGCTGTCCCATATCAACCGCGGCATAACGTACCGAAGCTTCCAGCGCAGCTTTGGCAACGCCCATAATATTGTAGTTCGGCAGAACACGTTCGGACCCGAGATAGGTCAGGGTAACGATGGCGCCGTTTTCGTTCATATACGGAGAAGCGCAGCGGCAGGCTTCCAAAAACGAGTAGCAGGAAATGTGCATCGTGTTGGTGAAGTTTTCCAGCGTCGTGTCAATGGTGCGGCCTTTAAGCTGGTCTTTGTCCGAAAAGGCAATCGCATGAACCACAAAGTCAATCTTGCCCCATTTTTCGCCCAGTTCCTTAAAGCAGGCTTCGACCGAAGCGGAATCGGTTACGTCGCATTTAATCAGCGTCGGCGCGAAAGAAAGTTTTTCCGCCAGCGGGACGACCCTTTTTTCCAGAGCTTCGTTCTGATAGGAAATGGCGATTTGCGCACCCTGCGCATCAAGCGCCTGAGCAATGCCCCAGGCAATGGATTTGTCATTGGCGAGGCCCATAATCAGGCCCTTTTTGCCAGCCATAAGCGGTTCAGCTGTCATAGTTTAATTACCTCATCTAGTTCGTTACAGTAGTATGTTTTTAGAAACTAACTATCCTCGCTTTTACAGAATTAAATGCGTTTTGTAAACCTTTTTTTTCATAAAATCCGTATGGGAAATGTGAAACTTTTGTAAACAAGTGCGAAATTTGGCTTGCGCAGCGGGCGGCTGGTACGCTATGATAGCGGCAATGACGGAAAATTGTGTTTTATCAGTTTGTTTTTGCACGATATTTTAAAATAATTGCGTTAAGGGCAAAAAAATGCTTGCAAATCGAACAAAAGCAGAACATAATAGCGGCAGAAATTAAATGCAAGGCTGTTTGCGGGACTTGAATGCAAGACTGGTTGCAGAAATTAAACGCAAGGCGGCCTGCTGATTGAACGCAGAATAATTTATGAGGTACAAGATGGAAAAAGACAAGGCGTTAGACGCGGCGCTGAGCCAGATTGAGAGAGCTTTCGGCAAAGGCTCCATCATGCGGCTGGGACAGGACACCAAGATTGATATTGAGGCGATTTCGACCGGTTCGCTCGGCATAGACATCGCGCTCGGCATCGGCGGGCTGCCGAAAGGGAGAATCGTCGAGATTTACGGGCCGGAAAGCTCCGGTAAGACGACGCTGGCGCTGAGCGTTATCGCGCAGGCGCAGAAAAAGGGCGGCACGTGCGCGTTTATCGACGCGGAGCATGCGCTGGATCCGTCTTATGCCAAGAAAATCGGCGTGGATATCAATAATCTTCTGATATCGCAGCCGGATGCGGGCGAACAGGCGCTGGAAATTGCCGATACGCTGGTGCGTTCGGGCGCGATTGACGTGCTGGTTGTCGACTCGGTGGCGGCGCTGGTGCCGAAGGCTGAGCTTGAGGGCGAAATGGGCGACTCGCATATGGGGCTGCAGGCGCGGCTGATGAGTCAGGCACTTCGCAAGCTGACGGCGACGGTGTCGCGTTCCAATACGCTGATTATCTTTATTAACCAAATCCGTATGAAAATCGGGGTTATGTTCGGCAATCCGGAAACGACGACAGGCGGCAACGCGCTGAAGTTTTATGCGTCTATCCGTATGGATATCCGGCGTGTCGGCGCGATTAAGGACAAGGATGACGTTATCGGCAGCCAGACGCGGGTCAAAATTGTCAAGAACAAGGTGGCTCCGCCGTTTAAGACCGTAGATTTTGACATTATGTACGGTGAGGGGATTTCCAAGGTCGGCGAACTGATTGACCTCGGCGTCAAGGCCGGCATTGTCGAAAAAGCCGGCGCGTGGTTCTCGTATAACGGCGAAAAGCTCGGACAGGGCAGGGAAAATGCCAAGCAGGTGCTGCGGGAGAACCCGGCGCTGGCAGATGAAATCGAACGCAAAATCCGTGCCGATGCGGGACATCTGACATCAGAGCTTATCGGCGACGACGAGGGCAGCAGCGAAACGGTTGACCCGGTAACGGGCGAAGTATCGTAATGCGATAAAACGTTGCAACGCGAAAAGAACGGGCGCCGGGGTGAAATCCGGCGCCCGTTTGGTACTGTGCGAGCCGCGGTGCAGTGGCGGTGTTTTTGTTTTTATCTCGTGCGGCGAGAGCGGACGGCAGGCAACAGAAAAGCATCGTCGTTGGCGGGGCGGCGGGCTGCTGCGCCGTTGATTGCGATATTGTTACCGGCATTATTGCCATTGGCACTGTTTCCGGTGTTGGCGAATTCGCGTCTGTTTTCATTTTCCGGCTGCCGTTTTATGAGTTCCGCGATGCGGGAAACGGCGGTTGAAGCCATTTCGATTTCGTTTTTGTAAGGTGCGTAAATCCGGTTGTCGCAGCGGTATTGGATGCTTTGGCGGATGCGGGTCAGCTGTTTGTTGACGGAAATCAGTTCAAAATCGGTCAGCGGACGGGTTTCTTCGCGTTCAATCGCGGCGCGGACATCCAGTTCGTGCGGGCGGCGGGAATCATACAGCACTTCATTGGCGCGGTTGATGACCATCAGGTCGACGTCGCGGCTGTTTTGCCGTTGGAAAGCGTCAATCCTGCCAATCATGTCGGGCAGCATTTTAACGACGCGGGAAAAGTATTCGTCCGATACCAGCCGCGGATAAAGCTCCTTGTTCTGAAAAATAATCTTATCATAAAGGTCGGCACTGCGGTAGACGCTGCTCAGGTAAGCAATGTCGGGATTGACAGACATATAAACGGCGCAGGGTTTATAGCCGCTGGCAATGGCCTTGGCGGCGTTGTCCTTGAATTCGCTGCCGGCGCCCATGGAGCCGATGGACAAGATGGAGCGTTCGCCCCGAAGCAATGAGAGGTCTAAAATCCGGCGCACATAGTCAATTGTGATGCCGGCAAATTTTTCGCATTCGTCGAGGTGTCCGTTTTTGAGGTGGTTGAACAAATTCGGAAACAGGTCGCGGTGCTGGTCTTTGTCGATAATGTTAAACGGCAGGCAGTCTTCTTCGCGGCCGAAACGGTCGATAAGCTTTTGCGCCATAAATGATTTGCCGGCGCCGGGATAGCCCCAATACACGACAAAGCGGCGCGTCTGCGGCGAGCGGGAGTCGGCGTTGCTTTCCTGAAACTGCGATACGGCGCGGTCGTAGTTTGCCTGCGTTTGCGCGGTTTCGGCGGCAATGATGCTTTGCACTTCCGCTTCGGTAAAGGGCGTGCTCGGCTCAAGGTTCAAGCTGTCGAGATATTCCAAAAGGCTGTCGGTTTGCGTCAGAAGTTCGTTTTTTATATTGTTTAACATTTTGTTTTTAACCTGTTGCTTTATTGTTATTTATATCCTAATTCCTGCAGTTTTCTGATGGTTTCATCGGCGGAAGTGTGAAGAATGCCGATGCCGCCCATTTGTTCCCAGCGGGCGATGTTGGCGGGCAAATCGTCGATGAGGATATCCTGCCGGGCGCCGAAGTTCTGTTTGTCTTTGCTCAGGCAGCAGATGACGCCGTCTTCTTTGTTGTAGTGTTTTTTGAGCCAGAGGCGCTTTTCCTTTTCCGCTTTGTCATAGCCGTATGCGGGCAGCCCGGTCAGAATGCAGAAGCCGAAACGGCTGAGGTAGCCGACGAGCTTGTCGGCGCCGCCGGTTTTGGGCAGGTCGTACCAGTAGTCTTTGGCGGCGAGGACTTTTTCCCACAGTTCGGGACGGGGAATAGCGTGCGGCGGCATACCGAAGCGGCGTTCAAATTCGCCGTCAAAGTCTGTCAAAACGCCGTCCATATCGCAAAAAATCATTGTTTCAAAGCTCCGTTGCCGTTAAAGGTTTGCCTAAAATTCCATACGGAAGGAAACTTATACGATATTTGCGGGAAAAACAAAGGTTTTGTGCGGATTTTTCGATAATAAAATATTACGGAATGTTACACGGGGAGCTGACGGGCAGGAGGGCAGGGAAAACTCTTGATTGGGGGCGGATGTGCGGCGGTTGGTTTTAATAGGGCGGGGAGGGGCAGCGTGGGCTGGGGTGCGAGAGCGCAGCCATGCCGGGACGGAACAGAGGGCAGGAGGGCAGGGCGTTGTGAGCGTGCGGTCGTGCCGGGATGGGGCGGAGGCGGGGTGCAGGCATAAAAAACGAGCCGCCGGAGAGAACCCGGCGGCTGGCGTTTTTTGTACCTTTGCTTCAGGCGGCGGGCTTGTCCGCGATATACGGGAACAGCGGGTCGCCGACCGTGGTTTGGCTGCCGGAGGCAAGCTGCTGCGGTTTGAAATCCGCAAGCGACGGTTTTTCGCCGATACCCAGCGACGCGAGAATTTTTTGCGAAACGGCCGGCATAAACGGATATACCGCCGCGGCAATCAGGCGCAGGGCGTCAAGCGTGGTGTAAATCACTGCTTCGTAGCGCTCTTTCTTGCTCTCGTCTTTGGCGAGCACCCACGGTTCGTTGGCGGCGAAATAGGCATTGACCGCGTCGCCGGCCTTGAGGATTTCGTTGCTCAGTTCGGACACGAGTTCCAGCGAGCTTTCGCCGTATTGGTAAATCCGCGCGAAAGTGCCGGCGATGTTGTCCAAAAGCGCTTTGTCTTCCGCGTTCAGCGACGCGGCGGACGGGACTTTGCCGCCAAGATTCTTGGCTATCATTTTCAGAACGCGCATCTGCAGGTTGCCGATGTTGTTGGCAAGCAGTTTGTATCCCTGTTTCAAAAGGTCGACGCTTATCTGCGAATCTCCGGTCAGGGACATCGCGTTGCAGAGGTAGAAACGCAGCGGTTCAATGCCCATCAAATCCATAACCTCATACGGGTCGACAACGTTGCCCAGCGACTTGGACATCTTAATCCCGCCTTCGCCGAGCCAGTAGCCGTGCACAATCAGGTGTTCCGGCGGCTGGATGCCCAGAGCTTTCAGCATAATCGGCCAGTAGACGGCGTGAGTCTTTAAAATATCTTTGGCGAGCAGGTGGGTGCAATGCGGCCAGAGTTCGTTGAAACGGGCGTTTTTGCTTTCGTCCGGAGACCAGCCGAGGCTCGAGATATAGTTAATCAGCGCATCAAACCATATATAGGTTACGAAATCATGGTCAAACGGCAGTTCGACGCCGAGCCAGACGCGGCTCTTGGGACGGGAAATGCACAAATCGTCCAGCGGTTCGGACAACATTCCCAGCACTTCTTTGGCGAAGCGCCTCGGCTTTATCCAGTCCGGATGGGTGTTGATATAATCAATCAGCCATTGGCGGTCCTGCTCGAGCGGGAAGAAATAGTTTTCTTCGGTAATCAGCTTCGGCGCCTTCTGGTGGTCGGGGCAGAAACCGCGCTCATCCAGGTCAGAGGGCTTTTTGAACTGTTCGCAGCCTTCGCAGTACAGGCCTTCGTACGACTTTTTGCGGATAAGCCCCTTGTTGTAGATATAGTTCAGCGCTTCGGTTACGACGGCCTTGTGTTCATCGGAAGAAGTGCGGACGAAGTGGTCGTAATCAATGTCCATCTTGTCAAACAGGTTGCGGAAGTTGTCGCTGCGCATTTTGAGGAATTCCGGCAGGGGAAGCCCGCTTTCCTGACAGCTCGTCTGGTTTTTCTGCCCGTGTTCGTCGGTGCCGGTGGTATAGAAGACGTCAGCGCCGCGCATTTGCTCAAACTTTTTCAGGACGTCGCCCAAAATCGTCGTATAAGCGTGGCCGATGTGCGGCGAACCGTTGATGTAATAAATCGGAGTGGTGAAATATTTTTGCATCGTAACTTCCTTTGCGTGGTTAATAAAAAAGACGGGTTGCCCCGCCTGATATAAACTTGTCTGACAACGCCGACGGGAGCGTTATTTTTGCCAAAAACGCCTTGCCATTCGCATCATCATGTCAATTTTGTTTCTCATAAGGAGTAATATAGCGCGGGGATTTTATTTTGCAAGAATTTTTTGACGGAGACGGTGAGGAATTGGCGCGAGAAGGGACGTTGCGGGGAGCGTTTTTTTTGAGGAGCGCGGGGAGGGCGCCGCGGCGGGTTGAGGACGGCGGTTATGGGCGGCGGTTATGGGCGGCGGGAGGGCAATTCGGGAAAAAAATCGTCAGTGCGGGCGGGCTGCAGAATCAGGAACCGGAGAAGGCGGGAAGGCAAACTCAGCGGCAACGTCATCATACCTTTCGTGTCGCCAGTTGATACCGCGCTTGACGATTTTGGCCGGATTGCCGGCAATTACGACGTTAGGTTCATCAAATTTTGCGGTAACGCTGCTGTTCCAACCGATAATTGAATAAGGCGGAATTTGTGTGTTTTTGCCGATGTGGACATCGCGTCCTATCCATACATGGTCGCCAATGACAACAGATTGCCCTTGATTGGTCGGGAAACCGTTTATGTCGGTTACGGTGTGCATATCCGTACACCAAATCAAAATGTTCCAAGATATCATACAGTCGCGGCCGATGGTGACTGATGAATTGTGTTCGTAAAGAAAAATAAAAGTGTCCCAGCAGGAAGTCTTTTCTCCGATGGATACAGTGCAGTTATGGCTGAAGCTGTTGCTGTCGCCGATTTTGATTTTTAATTTCAAAAATTCCGCAGAGTCAATTCTGATGACGTTGTTGTTGCCGTGAATGTTAATGTTTAAGGTGCTGTCAGGGTGTATTTTCTCGGGAAGTATGACGGTGTTGTTGCGGCCTTTGATTTCCAAGCGGAAAGTACAGCCACGGGGGATAATTACGTTATTGTGTTTTAAATCGGCTTTTATGCGGGATTGAAAACGAGATTTGATATTTTTGCGAAGCTTTTTTAATATTTGTTTTAGGAACATTGTTTGATTTTCCGGTATTGAATTAAAACGTACGTTTAAATTATGCTATATTTTAGATTTGAGATGCAAGTAAAATTGTTGAAACTACACAATTTTGATATAATGGCAAGTGTTGAATTAAAACGTACCATAAATTTCATCATTTTGTAAATATGGGGCTGCGGCGGTTATGGGCGGGAGAGAAAGCGTGCGAGGTACGGCGGCGGGTTCTGCCGGATTAGCGCAGCGGGCAGGATGTGCGGGCGGCTTTTAATACGGCCCGGGCGGCGGCGGCGTTGGTGAATTTTTTGAGCGTTATGCGCCGGGCTTTGGCGGCAAGGGCCTGACGCTCTTCTTCGTGGGTCAGGTAATACCGAAGCAAACCGGCAAGCTCTTCCTTGTTTTTATACATCGGCACGGCATCGCCGTAAGCGGCCTCAATTTCGGGCATATAGTCGGAAATGACCAGCGCGCCGGCGGCGGTGGCGTCATAAATGCGGTTGTTGACGAAACCGAAATCTTTCATATCCGGGCGGTGGTCGTTTAAGACAATCTTCGCCGAGCTGTAATAACGGTTCAGTTCGGTGTTGGCAATATACGGCGCTTTATACATTTCCGGCGGGACAATCCCCTGCCAGTTGTAGCCGTAGACGGCGACGGTAAACCCCGCTTCCAGCGCGTAACGAAGGCTGGTACGGTCGTGCCAGTTGGAACCGACGAAAAGGATATCCGAGGCCAGCGCCGGGTCTGGGGCGGGATAAAATTTTTCCGGATTGGTGAATTGCGGCACATAAACGGCTTTAATGCCGGCGCGGTTTAATTCTGCGGCATAGGCGGGCGAGGCGACGGCGATGACGTCAAAGTTCTGCCAGTCGTCGTCCAAATTGGCGTTTTGGGGCTGCGGGGGGCGCCGGTTCAATGCGGATTTGGAAAGAGGATGCCTGCCAGCGGCGGCAGTTTTAATCGGAGCGGCGTTACGGGCAGAAACGGAGGGGAAATTGTCGGTGGTATCGGATGCCGGGGCAGAGGGGACAGTATAAGCCATCGGGTAATACGCGTACAGCACGTTGCAGCCGGACGGGAACGGCGGGATGAAGTCGGTATAGCCGCGCATATAGAGGTTTAGCGCAGGTTCGGGAGAATGCGGGCGGTGATATTCGCCGCGATAGTCCATGTCTGTCATTGCGCCGAGAGTTTGGAAACCGGCGGCAAAATCTTCGCCTATCCAGTAGTCGCCGACGTTTGTTTCGCCACGGTTGGCGGTGGATTTGACGACGACGGAAAGCGGGGCAGCCGAAACCGGGGCCGGGGCTGGAACGGTTGGGGCAGACAGGACCGGGGCAGGGACGGCCTGGGCAGACAGAACCGGGGCAGGAACAGCCGGGGTTGAGGGGGCGGCCTGTGCGACGGGTGAAGATGCGGCGGCCGGATGTGCGGGGGAAACGAGGACGCAGAAAAGGAGCATGGTGCGCAGCGAAGATAGAAAGAAGCGTTTAACCATAGTCAGGCCTTTCAAAACAAGGAGTTCTTTTTGTTTTCCTGCGCCAGACGGGCTTTCAAATCCTCGGCGCGCAGTTTGATATTGGCGGGAAGCGGCTGTTTCAGGGCTTTGGCAAGCTGGCGGGAAGCAACGGCATTTTCGCCGACGGCAGCATTGTATTCGGCGGCGAAATAGTCGGCAACCGCTATCTGTCCCAGCCCGGCATATACCTGTCCGAGATAGTGCCAGGCCGAAGGCCAGGCGCGGCTGCGATTGGCCTGCTCCAGCAAAGGTATCAGGGTTTGCAGTTCCGGGCGCGAGGGGGAGGCGGAAAGCACGGCTTCGGCATAGGCAAGTTTGAACTGGTCGGACGACGGTTTCAAATCCAGCGCACGGCGATAGGCTTTTACGGCGTCGCGGGGCCTGCCGCTTTCAAAAAAGGTCTGCGCTTTCAGTTCCCAGAAATACGGGTTTTGGGGTTCGGCGGCAAGCAGGCGGTGCAGATATTTTTGGGCGGCGTTAAGGTTTTTCTGCCGCATATAATAGACGGCGTGGGCAATGTCTGCGGGGACGGACGCGTCATCCAAAGGATAGCGGCGGATGACCTGCGGCAGCGGGGCGAGATAGGCAAACAGTTTGGCCTGTATGCGCTTGAGGCGCGCGTCCATTTCGGCTTCTGAGGCGGAGGGGGCTTCCTTTTGCAGCTTTTCGTTAAAAAAGGCGACGCGTTCGGCGGTTACCGGGTGGGTGCGGAAATAGGGATTTTCCTCAATGCCCTGCAGGCGGTTGGCAGATTGGATTTTCTGCATAAAGTCTTTCAGCCCGCGGACGGATTTGCGGTTTTGGTGCAGGAGGGAAACCGCGGTTTCGTCGGCGGCGCGCTCCTCGCTGACCTGATAGGCGGTCATGGCGTTGATGGCGGAACTCTGGGTGCCGAGCACGACGGCAATCGCGGCATCGCCCCGACCGCTGGCGGCGGCTGCTCCGGCGGCGGCAATCAGCGAGGCAAGCGTGGCTTTCTGCAAATCCTGCATTTTGATTTTCAGACGCAGGATGTGGCCGCCCAGAATGTGTCCGGTTTCGTGGGCGAGCACGCCTTCGATTTCGTTGCTGTTTTTGGCTTTGAGCAAGGTGCCGGTGTGGACGAACATATGGTTCTGGTCGCCGACGAACGCATTGAGGCTGTCGTCTTTGACGATATGTACATAATCGCGGTTCAACGGCAGACTGGCGGCGCGGAATATCGGCGTCAGCAGGTCATAAAGCCAGCTTTCCGCCTCTTCGTCGGAAATCAGGCTGACGGCGGCGGCAGGCAGAGCCAGGCACAGAAATATCAGGGTAAGAAACAGGCGGCGCATCTCGGTTCTCCATATTGAGGGTATCGTAATATATAGTTTGCGGCATGTCAAACGGAAAGGGGGAGATGTTCGCAGGGAGGAGAGAGAAGGCGGAGAACGGGGCGGGAAAGGAGGAAAACCGGGAACGGAGAAAGGGGGAGGGCGGAGAACGGAGGGGATAAATTAAATTTTAAGTATTGGCATCATATAAAAATGCAGAGTAGTATTCAGCGAGCGAAAGGTATGGCTATGAATAAGGTGTTGGTTTGGGCTTTGGTTTTGGCAATGATGCCGACGGGCGGGCAGGCGTATGCTGCCGATAATATTGATGGGCTTATCAACGGTTTGTTTTGTAAGGATGAGTATGGGGTGCACGTTTGTGCGGATTTTATACCCGCGGACGGAATTTTCTACTACGGAATATATCCGAACGGGAAATTAATTGGAAAAGGGTATGCTAAGGGCGGCAAGATTGATGGACCGGTTGAAATCTATTATGAAAACGGGCAGTTGGGCGCAGAAGCGAATTATAAAGACGGCAAGCTGGATGGATCTGCTAAAAGCTATTATGAAAACGGGAAGTTGCAAGAAGAGATGACATTTAAAGACGGCAAGCCGGAGGGTGGATTTAAAAAGTATTACGAAAGCGGGCAGTTGGAAGAAGAAGAAAATTATAAAGACGGCAAGCCGGAGGGGGTGTGGAAGAGCTATTACGAAAACGGACAACTGCGGGAAGAGAAATATTATAAAAACGACAGGCCTGATGGGGTGTGGAAAAGCTATTACGAAAACGGACAACTGCGGGAAGAGCAATATTATAAAAACGACAGGCCTGATGGGGTGTGGAAACGGTATAATGAGAACGGGCAGTTGGAAGAAGAGACGAATTATAAAGACGGCAAGCCGGCGGGTGTGAGAAACAAGTACCATAAGAACGGGAAGTTGAAAGAAGAGATGCAACATAAAAACTACGAGCCGGATGGGGTACTTAAAAGGTATTATGAAAGCGGGCAGTTGGAAGAAGAGGGAAACTATAAAAACGGCAAGCAGGACGGGGTGTTTAAAAGGTATTATGAGAGCGGGTTACTGCGAGAAGAAGGAAATTATAAAGACGGCAAGCAGGATGGGGTGAGTAAAATGTACCATAAGAACGGGAAGTTGAGCGTAGAGGCTAATTATAAAGGCGGCAAGCATGATGGGACGACTAGATTTTATTATGAAGACGGGCAGTTGCTGGTGGAGATGAATTATAAAGATGGCAAGCAGGACGGGGTGTATAAAAGTTATTATAAAAGCGGGCAGTTGGAAGAAGAAGAAAATTATAAAGACGGCAAGCAGGAGGGGGTGAGTAAAATGTACCATAAAAACGGGCAGTTGTGGCTAGAGCAATATTATAAAGACGGCGAGTTGGAGGGGGGTTTTAAAAGGTATTACGAAAACGGGCAGTTGTGGGCGGAGTGGAATTATAAACACAGCCGATGGGACGGCGTGATGAAGGAATATTACGAAAACGGGCAGTTGAAATCAGAGACGAATTTTAAAAACGACAAGCCGGATGGGGTGTGGAAAAGTTATTATGAAAACGGACAATTGCGGGAAGAGAAATATTATAAAGACGGCAAGCCGGACGGGGCGCCTAAAATTTATGACGAAAACGGGCAGTTGGCTACGGAAGAATGTTTTATGTGAACGGAGAGAGGAAGGTGCGGACGTGTTATGACGAAAGGGGAGGCGTTATATCGCGCAAATGAAAAAAAGCCGCTGCGGCGGCTTTTTTTCGGAGAAGGCAGGCATTGGAAGGTGTCTGCCTTTTTATTTACGGGCGGATTAGCCGATGAGCTTTTTCCACCAGGTTTTCTTTTCCGGTTTCGGTTCACCGTCCGGAGCTGCGGACGAACTGCCGGCGGAGGAAGCGGAAGACGAACCGCGGCCGGATGAGGCGGAAGCCTGGGCGCGTTCCGAGGCAGCTGCGGACGAACCGCGGCCTGAAGTTTCGGCGGAGCGGGCATTGCCGCTGCGGGAAGAACCATCCCGGGAGGTGCCTTCATCGGTGTCGGGCGCAGTATTTCCGCCGTTACGGCTGCTGCGTTCACGG